>ERZ1643250.869-NODE-869-length-29073-cov-6.826246_pt1 | contig 29073 bp, 29 predicted proteins | sample MGYA00579262_ERZ1643250 | MGnify/ENA primary metagenome ERZ1643250 (study PRJEB29033, sample SAMEA4952265) | chicken gut metagenome | biome: Broiler Chicken; feature: Gastrointestinal Tract; material: Caecum | place: Ireland | collected 2018 | study: Broiler... | reverse complement strand
AGTTTTGAAGGTACACTTCATTTAGTTTAATATTCCTCCTTAGCTCAGTCGGTAGGACATTGACTTGAATAGCACCGAAAGGGCGAGGGCAGGATAAACAAAAAATAGGTTTGAAATTTGTGCAAACCTCATAATGATCCTCCTTAGCTCAGTCGGTAGAGCATTCGGCTGTTAACCGAAGTGTCGTTGGTTCAAGTCCAACAGGGGGAGCTTGAAAGCCTCATGTTACATATGTAATATGAGGTTTTTTCTATAAAATAAGTAACAAATCGAATATATATGTCTATGGGATACATGAAATAGATAGACACTTAGTACTATCTATCTCAAAAAAATAATAATCTATAAAAAAGAAAGGGACTCACATAAATAAAATGCTACATAGAAAACTATTTGGTTAAAATTCCGTATAATGAGTAGAGTTGAAGAATAACCTTAACTGTGGTAAAATTTATTTAGTAAGTTGTGGTGACTGTGGATAGGTAATAAAACTTTTCAGGAGTTTTATTGCCTTTTTTATTAAATTTTTATATAAATACTATTTTATGAGAATAAATAAAATACATAAGAAATGAGGGAAGGTTATGTTTAGGAGTCCAAATAAAGATATGAAATATAAAGATAATAAAATATTTAATCCATATCAATTGGGAGAAAATCAGATTGCAAAAAGATTTCAATATGCATTGAGTGCTTTATTGACTAGTGAGTATTATGAAGGCACTGATTTAGGAAAAATTTATAACGAAAGACGAGCCGATGGAAGAAGTAAAATATATGTAGATCAACCAGAATTAGAGGCTCGTATATATAAAGAATTTATTGATTTGGAGGGAGATGTTACAAAATTTTTGGTTGGTTATACGGGGGTTGGAAAAACAACTTTAATTCGTAATATTTTTCAAGTCTTTGATAGAAAGATAAGTGAGAAAGATGGAAATCTAGTTATTTATTTCTCCTTATATTCTATGATGCCAGCTATCCATGGGGGGATTAATAATGCTGTCCAAAATGGAATTATTAGTGCATTAGAAATGGCAACAACATATCTGAGTGGAAGCTCATATGCTGAAAGATTGCTGAGTTATGATGAGAAATACTATAAAGAATTGTTTTATTATATAAATGAGAACAATGAATCCTTTATTCATAATTATCGTAATAGTCCGAAGTATACGGAAAAACTAGATAAAGAAAATATATACATGAGAATCTTAAATTGGCTAGAGGAGGAGGATCCTTTGGATTATGCACTTAGTCAGTTCAAGTTTTATTTGAAAAGATCTAATAAACAATTTAAAAACATTATATTAATTTTTGATGATATTGAGGCAAAAAGTATTGAATATCATAATGAATTGATAGAATTATCATGGCATATAAAAAAGTGTTTACAAGCATATAAAGATAGAAATTATACGTTTAAGATTTTGATCACTTTGCGAAATTATTCTTTTCGTATGCAGCAAATTCGATTGAAAGAGGCATTTAGGGAAATAGATAAAAATGATATAATTTTGAAAGATTCTGTGCCAAATTTAAGTAAAGTTTTAGATGTTAGGTTGAACTATATATTAAGTCATAAGAACATTTTATCTAAGGTAAAGGAACGCGATACTTGGAAGATTGCAGCGAAAAACTTAAATATTATTTTAAATAAACTATATGGTCAGTATGACCAAATGCTATTGGCATTAACGCATAATGATATTTTTAAAAGTATGAAATTACTAATGCGAATAGTTACAAATAAAAAACACCTTGGAAAATATGAGATATTTAATAATGGAGCTTTTATTATTGAACCACAAAGATATAGCTTTAGAAATTATTTATATGATCAAACTATGCCGGGAAATGATGATGTTTTCTATAGTTTAGTATACGGAGAAGCCGAAGGATATCAAGATATAGGAGATTATTATTTGAGTAATATAATGCATTATAAAAAAGTTGAAGGAGTGGAAACAGAATTATTTGGAATTTATATTATTCAGTTTTTAATTAATGAAAAAATATATATGGGAAATACAGAATATGATGGGTTTAAAACAAAAGAAGGGGGCGAAATAGTCGAAACTATATTGAATATTTTTGATTTATGCAATGATAATGAAAAGGAATTGATGAATCGAGGAATAAGAGCTATGATGAAAAAGTTATATGAGGGTGGGGTTCTATTACAAAGTATTATCGAACCTAAAAGAGAGGATGGAAACTCTTTTTCAAGGGAGTATTCTGACGATCTTCAAGTGTATTTATCTTTGCGTGGATTTCAGTTGTATCAGATGCTTAAGGCAAATTCTTTATTATTTGAAGTGTATAGAGATGATATAGATACGGATATGGAAGATAATGATATTCTAACATTAAACTTATCAAAATTTAGGAGACTAAAATATTGTTTGATGTATACTTCTTACTTATTCAGAAAAGAAGCTCGTTATTTAAGAAATATTAGTGACAAAAATTTATATAGAGATGTTTTGGGGAATGAGATAGCAACATCGATTCTTATGAAAGGAATTAAAGAAAGTATATTTACATATTATAATTATGATTCAGAAGATAAAGACAAATTAGTAAATATATATAATTCGTTGGCTCATGAGATGAATGGAGTATTAAAGGAAATACAGATTAATGATAATGTGGATTTAGTAAATGTGGAATTACTTTAAGGAGTTTTATGAAGGAACTATTATTTGAAAAAGATGATTTATTATTGAGGAAAAACGATGCTAACCACATAATGGAGATAATTAATGTTCTAGAAAAATATGATAGAAATAATCTTTCATTTTCAATTGCTATTAATGCAAAGTGGGGAGACGGAAAAACATTTTTTGTAAATATGTGGAAAAACTGGTTAGAAGAAAGCAATCAGAATTATACGGTTATTTATTATAATGCATGGGAATATGATGACAGCGAATCTTCATTATTACCCTTATTATATAAAATAATCTCTCTAACAAATCGTAGAGAAGATGAGAAGTTTATTGAACAAGTTAAAATTTTTTTGAAAGCGTGTGGTTATGCAACTATTAAATTTGGAATTAATAAGTTGGTTGGGGAAAATTTAGGAGTGTCAAATATCTTGACTGAAGGGATTGATAATTTATCCAATGAAAAAGTTATGAATGTTTTTGAAGAGTATAATGAGTATTACAATAAAAAGGAAATACTCTCTGAAAAGATTCAGGAACTGATACCAAATAAAGGCAAACTATGGATTTTTATAGATGAATTAGATAGATGTCGACCAGATTTTGCGTTAAATACATTGGAAATCGTTAAGCATTATTTTAATATTGAAAATGTTATATTTGTGTTTTCGGTTGATTTGGAACAATTATCTAAAACAATAGCAAGGGTATATGGAAATGGGATAGATTCAGACTCATATTTAAAAAAATTTTTTGACTTTACGTATAATTTAACCTCACCAGATATTGAAAAATACATAAAAATTAAAACAGGTATGGTGAGAAATTTGTTAATCAGTGAAGTTAATCAAAATTATATAATTTTCTTGTTTCGTAAATTCAATTTATCTTTACGCGATATTGATTTGATTTTTAATCATTATATATATTTTTTGAATCATTATCATTCGTTTCTGAAAAATAGAAAAAAAGGAGATAGAGCACTACATACATATTTATTTTTTATAGTTATAAAAGATAAATTTAATAATGAATATAGAAGAATACTTCATGGCAGATTTTCAATGAAGAATGGAAATCAAAATAAATGGAAACCGATTAATAAAAGATTTCTAATAAATAATAATATAAAGGAATTATTGGAGGATATATCAGAAGGACGAGCAGATTCACAGACAAAAGATTTGATTGAAAAATATGATTTGTTTGAAATTCCTAAAATTTCAATCTTCTCTAAACATATGGAAATGATTTTGAATTATTGGGTTGGAGAGTAATATAATTTTGTGAATACGGTTTCAGATTTTGAGAAGAACTTTCCTAGACAAAAATAATTGAAATTTAACAGAAATAAAAACCTGATTGATTTTCATACGAGAGTCAATCGGTTTTTTATGCCCTTTTACATAGCCATTCCCCACAAAGGAGTGGCTATTACTATATCCGCGAAAGGAGGGAAATATTTACAATGCAGAAATGCAAGGTGATTGCGATTGCCAATCAGAAAGGGGGCACAGGAAAAACTACAACAACAGTGAACTTAGGTATTGGGCTTGCAAATGAGGGGAAGAAAGTTCTGCTGGTGGACTGTGATCCGCAATCCGATCTTACGACATCTTTAGGATGGCAGGGAGAAGAGATTTCGGTCACACTGTCTGTACTCATGGAGCAGATGATACGGGATGAACCTGTGGACGTGCATGAGACAATTTTACATCATGCAGAGGGCGTCGACTTGATCCCCTCGAACATTGAGCTGTCCGGCATGGAGGTTATGCTGGTGAATGCTATGAGTCGTGAGTTTACATTGAAATCCTGTCTGTCAGAGATGCGGAAAGACTACGATTATATCCTGATAGACTGTATGCCGAGTTTAGGTATGTTGACGATCAATGCCCTTGCAGCGGCGGACAGTGTGATTGTTCCGGTACAGGCTCATTATCTACCTCTAAAAGGAATGACACAGTTGGTAAAAACAATCCAAAAAGTGCAAAGGCAGATCAATCCGCAGTTAAAAGTGGATGGCGTGGTCCTCACACTGGCTGACATGAGGACGAATCTAGCAAAAACGACTGCAGAGTGCCTGAAAGAAAACTACGGAAAAATGCTGAAGATTTATGACACGATTATTCCAGTAGGAATTAAAGCGGCGGAGACCAGTACAGCAGGGAAAAGTATTTATGCGTATGACAGAAGAAGTACCGTTGCAAAAGCATACAGGGAGTTTACGCGGGAGGTGATACAGGGTGACGAAAAGAAACGTCATAGAGATGAACCTGCCCAAAGCAGATGACTTGTTCAGTACGCAGGAAGAAAGAGACAATGAAAAACGAGAGTATGTAAAAGCAATTCCGTTAGAAAAAATCAGTGACTTTCCAGATCATCCGTTTAAGGTACGAATGGATGAAAAGATGTTGGAAATGATTGAGAGTGTACGGGAATATGGCGTTCTGTCTCCGGCAGTCGTCAGGCCAAAGGAGAACGGCACCTATGAGATGATCGCCGGACACCGTAGAAAATTGGCAAGTCAAATGGCGGATCGCTCAGATATGCCGTGCATTGTGCGCGACCTGACAGATGAAGAAGCGACAATTATCATGGTTGACTCCAATCTTCAGCGTGAAGAGATACTGCCGTCTGAGAAAGCCTTTGCTTATAAGATGAAACTGGATGCAATGAAACGGCAGGGGCAAAGGACAGATTTAACTTCTGCGCCACTGGCACAGAAGTTTCACAGTGCAACTTCAAGAGAAATATTAAGTAAACAAGTCGGAGAAAGTCAGGATCAGATACGCAGATATATCCGCCTCACAGAACTGATCAAGCCAATTCTTGACCTAGTGGATGATAAAAAGATCGCTTTACGTCCTGCTGTGGAGCTGTCTTATCTCTCTCAGGATCAGCAGGAGATGCTACTGGACACAATGCAGTTACAGGATTGCACACCGAGCCACGCGCAGGCAATTAAAATGCGTAAGTTTGCAGAAGAGGGCAGACTGAATGAAGATGTGATTTTATCAATCATGTCAGAAGAAAAAGGAAACCAAAAGGAACAGTTCCGTATACCAAGAGAACGTATCAATAAATATTTTTCTCCGGGGGCGTCTGCCAAGCAGATCGAAGATACGATTATCAAAGCATTGGAACTGTACCGTAAAAGGGAGCGGAGCAGGGAACGTTAAGGGCTTTCCGCCGAGGGAGAAGTCTCTCTATCGGCAGGAAAGCCTTTTGTCGTTCTCCCCCTTCCCACACCCTACCCCCTCTGGATTACCAGCACCCTACCAGCCGAAAAGAGAAAGGTATTGCTGTACAGTAAATCATTCAGAGAGGGAAATTGCAGAGGAAAGGAAAAAAATGATGAAAGAAAAGAAGAGACATGGAAGAAGAGTGACAGCATTCCTTTTGAGTGTGGTCACGGTTTTGACAACGATATTCTCGTCCGGGCTGCCTGTGCTGGCAGCGGATGGAACGATCCAGTTCAATTCAGGAGAGAATATCTATTACGGGGATTATGTCACGGCTAAGATGACGTTTGATGGGGATAACGTAGCATATTGCGTGGAACCTTTGAAGAAAACCCCGCAGGCAGGAACTTATTCTTATAACCTGTTGCCAACAGATTCTCCGGTAAGGAAAGCACTGTATTACCTTCCCGGTGGATACGGCTATGATGCCAATATCAAAGATCAGTATTTGAGTGGCTGGTCGGAGGATAATGCTTATGTGATCGGACATCTGACCGTGGCTTACATTTATTCCGGGTATGACGCGGGGAGCGGGGCATTTTATGGTGCGCCGCAGAACTATATCGACAAGGCAATCGAAGTTACAAATGCGATTAACGCCTTGCCGAACCCGCCACAGTCTTTCCGGGCGTTTATTGTACCGTCTAACAATGACCAGACTATTGCCGGAAGCTGGTATCAGAAACCTTACGGCTATATTGAAATCCGTAAATCTACGGCAAATGAGAGAATCTCTGGAGGAAACGGGAATTACAGTCTCGCCGGGGCTGAGTATGGTGTGTTTAAAGGGGAAACACAGGTAACAACCTTAGTGACAGACGAGAACGGCTATGCAAAGTCAGGAGAACTGGAAGTGCTGGAGAATGGAAGTTATACCATCCGGGAGCTGAAAGCCTCACCGGGCTTTGCAATAGATACGCAAAGCTACAATGTAACCGTGGAATCAGACACGACGGTTTCTATGGAGGTAACAGAAATTCCTCAGAGCAACCCTTTGAGTATGTTAGTACAGAAGATCGATGCTGAGACCGGAGAAGGAGCGGCGCAGGGGAATGCGTCTCTTGCCGGGGCAGAATTTACTGTGAAATACTATACCGTACAGTCGGATAGTGATCCGGCAGCGTCTGGTACAGAGCCGGAACGGACGTGGATCTTCCGGACAGACGAAGCGGGCAGGATCGAGTTTACAAGCGAATATCTGGTATCCGGGGATGAGTTTTATTATCAGATGGACGGAACAACACCCTGTGTGCCGTTGGGAACGGTAACGGTACAGGAGACGAAAGCGCCGGAAGGGTATCTGTTAAATGAATCTGTCTTTGTGCAGAAGATCGTGGCAGAGGGAACACAGGAGAAGGTGGAGTGCTACCAGACCGCGACTGTTGCCGATCAGGTGTACCGGGGAGATCTGGAATTTGTGAAAGTATCGGATGGAGATCTGAACCGCCTGGCGGATGTGCCATTTTCGATTACGTCAAAAACAACAGGTGAAAGCCATGTAATCGTAACGGATCGTAACGGTTATGCCAGCACGTCTGCTGACTGGACACCCCATACGTCCAATACAAACCGCGGAGAGACCTCATCTGATGGTATCTGGTTTGGAACAGACGAACCGGATAATACAAAGGGGGCGCTGCTCTATGATACTTATGTGATCGAAGAACAGCGCTGTGAGGCAAATGAGGGAATGAACCTCCTCAAGATCGAGGTGACAGTTTACCGGGATTCTGTGACGATAGATCTGGGAACGCTGACAGATGACCGGATCGAGATCGGAACGACCGCACTGGATAAAGAGACCGGAACACATCTTTCTAACCCGGACAAGGAAGTCACCCTGATTGATACTGTGGAGTACGAGGGAGTAAAGAAAGGAGAGGAATACAGGCTGATCGGAACCCTGATGGATCAGGAGACAGGAGAGCCAATCCTTGTGGACGGAGAGAAAGTGACCGCAGAGGCTACATTTACAGCGAAGAAATCCAGTGGCAGCGTTGAGGTGAAGTTTACCTTTAATGGAAGTGCTTTACAGGGAACGACGGTCGTTGTGTTTGAGGAACTGTATCAGGGGGACTTGAAGTTAGCGGTTCACGCGGATCTTGAAGATAAAGACCAGACCATCTATTTCCCGAAAGTAGGTACAAAGGTAGCGGATACAGAGACAGGAGATCAGATCGCCAATGCAGGAAAGGAAGTAAAACTGACGGACACCGTTTCTTATGAAAACCTTGCAGCAGGGGAGAAATACCGGCTGACCGGCATTTTGCTGGATCAGGAGACGGGAGAGCCAATTTTAGTGGATGGAAAAGAAGTGACCGGAGAGACTGAATTTACCGCAGAGGAATCTTCCGGTACAGTCGAAGTCGTCTTTACTTTTAATGGCAGTACACTGGCAGATAAGACCGTAGTGGTATTCGAGAAACTCTGGTACAAAGATGAGCAGATCGGTTCTCATGAAGATCTGAACAGCAAAGATCAGACACTGGTATTCCCCGCGATTGAGACCGAGGCAAAGAACCCGGCAACAGACAGTCAAGTGGGAACTGCGGAGCAGGAGACTACAATCCTTGATACAGTGACCTATCATAACCTGATCCCCGGAAAAGAGTACACATTGAGAGGCGTGTTGATGGATCAGGAGACCGGGGAAGAATTTCTGGTCAATGGAGAACCGGTGACTTCGGAAGTTGCATTTACGCCATCTGAGCCCGATGGAAGTGTGGAGATGACATTTACTTTTGACGGAAGCGCGTTGACAGGAAAGACACTGGTGGTATTTGAGGATGTTTACTACAAAGAAAAAACTGTAGCCAGCCATGCAGAGATCGAGTCTGATCCACAGAGTATTTATTATCCGGAGATTGGAACACAGGCAAAGGATGGCGAGGACGGAGATCAGGAGGCAAAAGCAGATAAAGAGGTAACGATCATTGATACTGTCTCTTATAAAAACCTTACGCCGGGGCTGCCCTATCAGGTTTCCGGTATACTCATGGATAAAACTACTGGAGCGGAGCTGTTGATCAACGGAGAAGCTGTGACGGGGCAGACAGAGTTCGTGCCGGAGAGCGCAGAAGGAACCGTGGACGTGACCTTTACATTCAATGGCGAGGGGCTTGAAGGGAAGGAGGTTGTCGTATTCGAGAAACTGTATCTTCTGTTAGATGGGAAAGCAATCCCGGTCACATCCCATGAGGATCTCTCCGATCAGGGGCAGACTGTAAAGCTGGTGGAGGAAGAAACACCGAAGACACCGGAAATGCCAACGACGAACCCGCCACAGACTGGAGACACCACGAGCCCGGTTATGTGGATAGCCATAGCGTTGATGTCAGCCGCAGGAATCGGATGCGGCATCTGGAAAATCCGCAGGAGAAAAAGAACGGAGGATAAAGTCAGATGATAATGTGTGAAACAGAGAATGATAGTATAATGGATTTAAAAGCTATAGTAGAACAGATGGCGGAAACCGATCTTCTTGTTATAGAGTTTCAGGAGGACAAAAATGAAGAATGAATTAAATGTTGTGAATATACGTTTGGTAAAAGAGCCATCGCTATATAGCACAAAGCCATTGAATTCCCCGGAAGCTGTGCTGGAAATTATGGCGGAAGAAATGTCCTCATATGACAGAGAGGTTTTATGCATCCTCAATCTGAAAGCAAACGGTCAGGTTATCAATATGAATATTGTGAGCGTTGGCACAATTAATTCTGCTCTGGTTAATCCAAGAGAAATTTTCAAGAGCAGCATTTTATCAAATGCCTGTGCTATTATTGCGATCCATAATCATCCGAGCGGAAATATAATGCCTTCAAGGGAAGACGTGAATATTACCAAACGGTTGAAAATGAGCGGGGCTATTTTGGGAATCGATCTCTTGGATCATATCATTATCGGAGGCACCAGCGGGGAGATGTATAGTTTCAAATCGAAAAGGAAAGATCTGTTCGCAGAACAGTATCATGAGCACGAAAGATAGCATTTCAATACGGTATCAGGCGACTGATACCGTCTACATAGCCGACAATTCTGGCGGTAGAATTATCTTTATACTTATTTACACAGTGGAGGGCATGGCATCTATTGGCTATATTTTCAAAAATATAGTGATAGGAGATGGAAAAATAGGAATTTATTCGAGAATGAGAAAAGGCAGGAACCGGAATAGATGACCATATTTTTTTGATCAGGTATAACATAGCGCTATTAATCTCCTTAAAAAGTATGGAAGCAGATAGTGGGAGAAAGAAGAAAGTCACAAAAATATACAGAGATGAGATCACAGCGTGTATGGAACTGACGGTGGAAGAGGTGAAAGCATTGTTTCGTTTTATAGAATTGGAGGATAGCAGAAGAAAAAACGAGACAGTGAAATACTGTTTGTTAGGATGGAGGGGGGTGGTGGAAATGATGAAGTTGCTGAGGATGCTATAAATGAGAATACAAAAACACAATACAACAATAACAAAAATGCGTATATTAATCACAAATTTATTGACTGCAATAACAAAATCACATATAATAATCACGAAAGGAGTTGTGGTGATTTGTATACGGAAATTGTTAAAATAATAGAAGGCGGAATGGTAGGAGATAAAGAAAAAGTACAAAATTATGCAGTTGTGTTAGCTAACAATCTTGAAAAAGAAGGAAATTTAGCTTTATCAAAGAAAATACGTGGTGTGCTTGCAAAAAGAAAACGAGGATTGACATCTTTAGATAGTTTTGCTACTAAACCTGTTGATACAGAGAGTAGATTAGAAATTGTCGAAATTACTACACCACAAATACCCAAAGAGAGCATTGTATTAAGTAAGTATGTTGAAGAGGAACTAGAGGATTTCATTGATGGTTATAGAAGTAGAGATCAGTTGTTAAAGGTAGGGATAGATGTTGCAAATTCGTTGTTATTATATGGACCTCCGGGATGCGGGAAAACAACAGTTGCTCAGTATATTTCGAGTGTAACAGGTTTGCCTTTAGTAACAGCGAGACTGGATGGCTTGATTTCTTCATTGTTGGGAAGCACAGCAAAAAATATTAGGAAAATTTTTGATTATGTGTCGAAAAGGGAATGTATTTTATTTTTAGATGAATTCGATGTTATAGCTAAATTGCGAGATGATAAAAATGAATTAGGAGAACTGAAACGAGTTGTTAACAGCCTTATTCAAAATATTGATGGCCTTAATAGTGATAGCATATTAATTGCTGCTACTAATCATCATGAGTTATTAGATCCTGCAATTTGGAGGAGATTTTCTATGGTGATTACATTAGAAAAACCTAAAAATGAAGAAATAGTAAAACTATTGAAAATATTATTAAGTGATTTTGAAAATAGTATTTTAACAAATGATAAAAAAATTGAGCAGATAGCAGGTGCATTTGAAGGACTCAGTCATGCTGATATTAAGACAACTATAAATAATGCAATTAAAACGGCAATAATAAAGAGAAAAGTATTAATTAGTGCATGTGATATTTTAAAAGAAATATATTTTCACAAATATCATAGTATTGAAAGTGAAGATGAATTCATAAGTTTTTTGATAAAATATGGCGCGACACATAAAGAAATCAATGAAACTTTAGAGATTCCATTAAGGAAAATACAAAGTATATCAAAAAAGATGAAAGAGGGGATAATAGATGGATAAAGAAAATAATGCATTACCAATTAAATTTTTCGCGCCTAGAGAAATTGATGAATTAAGAATCGAAGGAAATAAAAATTCAGATAAACCTAAATGGGTATTGTGTGGGGACGAACTACAGAAACGAGCAGAGCATTTAAATGCAGCATTAGATGAAATTTCAGGGATTATGGAGAAGAGGAAAGCATCTCCCGTTCCGTTTTCTTTTATTGCTAAGTTGCAAGAAGACGCAACAGCAAAATCAAAGAGGAAAGATATTACAGGTTTTTTTCAAATAAAGGATAAAGGAGGGGTTATTGGACTCAGAGATACTACTAAATTGATTGTTTCGTTTGATTCTTTAGATGATTTTCAACAAATTACAAAGCAATTAGAAGATTATGAATCTAATGATTATGCAATCTCATGTATTGAAGATTTTGAAGAATTTTTACCAATTGTAGATACCGATGTAGAAAACTGTAATTATAAAATTAAATTAGTGGACTTTCAAAATTATGAACAAAATTTAGTAATGCAGAGGTTATTGGAACGGGAATTAGTACAAGAGAAGATAGAGTTTGTTAAAACTGCCTATTCTCAAGAATTTTTCATTTATAAATTAAAAAATCTTTCAAAAAATGATATAGATAAATTAAGCGGATTAGATATTTTTAATGCGCTATTTTCGATAGAACCTATGCCTAAATATAGGGTTGCTTTAGATAGTATTGTTGACGATAATGATATACCTATTAAAGAACCTATAGAGGGCGTTAATTATGTAACAGTAGGTATATTAGATAATGGTATTGAGAAAATACCACATCTAGAACCTTGGATGGAAATTGAACGTTGGTCTCCATATCCTGAAAGTAGTATTAATGCTACCCATGGAACTTTCGTTGCAGGTATTGTTGCATATGGGGATGAGTGTGAGAATAAAAATTGGGTAGGGCATAAAGGTGTAAAAATATTTGATGCAGCTGTTTTTCCAGATACATCTAAAGAAAGTTTGGACGAAGACGAGTTGATAGCAAATATAAAAGAGGCGATCAAATTATACCATGATGAAGTAAAAATATGGAATTTATCTGTTAGCATTACAAGACCGGTAGTTGATACAAAGTTTTCTGATTTTGCAATTGCATTAGATTCCATTCAGGATGAGTATAATGTGTTGATTTGTAAATCAGCGGGAAATTGTAGAAATTTTGAGATGAGCCGTCCGAAAGGAAGAATACATGAAGGAGCAGACTCTGTAAGATCTTTGGTAGTAGGTTCATTAGCTCATGAAAAGAGGATATATGATTATGCAGAGATAAATGATCCCTCTCCTTTTACTAGAGTCGGTCCGGGACCAGAATATATTATAAAGCCTGAAATATCTCATTATGGAGGAAATGCGGGTATAGATCCAACTGGTAAGCTAGTAGTAACTGGAGTGAAATCTTTTTCTAAAAACGGAGAATTGGCTACAAGTGTTGGTACAAGTTTTTCTACTCCGAGAATAGCATCACTTGCAGCAGGAATACAAGAAGAACTGGATGAAGATTTTGATCCACTTCTCTTGAAAGCATTGATAATTCATTCAGCATCCTACCCAGAAAACATGACTGTTCCTTTAAATGAAAAAACAAAAGAGGTTGGGTTTGGATTACCGGATACGGTTTCACATATACTATATAATTCACCGTACGAGGTGACGTTAATTTTAAGAGATAATTTGGCAAAAGGCGATAAAATTGATATTATGGATTTCCCGATGCCAGAATGCTTAATACGAGATGGATACTATACAGGTCAAATAAAAGCAACACTAGTTTATGATCCTGTATTGGATGCTTCGCAAGGTATAGAATATTGTCAGTCAAATTTAGATATAAAATTTGGCTCTTATGACGAGAAAGTAGCAAGAGATATAGAGAAGAGACATATTCTTAATCCTGTCGGACGACAAGGCGCTCAAAATTTATTTTTATTAAATAATTTTAGTAAAACTAAAATGAAGAATAGAACAAATGATTTTGCGTTGAAGGAGCGCTTGCAAATTCAATATAAAGATAAATATTATCCTGTAAAAAAATATGCGATTGACTTATCGGATCTAACAGAAAAGAAAAAAATTGATTACTTATCTGAAGACAAGAAATGGTTTTTATATTTGCAGGGCGTATACAGAGAGCATACGGAACAAATGGCGCAATTAGAATCATTTCAATTAAGTCAAGAATTTTGTCTTATTTTGACGATAAAAGATCCGTTAGCAAAGGAAAGAGTATATGACAATGTAACTCAAAAACTTGATGAGTATAATTTCTGGCATTCAAATATTAAGATTACATCAGATATTAGTATACCATTGTAAGAGAAGTATACTAATATTGAAGTGACCGACATTTTCTCAAATATGTCGGTCACTAAATGTTTAGAAAAGTGCTTTAGGTAAAGCTGAAATCAAATGATGGAGAAAAATAATGAAAAAAGGAAAAACTGTATTACGAAAATTGGGTTTGATTATGATTATATCAATAATTTTCGTTATTCTTTTAGAATCTGAGAGTCTACAGTGTACGAGAAGAGAAATTGTATCAACTCTGTCTTTTTTAGATGGGAAAACAGCATTATTTAGTAATATTTTTCTGGGCATATTTGCAAGTGCATTTTGTATGATTATTGGTGAATTAGTGAACTATAAATATTTGAAAAAAGAATTGGAAAATGAGATAAGAGAATTATTGGATGAGATGTGGATAAAAATATCTTTTAAAGATGGGAGAACAGAACAAAGTTACATTAAAAATTCAGAAATCATAATTCACTATCAAGATAAAATTCAAAAATTATATCAAGATTATGATGATGCACAACATAATGAGTATTATGTTATACATTATCTTGAGCGCATATTAATGTATTATAAGGCGATCTACGAAAATGAGTATATGAAGAATAGTAATGTTGCTCTGTTTCAAGAATATGTTACAGAGCTATTAAAACTTTTTAATGGTGATTTGAAGAAATTCTACGAAGAATCGGAAAAAGACGAGCAAGTTATGGAACTTAGAAAAGATTATGAGCGGATAGTGAATGAAAATACGCAATATTGCGCTGAACGTTGTAATCAGACAAAAGAATATATACATGAAATTAAGAAAATAGAAAAAAAGATAAACCAGTTATATAGTATTCAGTTAAAGCAACAAGGAAATATCATAGAGAAGAAAATAAATGGAAAAGAATAAAGTAGAAATGTTTTCCAAATCAAAATTAGCAAAAGGTACATAGCCGATTGGTTCAATCAAGAATCAGTCGGCTATTTTCATGTCCTGATAGATCTAAACTATCAAATCCGGGGCAGGAAAGGAGATGAATTTCATGCCATATATCCCGTCGGACACTCTTGCAAAGATCAAGCAGATCGACCTATTCTCTTATCTGAAAACCTATGCTCCTTCTGAATTAGTCTGTATTTCAGGGAGTGTCTATCGCATGAGGTCGCATGAAAGCCTGAAGATCTCCAACGGGAGATGGATGTGGTGGAGCAGAGGAATCGGGGGCAGAAGTGCGTTAGATTACTTGATCAAAGTCGAGGGATATTCTTTTCTGGAGGCAGCAGAGCTTATCATGTCTCAGGCGTCCTTACAGCCGCCTGAGATTTTACCAGCCGAAAAGACAAAAGAGAAAATCCTGCTCCTGCCGGAGCCGTACCGCAATTGCGATTATGTCGTCTCTTATCTGGAGAGCCGGGGGATCGACTCAGATCTGATCCGGTTCTGTATTCAGACAGGGAGGCTGTATGAGAGCAGGGATTATCACAATGCTGTATTTGTAGGACATGACAGTAATGGAAAAGCCAGATACGCAGCCCTGCGCGGCGTTCGGTCTGCTTTTATCGGAGAGGCGAGTGGAAGTGATAAGAACTATTCCTTTTGCATTCCGGCGGAGAGCAATAGCGCGAGACTCCACCTGTTTGAATGTGCCATTGATCTGCTGTCTTATGGAACCCTGCTGAAGATTGAGGGCAGGGATTGGAGAGCAGATCATCTGCTGTCACTGGCAGGGGTGTACCAACCGGCGAAAGAGATTGAGAAAAGTAAGATTCCGGCAGCTTTAGCCCGGTTCCTGAAAGAGAATCCGCAGATTAGGGAAGTTGTGTTCCATCTGGATAATGATAAGACAGGGAGGCTGGCTACAACAGCTATCCGGACTGTACTGCCGGACAAATATCAATGCATTGATGAGCCGCCGAAGCAGGGATTAGATGTGAATGATGAACTGTGTATGCGGTTGGGAATACGGGTGACGAAACGGGAGAAAGCAAGCAGTGGTCGGGATAAGAGAGGCGTGCGGTGAAAAATTTTTTGTTTCGGCTGGTAAAAGAATTAAGCCACGAGCGGTAACGCGAGGGGCGGATACACTATACCAGCAAGCATCGCCGTTGGATAGCCACAGCATCCAAACGGCAGCTTGTCAGGGAGAATCCCTGAAACCCTCTTAGAAGAAAGGAACGGTGAAAACGATGTTAAAAGCACTAATCGGTTACATGATCGGGAGTATGTCGGGGGTAGCACTGATGTGTATGTTACAGATCAACCGTGTGAACAAATGGGAGGAGATGAGCGACTATGAAAGTAGAGATCACGAGGAAGAAAAGTAAATCTGTTCGGGAGCATTTGAAAAAATATCGGGACGAGATTATAAGACGGCTCAGGAAAGGAGAAAAACAGGATGAACACAGTTAGGGTGTTTGCAGAGGGCGTTGCAAAGCAGATCCATGACTATCTTCCGGCAGAGTATGGAAATGTCCGGTGCGAGATTCAGGAGAATCTGAAAAATAATAGTGTCCGTTTAGTTGGAATAGAGTTTCATAAGCCTGACAGCATGGTTTCTCCAGTGCTCTACATGGAGTCTTATTATGAAGATATCAAGCAGGGAAAAGAAGTTGGAATTGTCATGCAGGATATTGCCAACAGCTACATCCAGCATGAGCGTAGCAGTAGAGCATTCGATGAACAAAGCCTGATGGATTATGAATATGTCCGTCAGTGGATCGAGCCGGTTCTGCTCAATACGGCAGACAACCGTGAAATACTTGCTCAAATGCCACACCGGAAAATGGCAGATCTCTCGCTCTTTTATAGTGTTGTTTTTCCCGATCAGGGAGATGATATGCGGGCAAGTATGAAAATAAAGAACGGTCACATGGCTTATTGGGGCGTATCAGAACAGGAGTTATATACGCAGGCAATTTCAAATATAGAAAGTAAGGAAACAAACACGCTCTTTCCCATGGATTCGGTTCTTGCGGCTATGCTTACAGGGAGAGAGAACGGACAAAATCTGCTGAAGGCTGCACCCGGAGAAAATATGCAGCCACTGCCGGACGGAATGTATGTGCTGACGAATGAGCAGAAAACTTATGGCGCATCCTTACTGGCAGTGCCTGGAATTATGGAAAAAGTAAATCAATTGTTTCCGGGGGGCTATTATATCCTGCCGTCGTCGCTTCATGAGACAATCATCCTTCCGAAGCCGTGCGGTGTTTCGGCGAAAGACCTGGGAGAGATGGTACGTGATATTAATAGGACACAGGTGAACCGGGAGGAACGGCTTTCGGACTGTGTATATGAATACGACAAAGAAAAGAGTGTGATCCGGCAGGTGCCGGAATCAGTACGCCGCAGGGAGAGGGAGCGATGAGAAAACGAAATATTGCGATTTTGTTCCGGCTGAACAGGAAAGAGGCAGAGGCTCTGGACAAGCGAGTGAAGAAAAGCGGGCTGAGCCGGGAGGCGTATCTCAGGCAGTTGCTCAATGGGCTTGTACCGAGAAATGCCCCGCCGCCGGATTACTACTCTATGATGCGGGAACTCCACCAGATCGGAAACAACTTAAATCAGATCGCGCAGAAAGCCCATATGTTAGACGTGATCGATGTGCAGAGATATGATCAGGAGGTGCGGAAGTTCCGTCAGACAGTAGAGCAGATCACAGAGGCGGTCGTGCTGCCGGAACGGGCTGACCAACGCACAGCGGATCAGAGGGAGCGCCAGAAATGGCAGTAACTTCGATCTGGCGCGTGAAAGGCTGGCTTGGAAAAGTTGTCCTTTATATAGAAAAATCGGAGAAAACAAAAGATCCCGACTTTTATCAGACGGAAGATCTGACCGGTCAGGAACAGGAGAGTCTTGCAGATGTGATCGCTTATGCGGTGGATGAAGAGAAAACCAGACGAAAAGATCAGAGCAGCGAGACACTGGATGATGAGCATGAGCAGGTTCTACAGCAGTATGTATCCGGTATCAACTGTACCACGTCCACTGCGCGGATGGAAATGCTGGCGGTGAAAAAGCGTTTCGGAAAAGAGGACGGCGTGATTGCCTATCATGGGTATCAGTCCTTTGCTCCGGGGGAATGCACCCCAGCAATGGCGCACGAGATCGGCGTCCGGCTGGCGCAGGAACTGTGGGGAGAGCGGTATCAGGTTTTGGTCGCGACACATCTGGATAAAGCAAACCATTTACACAATCATTTCGTAGTAAATACCGTGTCCTTTCTGGACGGACGGAAGTATCACCGGACGAAACAGGACTATCGGGATATGCGCCGTGTTTCGGACAGGCTGTGCCGGGAGTATGGACTGTCGGTGATCAGGAAGCCGGAAAGTCGCCGGGGAAAGTCTTATGGCGAATGGCGCGCAGAACAGGAAGACAAACCGACTTATGCTGGTATGATGAAAGCAGATGTGGATGAGGCGATCCGAAAGGCGCGTACAGAGAAGCAGTTTTTCTATTATCTGCGAGAGAAAGGATACAGTTTCAAGTTTGGAAAGGATATTACCCTGAGAGCGGCTGGAAGAGACCGGGGCTTGAAACTGGTAAGAAATTTCGGGGAGGATTATACAATAGATGCCATCCGTGAGAGAATCCTACGGCAGAAAACATTCCTGCAGGAGAGCCGGGAGAGACAGGATTTCAGATTCGCGAATCATAAGGAACGGAACCCAGTTACAGTTTTGCGGGTGCATGTGGGAGCGAGACCAAAGCGTAAGATCGGCGGACTGCGCGGCCTTTATCTCCATTACTGCTACCTGCTCGGAATCCTGCCGAAAAGGAAATCTCCAGTGCAACCGGGGCAGGTACACGTGTTACTTCGAGAGGAATTATTAAAACTTCATACCATAGCAGAAGAGACGAGGCTGCTCTGCCAGTACAAGATTGATACGGCAGAGCAGCTTTTTCAAGTACATGGAGAGCTGGATAATGAGAAAGAGAGGATGATCGGAGAAAGACGCCATTTACAGTATCAGTGCCGCAGAATCCGTGATCCCGAACGCATGGCACAAGTAAAAAGAGAAATAAAAGAGCTGAATGGAAAAATCGGGGAAAACCGAAGAAAGATTAAACTTTGTCAGGGGATTGGTGAACGGTCCTGTCTGATGAGAGAAAAGATACGGATCGTACATCAGAAAAAAAACAGAGAAAAGGAGGTGCAACGCCATGAATACATCGGGCGAGGCGGCTGATCAGGTTGTGCGGATGGCACTTCAGACAGGAGAAGTCGCTTTGAAGATTACCGGGGCAGGAGCAAAGCAGCTTGCCGTTTTGATCTATGCCATTTTGAAAGAACAGAAAAAATCAAAAGGCAGAGCGCGGCTGGAGACACTGGTGCGTACAGGAAAGCCATTGACTGTATTCTCTGTGAAAGAGAGCGACATTAAAGAGTTTGTCAAAGAAGCAAAGAGATATGGAGTGCTGTACTGTGCAGTACGCAATCCACGGGGCAGTGAGGACGGTATGGTGGATTTGATCGTAAAAGAAGAGGATGCCTCACGGATCAACCGGATCGTGGAGCGGTTTAAGTTTGCGTCTGTCAGCGAGGTGGCGAAGATCAAGTCAGAGATCGTGCGTTCACGGGAAGAAAAAGGGGCAACAGCACCAGATCACAAGCGTGCAGGACAGCCGGAACCAGAGAAGGGAACTCCGAAGAAGTCGGATGCAGATAAGTTGGTGGATGAACTGCTGGGAGCGCCTATGTATAAAGAGGGAGAAAAAACGGAAAACCCTTTTCCGGCAAAGACAGAGAAATCCCGTCTGTCCGAGCCTACATCCGGCAGGCACAGCAAAGCCGAAGAGGGTACTTCTAAGTCAGCAGATACAAAAAATGGAGAGAAACCTTCTGTACGACAGGAGTTAAGAGAGATTCAGGAACGCAGAAAGGCGCAGGGAGAGCGTGCCGGACTGGAGCAGAACCGCGGCGGGCGTAAAGAGAAGGAGACATCATCAAAGAACCAGCAGAAATCTACTCGTCACAGGCAGCCGGTACGGAAGAGGAGAGCACGAGGAAAAGAACGATAAAGGAGGCGGTGAGGCTTGCGTGATGGAAAACGAATTCTGGAACTGGACCGGTATGAACACAGTCTGCTGATCCATTCCCTGAACGAACAGAGAAACCAGATGATCAAAGAGCAGGAGCCCACGGATGCAGTAGATGAAATCCTGCTGAAGATCATAGACGCACCGATCGCCAGAGAACGGAGAGGATGGTGGCGCAGTGAGGAACGGTGAGAAGAAATCATCTATCATCTTTACTCTGTGCGGCATTATACCGGTCGTCTGGTTTGCGCTTTTGACCGCGCCCCATATGGAAAGTGGTCTGACAGGGATTTTACAGGGATGGAACCGGGCATTCAAAAAGCCCTTTAACATTACGATCTGCGAGGACAGTTTACGGACTGTCCTTATTTTTTTGCTCTGTTATCTTTTCGGGATCGGGATCTATCTGGCAACTCGGAGAAAGTACCGGAAAGGGGAAGAACACGGATCGGCGGCATGGGGAGACGCGCATGAGATCAATAAGCGGTACAGTGAGAAGAACTTTACTGCGAATAAGATCATGACACAGCATGTGCGTATCAGCTATAACAGCAGGAAACACAGGCGGAATCTGCTGACCGTGGTGATCGGAGGCTCAGGATCTGGAAAAACAAGGCATTACGGCAAAATTAATTTATATCAGGCCAACACCTCTTTTGTGGTGTTAGATCCGAAAGGGGAGAACCTGCGTGACGCAGGGAATCTTCTGGAGGCAAAAGGATATGAAGTGCGGGTATTGGATCTGATCAACATGGAGAAGAGTCATTGTTACAATCCTTTTGTGTATTTGAAAGACGATAATGATGTACAGAGGCTTGTTACAAACCTGTTTAAAGCAACGACGCCAAAAGGGGCGCAGTTGCAAGATCCTTTTTAGGATACAGCGGCGTCCATGTTACTGCTGGCACTAATTTTTTTTCTGAAATATGAGGCACCGGAGTCGGAGCAGAACTTCCCGATGGTGATGGAGATGCTTCGGGCAGGGGAAGTACGGGAGGACAACGACGAGTATCAGTCACCGTTGGATGAACTGTTTGAGCGTCTGGAAATGCGGGAGCCGGATCATATCGCGGTGAAATATTACAAAGATTACCACTCCGGTAGTGCAAAAACGTTGAAATCCATTCAGATCACGCTTGCAGCGCGTCTGGAGAAATTCAACCTGTCCAGCCTTTCAGCGCTGACGGCTACAGACGATCTGGATTTATCCACATTAGGAGAAAAGAAAGTAGCACTGTTTGCACTGATCCCGGATAACGATACCAGCTACAACTTTCTGGTGTCGATCCTGTATACGCAGTTGTTTCAGCAATTATTTTATCTTGCCGATCACAAATACGGCGGCAGGCTCCCGGTACACGTCCATTTTCTGATGGACGAATTTGCCAACGTTTCATTGCCGGATGATTTTGACAAGATTCTTTCGGTCATGCGCTCCAGAGAAGTGAGCGTGTCCATCATCTTGCAGAATCTGGCGCAGTTAAAAGCGCTTTTTGAGAAACAGTGGGAAAGTATTATGGGGAACTGCGACGAATTTTTATACCTCGGCGGCAACGAGCAGGGAACGCATAAGTATGTCAGTGAGCTTTTAGGGAAAGAAACGATTGATATGAACACTTACGGGAAATCCACCGGACATTCTGGAAACTATTCCACAAACTATCAGATCACCGGGCGGGAGTTGATGACACCGGATGAAGTGCGTATGCTGGACAATCGTTATGCACTTCTTTTTATCCGCGGGGAGCGTCCGGTAATGGATGAAAAATACGACATCCTGAAACATCCGAATGTGGCACTTTCCGCAGACGGAAAAGGAAAACCCTACCGCCACGGAGAAGTGACGGAGGCGGTAGCTACAATCGCTATTGTGGATAGCCTGGAAGGGCTGGAGATCCCGGAAGAATTATTAAATACAGAATATGAACTTCTATCGGAAGAAGAATTAGAAGCGATAATCTATCAGGAGGAACAAGTATCATGATATGGAACAGACGTAAGAAAGAGAAGAATACAAAAAAGGATACCGCCAGAATGAGGCGGGTATGGATGGAGCGAGGAATCTTTGGAGCGTATCTCACGCTCATGATTACCCTCACCTGCAGTGTGACTGTATTTGCCTCGAATGATCCGCTGGCAGTAGTGAATAACCTGTCAGAGTTTATTTTTGGACTGATCCGGGCGATCGGAATGATCCTCTTAGGGTTCGGGATCGTACAGATCGGGCTTTCACTCAAATCACATGATCCGTCGCAGAGGGCAAACGGCTTTCTGACTTTGGCGGGCGGTGTAATCATTACTTTTGCCAAGGAGATTTTGACGCTGATCGCAGGATAAAAAGAAGATCTGAACTAAAGTAAAATCCTCAAAACCAATATTTCGGTCTTGGGGATTTTGCGCCCAAAAGGAGGGTTGCGAATGGAATCAGACAACTGGGTAGTGCAGAATCTCCAAAATGCATTGGAAACATGGAATGAGAAACTTGCTGAAATCTGGCAGATCCTGACACAGTCTCCGGAAGAATTTAAGGGTGGTGCCATATGGGATGTGATTGTCAATATCCATGGTGCGTTGCAGGCAATCGGTTATGCGTTGTTAGTGCTGTTCTTTGTGGTTGGCGTAGTTAAAGTCTGCGGGAGCTTTGCAGAAGTAAAAAAGCCGGAACATGCAGTCCGGATGTTTATAAGGTTCGCTTTGTCGAAGGGCTCGATCACTTACGGGATGGAGCTGATGGTAGCCTTTTTTAATATCGTGCAGGGGATCATTTCTACGATCATGGAATCGACAGGTTTTGGAGAGGCGGAAGAGACAGTGCTTCCGCCGGAGATCGTGGAGGCAGTAGAGGACTGCGGATTTTTAGAAAGTATCCCGCTGTGGGCTGTGACGCTGATCGGAAGCCTTTTTATCACGATTCTGAGTTTCATTATGATCATGAGTGTGTACGGGCGGTTCTTCCGCCTGTATCTTTATGCGGCAATTGCCCCGGTTCCGTTGTCCACCTTTGCGGGAGAGCCAAGCCAGAACGTGGGCAAGAGTTTTATCAAAAGCTATGCAGCCGTGTGTCTGGAGGGGGCGATCATTGTATTGGCTTGTATCATCTTTTCCGTATTTGCGGCATCGCCGCCAGTAGTGGAAGAGGGGGCGTCAGCGGTTACAATGGTATGGAGCTATGTCGGGGAGCTGATCTTTAATATGCTAGTGTTGGTCGGGGCTGTGAAGATGTCTGACCGGGTGGTGCGTGAGATGATGGGATTGTAGATATGAATTTGTGGCAAAAAAGAAAGGACGCGGTGAAGCGTCCTATTCTACGATTTCATCGGTGTCGTTATAACGCATATTTCCCTGACTGTCAAAGTAGACAGAATCAAAAGGTATCCCGTGTTCCCGGGCTTGTTGGATCTGCCAGCTCATATCTTCTTCCAGTGCCTTATAGTAACTCCGGTCGGAGAGATAATTCGTCAGAGCAAAGAGCCAGCTAATGACAGACAGAGCGATCAGTCCGAAGAGGATGCCGAGAGCCAGTTTCTCGTGTGCCGCCGCCCAGGGGTTTAATACCGTGGCGATCAACAGGAAGTAGACGAGCGGCAGAGTGAGACGAAGTTTTCCTGCGATCTTAAAGATCAGGGAAAGGATCATCAGTAAAACGGTCAGTCCAAGAGAAAGAAAAAGCGCATATGTCATAGTGGAAGCCCCCTTTGCAGTTTTTTCTTTGAGTATAGCAGACGGGGAACAGAATGCAAATGTGCGAATGGAAAATATGAAATTATATAGAAACAGGAGATAAATATGGAAGTGAAAATCAACCGGGAGATCCGGGAATATACGGAGGCAATGTACTTTGGGTTGTCTCTTCGGCAGTTTATCTGCTCTGTATTCGCCTGCGGTGTTGCCGTCGGGCTTTATTTTTTGTTCCGCCCTTATGTGGGAACGGAAACGGTCAGTTGGATCTGTATGCTGGGGGCATTTCCCTTTGCCCTCATCGGATTTGTGAAATACCACGGGATGCCGGCGGAAAAATTTGTGTGGGTATGGATCAAGAGCGAGATCCTTATGCCGAAATATCTGGTGTGCCGGTCAGAAAGTCTTTATTACGAACTGACAAAAGATGAGATCAGAAAGCAGGAAAAGGAGGCAAGAAAAGCAGATGTTAAAAACACTAAAAAGCGTCATGCGGCAGGATAGGGAGAAGTTTAAGATTCCCCGGAGTGTCCAACAGGCAATTCCCATCCAGAGGATCTGGAAAGACGGTATTTTTCAGGTGGGGAGAAATAAATTCGCTAAGACCTATCAATTTACGGATATTAACTTTGAAGTATTGTCGGAGGACGATAAAAAAGCCAAGTTTCTAAACTATATGAGTATCCTCAATTTTTTTGACTGTGGAGCGACGGCGAAACTGACCGTGATCATCCGCAGACTGAACAAAGAAGAGCTGAAAGAGGCAGTCTTCATTCCTATGCAGGAGGACGGTCTGGATAAGTACAGAAAAGAAGTCAATGAAATGTTGATGGAAAAGACAATCGGTGCAAACGGCATGATCCGGGAATTGTATGTGACGATCTCGGTATACCGGAAGAACGTGGAGGATGCAAGAAATTATTTTCTCCGTACCGGAAACGGGCTGATCTCCCATTTCAGCACGCTCGGATCTAAGTGTGAGGAACTGGACGCACAGGAAAAACTTCATGTGCTGTACAGTTTTTACAGGGCAGGCGAGGAAAGTCAGTTCCACTTTGATCTGAAAGAATCGGCGAGGCTTGGGCACAGCTTTAAGGATTATATCTGTCCGGATACCATGGAGTTTGAACGGGATCATTTCAAAGTCGGGGAACGGTACGGACGGGTGCTGTATCTGAAGGATTATGCCTCATACATTCCCGACAATATGGTGTCCGAGTTTGCGGACATCAATCAGGACATGATGATCAGTATTGATCTGATCCCCATTCCTACGGATGAGGCGGTACGTGAGGCTCAGACACGTCTTTTGGGAGTGGAGACGAATATTACCAACTGGCAGAGACGACAGAATGCCAACCAGAACTTTTCTGCTACCGTGCCCTATGACATGGAGATGCAGAAAGAGGAAAGCAGGGAGTTCCTGCGTGATCTGACCACAAGAGACCAGAGGATGATGGTAGCGGTGGTGACGCTTATGCACACAGCAAAAGATAAGAAACAGTTGGACGCAGATACGAATACGATCCTGTCGCTGGCGCGAAACCGGATGTGCCAGATGGCGGTGCTGAAGTTTCAACAGATGGACGGCATGAATACAGCACTTCCGATTGGTGTGAGGAAAATCGACAGCATGAGGACGCTGACCACGGAGAGCTTGGGCAGCCTGATTCCTTTCCGGACACAGGAAGTCATGGACAAGGGCGGTATATATTGTGGGGTGAATGCAATCTCACACAACCTGATTTTAGTGAACCGGGCATTGCTGCTCAATCCGTCTGCTTTTATCTTAGGTGTTCCAGGGAGTGGAAAATCCATGCTGACGAAAATGTTTGTCCTGCTGATCATCCTGTCCACCACGGATGATCAGGTTTTGATCTATGATCCGGAGGGTGAGTATGAGCCGCTGGTACATGCGCTGGGTGGAGTCAGCCTGCCGATCTGTGCGGGGAGCGAGATTCATCTGAACGCAATGGATATGGTGAAAGGGTACGGGGATAAGAATCCGATTGTGGATAAGTCACAGTTTGTCCTTTCTCTGTATGAGCGGATCACGGATGAAACCTACGTGATCGGACCGAAAGAGAAGAGTATCCTTGACCGCTGTGTGGAGGATGTGTACACAAAGAAAAAGCCTTATGAGATCCCGACCTTTTTCACGTTGCGCCGACTTCTTCAGGAACAGGATGAACCGGAGGCACAGGATCTGGCGCTCATGCTGGAGCTGTTTACAGATGGTACGCTCAACAACTTTTCACATCCTACGAATATTGAGACAAACAACCGGCTGATCAGCTTTAACACAAGAGACATGGTGGAGGATATGAAAAATCTCGGTCAGCTTGTCATTACCGACCATATGATCAACCGGGTATCACAGAATTGGGAGAGGGGCGTGCGGACGCATCTGTTTCTGGATGAATTTCATACCCTGCTTCAGCACAAGTACAGTGCAAACTTTTTTGACAGTGCGTACCGACGTTTTCGTAAGAGAAATGCATGGACGACCAGCCTGACGCAGAATGTGGAGTATGTACTGGAATCTCTGAAAGCAAGAACGATGTTATCCAACTCCGAGTTTGTGATCATGCTGAATCAGTCCGCGTCAGACCGGGAACAGCTCGCGGAGCTTATGCATATCTCCGAGGATCAGTTGAAATATATCACTAATGCCAATGCGGGAGACGGTCTTGCCAAGATTGGGAAAGCCCTTGTTCCATTCCAAAACCAGATGAGCAAGGGAACAGAAATCTATAAACTGATGTCCACCAAACCCGAAGATTTTGATGGAACATGGCACAATGCAGCAAGTACAAAAGAAAATGGAGGAAAGACAGATGAGTGAACTACGCTTTCGTTCAAAGGAACACAAACAATTCTTTCAGGAGATGTTAGAGAAGAGCAGATATAAGGACTGTAACCATCAGTCCTTTTTCTATTGTGTGGGGATTTCTGAAAGTGCCAGAACGAACATTGGGCGGCTGTTTGATTTTCAGAGAGACCGGATCAAGCCGGAGGGATTGTATGATGGATGGCAGACAGGCGGAACGATCCGGCTGACACGGCTTGCCTTTAATCTGATGGAGGGATATGTGGAAGAGGGGCAGGAGAGAATGTATTCGCCGTATGAACTGTTCGACTGCGGGTATGCACCTTACTTTTTCGAGGCAATCCGACTGAGGTATCCGGATTATTGCCGGGATCTTCCCCGCAGCCATGCTAACAATCCGGGCGTTCATAGAAACAATCCGATAGAGCGGTAGGAAAATGAAATGAGCAGGGATATAAAAGTACGGCAGGTGAGGCGTGATGTGAAAGTACTGGATCGGGGGCTGACAGCGGCGGAGCATATGAAACAGGGATTTGTCCGTATCAAAGAGCAGACCGGGCAGACGCCGGTTCAGAATCAGGGCAGTTCCGAATCCGTAGCTTATGCACAGGATCGGATTTCACGCACCGCTGAATCTCTTGCCTACCGTGGCGGAAAACAGGCAATCCGGCAGGGCGGAAAGATCGGTTGCAGAGTAAAAGACGGGGTTCAGTCTGTGAAAGAAAATGCCAGCCTGAAAAGATCTGTCCGGAGTCAGGCACAGGGGATCAACAGTACCATCCGCCAGAGTGTAAAGACGCAGAATCGGAGTACGCAGACCGTAAGGATACTGCAGAGGACTGCCGGCTCGATCAAAACCGGAGGCACACAGAGTATCAAAGTTGGAGGGAAAGCCGTGAAAACTGTGGCGAACAGTTCCCGGGCAGCGGCAAAAACGACTGCGCAGACCGCGAAGGCAGTCCAGATGGCGGCTCGGACGTCCGTGATCACAGCACAAAGGGCGGCTTATGCCGCACGGATCAGTGCAAAAACGGCAATCGTGACAGCAAAAGCAGCGGCGAAAGCAACAGCCGCGGCAGCGAAAGCGACGATTGCCGCAACCAAAGCTCTGATCAGCGCCATTGCTGCGGGAGGGTGGGTGGTGCTGGTGATTCTGATCGTGGTGCTCCTTTTGGGCGCGGCGCTGAGTCTCTTGGGAAGTAATTCAGAGACATATACTCCTGTCAGTGAAGAAGTAGAGGCATATGATCCGCTGATTCGGCAGTATGCCAATGAACACGGGATCGGTGACTATGTGGAGCTGATCAAAGCGGTCATGATGCAGGAAAGCGGCGGACGTGGGAATGATCCTATGCAGGCATCAGAGTGCCCGTATAACACGGAATACGCCAACACGCCGGGAGGAATTACCGATCCGGAATATTCAATCAATGTGGGAATCCAGTACCTTGCATCCTGTCTTGCAGAAGCAGAAGTTGAAAGTCCGATTGACATGGAACATATCAAACTGGCGATACAGGGGTATAACTACGGAAACGGATATATCTCGTGGGCAAAAGAGAATTACGGCGGGTACAGTGTGACCAATGCCAGCGACTTTTCTGATATGATGGCGGCGCAGCTGGGATGGAGCAGTTACGGAGATAAACAGTATGTTGCGCACGTCCTGCGCTATTACCCTTATGGCAGGCTGATCTCTACCGGCGGGAGCGGCGATCTGGTGGAAGTGGCACTGTCACAGGAGGGAAACAGTGGCGGTGAAATATACTGGAGATGGTATGGATTTGAGGAATACCAGCCGTGGTGTGCCTGCTTTGTGTCATGGTGCGCGGATCAGTGCGGATACATTGACGCCGGGGGCATTCCGAAGTTTGCCAAGTGTTCCGTGGGAGCAAAGTGGTTTCAGGATCGGGGACAGTTTGAGCGCACAGGCTATACACCAAAGACCGGAGACCTGATTTTCTTCGAGTGGGGAGATGGCGGGGATCTCGATCATGTGGGAATCGTGGTAAATGTGGAAAATGGATTTGTCAACACCATAGAGGGGAACAGCAGTAATAAGGTGCAGAGAGGAAGATATGCGATGGGGGATGGTTCAATTTATGGATATGGGGTGGTGATGTATTAAAGAAGCTGCCTGCGAATGCGGGCAGACATGGTACTTGTATTCTCAAAATTCATGTGTTATACTGTTATATATAAAAGAATAACACATGAAACAGTAAGAAGGTGGTTGGATTGAAGCTAATTATTTCAAACGTATCAGGCATACCCATATATGAACAAATTAAACAGCAGGTGAAAGCCGCTATCCTGTCAGGAGAACTAAAAGAGGAAGAAGCCTTGCCTTCTCTTCGAACTCTGGCTAAGGATTTAAAAATCAGTGTTCTTACTGTTACAAGAGCCTATACAGAACTGGAACAGGAAGGGTTTGTTAAGAATGTTCAGGGTCGAGGATGTTTTGTTCTGGGCAGCGGTTCAGAACTAATGAAGGAGCAGCTAATCTGCAAAGTGGAAAATAGTTTAACAGAGGCTATAAAAGCTGCGAAAATTGCTAACCTATCTAATGAGGAATTGCATCATCTTTTAGATATTTTATTGGAGGCGAATACAGATGACTAATTACTTGGA
>ERZ1643250.868-NODE-868-length-29136-cov-6.085520_pt1 | contig 29136 bp, 22 predicted proteins | sample MGYA00579262_ERZ1643250 | MGnify/ENA primary metagenome ERZ1643250 (study PRJEB29033, sample SAMEA4952265) | chicken gut metagenome | biome: Broiler Chicken; feature: Gastrointestinal Tract; material: Caecum | place: Ireland | collected 2018 | study: Broiler... | reverse complement strand
GAGCATACGGTTCATACCCGTAGTGTCGAGGGTTCGACTCCCCCTCTCGCTACTTGGAAAAGCTTGCATTAGCAGGCTTTTTTGTTTTATGTAATAGAAAATCCTCTTTGTTATGTAATTCCAATAGTATCCCGGAGGGAATTAAAACACAATCCGGATTATCCCTTGAATTTCACAGGAAAGTCTGATAACATTTCATGTGTACGTTATAGAGAGAGGATGGTTATATGCCAAAGTTAAATGAAAATTATAAAAAACTGCAGAATAACTACCTGTTTGCAGAGATTGCCAGGAGAGTGAATGAGTTTACCTCTGAAAATCCTGACAAACCGGTAATCCGTCTGGGTATCGGAGATGTGACGAAACCTTTGACCAAAAGTGCGCTGAAAGCTCTTCACGAAGGAGTGGATATGGAAGGATCTTCCGATACTTTCCAGGGATACGGCCCGGAACAGGGATATGCCTTTCTGCGGGAAGCGATTTCTGATTATTATAAAAGAAACGGTGTAGAAGTTGACGCGGACGCTGTTTTTATTTCTGACGGCGCCAAAAGCGATACGGGAAATATCACAGAACTGTTTGCGAAAGACAATGTGATCCTGGTCCCGGACCCGGTCTATCCGGTCTATGTGGATACCAATACGATGGACGGGAAAGAAATTATCTACATGAACGGAACAGAGGAAAATCATTTCCTTCCCATGCCGGATGAATCCGTAAAAGCTGATATTATTTACCTGTGTTCCCCTAATAACCCCACAGGAGCCTGCTATAATAAAGAGCAGTTAAAAGAATGGGTAGACTATGCGCTGAAGAACCAGGCAGTAATTCTGTTTGATTCTGCCTATGAAGCCTTTGTTTCGGATCCAGAGCTTCCCAGAAGTATCTATGCCATTGAGGGAGCCAGAAAATGTGCCATTGAATTCTGCAGCTTATCGAAGACAGCAGGGTTTACGGGGACCAGATGTTCCTACACCATAGTTCCCAAAGAGCTGGTATTTACAGATTCCAATGGAGAAGAGCTGTCCCTTCATGGGATGTGGAACCGCCGTCAGTCTACGAAATATAACGGAACCGCATTTCTGATTCAGCACGGTGCGGCTGCCGTTTTTACAGAAGAAGGAATGAAAGAGTGTCAGGAAAACATTGACTATTATATGGAAAATGCCAGGATCATCAGCGATATGCTGAAAAAGAAAGGAATCTGGTATACAGGAGGAGAAAATTCTCCGTATATTTGGTTTAAGTGTCCGGGCAATATGGATTCCTGGGAATTCTTTGATTATCTTCTGGAGAAAGCTCAGATTGTGGGAACTCCGGGAGCCGGATTCGGGAAAAACGGGAAAAATTATTTCCGTCTGACTTCTTTTGGGAAGCATGAGAGCACCAGAGAAGCCATGAAACGTTTCGATGAATTGTTTTAATTAAATTGAAATACAGAAGCTATTGCAAAAGTCAGGTTTTTTATGGAAATCGAACTTTCGCAATAGCTTTTTCTTTTGCGTAAAAACCATACATGTTTCCTGGTTTTGTGAAAGGTGCAACATTTAAAGCGCTGTTTTTTAGTGGGTTTTAAAGGAAAAACAACTTGTACATACTACCATACAAGTTGTACAATAAATATCAAGGAGGGATGCGAATGGGAAATGAAAATGGTAAGACAAAATATTACTCCCTGATGGAACAACTAAAGAGTGAGATCGTAACAGGAAAAATAAAGCCAGGCGAAAAACTCCCTTCTGAAAATGAGCTGGCTTCCACTTTTTCCATCAGTCGGCATACGGTACGGAAAGCTCTGGCCATTCTGGAACAGGAAGGATATATCATGGCTTCTCACGGAAGAGGAACCTTCTGTTCGGAAAGAGTGCGCCATATGAAAAATTCCAAAAACATCGCGGTAATTACCACGTACATTTCCGACTATATTTTTCCGCGTCTGATTCAGGGCATTGATAAGGTGCTCTCCGCCAACGGATACAGCATCCTGTTGAAAAACACAGGAAACAGCAGAAGAATTGAGGCCAGATACCTGGAGGAAATTCTTTCCAAGGACATTGACGGACTGATTATCGAGCCCAGCAAGAGCCAGCTGATGTGCAAGCATATTTCTCTTTACGAACAGCTGGACAGCTATGAAATTCCCTATGTATTTATTCAGGGGATTCATCAGCAGCTCAGAGACAGACCCCACATACTGATGGACGACTGCAAGGGCGGATACCTGGTTACTAAATATTTAATTGAATTGGGACACCGTCAGATTTTAGGAATTTTTAAAGCGGACGACATCCAGGGCCGGGAGCGGCATAAAGGATATGTGCAGGCTTTGCAGGAGGCAGGGATTTTGTACAATCCGGATATGGTTATCTGGTTCCATACAGAAGACCGTAAATCCATGCCTGCCATGGCAGTGAAAATGAAGCTGGAAGAAGGGCTTTTGGTGGAAGGGATTGTCTGCTATAACGATCAGATTGCTGTTCAGGTTATGAGCGCGTTGGAAAAAATGGGAAAGAAAGTGCCGGGAGACATCTCAGTCACCGGATATGACAATTCTTTGTTTTCTCAGGGAGAGAACGGGGTCGGCCTGACCACCATTGCCCATCCCCAGGAGAAACTGGGAGAGATGGCAGCGGAGCTGCTGTTGGAGAAAATCCGCCAGGTTCCGGAAGAGGAAAGCAAAGTAACCTGTCTGATCGCGCCGGAGCTGATAGTCAGAAACTCCTGCAGCGAAAGAGTGAGATACTAATTAAAAGTATATAAATTTTAAGGAGGATTTAAACATGAGAACAGGAAAAGATTACAAATTTTGGTTTTGTACAGGTTCACAGGATCTGTATGGTGACGAATGCTTAAGAAAGGTTGCTGAACATTCTAAAATCATTGTAGAAGAATTAAACAAATCAGGTGTTCTTCCTTTTGAAGTTGTATGGAAACCAACCCTGATCACCAATGAAGTAATCAGAAAAACCTTCAACGAAGCAAATGCAGATGAAAACTGTGCCGGTGTTATTACCTGGATGCATACCTTCTCTCCTGCAAAATCCTGGATTTTAGGTTTACAGGAATACAGAAAACCTTTATGTCATTTACATACACAGTTTAACGAAGAAATTCCTTACGATACCATCGATATGGACTTCATGAATGAAAACCAGTCTGCACATGGCGACAGAGAATACGGACACATTGTAAGCCGTATGGGAATTGAAAGAAAAGTTATCGTTGGACACTGGGCTGACAAGAAAGTTCAGGAAAGACTGGCTTCCTGGATGAGAACTGCTATCGGTATCATGGAAAGCAGCCACATCCGCGTATGCCGTATCGCTGACAACATGAGAAACGTAGCCGTAACAGAAGGCGATAAAGTAGAAGCACAGATCAAATTCGGATGGGAAATCGACGCATATCCGGTTAATGAAATTGCAGAATACGTAGATGCTGTAAGCGAAGGCGACATCAATGCTTTAGTAGAAGAGTACTATGACAAATACGAAATCTTACTGGAAGGAAGAGATCCGGAAGAATTCAAAAAACATGTGGCTGTACAGGCTGGTATCGAAATCGGATTTGAAAAATTCTTAGAAGAGAAGAACTATCAGGCACTGGTAACACACTTTGGTGATTTAGGTTCCCTGAAACAGCTTCCGGGTCTGGCAATCCAGAGACTGATGGAAAAAGGATACGGGTTCGGTGCAGAAGGCGACTGGAAAACAGCAGCAATGGTACGTCTGATGAAGATTATGGCAGCCAATACACCAAATGCAAAAGGAACTTCCTTCTTTGAAGACTATACCTACAATCTGGTACCGGGAAAAGAAGGTATCCTTCAGGCTCATATGCTGGAAGTGTGCCCGACTGTAGCAGACGGCCCAATCAGCATCAAAGTGAACCCATTAAGCATGGGCGACAGAGAAGATCCTGCAAGACTGGTATACACCTGCAAAGAAGGCCATGGCGTGGCAACTTCTTTAGTAGACTTAGGAAATCGTTTCCGTCTGATCATCAACGATGTAGAGTGCAAGAAGACAGAAAAAGATATGCCGAAACTTCCGGTTGCAACTGCATTCTGGACACCGGAACCAAGCCTGGCAACCGGAGCAGAAGCATGGATCCTGGCAGGCGGCGCTCACCATACTGCATTCTCCTACGACTTAACTGCAGAGCAGATGGGAGACTGGGCAGCAGCTATGGGTATCGAAGCTGTATATATTGATAAAGACACAACAATCCGTAACTTCAAAAATGAATTAAGATGGAATGCAATCGCTTACAAATAAGTCGAACGGTAAAAGAATAGAATAGGAGGAGTTCCGGATGGCTGTTGATGTAAATCGTATTAAAAGTGAAATTGAAAATGGAAATACAGCACTGGGAATTGAATTCGGCTCAACCCGTATTAAAGCGGTTCTGGTCGGCGCAGACAATGCGCCGATTGCAGCCGGCGCCCATGACTGGGAAAACAGACTGGAAAATGGAATCTGGACATACAGTCTGGAAGACATTTGGACAGGACTGCAGGATGCCTATGCAAAAATGGCGGCAGATGTAAAAGATAAATATGATCTGACTCTGACCACTATCGGAGCCATTGGATTCAGTGCCATGATGCACGGATATATGGCCTTTGATAAAGACGGCGAGATCCTGGTACCTTTCCGTACCTGGAGAAACAATATCACAGGAGAAGCTTCTGAGAAACTGACGAAGCTGTTTAACTACCACATTCCTCAGAGATGGAGCATTGCCCATCTGTACCAGGCAATCTTAAAAGGGGAGGAACATGTCTCTCAGATTGATTTCCTGACCACCCTGGAAGGATTCATCCACTGGAAACTGACCGGCCGGAAAGTTCTGGGAATCGGAGAAGGATCCGGTATGTTCCCCATTGATATTGAAAAGAAAAACTACAATGAAAGAATGATTGCACAGTTCGATGAACTGGTAGCAGATAAGAATCTGCCCTGGAAACTGGCAGACATTCTTCCTGAAGTTCTTCTGGCAGGAGAAGACGCCGGAACTTTAACAGAAGAAGGCGCTAAACTTCTGGACGTATCCGGAAATCTGAAAGCAGGAATTCCGCTGTGTCCGCCGGAAGGTGATGCAGGAACCGGTATGGTGGCTACCAACAGTGTGGCAAAATGCACCGGTAACGTATCTGCCGGAACTTCCGTATTTGCCATGATCGTTCTGGAAAAAGACTTAAGCAAAGCTTACGAGGAACTGGATATGGTAACAACTCCAACGGGAAATCTGGTTGCCATGGTTCATTCCAACAACTGTACTTCTGACTTAAATGCCTGGGTAAATATCTTCAAAGAGTACTCAGAGGCAATGGGTGTGGAAGTGGATATGAATAAATTATTCGGAACCCTGTACAACAAGGCTCTGGAAGGAGATGCAGACTGCGGCGGTCTGTTATCCTACTGCTACTTCTCAGGAGAGCATATTACAGGATTTGAAGAGGGACGTCCGCTGTTTGTACGTTCTTCCAACTGTAAATTTAACCTGGCTAACTTTATGAGAACTCATTTGTATACCGCTCTGGGCGCTTTGAAAGTAGGAGCAGACATCCTGTTCAAAGAAGAAGGGGTGAAACTGGATAAGATTCTGGGCCACGGCGGTCTGTTTAAGACAAAAGGCGTAGGACAGAGAATCATGGCAGCCGCTATGAACGTACCGGTTTCTGTAATGGAAACAGCAGGAGAGGGCGGCGCCTGGGGTATTGCTCTTCTGGCTTCTTATATGCGTAATAAAGAAGAAGGAGAAACTCTGGACGACTATCTGAACAACAAAGTATTTGCCGGACAGGAAGGCGTAACCATGGAACCTGTAGCAGAGGATGTGGCAGGATTTGAAGCGTTTATCGAACGTTATAAGAAAGGTCTTGCTATTGAGAGAGCTGCTGTGGATGCTCTGGATTAAGAGAGAAAAGAGGTTTTTATAAATGTTAGAAGAATTAAAAAAACGGGTATACGAAGCCAACATGCTTCTGCCAAAATATAAAATGGTAACCTTTACCTGGGGAAATGTCAGCGAAATTGACCGTGAGACAGGCATTTTTGCTATCAAACCAAGCGGTGTGGACTATGACATTCTGAAACCGGAAGATATGGTTTTGGTAGACCTGGAAGGCAATGTGGTAGAAGGAGAATACAATCCTTCTTCCGATACCCCCACCCATCTGGAACTGTACAAAGCATTTCCGAAGATCGGCGGCGTAGTACATACACATTCTCCCTGGGCTACAAGCTGGGCACAGGCAGGCAGAGGAATTCCCTGCTACGGAACCACACATGCAGACTATATGTATGGAGAAATCCCATGCGCCCGCTGTCTGACTAAAGAAGAGATTGACGCAGGATACGAAAAGAATACGGGACTTTTAATTGCAGAAGAGTTTAAAAACAGAGACTACGAAGCAGTACCCTGTGTTCTGTGCAAAAATCACGGACCTTTTACCTGGGGAAAAGACGGACATGAAGCCGTGCACAATGCAGTTGTACTGGAAGAAGTAGCCAAGATGGCTGCCCGCTGCGAGATGATTAATCCGCAGGTTCAGCCGGCGCCTCAGGAAATTCAGGACAAACATTATTACCGGAAACACGGTGCGAACGCATATTACGGACAGGGAAAGAAATAAAAAACAGGAAATAAAGAAAAAAGAGGTTGCGGCAGGACAGAGGAGGAATCTGAAAGTCAGCCGCTGCCTCTTCTTTTTTTTACTTGGGGATACCTCTTTTCCGATTTTTATGTTAGAATAGAAAGACAGCATGTTTTGTGGAAGGTGAAGGAGAAGAGATGATTAAGGTATTCTTAGTAGAAGACGAGGTTATAATGCGAAAGGGGATTAAGAATCATATTCCCTGGGAAAAGGAAGGGCTGGAATTTGTAGGAGAGGCCAGCGATGGAGAGCTTGCTTATCCTCTGATTAAGAAAACAAAGCCTGACATTCTGATTACAGACATTAAGATGCCTTTTATGGATGGACTGGAACTAAGCAGTCTGGTAAAAAAGGAGTTTCCTAATATAAAAATCATTATTTTGAGCGGGTATAATGAATTTGACTATGCCAAAAGAGCCATCAGCATTGGTATCACTGATTATCTGCTGAAACCGGTAAGCCGGGAAAAACTTCTGGAAGCTATCAAACGGGTGGCAGAAGTTATCCGGGAAGAACAGGAGCAGCAGAAACTGATGACTCAGTATCAGGAGGAAATGAAGGAAAACCTTCGGGCAGAAAAAATCAAGCTCTTTTATGCCTTAGTACATAATACCATTTCCATCAGTGAGATCCTGAATAAAGGCGGACAGATGGGGATGGATTTTACTGCTTCCTATTATACGGTAGTCATGTTTAAAGTTATTTCCGAGGGACATGATTATATGGAACATCTGGTTAAAGTCACGGAGCAGGTGGAGGATTACCTGGAGTCGGAGGAACGGATCCTTTGTTTTAAGCGGCCGGAGGACGGATGGTTTCTTTTGGTACGAAGCGAAGACGGGGAAGAGTTTCAGGAAATTCTTTCAGCCCTTAAGGAAAAGGTTCAGAGCCTGATACCGGAAGAAGATACCCTGCAGTATTTCGGAGGGATCGGAAAGACAGTACAGAGACTCAGAGATGTGGGGATTTCTTATAACGAGGCCAACAGCGCTTTCGCCAGCCGTTTCTTTATGGAAAGAAATCAGATTGTCACCAATGAGGAAGTAAGGCTGTGGAACACTCCTGCAGAAAAATCGGTGGATCTGAAAACCATTGATGTTTCTAAAATTGACCGGAAACTGGTGGAAGACTTCCTGAAAGTGGGAGCCAAAGAAGAGGTGGAGAACTTCATAGAAAATTATTTCCGTAAGGTGGGAAGCGGAACTTATAATTCTGTAATGTTCCGCCAGTATCTGATGATGGACATGTATTTCTGTGTGGCGGGGGTTCTGGAAAGCCTGGGGTTAAGCGCCGAGGATCTGCCGGAGCATTACCGGGACGCCAGTGTAATTGCAGCTCAGGTAACATCTGTCAGCGGAATGAAGCAGTATTTGACCGATTTATTCAGCGAGGCGTTGGATCTACGGGATAATTCCTCCATGGATCACTACAATTCTCTGTTTGAAGATGCTAAAAAATATATTCAGGAAAATTTCCAGAACAATGATATATCTTTAAACGTAGTGGCCTCTCAGGTGGGAATCAGCCCCAGTTATTTCAGCACCCTGTTTCGTCAGGAACTGGGAGAGACCTTTATTGAATATCTGACCAAACTCAGAATGGACAGGGCGAAAGAGCTTCTGATGTGTACCAACCGGAAGACTTCTGAGATAGGATTCTCCATCGGGTATAAAGATTCCCATTACTTTAGCTACATATTTAAAAAGACACAGGGATGTACTCCTAAGGAGTACCGGGCCCGCAGGAAGGAGGGGCCAGGGAAATGACATCCAGAAAACCGCTATCTTTAAGAAACAGGCTGGCCTCTTTGTCAGCCTTAATTATTATCCCTCTTGCAGCGCTGACCATTGCCCTGCTTGTGATTCTGATGGATTATAATCAGTCCTATTCTAAGGTTGTTAACAATATTACAGAAGTGAATCCATATAATGTGGAGTTTGAGGAAAACATTAATTACAGTATGTACAGTACCATTATCGGACAGATAGAGCTGGACAAGGATAAGGATGTACTGACAGAGGGAGATTCTAAATATTCCAGAGTGATACAAAATCCCTATAAGCTGATTGAGAAGGCCAGAAAAACCTTCCGTCATCTGCTGAGGGAATGTACCAATACAGCCAGTGTTTCCAGAATCCGCGGTTCTCTTTCCTGTCTGGACAGTCTGGAAAATGTAATCGGACAGATCGAAACAAACATTAAAACGTCAGGAACCTACAGTGAAAATTACAGTATCTGGGAAAATGACATTCAGGGGCTGACGGCAATGATCCGGGATTACACCCAGGAGTATATTTATTACGAAACCCAGACGCTGATCGATTTGAGGATTAAGATGGAGGCCAGAACCAATACCATTATTTTAATGACAGCCGGAATGCTGGCACTTATTTTATTCATAAGCGTAATGTCTACCAAACGGATTATCGGAAGTGTAACAAAGCCCATTGACGCCCTGTGTAAGGCTGCGAAAAGGATGGAGCACGGTGACTTCACGGAGGAGACCAATATCGAAGCAGTGGATGAAATTTCTGTTCTGACAGACAGTTTTAACGGAATGCGTTCGGAAATTTCCCGTCTGATTGAAGATATTAAGGGGGAACAGAGAAAATTAAGGGATACGGAGCTGAAACTTCTGCAGGCTCAGATCAATCCCCACTTTCTTTATAATACCCTGGACGCCATTGTGTGGCTGGCAGAGGACGGCCAGAACCGGAAGGTGGTAAATATGACCACCTCTTTATCTGAGTTCTTCCGGACGGTACTGAGCCAGGGGAAAGATTATATTACCATTAAAGAAGAAGAAACTCATGTACACAGTTATCTGAGCATTCAGCAGTTCCGCTATCAGGATATAATGGAATATGAAATTTCCATAGATAAAGAGCTATATCAGTATCGGATTCTGAAAATGGTTCTGCAGCCACTGGTGGAAAATGCCCTGTATCACGGAATTAAGAACAAAAGAGGAAAGGGCAAGATCTGGGTGAGAGGATATGCCAGCGCAGGCATCATTGTGCTGGAGGTGGAAGATAATGGAATCGGAATGACAGAGGATCAGCTGGCTGAGCTTCGGGAGAAGATTAAAGGAAAAGAAAATCCGCAGACTTCGGCCAGGGGAGGTTTTGGACTTCTGAATGTGGAAGAACGGATTCAGATGAACTACGGAAAACAATATGGACTGGCTTTTGAAAGTTTTTATGGAAAAGGAACCAGGGTAACAGTCCGGATTCCGAAAGAAAACGTACCTTTATCGAAAGAAAACACACAAAGAATAGAAGAAAATTAAAATTTAGTAAAATAAATTACTAATTTAAGGGTTTTTTCCGTAGATTTTTTTAAAAAAAAGTTTAAAATAGAATTATCAGTTGCGGCAAGAGTAAAGAACAGCCGCAGAAAGTTAAGGAGGATTTATCATGAAGAAGAAAGTATTAGCAACACTTTTAAGCGTAGCTGTAGTTGGTACTATGCTTGCAGGCTGTGGCGGATCCAGCGACACAGCATCCGATGACAGCGCAGCAACAGAGGATACCGCAGCAGCAGAAGACGATGCAGCAGCAGAAGATGATGCAGCAGCAGACGACGCTTCTGGTTCAGGCGATGTTCTTACTGTTGGTTTTTCACAGGTAGGTGCTGAATCTGACTGGCGTACTGCAAACACAGAGTCCATGAAAGGTACTTTCACTGAAGAAAACGGATACGAATTAATCTTTGACGATGCTCAGCAGAAACAGGAAAACCAGATTACTGCAATCCGTAACTTCATCCAGCAGGGTGTAGATTACATACTTCTTGCACCTGTTACAGAAACAGGTTGGGATACCGTTCTTCAGGAAGCATATGATGCAGGAATCCCTGTAATCACTGTAGACCGTATGGTTGACATCTCTGATGAAAACCTGGTTACAGCATGGGTAGGTTCTAACTTCAAACTGGAAGGCCAGAAAGCATGTGCATGGCTGAAAGCATTCCTGGAAGCTAAAGGACGTGGAGAAGAAGAAATCAACATCGTTGATATTCAGGGAACCATCGGTGCATCCGCTCAGATCGGACGTACAGAAGCTCTGGAAGAAGCAATCGAAGCAAACGAAAACTGGAACATGTTAGCTCAGCAGTCTGGTGAATTTACACAGGCTAAAGGTCAGGAAGTTATGGAATCTATCCTGAAACAGAGCGGTGACGATGTAGACGTTGTATACTGCGAGAACGATAACGAAGCATTCGGTGCTATCGACGCTATCAAAGCTGCTGGTTACGAAATCGGAACAGAAGACGGCCAGATTATGGTTATGTCCTTCGACGCAGCTACTGCAGCTCTGAACATGACAATGAGCGGAGAAATTGCTCTTGCTACAGAGTGTAACCCATTACATGGTCCTCGTGTAGATGAAATCATCAAAGCTCTGGAAGCCGGAGAAGAAGTTGAAAAAGAAACATTCGTTGACGAAACAATGTTCGCAACAGACGATACCGTTGCAACTGTAGATGTTGACGGAGAATCTTATGAAGTAACAGCAGTTACTCAGGAAGTTATTGACGGACGTGCATATTAATTAGAAGTCATAGAGATAGAGTGACTTGAATGTCGAGGCGTGGTATGTGAAGTCGGAGAAAAGGATACAAGCATCTTCGTGCCACGCCTCGTTTATGCTTAAAATGAGGAAAGCAGGTGAAAGATAGTGGAACATAATGTCATTTTGAAAATGAGAGGTATTAGTAAAACATTCCCTGGTGTTCGCGCCCTGCAAAATGTTGATTTTACGCTTCGAAGCGGGGAAATTCACGCTCTGATGGGAGAAAACGGAGCTGGTAAATCTACATTGATCAAAGTGCTTACCGGTGTGCATGAATTGAGTGCCGGAACTGTGGAAATGGACGGAAAGAAGATCGTGAACCATTCTCCTCAGGATGCACAGAATAACGGAATTAGTACGGTGTATCAGGAGGTTAACCTTTGTCCGAACCTGACGGTTGCGGAGAATCTGTTCATCGGACGTGAGCCGAGAAAAATGGGATTAATCGACTGGAGAACCATGAATAAGAAATCTGCAGAGTTGTTAAAGAGTCTGGATATTGCGGTACCGCCCACACAGATGCTGGAAGACTGCTCTATCGCAATTCAGCAGATGATTGCTATCGCCCGTGCGGTAGATATGGAATGTAAAGTTTTGATTCTGGATGAACCTACTTCTTCTCTGGATGATGATGAGGTAGAGAAACTGTTCGTGCTGATGCGCCGCCTTCGTGAGAAGGGAGTTGGAATCATATTCGTAACTCACTTCCTGGAGCAGGTATACGCAGTATGTGACAGAATTACAGTCTTAAGAAACGGTGAACTTGTAGGAGAGTATGAAACAAAAGATCTTCCGCGAGTTATGCTGGTTGCTAAGATGATGGGTAAAGACTTCGATGACCTGGCTGATATTAAGAGCGGACATCTGGAGAAGAAATTCGAAGGAGCTCCGGTAATTGAGGCAGAAGGTCTTGGACATAAAGGAACCATCCGTCCTTTCAATATTGCAATTAACAAAGGTGAAGTTATCGGTCTTACAGGTCTTCTGGGTTCCGGACGTTCTGAACTGGTACGTGCCATCTATGGTGCTGACAAGGCAGACAGCGGTAAGCTGAAAGTAAATGGAAAAGAAGTAAAGATCAATAAACCTCTGGATGCAATGAAGCTCGGTATGGCGTATCTTCCGGAAGACAGAAAGCGCGACGGTATTATTGCCGATCTGTCTGTACGTGAAAATATCATTATCGCTCTTCAGGCAAAACGCGGTATGTTTAAACTGATGAGCAGAAAAGAAATGGAAGAAGCTGCAGATAAATACATCAAGATGCTGCAGATTAAGACCGCAAGCCGTGAAACTCCGATTAAGAGTCTTTCCGGTGGTAACCAGCAGAAAGTTATTCTGGGACGCTGGCTGCTGACAGAGCCGGAATATCTGATTCTGGACGAACCGACCCGTGGTATTGACATCGGTACCAAAACAGAAATTCAGAAACTGGTACTTGATTTAGCGGATCAGGGAATGGCAGTTACCTTTATTTCTTCCGAAGTAGAAGAGATGCTTCGTACCTGTTCCCGTATGGCTGTATTAAGAGACGGCAAGAAAGTCGGAGAACTCTCCGGAGATGAGCTGAATCAGAATACAATCATGAAGACCATCGCAGGAGGTGAAGAGAACAATGAGTAAGACTTCTGAAAAAGATACAAGTTTTATTAAGAAGTTAACAGGCAACAGACTGTTTCTTCCTATCGTATGTCTGGTTGTTGTACTTTTAATCAACCTGATTAAGACACCGACTTTCTTCGCAATTTCTATTAATAACGGTGTTCTCTACGGATATATCATTGACGTTATCAACCGTGCATCTGAGCTGGTAATCTTATCTGTGGGTATGACTCTTGTAACCGCAGCTTCCGGCGGACAGGACATCAGTGTTGGTGCTGTTATGGCAGTTGCCGGCGCCGTTTGCTGCCAGATTCTTTCCGGCGGTGAAGTAAGTGTCAATGAATTTGCCAATCCATTAGTACTGGCAATTGTTGTAGCATTAATCGTAGCAGGAATCTGCGGAGCATTTAACGGTCTGCTGGTTTCCTACTTTAACATCCAGCCGATGGTTGCTACCCTGATCCTGTATACGGCAGGCCGTGGTATTGCACAGTTAGTAACAGGCGGACAGATTACTTATGTTCGTGTTGGTACTTATCAGGCAATTGGTGGATACATTGGCGGTTCACCGGTTTCCACACCGATTTTCCTGGCAATTATCACCGTAGTTGTCGTATATCTGGTATTAAAACATACAGCCTTAGGTCTGTACATCGAATGTGTAGGTATTAACGGAAGCGCCTCCCGTCTGGTAGGTCTGAATTCCAAAATGATCAAATTCCTTACCTACGTTATCTGTGGTGTTCTGGCAGGTATTGCAGGTATTGCAGCTTCCGGACGTATCTATTCCGCAGATGCCAACAACATTGGTCTGAACCTGGAAATGGATGCCATCCTTGCAGTTGCTCTTGGCGGTAACGCTCTCGGCGGTGGTAAATTCAGCCTGATGGGCTCTGTAATCGGTGCTTACACCATTCAGGCCCTGACAACAACTCTGTACGCAATGAACGTATCTGCTGACCAGCTGCCTGTATATAAGGCAATCGTCGTAATCGTTATCGTTGTACTGCAGAGCCCTGTATTCCAGAAATTCCTGGCAGAGCGTAAAGCGAAAAAAGCCGTTGCAGTGGAAGGAGGTCAGAAATAATGAAAGCATCAAACGAAAAAGCTGTTGCAGCTAATCCAATGGCAAAGAAAAAACTGACCGGTACAGGATTCCTTTTGATTGTTACCATAGCGTTGTTCTTCGTTATGTACATCGCAGGTATGATCGTGTTTGCAGACAAAGGTTTTGCAAATGCACAGATGTTCTTAAACCTGTTTGTATCCAACGCAGGTCTGATTGTTATTGCGTGTGGTCTGACCATCGTAATGATTACCGGCGGAATTGATATTTCCGTTGGTTCTGTAGTAGCACTTGTATGTATGACAGTTGCTGATTTAATGGAGAATAAAGGCGCTAACGCATATGTAGCTCTTCTTATGGCATTAGTAATCGGTCTGTTATTCGGTGTTGTACAGGGATTCTTAGTATCCTACTTAGAGATTCAGCCATTTATCGTTACTCTGGCCGGTATGTTCTTCGGCCGTGGTATGACAGCCATTGTCAGCACAGACATGATTGCCATTACCAATGAAACCTTTATGAAATGGGCAAAATTCAAAATCAATATGCCGTTCGGTACAGTTAACCGAAGAGGTGATTTTATTGCCGCATACATATATCCAACCGTTGTAATTGCGATTATTGTATTAATCATCATTGCAGTATTACTGAAATACTCCAAGTTCGGACGTAAACTGTACGCAATCGGCGGTAACCAGCAGAGTGCTATGATGATGGGTCTGAACGTTAAGAGAACTAAATTCCAGGCTTATATCCTGGATGGATTCCTGGCAGGTCTGGGTGGATTCTTATTCTGTCTGAACAGTTGTGCAGGTTTCGTAGAGCAGGCGAAAGGTTTCGAAATGGACGCAATTTCCGCATCCGTTATCGGCGGTACTCTGTTAAGCGGTGGTGTTGGTACACCAATCGGTACCTTATTCGGCGTACTGATTAAAGGTACGATTACCAGCTTAATCACCACACAGGGAACACTTTCAAGCTGGTGGGTACGTATTACCCTTTCTGCATTACTTTGCTTCTTCATCGTACTGCAGTCTGTAATCGGTACTCTGAAAAAGAAAAAATAATATAAGAAATGATATTAAGAACCGGCTGTCACAGGTAAAATTGTGGCGGCCGGTTTTTTGTGTAATGGGATATAGGGAGTTGAAGAGGACTTGTTCTCTTTGTTATCCCTTTGCGGTATTGCAGCGTGCTTGAACACTTTGTTCTCCATAGGAAAGCGCGTTGATTTTTTTTACCGGATCATGTATAATAGGAAAGCAAATGACAGAGATTTAATGAATTAAAAAATAGAAATTTACTCGTCAGGAAGAATAGGAGGATGTAATACATGCGAGTTGATACGGACGATTTTGCCCGACCTTGTAGCTGTGGGAAAAAGCACAAAATCGATGTACAGGAAATTTTGATTGAAGCCGGTGCTGTGGAGAAACTGGAAGAGATGATGTCGGATGGATTTCTGAAAGAATATATTTCTCCGCTGCTGATTTGCGATACCAATACCTACGAAGCCACTTATGATATTATGGAAGACATTTACGACCGCTGTCAGGTTGTGATTCTGGAGGCGGAAGGACTTCATGCAGATAATCATGGAGTAGAGATCGTAGAGAAAAATATGGAAGAAGATATTGACCTTATTTTAGCGGTAGGATCCGGAACAATCCACGATATAAGCCGGTATGTGGCATATCAGTACAGAATTCCCTTTGTATCGGTTCCTACGGCGGCCAGCGTAGACGGATTCGTGTCAACGGTTGCAGCTATGACCTGGGATGGAATGAAGAAGACAATCCCGGCCGCACCCCCTATCTGTGTGATTGCTGATACCAATATATTTGCAAAAGCGCCCAAAAGGCTGAACGCCTCCGGAGCTTCTGATTTGTTCGGAAAATATATCTGCCTGGCGGACTGGAAGATTGCCCATCTGCTGACCGGCGAATATATCTGTAAACGGGTAATCCGTATGGAAGAACAGGCTCTGAAGACGGTGCGCTCCTGTATAAAAGGCGTAGCGGCGGGAGATGAGGAAGCCTGTGAGGAACTGATGTATGCACTGATCCTCTCGGGTCTTGCGATGCAGATGATCGGGAATTCCAGACCCGCATCCTGTGCGGAACATCATATGTCCCATTTGTGGGAAATGGAAGTAATCAACGGACCACTGGACGCCCTCCATGGAGAAAAAGTTTCCGTGGGGACCATGCTTGCGGCGAGAGAATATAAAAGGATCGCAGAAGCTATCCGCGACGGAAAATGTTACGCCGATCCATACCAGGGAATGGAAGAAAAACTGATTCGGGATACTTTCGGAAAGAAAGGTCTGTATGAGAAGACGATTGAGGAGAATACTCCGGATCCGATGGAAATGGTATCCGCAGACCGGCTCAATGCCAGCCTGTATAAGATAGCAGACATTATTGATGAGATTCCGGAAGTGGAAGAACTGGATAAAATCCTGAAAAACGGCGGCTGTGTCAGAACCGTACAGGACATCGGGCTGACGGAAGACATCATCCCTTTAACTATGGAACTTTCTCCCTATGTGAGAAATCGTCTGAGCTTTATGCGAGTGAGAAAAATGCTGAATATAGAACCCTGACAGAAAGGTTATGATACAGAGTATGATACGAGTAGGAATGGGATATGACGTACATAAGCTGACAGAAGGCAGAGACCTGATTCTCGGCGGTGTACCGATTCCCTATGAAAAAGGATTGCTGGGGCATTCGGATGCGGATGTACTTATTCACGCCGTAATGGATGCTCTCCTTGGAGCAGCGGCCCTCGGGGACATTGGAAAACACTTTCCGGATACGGATCCCAAGTACAAAGGGATTTCCAGTATGCTGCTGCTGGAAGAAACAGCCCGTTTACTGAAAGAACAGGGGTACGCGATTGGTAATATTGACGCAACGATTATTGCCCAGCGGCCGAAGATGGCTCCCCATATCCCCCAAATGAGAGAGAACCTGGCAAAATGTCTGGGAATTTCCCAAGCGCAGGTGAATATTAAAGCCACTACAGAAGAGGGACTGGGCTTTACCGGAAACGGTCAGGGGATCAGTTCTCAGGCCATCTGCCTGATAGAAAAGAAGTAAAGAACCGCTAAATAACACCGTATGGTATAGAGAGAAATACTCTTATATCATACGGTGCTTTCGTAATAGGAGAAGGTGCAGGTTGATTTCTGCAGGATTGGTTGTATAATAGAAAAATATCAGTGAAGTTCCGGAGAACAAAGAAAGGCAGTCAGAAAATTGGAAAGCAAAGACAGATTATTTACGTATTGTATAGAAGAAGATGCCCGGGGTCCCTATGTGAGCATTGAATCGTATGTTTCCGACGTGAAGGCAGTGCAGATACCGGATTTTGTGGATAACATTCCGGTAAAGGAGCTGAAACCTTATGTATTTGCAGGAAATGCACACAGAGAGGTCTATCTGCCGGGAACCATACGAAGGATTGGCAGGTACGGGTTTTACAACTGCAGGGAGCTGAATTTCTTATCTTTTTACAGTAACATAGAAGATGTGGGGAGCGGATGTTTTACCGGATGCCATAAAGTAAAAACCCTGGAAGTCACCATGACGGATGACACATTTTCCTGCTTTCGGGAAATTCTCTCAGAATTTTCGGAAGAATTATATGTGATTTATCACGGTGAGGAAGAAGCGCGTCTGATGTTCCCTGAATTTTATGAAGAAGGTGTGGAAAATACACCGGCCAGAATTTTAATGACGGAGGTTCATGGAAGCGGAATTCATTATCGGAACTGTTTTCAGGGAGCCCGGTTTCACTTTCAGGAATACGATGCCCGTTTTCCTATGGCCAAGGCCCGGGAGAGTCAGGAGTTTTCCATAAAACTGGCTTTGGGAAGACTGTCCTATCCCTGTCAGCTAAGCGGAAATGCAAAAGAAGAATATAAAAATTATCTGTTGGAACGCCAGACTTTGGTGGTCAGAAGCCTGATTGAAAGACAGGATCCGGAATTGTTAATGTGGTTTCTGGAAGACGTCAGCCGTAAGAAGCGGCTGGGGGAAGAGGAACTGCAGGAAGCGCTGCAGTTTGCCCAGAGAAAAGGCGACGCACGTATCTGTGCCTGTCTGATGGAATATCAGGGGCGTTATGGAAGCAGACGAAGTTCCATTGAAGATATGGAACTGTAAACAGGAGGAAAATATGAATCCCATATGGCAGCAGCAGGAACAGGAACTGAAAATAGAACATATCTGCACAGAGATTCTGATTCAGTCCAGAAATCAGCTATATTTACAAATGCGTTTTCTGGATGTGGCGTTAAGCAGTCTGCGGTTTGTGCGGGATGATCAGATAAATCCTCTGGGTACAGACGGAGAAAATCTTTATTATCATCCTCAGGGGCTGACCGGGCTGTACCGGGAGGGTAAAAACCAGGTAAACCGGGGCTATCTGCACTGCCTGTTTCATTGTCTGTTTGCCCATATCTATGAAAGAGGAAAAAAAGAAAAGGTATGGGATCTGGCCTGCGATATTGCGGCAGAATATTTATTGGACATGCAGAATGACTCCTGCATCTATCGGAGAAAAAGTTCACTCAGAAGACAGATTTACGGTTGGCTGGAGAAGGAATTAAAGGTGGTTACCGCCCAGGGAATTTACAGGCAGCTTCAGGCAAGAGTCTTTTCCACGGAGGAATGGGAGAACTGGGAACGGGAATTCTATGTGGACGATCACTCCAGATGGGAAGGGAAACAGGAGGAAAAGCCCACTCCCAATCCCAACCGGGAAAAATGGGAGGATAACAGAGAGAAGATGGAAACAGAGATGGAACTGTTTTCAAAAGAAGCATCTGAGGGCAGAGAGGCAATGAAAGATCTGCTCCATGCTGAAAACCGGGAGCGGTACGATTACCGGGAATTTCTGAGAAAATTTGCAGTCTTAAAAGAAGTCATGCAGGTGGATATGGACACCTTCGACTATATCTATTACTATTATGGAATGGAGCGATACGGGAATATGCCCTTGATAGAACCTCTGGAAACCAGTGAAGTGCGTAAAGTGGAGGAGTTTGTCATTGTGATCGATACCTCCATGTCCTGCAAAGAAAGCCTGATAAAGAAATTTCTGGAAGAGACCTATTCCATATTAAACCAGACCCAGAGTTTCCACAGGAAAATTCAGGTTCATATCATTCAATGCGATGATAAAATCCAGAGCGATCGAAAAATTACCAGTTTCGATGAGATGGAAGAATATCTCAGGAAGTTCCAGGTAACAGGACTGGGAGGGACAGATTTCAGACCGCCCTTTGCCTATGTGGAACAGCTTCGGGCCAGGGGACAGTTGTCACATCTGCGGGGGCTTCTCTATTTTACCGACGGCTACGGGACATTCCCGGCGAAAAAGCCGTCTTATGAGACGGCCTTTATATTTATGAAAAGCGACTACCAGGACATAGATGTGCCTCCCTGGGCCATAAAACTGATTATAGATGAGGAAGGAATAAAGGGAAATGAATATTAAACGGGCGAAAGAAGAGATTAAAAACACCATAGAAGCCTATTTACTGAAAAATGAGTTTGGAGAATACGAAATTCTCCCCGTCCATCAGCGTCCGATTTTCCTTCTGGGGGCTCCCGGAATCGGAAAAACCCAGATTATGGAACAGATTTCCAAAGAATGCAGAATAGGGCTGGTATCCTATACCATTACCCACCATACCAGACAGAGCGCCATCGGACTTCCGTTTATATCGGAAAAAGAATACAACAGGGTTCCTCATAAGGTGACCGAATATACCATGAGTGAAATTGTGGCCGCAGTTTACGATAAAATAGAGGACAGCGGTATGAAAGAGGGAATTCTTTTTATAGATGAAATTAACTGTGTATCTGAGACACTGGCCCCGGCCATGCTTCAGTTTCTCCAGTATAAGACCTTTGGAAGCCATCAGATTCCCCAGGGCTGGCTGATTGTGGCGGCGGGAAATCCTCCGGAGTACAACCGTTCTGTCCGGGAGTTCGATGTGGTTACCATGGACCGTGTAAAGAAAATCCAGGTGGAGCCGGATTTTGCCGCCTGGAAGGAATATGCCTATAAAGAAGGAATCCATCCGGCAGTTCTGTCGTATTTGAATCTGCGGCCGGCCAGCTTTTATAAGATGGAAAGTACCGTGGACGGGAAACGGTTTGTTACTCCCAGAGGCTGGGAAGATTTATCCAGGCTTCTTCAGGTCTACGAAAAAATACAGAAAAAAGCAGATCGGGAAGTTATCGTCCAATATCTTCAATATCCCAAAATTGCCAGGGACTTTGCAAACTATCTGGAATTATATGAAAAATATCAGGCAGACTATCAGATAGAAGCTGTTCTGGAAGGAAAAACAGAAGAAATTCTGTTAAAGAAACTTTCCCATGCTGCCTTTGATGAGAGACTGAGCGTAACCGGTCTGATTCTGTCAGGATGCAGCCGGGAATTTGAAAAATCCTGCCGGAAAAAAGAACAGCTAAAAGTCTTGTACCCGATTCTTCTTTCCTGCAAAGAGGTTCTTTTAGGAGAGGGGAAAGAACCGCCTGTGGAATTTATGGAAACAGTGATTTCTGAATACCAGGCCCGGTGGGAAAGGCAGAAAAAGGCAGAGCTTTTAAGCAGAAAGGAGCTGCACTGCTGTCTGTATGTGACCGGCAGACTGGAATCCTTCCTTCAGAAAATGAAAAAAGAGGCAGTTACTGACGGGGCTGCTGCATTTGCTCTGTTAAAAGAGGAATTTGCAAAGGAGAAGCAGGAGGCTCTGGAAGCAGAAAGAAAGGCAGGGGAAACTCTGGAACACGCCTTTGACTTTATGGAAGCCGCTTTTTTAGGGGGTCAGGAAATGGTGATTTTCCTTACGGAACTAAATACCGGATTCTACTCCCTGCAGTTTTTAAGCGAGTATTCCTGCAAACGGTATGAACAGTATAACCGGGAGCTGTTATACCGGGAGAACCGAAGAGAAATTCTCAGAAGAATTGAGGAGTTACAAATATGAAAAAAAGAACGGGGAAACCACAAAAGAGACTTCTGGCCTTCGCAGTTATGCTTCTGGGATTCCTGCTGTGCAGCGGATGTCTGAAAGAAGAAAATCTGAAAGAAAAGGCGGAAATGCTCCTGGATCATGTACCGGAAACGGTAGCCTCAGAGCCGGAGGAAGTCCAGAGGTTAAGAGAACAGGAAGTGGCAGCTTCGGACGGAGAGCATCTGGAGTATTATTTCCGGCAGCTTTCTCAGGAGGAGCAGAGAACCTACCGGGAGATTCTGGAGGGGACAAAAAACTGGGAAACAGATATTTATCTTTCCACAGCAGACAGCGATGGCATTGACCGGGCCTATCATGCAATGATGTTGGATCATCCGGAACTGTTCTGGATTCGGAACCGGGAGCTGACTTATAAGACGATTTACGATACGTATACAGTCTTTCAGCCGGGGTATACAGGTACGCCTGAAGAAGCGCAGAGCGTTCAGGCGCAGATGGAAAGCGCCTATCAGGAAGTGGCGCAGGCTGCTTCAGGACAGGATGTCTATAACCAGGCGCGGATTGTATATGAGTATGTAATTAATCATGTGGAATACCAGGCCGGCGAAAACGATCAGAGCCTTGCAGGCGCTTTCGGAGACGGGAAAGCGGTCTGTGCAGGCTACGCCGCCGCCGTCCAGTACCTTCTGGAACGTCTGGGAGCAGAATGCATCTATGTGTCGGGAGACGCCGAAGGAACAGAAGAAGGCCATGCCTGGAACATTGTAAATATGGATGGTATGTATTATTATGTAGATGCAACCAACGGAGATCAGCCGGAATTTATGGAAGGAAACGCCGAGCAGATGAGTCAGGAAACCATTCTGTATGATTATCTCTGCCCGTTTCCATGGGAATACGAAGTTTCTTATCAGAACGACGGCGAATTTTCCGTCCCGTCCTGTACATCTGTGGATGAAAACTTTTATGTGAGAAACGGAAGCTGTTTTACCGGTTATGACTGGGATCAGGTTTACGGATTTGCCTGCAGTATCCTGGACGGAGGAAATTCGCTTATCCGCTTTAAGTATACAGATGAAGAGGGGTACCAACAGGCAAAAAGCGCCCTGCTGGATCAGGGGCAGGTAGAGGAGATTGCCCAGTATTACATGAACATAAACGGCTTGGGGCAGGTACAGTACTATTATGGCTTCATGGATAATCTGAAGACCATTTATTTGAAGTTTTAGACGGGAGTGGAGAGAAGATGGAATTTATTATAAGAATTGGTGAACTCATGGATCAGGTAAAGGGGATGGAAGAACTGACCCGTCTGTCCCAGATTTTCTTTCTGATTGTTCTGGTGATAGGACTTTTAAACTGCTTTCTGGGATACCGCCTGCTTCGTTTCTGGGTGATGCTGGTAGGCTTTGCAACAGGCGCAGTGGCAGGAGCCATGGGGGCTCATACAATGAATCTGAGTAAAACAGCCATATTGGGAATTGCTCTGGCGGCTGCCCTTTTGCTGGCTGCCCTTGCCTTTTTTATCTATAAGGCCGGGATCTTCATTCTCTGTGCCGGAATCGGATGGGCTTTAACCATTTACGCCGTCCATCCTACAACTTCATTAACATTTTTCCTGTGTATTCTGGCGGGAGTGGGCCTGGGTATTTTAGGGGTACATTTTGCCAAGCCCATTATTATAGCAGGAACAGCCATACAGGGCGGCGCTTTTGCCGGAATTGCGGGCGCCCATCTGGTTCAGCTGGAAGAGATGCCCTATGGACTTCTGATTGGAATCGGGACGGCAGTTTTAGGCATACTGGTGCAGGCAGCCACAAACCGGGAAAAGGAAGACGAGGAGGAAGAGGAGCCAGAGACAGAGAGAAAGAAGGTGACCTACAATGAGCAAAGAAGCAAAAAGTAATGCCATGCGGATTCTGGAACGACAGAAAGTCCCCTACGAAGCCATCGTCTATGAGTGCGATGAATTTATTGACGGGATACATACGGCAGAGAAGACAGGAGCGCCCAAAGAGCAGTCCTTTAAAACTCTGGTGATGGAAGGAAAAAGCGGAAACTATTATGTCTTTGTAGTTCCCATTGAAAAAGAAGTGGATCGGAAAGCGGCGGCGAAAGCAGTGGGAGAAAAGACAGTGGATATGATTCCTGTGAAAGACATCAATAAAATCACCGGCTATATCCGGGGCGGATGCAGTCCCATAGGAATGAAAAAGAACTATCAGACGGTGTTCGATCAATCCGCAGAAAATTTCAGTGAAATTTATGTCAGCGGAGGAAGACTGGGACTGACCTTAAAAGTACCTGTGGAAGGACTCTTAAAAGTCACCCGGGGAAAGACCGGAGACATTACAGCCAAATAAAGAACGGCCTTAACAGAGAAAATTTTGTTAAGGCCGTTTTCATAATCTCAGGGATAGTCTTTCTGACATTCCTTGCAGCGGGAGTCCTGGCTGCAGGTAAAATGCAGAACGGTTTCCTGAATCCGGGAACAGGTTCTTTTTTTAAATATCACCGTATGAACCACCCGGGTATTGTGTTTGGGACAATAAGACTGATAAGTTTCTGTATATTCCATGGTTCTTAATTATCTTCCTCAGACATCGTATACACATGACGTTTCTTAGCCATTTCATCACTGGCCAGATATTCGTCGTAGGTGGTAATCTTGTCTACCAGAGTTCCGTTGGGAAGGATTTCCATAATCCGGTTGGCAGTTGTCTGTACAAACTGATGATCATGGGAAGCGAATAAAAGGACGCCCGGGAATTTAATTAATCCGTTATTCAGGGCGGTAATCGCCTCCATATCCAGATGGTTAGTAGGTTCGTCCAGGATTAAGCAGTTGGCTCCTGAGATCATCATTTTAGATAACAGGCAGCGCACTTTCTCTCCTCCGGATAAAACCCGCACCTTCTTCACACCGTCTTCCCCGGCGAAAAGCATACGTCCCAGGAAACCTCTTACATAGGTGGCATCCTTAATCTCGGAATACTGGGTCAGCCAGTCTGCAATGGTCAGATCGTTATCAAATTCCTGGGTGCTGTCTTTGGGGAAATAAGCCTGGGAAGTGGTAACGCCCCATTTATAGGTCCCCTCATCCGGTTCCATCTCACCCATCAGAATCTTAAAGAAAGTGGTCTTGGCAAGCTCGTTTGCCCCCACAAAGGCAACCTTATCGTCATGGCCCAGAGTGAAAGTGATATTATCCAGTACTTTCTCCCCGTCGATGGTCTTGGAAAGACCTTCTACCATTAATACCTCGTTTCCGATTTCACGGTTGGGACGGAAATCGATATAAGGATATTTACGGCTGGAAGGACGCATCTCATCCAGCTGGATTTTCTCCAGGGCGCGTTTACGGGAAGTGGCCTGTCTGGATTTAGACGCGTTGGCGCTGAACCGGGAGATGAATTCCTGAAGTTCCTTGATTTTTTCTTCTTTCTTCTTATTGGCCTCTTTCATCTGTTTGATAAGAAGCTGGCTGGATTCAAACCAGAAGTCGTAGTTGCCGGCATATAACTGGATTTTTCCGTAGTCAATATCGGCGGTCTGGGTACATACCTTATTTAGGAAATAACGGTCGTGAGAAACCACAATCACCGTGTTGTCAAAGTTAATTAAAAACTCTTCCAGCCATTCAATCGCCGGAAGATCCAAATGGTTGGTAGGCTCGTCCAGAAGAAGAATATCAGGATTTCCGAAAAGCGCCTGGGCAAGAAGCACCTTCACCTTGATACTTCCGTTTAAGTCTTTCATAGGCGCATAGTGAAGATCCGTCTCCACGCCGAGACCATTCAATAAAGTAGCGGCGTCAGATTCGGCTTCCCATCCGTTCATCTCTGCAAACTCAGCTTCCAGTTCACTGGCACGGATTCCATCCTCGTCAGTGAAATCTTCTTTGGCATAGATGGCCTCTTTCTCCTTCATGATTTCATATAAGCGGGCGTTTCCCATAATCACGGTATCCAGAACCAGGTAGTCGTCATATTTGAAATGGTCCTGCTGAAGGAAAGAAAGTCTCTGTCCGGGAGTGATGGTAACGTCTCCCTTGGTGGGCTCAAGCTGTCCGGATAAAATTTTTAAAAAAGTAGATTTGCCAGCGCCGTTGGCTCCGATGAGGCCGTAACAGTTGCCCTCTGTGAATTTAATATTAACATCTTCAAACAAGGCCTTTTTTCCAACGCGCAGGGTTACATTATTTGCTGCAATCATATACAAACTGCCTTTCTTCTAAATAATAAAGTTTATAGTCGTTTCCATTTTACCTGAATTCTGGGATTTTGCAAGGGAATTTTGCAGGGAGGAAGAAGAAATCTTTTTGACAGGAAGAAGAAAGCATGTTATAACATCAAGACAGATACTATTTACAGAAAGGTTTTTGTAAAAAACGGAAAACCGGTAAAAAGAAAGGGTGAATAAAAACATCGTGAGTGATTGGATTCATATATTAGAAGAAATCATGCGCCAGAATCTGTGGGTGGCTCCTCTTTTAAGTCTGGCGGCGGGAATTATTTCCTCTCTCACCCCCTGTTCCCTGGCATCCATTCCAATGATTCTGGCTTATGTGGGGGCAACGTCCGCCACGCCGAAGAAGGCCTTTCGTCTGTCCCTGGCCATGGCTCTGGGGATGGCAGTTACCTTTGGCGTTTTCGGATCGGTGGCCTCCGCCATCGGTCATATGATGCATGAGGCAGGACACTGGTGGAAAGCAGTTATGGGGATTTTAATGATCCTCATGGCTCTGCAGATCTGGGAGGTGATTCATATCATCCCTCATATCCATATGACGGAAAAAGTAAGCCGCAGAGGTTATACCGGTGCATTTTTAACCGGCGCCTTAAGCGGGCTGTTTGCTTCTCACTGCGCAGTGCCGGTGATGGTGGCCCTTCTGGCGCTGGCGGCGGAAGTATCCAGAGGAATCGGCTGGGGAATCCTGCTGATGGTGTGTTATGCAGTGGGGCACAGTATTTTGCTTTTGCTTGCAGGAACCGGATACGGCTATGTGGAACAGATGATGAAAGATCCCCGGTTGGGAGCGGTGAACAAGTGGCTGCGGATTATTCTGGGTGTGATTATTTTAGCAGTGGGGCTGGTCATGCTCCTGGGAGAAAGCTAACCACGGAAAAAGCCCGGCTTTCTTTCTGAGTTAGAAGTTCTGAAGCCCCGGATTCGTCAAAAAAGGGAAAATTTGCCAATCATTTAAGAGTCAGAAAACTTGACGAAATTTGAGGAAACAAGTATAATTTTAAAGTAATCAGAAAGAAAGGTAAGACATACCATGTTTATTACGAGGGAATGCGATTATGCAGTTCGGGTGATTCGGGCGCTGGCCGGAGAAGAGCGGCTGAGTGTGAGCGAGATATGCGAAAAAGAAGATATAACAGCCCCTTTTGCTTATAAAATATTGAAAAAACTGCAGAAGGCGAAAATTGTATGCGGATACCGGGGCGTACACGGGGGATATGCACTGGATAAGAGCCTGGAAGAGATTACCCTTTTAGGAATTTATCAGGCCATCGATCCCAATATGCTGATTGTGGAATGTCTGGATCCGGCATACTCCTGCAGCAGACACAGTGCAAAAGGAGGTCTGTGCAAAGTACATCTGGAACTGTACAAAATTCAGGAACAGTTATGGAAACTGCTGTCGGAAAAATCCTTAAAAGAGATTCTCGACGGCGAAGAGGAAACAGAGACAGATTAGGAAAAGGAAGATGAGGCAAAGAAGTGTCCGAAGAGACGAAGTTTGCGCATCTTCTTTTTTTTACGGGAAAGCCGTCCTTTTTCAATATCAGGAATGTACGAAAATAGATACATAAAAAACCCGGGAAAGCCGTTGGACATTTACTGGATAGTATGCTATAATTATCAATGGACTTTTAGGGGAAAAAGACCCTTAAAAATAAGATTTTTCATTATAATTCATGAAACCTTTAAGGAGGAAAAAACTATGGCAAGAAAGATGAAAACCATGGATGGTAACCATGCAGCCGCTCATGCTTCCTACGCATTTTCTGATGTAGCTGCAATTTACCCCATTACCCCTTCTTCTGTAATGGCAGAAGCTACAGACGAATGGGCAACCCAGGGAAGAAAGAACATCTTTGGAAGGGAAGTACAGGTTACAGAAATGCAGTCTGAGGCAGGCGCAGCAGGTGCTGTACACGGCTCTCTGGCAGCAGGCGCTCTGACCACCACTTACACAGCATCTCAGGGTCTTCTTCTGATGATCCCGAACCTGTATAAAGTTGCAGGCGAGCAGCTTCCGGGCGTATTCAATGTTTCTGCTCGTGCGTTGGCAAGCCATGCATTATCTATTTTTGGTGATCATTCTGACGTTATGGCCTGTCGTCAGACAGGATGCGCGCTTCTGTGTGAATCTTCCGTTCAGGAAGTTATGGACTTAACTCCGGTTGCACACTGCGCAGCAATCAAAGGAAAAGTTCCGTTTATCAATTTCTTCGACGGATTCCGTACTTCTCATGAAATTCAGAAAATTGAAACATGGGATTACGAAGATCTGAAAGAAATGGTAGATATGGATGCAGTGGAAGAATTCCGCAACAATGCGTTAAATCCGAATCATCCATGTCAGAGAGGTTCCGCACAGAACCCGGATATTTTCTTCCAGGCAAGAGAAGCATGTAACCCATACTACGATGCTCTTCCGGCAGTGGTACAGGAATACATGGACAAAGTAAACGCAAAGATCGGTACAAACTATAAACTGTTCAACTACTATGGAGCAGAAGATGCAGAACATGTAATCGTAGCAATGGGTTCTGTAAACGATACGATCGAAGAAACCATCGATTACCTGATGGCAGCAGGCAAAAAAGTCGGCGTTGTAAAAGTTCGTCTGTACAGACCATTCTGCGCAGAAGCTTTAGTAGACGCAATTCCGGAATCTGTAAAACAGATTTCTGTTCTTGACAGAACCAAAGAGCCGGGCGCTCTTGGCGAGCCTCTGTATCTGGATGTTGTAGCAGCTCTGAAAGGAACAAAATTCGACGCAGTTCCTGTATTCTCCGGACGCTACGGATTAGGTTCCAAAGATACAACACCGGCACAGATTGTTGCTGTATACGAAAACACAGAAAAAGAAAAATTCACCATCGGTATTGTGGATGATGTTACCAACCTTTCACTGGAACTGGGCGCTCCGCTGGTAACTACACCGGAAGGAACCATCAACTGTAAGTTCTGGGGTCTGGGCGCAGACGGTACGGTAGGCGCTAACAAAAACTCCATCAAGATCATCGGTGATAATACAGATATGTATGCACAGGCATACTTTGATTATGACTCCAAAAAATCAGGCGGCGTTACCATGTCCCACCTGCGTTTTGGTAAGAAACCGATCAAATCCACTTACCTGATCCATAAAGCAAACTTTGTTGCCTGCCACAATCCTTCTTATGTGAATAAATATAACATGGTACAGGAACTGGTAGACGGCGGTACATTCCTTCTGAACTGCCCATGGGATATGGAAGGTCTGGAAAAACATCTTCCGGGACAGGTAAAAGCATTTATCGCTAACCACAACATTAAATTCTATGTAATCGACGGTATCAAGATTGGTAAAGAAATCGGTCTGGGCGGACGTATCAACACCGTACTTCAGTCTGCATTCTTTACTCTGGCAAACATCATTCCGGAAGAGCAGGCAATCGACCTGATGAAAGCCGCTGCCAAAGCTACTTACGGAAGAAAAGGCGATAAGATCGTACAGATGAACTACGATGCAATCGACGCCGGTGCAAAACAGATCGTGGAAATTCAGGTTCCGGAAAGCTGGAAAGATGCACAGGACGAAGGCCTTGCATTAACCCATGCAGAAGAAGGACGTCAGGAAGTTATTGACTTTGTAAACAACGTACAGGCGAAAGTAAGCGCTCAGGAAGGTAATTCACTTCCGGTATCTGCTTTCAAAGATTACGTAGACGGTACTACTCCATCCGGTTCTTCCGCATATGAAAAACGTGGTATTGCTGTAGATATTCCGGTATGGCAGCCAGAAAACTGTATCCAGTGTAACCGTTGTTCTTACGTATGTCCGCACGCAGTTATCCGTCCGGTTGCATTAACCGAAGAAGAAGCTGCCGCAGCTCCGGAAGGACTGGCTACTCTGCCGATGACCGGTATGAAAGAATATAAATTCGCTATGGTAGTTTCTGCTTACGACTGTACAGGATGCGGTTCCTGTGCAAATGTCTGCCCAGGTAAG
>ERZ1643250.866-NODE-866-length-29171-cov-6.488460_pt1 | contig 29171 bp, 24 predicted proteins | sample MGYA00579262_ERZ1643250 | MGnify/ENA primary metagenome ERZ1643250 (study PRJEB29033, sample SAMEA4952265) | chicken gut metagenome | biome: Broiler Chicken; feature: Gastrointestinal Tract; material: Caecum | place: Ireland | collected 2018 | study: Broiler... | reverse complement strand
GACGGGAAAATCCTCGTCTGTCAAAGCCATTTTGAACCAGTACTACGACCAGGGGCTCCGCATGATCGAAGTGTACAAGCATCAGTTCAAAGACCTTAATGACGTGATCGCCCAGATCAAAAACAGAAATTATAAATTTATCATCTATATGGACGACCTTTCTTTTGAAGAGTTTGAGATCGAGTATAAATATCTGAAAGCTGTCATCGAGGGGGGACTGGAGAGAAAACCGGAAAATGTGCTGATTTACGCCACGTCGAACCGGAGACATCTGATCCGGGAGACATTCCGCGACAAGGCTGACCGCGATGAGGAACTTCATACAAACGATACGGTCCAGGAGAAACTTTCTCTGGTAGCCCGCTTCGGCGTGACGATTTATTTTGGCTCCCCGGACAAGAAAGAGTTTCAGGAAATCGTGAGGGTGCTGGCGAAAAAGGGCGGTATAGACATGCCTGAGGAGGAACTCCTTCTGGAGGCGAACAAGTGGGAGCTGTCCCATGGTGGTCTCTCTGGAAGAACCGCCCAGCAATTTGTGGATTACCTGCTGGGTACACGGTGACTGCACCGGGCCGGCCGGCCCGATGCCGGTTTAGAAGCCGCTCCCTGTCAGGGATCCGCCTGTTGGATCCGGGAGATATCGCTGTCGATGACGAGAGAGTAGTTCGTGTAGTATACCACAAATCCAGGCTTTCCGCCGTTTGGCTTTTTCACATGTTTCTTTTCCACATAGTCGACCTCTACTTTTTCACTTCCCCGCTGACTGGAATAATAGGCGGCGAGCCGGCCGGCTTCCTCAAAAGTAGAATCCGGGAGCTCTGCTCCGCCGGATTTTACGATCACATGGGAGCCGGGGGCTTTTTTGGCGTGAAACCACCAGTCGTTTCCCGCGGCGAAGCGGAAAGTCAGATCTTCGTTCTGCAGGTTGTTTTTTCCTACATAGATATGAAATCCGTCGCTGGAGATGTAGTGGAGGGGCTCGCTTTTGGCCTGCCGCTTCTTTTTGCCGGATCTCTGCCTGATGTATCCGGCGCCGGCCAGTTCGTCTTTGATCTGAGCCAGATCGTCTTCTGTGAGAGCGATATCCAGGGAGGTCTGCACGGATTCCAGATAGGTGATATCGTCCAGAGTCTCCCGGGAAAGCTCAGAGAGCGCTTCAAAGGTACGTTTCTGCTTGTTGTATCTGGAAAAATACCTCTGGGCGTTCTCCTGGGGCGTCCGGGTGGGATCCAGGGGAATGGCGACTGTCTCGCCTGTGTAGTAGTTGAGCGCTTCCAGCTGTTTTGCTCCCTCGGGCACGTTGTAGCCGTAGGCGTTGATCAGCTCCCCGTAGATTCGATATTTTTCCCGGTTTTCAGTATCTTTTAGCTGGCGCAGCTGGAGGTCGTATTTTTTGCGGTTGCGCTCCAGGGCGGTCTGTACGATATGACGGATATCCGCAGATTTCTGACGGATCCGGCCAAGCTGGCTGCGGGTGGCGTAGAAGGTTCTCAGAACCTCGGATATGGAGTCATACCTGCGGGCTGTGTACATGGAAAAATGTGTGAGAGGCAGGGAGGCGAACTCCTGCGGTTCCTGCCCGTTAAAGTAGATCAGCGGGGTAAATTTTTTTTCTTTTACTGCGGAGAAATAAATCTCAAACTGATGAAACAGGTGAAAGTGGATATCCTCCGAATATTCTTTTGCCGGTACAGAAGAGTCCATTCCCGCCAGACAACAGATTTCTTCCGCAGCGACAGGACTGATGCCCGTAAAGCTTGTGTAGACTGCTTTGGAGAGTGGGAGAGGCTTCTCTGTCAGAAGCCGGGTAAAATCCTCCCGGGTTACGGAAAGCGGGTCGGCCTTGTGCATGGTGTCAGGGATAAAATATTCCCTTCCGGGAAGCACTTCACGGACAGAGCTCATCTGCGCCGGAACATGCTTAATGCTGTCGATGATCTTTCCGTCTTCCCCGCAGAAGATGATATTGCTGTGCTTTCCCATAATTTCCACGATCAGTATCTTCCGGCACAGATCTCCCAGTTCGTCCAGATGTTCGATCGTAAAGCGGATGATCCGCTCCAGCTTTGGCTGGGAGATGTCAGTGATCCGGCCGTTCGCGATATGCTTGCGCAGAAGCATGCAGAAATTTGGCGCAGTCAGGGGAGAAGGTTTATTTGTATCTGTCAGATAGATCAGAGGCAGGGAGGCGTTGGCCGAGATCAGGAGCCGTTTCTGGCCTTCCGGTGTTTTGAACGTCAGAAGCAGTTCATCGGCTTCCGGCTGCGCAATCCTTGCGATCCTTCCATTTAACAGCTGCCCGCGCAGCTCGTGGACAAGATTTGCCACGACAATTCCATCAAATGCCATAATATATCATTCCTTTTATTTTTATTATCTGTGATCCTTGAGTCGGCGGCCTGACGACCGCGTCCGCACGCCGTCCGCATCTGCGTCTGCCGGAACGGCGCGCTCCGGTTTCGCAGAATAGGGTATGTTTCGCGTGTCGCTGTGAACAGCAACTGTAGTATAACACAGTTTGAATACGCAAAAAAGACCTGTTGACCATTTTGGACGGCAGGGGGTATAATGTATAGAACAGTTCTCCGGCTTTCGGGTACAGGGGGACAATAAATGATGATTTGATCAGGATAAGGACGGAAAACCATGATAAAGAGCATGACAGGTTTTGGAAGATGTGAGATACAAAAAGATGCAAAAAAATTTACGGTGGAACTGAAAAGCGTGAATCACCGCTATCTGGATGTAAATATCCGGATGCCGAAAAAGCTGAATTTTTTCGAGACCGCGATCCGTACGCTGCTGAAATCTTATGCAAACAGAGGAAAGGTAGACATCTTTATTACATATGAAGATACTTCTCAGGTTCAGGCGGCGGTAAAGTATAACAGCGTGATCGCAGCGGAGTATCTGAAGTATCTCCGGCAGATGGCGGAGGAGTTCGGCCTGGAGGATGACATCCGGGTATCCGTTCTGTCCCGCTATCCTGAGGTTTTTACAATGGAAGAGCAGCCCGAAAATGAGGAGGAGCTGTGGAACGGCCTGAAGGAAGCGCTGGAAGGCGCATTTGCTCAATTTGTCGAGACCCGGACAAAAGAAGGGGAAAATCTCAAAAAGGATATCCTGAGCAAACTGGAATTTCTGGAAAAGGAAGTGGCCTGCGTGGAGGAACGCTCGCCGCAGATCGTCGCAGAATACCGGCAGAAACTGGAAGAAAAAGTAAAAGAACTCCTGGCGGACACACAGATTGAGGAGAGCAGGATCGCTGCCGAAGTGATTCTCTTTGCGGATAAGATATGCACGGATGAAGAAGTAGTCAGGCTGAAAAGCCATATCCGTCATATGCGGGCTACGCTGGAAGAAAAAGAAGGAATCGGACGGAAACTGGACTTTATTGCCCAGGAGATGAACCGGGAGGCAAATACGATCTTGTCCAAGGCGAATGATCTGGAAGTTTCCAACCATGCCATAAGCCTGAAGACAGAGATTGAAAAGATCCGGGAGCAGATCCAGAATATCGAATGATTTTAAAGCTGCTCCGGGGCGGCCGGCAGGCGGCCCCACAGATAACAGTGAAACAGGCAGAGAGGAGAATGGCAGAGAAATATGGATAACAGAGGAATTTTGATCGTTGTATCGGGATTTTCGGGCGCCGGAAAAGGAACCCTGATGAAAGAACTTCTCAGAAGACATCCGGATACATATGCCCTTTCGATTTCCGCCACCACAAGATCACCCCGGGAAGGGGAAGTGGACGGAAGGGAATATTTTTTCATTTCCAAAGAGGAATTTGAAAAAATGATTGCCAAAGATGAGCTGATAGAGTATGCTAGATATGTTGAAAATTATTACGGCACGCCCCGCGGATATGTGGAAGAAAAACTGGGGCAGGGGAAAGACGTGATCCTGGAGATTGAGATCCAGGGAGCGCTCAAGGTGAAAAAGGCATTTCCGGACACCCTTCTGCTCTTTGTCACGCCGCCGTCGGCGTCAGAGCTGAAATCCCGGCTTGTAGGAAGAGGCACGGAGACAATGGACGTGATCCGGTCCCGTATGGACCGGGCCTGCGAGGAAGCACAGGGGATGGAGAATTATGATTATCTGATCGTCAACGACGATCTGGATACCTGTGTGGAAGAAATGCACAGCATTATCCGGGCAGAGCACAGAAAGATAAGCCGCAATGCAGAATTCATGGAAAAAATAAAGGAAGATCTGATAAGCTTGAAAGGAGAAGATTAAATATGCTGCATCCATCATACACAGACCTGATGAAAGTAGTAAACAAAGACGTCGAGGAGGGGGAGACAAAGGTTGTCAACAGCCGTTATTCTATTGTCATGGCCACATCGAGAAGAGCCAGACAGCTGATCTCGGGCGACCTTCCTCTCGTGGACACAAAAGAAGGAGAAAAGCCTCTTTCGGTTGCGATTGATGAGATGAACCAGGGCAAATTAAAGATCCTTGCCGAGAATGCAGAAGAAGAGTAGAAGTTAGAGAGGGCAGATGCACATGCGGTATCTGCCTTTTTGTGATACAGGGAGTTTGCGGACATGAAAATACTATTTCTTTCTCTGGGATGTGATAAAAACCTTGTGGACAGTGAAGTGATGTTGGGAATGCTCACATCCAGGGGATATGAGATCACAGATGATGAGAACGAGGCTGACATTATAGTGATCAATACATGCTGCTTTATCCATGACGCAATGGAGGAAAGCATTCAGAATATCCTGGAGATGGCCGAATATAAAAAAACAGGACAGGCGAAGGCTCTGATCGTAGCCGGCTGCCTTGCCCAGCGTTACCGCCAGGAGATATTCGACGAGATTCCGGAGGTGGACGAGGTCCTGGGTACCACTGCCATCGACCAGATCATCCGGGCGGTGGATCAGGCTCTGGAAGGGAAAAAGGAAGTGATCCTTTCCGATCTGAACGGACTGCCTCTTCCCGATACCGGGAGGGTGGTGTCGACCGGCGGACATTTTGCATATCTGAAGATCGCAGAGGGATGCGATAAGCACTGTACTTACTGCATCATACCGAAACTGCGGGGCGCCTACCGGAGTGTTCCGATGGAGCGGCTTCTGAAAGAAGCGCAGGAACTGGCGGACCAGGGCGTGAAAGAACTGATCCTGGTGGCGCAGGAGACGACGCTGTACGGAAAAGATCTATACGGAGAAAAGTCTCTCCACAGGCTGGTAAAAGAACTGTGCAAAATCAGGGGGATCCAGTGGATCCGCATTTTATACTGCTATCCCGAGGAAATCACGGATGAACTGATCCAGGTGATGAAAGAAGAGAAGAAAGTCTGTCATTATCTTGACCTGCCGATCCAGCATGCCAGCGACGCAGTGCTGAAAAGGATGGGACGAAGGACGACAAAGAAGGAACTGATCCATATTGTCACGAAGCTGCGGGAACAGATCCCGGATATCTGTCTTCGGACAACCCTCATCACCGGGTTCCCAGGGGAAACACAGGAGCAGCACGAAGAACTGCTGGACTTTGTGGATGAAATGGAGTTTGACCGGCTTGGAGTCTTTACCTATTCCCCGGAAGAAGGGACACCGGCGGCGGAGATGGACGGCCAGATCGATCAGGAGGTCAAGGAAGAACGGCAGGCGGAACTGATGGAACTTCAGCAGGAGGTAGCCTTTGACAAGGCGGAAGAAATGACAGGCAGAGAAATGCTTGTCATGATAGAAGGGAAAGTGGCCGATGAAAATGCTTATGTAGGCCGTACTTACCGGGATGCGCCGAATGTGGACGGACTGATCTTTATTAACACGGATGAGGAGTTGGTCTCCGGCGATTTTGTGAGAGTGAAAGTGACCGGAGCGCTGGATTATGATCTGATAGGAGGACTTGTAGAATGAACCTGCCGAATAAACTGACAGTACTGCGCGTGATTATGGTGCCGTTTTTCGTATTTTTCATGCTCACAGATGTGGGCGGAGCGGCAAATAAATGGATTGCCCTGGCGCTTTTCGTAGTGGCCAGCCTGACGGATATGCTGGACGGAAAGATCGCCAGAAAATATAACCTGGTAACAAATTTTGGGAAATTTATGGATCCACTTGCGGACAAGCTGCTGGTCTGTTCAGCCATGATCTGCCTGATACCGGACGGGAGGCTGGATGCGGCGATCGTGATCGTGATCATTGCAAGAGAGTTTATCATCAGCGGTTTCCGTCTGGTGGCCTCGGACAGCGGAATCGTTATCGCTGCCAGCTACTGGGGAAAATTCAAAACGGTTTTCCAGATGGCCATGATCATTGTTCTGATCGCAGATTTTGGAGGCGTTTTTGATATTGTAGGCGAGGTCCTGATCTGGATCGCAGTAGCTCTCACGCTGATCTCGCTGTTTGATTATATCTGGAAGAACAGAGAAGTTCTGACGCACGGCGGGATGTAGATGCCGGGCAGGCGATCTCTGTTTTAGATCAGTGGAAGATAAGGATAACTACGGCGGCATGTTTCGGAAAAACGGGACTGCCGCCTTTACAGATCCTATGGAAATGTCCTGCAAAGACGGCAGACAGGGAACAGAAGGAGGAATGAACGTGGCAGAGCATTATGGGAATGATACCGGCAGACAGGGGATCAGTCTGGAAGAAGAGGTGGTCCATCTTCTGTCAGAAAGAGGTTTTACCGTTACCACGGCCGAATCCTGTACCGGAGGACTCATAGCGGGAACGCTGGTCAATGCGGCCGGGGCGTCTCAGGTACTCAACGAAGGCTATATCACCTATTCCAACGAGGCCAAGGAGAGACTCGTTGGAGTCAGGCGCGAGACACTGGAGGCCTATGGAGCCGTCAGTGAGGCGACAGCCCGTGAGATGGCCCGGGGAGCGGCAAAAAAGGCCAAAGCGGATGCGGCGCTGAGCGCCACGGGGATAGCCGGTCCCGGAGGAGGAACTTTGGAGAAGCCGGCTGGACTTGTCTATATCGGGTGCTATCTGAGAGGGAGGACTACGGTGAGGGAGTGCCGGTTTCACGGAGACCGCATGGAAAACAGGAAGCGTACAGTGGAGACGGCGCTGTGCATGCTCAGAGATGAACTTTTAAAAGCCGGGGAATAGTGAAAAATCTGTCAAAGGAAGATTGACGAATTGTGTAAATTATGAGAAAATAAACCATATATGGGGCAGGCGGAATGACCCGCGGCAGGTGACGGGTGTGCCGGTGCCATATGCGAAGAAAATCATATATTTGAAAGGAGTTTTAACATGATTTATTCACATGAAGTAGAAATGATGTGTCCGGTAGCGCAGGGCGCAAATCACGGACCAGCTCCAATCCCGGAAGAGGCAAAATGGGTAAAGGCAAAAGAAATCAAAGATATTTCCGGCCTTACACACGGTGTAGGCTGGTGTGCGCCTCAGCAGGGAACCTGCAAACTGACTCTGAATGTAAAAGATGGTATCATTCAGGAAGCACTGGTAGAGACGATCGGATGTTCAGGAATGACACATTCCGCAGCTATGGCATCTGAGATCCTTCCGGGCAAGACAATCTTAGAGGCATTAAACACAGACCTTGTCTGTGATGCAATCAATACAGCAATGAGAGAACTGTTCCTTCAGATCGTATACGGAAGAACGCAGAGTGCATTTTCCGAAGACGGACTTCCGATCGGAGCAGGCCTGGAAGACCTTGGTAAAGGCCTCCGCTCTCAGGTTGGTACTATGTACGGAACATTAGCCAAAGGTCCTCGTTACCTTGAGATGGCAGAGGGTTATGTAACGGGTATCGCTCTGGATGAAAATAACGAGATCATCGGATATCAGTTCGTAAGCCTTGGAAAATTCACAGACTTCATCAAAGCAGGCGATACGCCGAACGATGCATGGGAGAAGGCAAAAGGACAGTATGGCCGCGTTGACGACGCAGTGAAGATCATCGATCCACGTAAAGAATAGCCGCGGTAAGCGTACGCAGTACGCAGGCTGGCGCGGCAGGCGGGCCACCGCCATGCGTCAGGAAAATCTCAACAGAGGGAAATAAATCAGGAGGATATATAAATGGCTTTATTTGAATCATATGAAAGAAGAATTGATAAAATCAATGAAGTTTTAAACAGCTACGGCATCGCTTCACTTGAAGAAGCTGAGAAGATCACAAAAGATGCCGGACTGGACGTATACAACCAGATCAAAGGCATTCAGCCGATCTGTTTTGAGAATGCATGCTGGGCTTACATCACAGGTGCAGCAATCGCAATCAAGAAAGACTGCAGAAACGCTGCTGATGCAGCAGCTGCGATCGGAGAAGGTCTTCAGGCATTCTGTATTCCGGGATCTGTTGCTGACCAGCGTAAAGTAGGTCTTGGACATGGAAATCTCGGAAAGATGCTTCTTGAAGAGTCAACAGACTGCTTCTGCTTCCTTGCAGGACATGAGTCATTCGCAGCAGCAGAGGGCGCGATCGGTATCGCAGAGAAAGCAAACAAGGTTCGTAAAAAACCGCTCCGCGTTATCCTGAACGGCCTTGGAAAAGACGCAGCAAAGATCATTTCCAGAATCAACGGATTCACATATGTACAGACAGAGTACGACTACTTCACAGGCGAGCTCAAAGAAGTTTCCCGTACAGCTTACTCTGACGGACTCCGTTCCAAAGTTAACTGCTACGGCGCAAACGATGTACGCGAGGGTGTAGCTATCATGTGGAAAGAGGGCGTTGACGTATCTATCACAGGTAACTCAACAAACCCGACACGTTTCCAGCATCCGGTAGCAGGTACATACAAGAAAGAGTGTGTAGATGCAGGGAAGAAATATTTCTCAGTTGCTTCAGGCGGCGGTACAGGACGTACACTTCATCCGGACAACATGGCAGCAGGACCGGCTTCCTATGGTATGACAGATACAATGGGACGTATGCACTCTGATGCACAGTTCGCAGGTTCCTCTTCCGTACCGGCTCACGTTGAGATGATGGGTCTGATCGGTGCAGGAAACAACCCGATGGTTGGTATGACTGTTGCAGTTGCAGTTTCTATTGAAGAAGCGGCTAAGGCTGGCAAGTTCTAAGAAATCCTGCATATACATTTAAGAAAATAAAGGAAGACTCCTTACACTTCTGCAGCGTAAGGAGTCTTCCTTTATTAGAAACAGGTTGTCCTTTCAGAGAAAGTATGATAAAATCATAAACACAAAGCGTATATACCGATGTGAAAGGAGAAGAAAATGGCATTAAGAGATGAACTGATCAAATTAAGGGAAAGTACAGGGATGAACAAGAAGAAATTTTCCGAGTATTTCGGGATCCCATACCGCACCTTCCAGGACTGGGAACTGGGAAACCGCAGGGTGCCGGAGTATCTTCTGAGGCTGATGGAGTATAAGGTGAAAATGGAGAAGCTTGACCAGAAATAGCTCTGTTATCCTTTTCTGACGGAAAATCCTTGTTTCCTCTTTACAATTATGATACAAAATGATATCATAACGATATCAAATTAAATCATATGGTTCTAAGGAGGTCATACGTGATGGATGAAAAAATACTGCTCAACAAAAAACACGGCATGGCAGCGCTGCTGGTGACGCTGATCCTGTATCTGGCGGCCATAGCAGGGTGCGTGTTCGGAGGGATCATACTGGGAGACAACGGAAACGCAGCGCTCCTTGTGATCAGTATTGTATGGCTGTGCGTCGGATGGATCCCCTTCTGCGGGCTGAAGATACTTGAACCTCAGGAGGCTCTTGTACTGACGCTTTTCGGAAGGTATGTGGGAACCCTGAAAGGGGACGGCTATTACTTTGTAAACCCGTTCTGTACTGCAGTGAACCCGGCGGCAGACACTCATCTTCACCAGAGCGGCGACGTGGACAACGGAAGTGCGAAATCGGCCCTGTCCCTGGCATTCAGCGCCGGAAAGACGGAAGTGAGCATTCCGGGAAAGAAAAAGCTGTCGCTGAAGATCATGACATTGAACAATAACCGTCAGAAGATCAACGACTGCCTGGGCAATCCTGTGGAGATCGGCATCGCCGTGATGTGGCGTGTGGTTGATACGGCAAAAGCAGTGTTTAATGTGGATAATTACAAAGAATATCTTTCGCTTCAGTGTGATACGGCCCTGCGCAATATCGTGCGTATTTACCCGTATGATGTTGCGCCCAATGTAGACACTACAGGCGACGGCATTGCCGACGAAGGAAGTCTGAGAGGTTCCAGCGAGGTCGTGGCCGCCCGGATCCGGGACGAGATCCAGAAACGGGTGGATGAGGCAGGACTTGAGATCGTGGAGGCCCGCATTACCTATCTGGCTTATGCGCCGGAGATCGCGGCTGTTATGCTGCAGCGGCAGCAGGCTTCGGCGGTGATCGATGCCCGCAAGATGATCGTGGACGGTGCAGTCGGCATGGTGGAGATGGCGCTGGACCGTCTGAGCCAGAACGGCGTGGTAGAACTGGATGAAGAGAGAAAGGCTGCGATGGTATCGAATCTTCTCGTGGTTCTGTGCGGCAACCGGGACGCCCAGCCTGTCGTTAACTCGGGCAGTCTGTATTAGAATGGCGGATAACAAAAAGAAGCAGATTCCGCTCAGACTTTCAGCGAAACTCTATGACGCCATTGCAGCCTGGGCCGAAGATGATTTTCGCTCAATAAACGGACAGATTGAGTATTTGCTGACAGAATGTGTAAAACAGAGAAAAAAGAATGGCAAATATATTTCGGAGAGTATTTTTGCCCCGGAGGATAAAAAATGACAATTACGGCAGATTTCCATAAAGGAGGTCTGCCGTAATCTGTAACATACCTTTTTGCTATATCTGTTTATATCTGAAAAGTATTAGACAGGGACAGAGACAGGAGATATAATAAAAACAGCTGGAACTCCGGTGGCTCAGAGCCCCTGCGGGTATGGAATTTTTAGAAAACAGAAAGAAGGAATGGATAATGGTTTACAGAAATTTTCAGGATATCAGACTTTCCGCACTGGGAATGGGTGCTATGCGCCTCCCTGTGATTGACGGGGAAGATTCCAGGATTGATACGGAGAAAGCGGAACAGATGGTCGGTTACGCCATGGAACACGGTATAAATTATTATGATACAGCATGGGGATACCACAGTGGCAATTCAGAGCTTGTGATGGGAAAAGCGCTGGAAAAATATCCGCGGGACAGTTTCTTCCTGGCCGATAAATTCCCGGGATATGATCTGTCAAATATGGATAAAGTGGAAGAAATTTTTGAGGAACAGTTGAAAAAATGCCGGGTAGAATATTTTGACTTTTATCTGTTCCACAATGTCTGCGAGATGAATATCGATGCATACCTGGATCCCCAATACGGCATCTATGATTATCTGATCGCACAGAAGAAGGCGGGGAGGATCAGGCATCTCGGATTTTCCGCGCACGGCAGTTATGATGTGATAAAGCGGTTCCTGGATGCATACGGAAAGGATATGGAATTCTGCCAGCTTCAGATCAATTATCTGGACTGGAAATTCCAGGGAGGAAAGGAGAAAGTCGATCTTCTGAACGAATGGAATATCCCGGTTTGGGTGATGGAACCGCTGCGCGGCGGCAGGCTGGCCTCCCTGGCAGAGAAGGATGAGGCGGTACTGAAGGAACTGCGCCCACAGGAGGAGATCCCGGCCTGGGCCTTTCGTTTTCTTCAGACGATCCCGTCTGTGACAATGGTTCTCTCCGGCATGTCCTCTATGGAACAGCTTCAGGCAAATATCCGTACATATTCAGAGGATAAGCCTCTGGATGAAAAGGAAATGGAAGCACTGCTTGGTATTGCATCCGGTATGCTGGAAAAGAAGACTCTTCCGTGTACGGCATGCCATTATTGCGTGAGCCACTGCCCGCAGGAACTGGACATTCCGCAGCTGCTGGCGCTCTATAATGAGCACTGTTTCTCGGATGGCGGTTTTATCGCTCCGATGGCACTTTCCTCCTACCCGAAGGACAAGCTGCCCGGCGCCTGCGTTGGCTGTGGAAGCTGTGAGGCCGTCTGTCCGCAGCAGATCAAGATTCCGGAGGCGATGAAGGATTTTGCGCAGAAACTGAATCTGTGACAAATTAAAAAAAGAAAATATCATTCTTATTAGAAACTGTTTGGCCCTGGATGGATTGGAAAGACCAGAATCCGTTCAGGGTTTTTGCGCGATACGCCCAGCACTGACCGAGGTATCGCGGTGATCGGGTAGGGGAAGGGATCTTCCCCTACCCGATTTTATAAGAAGAAGTACTTGGGGATTTATTTAATTTGTAAAAATATTATAAGAATAAACATATATTTTTTGTGGATAAAAGAAAAATATATAATTAATATATTATAAAATATAACAAAAAATGATAAATTAGTCATAGATTTTTGTATTTGTTATAAAAGGATAAGCAGATAGAATTAAGAGGAAAGAGAATGAAAAAAGGGAAATATTGTTTGGGAGCTGCCCTGGTTCTGCTTGTTTTAACAGTATTTTCAGGATGTGAAAACCGGGAGATTCGAAAGGAACAGTCCGGTTCGCCCTGCCTGAATGAGATAATTCCCTGGGATATGGGGTTTCTTGCAGTGGGAGACCAGGGCCTGCTGCTTGAGATCACTTCCGAGGGAGAAAGCAGAAATATTCCCATGGAGGAAGACACAGATCTCCGGGGAATCTGGAGCAGCGGCAGTTCTGTATTTATTGCCGGGGAAGATGGGATCCTTTATCGCTCAGATACAGAGCTTTCTTTTAAAAAAGAGGTGACGGGCTGTGAAGAGGATTTGAATGTCGGAGCCAGTTTCCAGGGCAGAGAGTACTGCGGCGGGCAGAACGGAGCCGTTTTCTTTTCCTCAGGAGACGGCCGGTGGGAGCAGTGCAATGTGCAGGTCAGAGGGAACGTCACCGGGATGAAATCGTCTGACAGCAGGTGCCTGCTGGTTACCGATAAGGGAGAGGCGGCTGTGACAGAAGACGGCAGAAACTGGACTGTCCTTGACTATGGACAATACTATCAGAGAGAAGTGAGATTTCGCGGACTTACATGCTGTGGGGGCAATTTCTGGGCATATGGCGACACAGATGAAGGGACTGGGCTCTTTTATACGGTTTCCGGGACTGTATGGTCCGAAAGAGACATCAATTATCTGGAGGGAAACAATGCAGATCTGTCAGAAATTGAGATCCTGTCAATCTTATCGGACGGACAGCAGGTTTATGCCTGGTGCGAGGGCGGAAAGCTTTATACGTTTCCAGACTGTGTCCAGTGCAATAAAGAGACCGGTGTGGAAAACATATCGGCAGGAGCGGCGGCATACAACGGAGGAAAGATCCTGATCGCGGAAGATGCCGGGCATATAAAAATTCTGGATACTGATACGGCAAAACAATTTCTTATTTCTGCGCAGACGGCTCATCAGATGCAGCAGGAAGGGGCCGTGCTCATAGATGTGAGGAGCGCCGAAGAACATGAGGAAAAGGCGATAAAAGGAAGTGTCTCAATTCCTCTGGATGAGCTGGAAGAGAGACTGCCGGAAGAATATCCGGATCTGGGACAGGTGTTGATTTTCTACTGCTCTAAGGGAATCCGCAGCCAGACAGCGGTGGAGCGCTCACGCGCCCTTGGGTATGTAGAAATTTACAGCATGGGGAGTATAGACGGGTGGAGTTATGAAATGCAAGGACGGGAGGATTGAGAGATGAAATGCAAAAAATTCATTACTCTGCTCCTCGCAGGCGCCATGTTTGCGGCATATCTGCCGGATATGGGCGTCTCCGGGGAATTGGGAGAGGTCAGAGCAGCGGAAGCGGCGGAGACGCCGGCTTACCTGGACACATCGCTGAGTTTTGAAGAACGTGCGGCGGATCTTGTGTCACGGATGACTCTGGAGGAAAAGGCGCAGCAGACAATAACAAGCAGCGCTGCGGCAATTCCGAGGCTGGGCGTGTCGCAGTATAATTACTGGAGCGAGGGACTTCACGGAGTTGCCAGGTCCGGAAATGCGACTTCATTCCCCCACGGTCTGGGTATTGCTTCTACCTGGAATACAGATCTGGTGCAGGAGATGGGAGATGCGATTTCAGACGAAGCACGCGGATACAGCAATGAAACAGGCAAAGGTCTGTCTTACTGGTCTCCTACGATCAATCTGGCACGCGATCCCAGATGGGGCAGAGCGGAAGAAGGCTATGGTGAAGACCAGTTCCTGACAACGGCGATCGCTGAGAGCTATGTAAACGGGATGCAGGGAGACGACGACACGTATCTGAAGACCATTGCCACGCTGAAACATTTTGTGGCAAATAACAGTGAGTACAACCGTCATACAGGAAGTTCGGATGTAGACGAAAGAGATCTGAGAGAATACTATTCTTATACATTTAAAAATGTTGTTGAAAATACCGACGTGGCTTCAGTTATGAGCTCCTATAATCAGCTCAACGGCACTCCCATGCCTGCAAATGAGTTTATGCTGACGGACCTGCTCCGCAATACCTGGGGCTTTGACGGATATAGATGCTTATAAAGCGTGTGTGGTCGAGACGAATTCCAATCAGAATTTCGGTTATATGGAATCCGGCGCGTATGTTTTATACAAAAATGTGGATGTAACGAACCTGAAGACATTCAGCGTACAGGCAGCAGGCGCGGACGGACAGTGCTACAGCAGTACAGCCAGCCTGCACCTGGATTCTCCTACCGGTGAAGTGATCGCTGTGGCAGACACGGACTACACAAGTGACTGGCAGAGTTACAGCACTTACAGTAGTGATGTGACGACAGAGGCTGAAGGAACCCACGACCTGTATGTGACATTTGAGTACAATTATGCAGATGTGGACTTTTCGGCTGAGGAAGAGGAACTGATCAAAAATGCGGATGCCGTTATCGTTGTGGCTGGGACAAGGACCATTGACGGAGAAGGCGCTCTGGGAAATCCCGACAGCGACTCTGCGGAGGAAGTGGACCGCCAGACTCTGGACTTTCCGAGAAATCAGGCGGGAAGCATTTTAAAATGTGCGGAACTCAATGAAAAAACAGTTGTATGCATCTCCGCTGTGGGACAGATGAATGTAGAGCCGTTTAAAGACGAGGTTAAGGCGATCACCTGGAATACATACAACGGACAGGCACAGGGAAATGCGCTTGGAAGAATCCTTTACGGAGAGAAAAATCCCAGCGCAAAACTGACATTCTCCTGGTACAAAAGCCTGTACGATCTGGATGACATCGGGGTATACGATATCCGCTCCAGCGAGACCAGCAATGGAAGGACATATCAGTACTTTACCGGAGAAGTGACATGGCCGTTCGGATATGGACTGAGTTATACAGATTTTGAATACAGCAATCTTAAACTGGACAAGACTTCCGTGAACACGGACGATCAGATCCAGGTATCCGTAGATGTAAAAAATACCGGTTCTGTTGACGGTCAGGAAGTGGTGGAGATGTATGTGGTCTCCCCCAACGCAGAAGAGAACGACAGGCCCGTGAAGCGTCTGAAAGGATTTGACAAAGTATCTCTGGCGCCCGGTGAGACAAAGACAGCGACCATGACACTGAATACAGATGAACTGGAATACTGGTTTGAGGATGCCGGCAGATTTGATTATGACCTGGGAACCTATGAGATCCAGGTGGGGCCGGACAGCGCTACATCGGCGGTAACCGCAAGTTTTTCCATGACAGAGAAGGCCAGTCCGACGCTGAAGACAGTAACGCTTACCGGAAAAGCCATATTTGACGAGACGGAGATCGGAGAGCCTGCGGAGACGACGCTGACGGCGGCTCTGAGTGACGACTCCTTTATCGAAGTAACAGATGTGACATACTCCAGCAGTGATGAATCCGTAGCACGGGTGGATGAAAATGGAAACGTGACTGCAGTTGGATACGGTACGGCCACTATTACAGCGGCTGTGACCTGGAACGGAGAGACCGTGACAGGAAGTTATGCAGTGGCTGTGCAGGAGACTGCCGGAAAAGATCTGTATTATATCACATCAAAGGACGGCAGTGTTGTTATCGCTGTTAACGGCGGCAGCACAGCATCCGGAGCACTGCTTATAGAGTGGGAGAATAACGGCGGTACAGATCAGCAGTGGTCGCTGAAAGACGCAGGAGACGGAAATTACTATCTTGTAAACAGCAAGAGCGGCCTTCTGGCGACAGCGGAAAGCACAGAAGAAAATGCAGGATTAATTCAGCGGGAACAGACAGAAGGTGATGCCAATCAGCTCTGGAAACTTGAAGAGAGCGGCGAAGACGGGTATTATCTCCTTGTAAACGCGGGGACAGGATATGCCATCAGCAGAGGACCTTCCCAGAATATTGACGGCTGGGATCTGAAGCCGTTTGTCATGGCAGAGAAAAATGCGGAGGATGACGACCAGCTCTGGAGCCTTGACGCGCTGATCACACAATATACTATACAGGCGTCGGCAGGAGAGGGAGGAAGCATCAGCCCGGACGGAAGAAGCACAGTTGTGGAGAACGGCAACATCGTGTACACGATTGCTGCGGATACCGGATATCAGATCAAAGACGTCCTGGTAAATGGAAACTCAGTCGGGGCGGTCTCGGAGTATATCTTTAAGGAAGTGAATGCGGATGCGTCAATCGAAGCAGTTTTTGAGGAAGCTCCGGAACCGGCTCAGCCTGTACTGGACCGGATCGAACTGAGTGGTCTGGATAATGTGAAAACAGAGTATAAACAGGGAGAGGATCTGGATCTGACAGGACTTATTGTAACAGCAATATATACAGACGGCACAGAGGAGACAAAAGATGTGCTGGAAGAAGGCGAATATAAAATAAGCGGCTATGATCCGGACAAACTTGGCCGTCAGACTGTTACGGTATGGTATGGTGAGAAATCTGAAGATTTTATTGTAGAGGTAGTGAAAGCGGAGGATCCGGACATAGAAGACCCAACGGATCCGAATCCGGAGGACCCGGCAGATCCAACAAATCCAACTCCGGGAGAACCGACAGATCCAGATGGGGAAAAGCCGGCGGATACTGAACAGCCGGACGGAAATACGGAGAAAGAAAGTGCGCCGCAGACAGGGGATAATATTCCTCTGGCCGGACCGGCAGCGCTGCTTGTGTCGGCGGCAGTTTTCTGCATTGGAGTATCTCTGCGCAGACGTCAAAGATAACAGAGATGATGTCAAAATAATATTACATGGCAATACAGCCGGAGCGGAAGAAATCTATTCTGCTCCGGCTGTTTTCCTGGGAATCCGACTTTTTTCTTGATTTGTGACAAACAAAATGTTATAGTATGAATAATACGAATAACATTAAGAGAAAAACTTCGCTCAGGGAAGGGGAGGCCAATTTATGAGCCAAAACGCTGAACAGGATTTTGTCAATACAGAATTATGGAATTTATTTCAAAGACGATTTAAAAGTGTTGTCACGGAAGCCTCATACCGGTCGGATATTATGGAATTTTGTCGTTTTACAGGAAAAAGATTTGATGAAACAGAAAAAGAAGATGTGCGTCAGTATTACAGATCGATGGAGAAAAAAGTCAGCGACGGTCATCTCAGCCCTCTGACCCTTACAAAAAAGTTCAGGGAGATGCATTCTTATGCCTGTTTTTTGATGGAAGAGGGCATGATTGCAGAGGACTATTTTTATCCGTATCTGAAGAATATGAAAAAAGAGGACCGGCTGGCGAAATCGATTCCTGTAGAGCATATGGACGCTCTGCTTAAGGCAGCGTCGGATGATCTGATGTCCTATGCGGTATTGACGCTGATGTACCGGGCAGGATTATCTTCCACAGAAATTGCCGTACTGAGGGGGCCGGAGGACTTTGTCCGGCAGGGGACAGATATCTGCGCGATCCTTCCCGGACGGGAAGAACCCTGTCAGATACCCGAAGACGCCTGGAAGATCCTGGAGGAATATATGAGGAAGAGAGAAGAGCATCCCAGCCTTTTTTATAATCGCAGCGGCAGAAGACTGAATCCTATGTACATCAGCCGGATGATGAAAAAATATTGCGGGCAGGCGGGAATTCCTTCTTACAGTGCGGAGGCCGTTCGGAACAGCTGTGCCTTTAATTTGTTTGCATATGGCGCTTCCTCCGCCCAGACTGCTGCGCAGATGGGCAGAACACAGCAGCAGATCAGACGGTACCGGGGCGCCGGCTACAGAGACAATCTGCGAAAGCAGGCCAACGCCCTTGTAAAGATGAGAATAGAAAAGCCCGGATCATCTTGAAAGATATCTGCGCACCAGGCAGGAGGCTACGCCGGCGGCACAGAGGCCAAGCAGGGTATTGTGCATGGAGCCATACACAAGAAGAGCCCCTTTCAGTCCATAAAGCACCTCGGGAGAGGAGGGGATGAAGCGGTTGAACAGAAAGGCCAGATAGGAGGCGGCAAATACAATGAGAAAGGATGTTAGTCCCCGCCCCGTATCTTCCTTCCATACGCCTCCGGCGTCTCTTACCCGCACTCTGGTCATGGCCCAGAAAAAGGAGATCATTTCAAAGAGAAGAAAGACCGCGGGAACACAGAGATACGCCAGCAGCGTCAGTGAAAAAGTTTTTTGCCGTATAGATTCTGTTATATCGCCGTATGGTGTGCTTGCCCTCCAGAACGTATATGTTACATATATGCTGACAGCCAGGATCAGGATCAGCGAGAGCTGGCGGATCAGGATACCGGAGATACGGGAAAGCGTCCTTCCGCCTTTTTGTATGGGAGCGGCCAGGTGCACACCGCCGCGTTTCCTTCTGGCTGATCTTCCCCGGTCTTCATAGGGGTCTCTTCTGTTGTAACTTTCTTCCGGCGGCTCTTCCTCTGCGGCACGGCGGACCGGACGTCTGTCTGCATCTGCATTTCCGGAAAATCCGGCAGAAACGTCGGGTGCATCCTCATAGGTTACTTCAAAATCTTCATCAAACAGGTCGGAGAAATCCTTATTGGAATTCATGGAAATCCCTCGCTTTCTTTTTACTTTCTTTCAAAAATCTTTTCTATGGTATACCGTTTTTCTGAAATTCTCAACCCCTGTCATAAAAAATTAAGAAGATCCTCATAGATTGTTTACAGTTCCGTCATGTAAAATGTTTTTAACATTGTTTTAAAAATCTTTTTCTTTTCTTAAGAAATCCTTTCCCGTTATCTTAAGAAGATATGTTTAAAATAAACAGGAAAATACAAGGTAAGGATGAGAAGAGGAAAATACATATGAAATATCTTACATTTACCGTTCCCTGCTATAATTCGGAAAGCTATATGCGTCGATGTGTGGATTCCCTGCTGTGCTGCGGGACAGACGCGGAGATCATCCTGGTGGACGACGGCTCTACAGACAAAACAGGGGAGATCGCAGACCAATATCAGAGCAGATATCCAGATATCGTGAAAGTGATCCATAAAGAAAACGGAGGGCATGGATCCGGCGTCAACAGGGGGCTGGAAATGGCCAGGGGAATTTATTTTAAGGTCGTGGACTCTGACGACTGGCTGGATCAGGACGCCTGCAAAAAGCTTTTAGCAAAAATCCGGGATTTCTGCGGCGGCGGCCGGTATGAGTTTGGAGAGAGTATACCGGATCTCCTTATCTGCAATTATGTGTACGATCATCTGGATGAGGGTACAAGCAGGGTGATGGACTACAGAAATGTATTTCCCGAAGGGGAGATGTGCACCTGGAATTCGATCGGCAGATTCCGGCCGTCCCAGTATCTGATCATGCATTCACTGATATTCCGTACCGAGGTGCTGCGCAGATCAAAAGTAAAACTGCCGGAACACTCATTTTATGTGGACAATCTGTTTTCTTATCAGCCTCTTCCATATACCCGGAACCTTTATTATATGGATCTGGATCTGTACCACTATTATCTGGGCAGGGAGGATCAGTCAGTAAATGAAAAGGTGCTGATGAGGCGGATCGACCAGCAGATTCAAGTGACAGAACTTGTGGCGCAGAGCGTTGATCTGGATGAAGTAAAAAAATTATATCCGAAGCTGGCGGCATATATGACCAGAAATATTTCGATCATGCTGTCTATCTCCTCCATCCATCTGCTGCTGATCCGTACGGATGAAGCGAGAAGAAAAAGGAGAAATATGTGGGAAAACATCCGACGGTACGACAAAAAGCTTTATTACCGGCTCAGATATTCGACGCTGAGCGGACTTACATATCTGCCCGGAAAGCTGGGCGGCAGACTGACGATCGGCGGCTATCGGTTTGCAAGAAAAATCTATCAGTTCCAGTGAGGAAGACAGCAGGAGGAAAACGTTATGTCTGAGATCTATATAGCATTTGCAGATACGCCGGGATTTTTTGCGGGAATCATACGCCGGGTGATCCGGCAGAAATATATCCATGTGGCGCTGGCACTGGATCCCTTTCTCAGAGAGACATACAGTATCGGGCGCAGGCATCCGGCCGTGCCGCTGATCGCCGGATTTGAGAGAGAGGACAAGAGGAAGATCCTGCGTGTGTTCCCGGAGGCGGACTATATGGTATGCAGTATATCCTGCACCGCGCAGCAGAAAGAATATATCAAAGAGGAACTGCATAAAGCCATGAGGAAGAGATTCCGTTATCACTATGCGGTGGCCGGGCTGCCTTTCATCCTCATGGAAAAGCCCTTTTATCAGAAAAATCATTTCACCTGTTCTTCCTATATCGCAAAACTTCTGGAGGAGGCCGGAGTGTGCCGGTGGGATAAACATTTTTCCCTTGTTACGCCAAGGGATTTTTATGAATATGGTGAGAAGCAGAAAATCTTTGAAGGATCGCTTAAGGAACTTGTGGAGCGGGATAAGACTGCCGTAAACGGCAGGATTTCAGTTTTCCCTCATATACGCCCGGCTTTTGCGGGGCTCCAGGCAAGAGGTGGATCTTATGAGCGGTAAGAAAAAGATACTTCAGGTCGGTTTCTTTCTGGCGGTGATGGTTCTGACCTTTTACACTTTGTTCAGCGGGCGGGATCTGGGCAAGATTGCCCGGGCGGCAGGGAAGATGTCGCCGGCCTATCTGATCCCGGCGGTGCTGCTGGCCATTTTTTTCGTCTGCGCGGAGGGCTGTATGATCTGGTTCCTGCTGAACGCCATGCGGGAGAAGAAAAACAGTATTTTCCGGTGCATTCAGTATTCTTTTATTGGTTTTTTCTACTCGGGCATCACGCCTTCGGCAACAGGCGGCCAGCCGGTACAGCTTTATTATATGAATAAGGATGGGAACCGGGTCTCCGACAGCACAGTCGTGCTTATGACAGTAGCGGTGGTCTATAAATTTGTCCTGGTAGTTATGGGGTTCGGCATCCTGGCGTTCTGGTACGGCCCTCTCAGACGGGAACTGAATCATTATTTCCCGCTGTTTCTCCTGGGGCTCATGCTCAATGTGATCCTGGTCATCCTTATCCTTGGGGTAATGCTCTTCCCCGGGATCATACGAAAGACGGCGCTGTTCTTTGAGAAACTTTTTATCCGCATGAAAATCTGGAAACCTTCGGATGCCCGGCAGGAGAAGATCAATGGGTTTATAGGAAGTTACCGGCAGGCAGTTACCTGGCTGGGCAGCCACAAAGGCAGGCTGGCGGGAGTCGTTGTCATGACTTTTCTGCAGAGGTGCAGCGTATTTGTTCTGACGTATATGGTGTATCTGGGGTTCGGGCAGACCGGATCCAGCGCCGTGAAAGTGATCCTTCTGCAGGCGTCCGTCTATATTGCGGTAGATATGCTTCCTCTGCCAGGGGCGCAGGGTATAACAGAGCTGATGTATCAGGCGGTGTTCGCCCATGTATTTGCAGGCGCGTATCTGATTCCGTCTATGTTGGTGAGCAGGGGGATCAATTTTTATTTTCTGCTGATCGTCAGCCTGGCAGTGGTGCTTGTAAACAGGTTTGTTTTTGACCGGAGAAGGGGAGGAGAGAGAAGACAGACGCCAGCCGGTTGACATTTCAGAAAAAGACCCGTATAATACACACGATAAATTTCGGTGTGGATTTTTCCGGACTCTGTCATCTTTTCGCCACACAGCTGTTTCGGCGGCTGTGTGGCGTTTTCTGCTTTCAGCGGGAATTTCCGAATCGGTATGTTGTAGGAGGAGGTTGATCCGGTGGGGAAGGAATCAATGAATGAAAATTTTATGAAGGAGAGACCAGTGTTTCCGCTGATACTGTCAATGGCGCTCCCTATGGTCATCTCTATGATGGTGAACTCGCTGTACAATATTGTGGACAGCTTTTTTGTGGCGCAGATCAGCGAGGACGCCATGACGGCTCTTTCGCTTGTCTATCCGGTCCAGAATTTCATCAATGCTGTGGGCATTGGCTTTGGGGTGGGGATGAATGCGGTGATCGCACTGCACCTGGGAGCCGGGAACAGGGAAAAGGCGAATCTTGCGGCAACACAGGGGCTTGCCCTGGGCGTTGTCCACACAGTGATACTGACAGCCGGGTCGATTTTGTTTATGCCGGTATTTCTTCGGTTTTTTACAGATAAGGAGGCCGTAGTCGATCTGGGAATACGGTACAGCGTAGTCGTATTTTTATTTACTTTTTTTGTCGTCACAGGCGTGGCTTTTGAAAAGATTTTTCAGGCGGTCGGCCGGATGAAGGTTTCTATGATCAGTCTGATGTGCGGCTGCATCCTGAATATTATTCTGGATCCGATCCTGATATTCGGACTTGGTCCGTTCCCGGAAATGGGAATTGAAGGCGCGGCTCTGGCAACGGGGCTCGGGCAGGCATGTTCTCTGATCATTTACCTGGCCGTATACTTTATCAGTCCGATCCATGTGCGTATCGGCAGGAAATACTTATCCCCGGACAAAGAAATGATCGTAAGGCTTTATTCAGTAGGCATACCGGCCACTTTGAACCTGGCTTTGCCGTCTGTGCTGATCTCCGCGCTGAACGCGATCCTGGCATCCTTCTCCCAGGTATATATTCTGGTCCTGGGAATTTACTATAAACTGCAGACGTTCCTGTATCTTCCGGCAAATGGATTTGTCCAGGGCATGCGCCCTCTGGTGGGCTTTAATTTTGGCGCCGGAGAATACAAAAGAGTTCGAAAAATCTATGATATTGTCCTATGCATGAGCGGCGCGATCATGGCGGCGGGAACTATAATCTGCCTGGCGCTGCCGGGGCAGCTTATGGGACTGTTTACGGATAATCCGGAGACCATACGGACGGGCGAAACCGCACTCCGCATCATCAGCGCGGGCTTTCTTGTGTCAGCGGTTTCCGTGACATCTTCCGGGGCGCTGGAAGGGATGGGAAAAGGAACGCCTTCCCTTATTATTTCCCTGTTACGCTATATTGTCGTAATCATCCCGGCGGCATTTATCCTGAGCCGTATATTCGGCGCTGTAGGTGTGTGGAATGCATTCTGGATCGCCGAGCTGATCACGGCTGCCGTCGCTTATATTGTCTATAAGAGGGCTGCCGTCGGCGGAGAGGATATTCAGGAAAACGATCCGAAACCGGGACAGGATTGATGCCGCTGTCTGTGCCGGCCCGGAAACTTGTATGCCGGTGCGGAAAACAAAGTGATGTCCGGGTGTTTTTTCTTGACATCTCCTTGCAAACCGCTCACAATAATGTGAGAAAATGTGAGGAGATTTTTTATGAATATTATTAACATAGAGCACATCGGGAAAGTGTTCGGTGAAAAAGAAATTTTTGCAGATGCGTCATTTGGAGTACAGCAGGGGGACAAGATCGGGATTGTGGGCATCAATGGTACGGGAAAGTCCACGCTCCTGAGAATGATCGCAGGAGATGAGAAACCGGATGAGGGGCAGATCGTCAGACAGAATGGGCTGAAGATCGCCTATGTCCCTCAGAACCCGGTATTTCCCGACGGAGCGGACGTGCGCGCCTGCGCTTTTGCGTGGGGAGGCGGGGAAGCGTGGCAGGTCGAGAGTAATCTGATGGAACTGGGGATCACCCGGCTGGATCAGAAGATCAGCGAACTTTCCGGCGGACAGAAGAGAAGAGTCGTGCTTGCCGGAACGCTTGCCGGCGATTTTGACGTGCTCCTGCTGGATGAGCCCACGAATCATCTGGACGGCGAAATGATCGCCTGGCTGGAGGAATATCTTCGAACATACAGGGGCACGGTTCTGATGGTGACTCATGACCGGTATTTTCTGGACCGGGTCACAAATCGGATCCTGGAGATCAGTCACGGGAAAATGTACGGGTATGACACGGACTATTCCGGCTTTCTGGAACTGAAATCAGCCCGTGAGGAGATGGAACTCGCCTCGGAGAGAAAACGGCAGAGTGTTCTGAGGATGGAACTGGAATGGGCAAAACGGGGCTGCCGTGCCAGAACGACAAAGCAGAGAGCAAGGCTGGAGCGGCTTGAAGAACTGAAAAACGGAAAAACACCTGTACAGGATCAGACGGTGGAACTGGGATCGGTAAAGACACGTATGGGAAAGAAAACCGTGGAACTCCATCATATCAGTAAAAGCTACGGAGATAAAAAGATTCTTGAGGACTTCAGCTATATCGTACTGCGCAATCAGCGTCTGGGGATCATCGGACCCAACGGGTGTGGAAAATCCACGCTGCTTAAGATGATTGCCGGTATTGTCAAGCCGGATTCAGGAGAGATTGAAATCGGAGAGACGGTGAAGATCGGATATTTTGCTCAGGAAGAGCAGCATATGGATGACAGTCAGCGAGTGATCGACTATGTGAAAGATATCGCGGAATATATTACGACAACGGACGGGAAGATCAGCGCATCGGCGCTTCTGGAGCGGTTTCTGTTCTCGCCGGATATGCAGTATGCCCCCATCGGAAAGCTGTCGGGAGGAGAAAAGAGGCGTCTGTATCTCCTTGGAGTCCTGGCCGAGAATGCCAATGTGCTCCTGTTTGACGAGGCGGGCAATAATCTGGATATCCCGACGCTTACGATCCTGGAAGATTATCTGAACTCCTTTTCCGGTATCGTGATCGCAGTGTCCCATGACCGTTATTTTCTGGACAATGTTGCGGATCGCATTTTTGAACTGGACGGAAAAGGACATGCCGTTCAGTATGAGGGAGGCTATACGGACTACCTGAACGCGAAAAGGAGGAGGGCGTCTGCCGGGGAACAGCCGGTAAAGGCGGATATCCTCAAGTCGCAGGAAGACAGACTGGAGGAAAAGAAAACCGCCGCAAAGAGCTGGAAGGAGAATCGTCCGGCAAAGCTGAAATTTACCTATAAAGAACAGAGAGAGTTCGAGACCATTGACGACGATATAGCGGCTTTGGAGAGCAGAATGGAAGAACTGGAGCGCCAGCTTCAGGCAAACGCCACAAATTCCGTGAAGCTCAGGGAGCTGATGGAAGAGCAGGAGAAGACGCAGGCAGCGCTGGATGAAAAAATGGAGCGCTGGGTGTATCTGAATGATCTGGCGGAGAAAATTGACGGACAGTAACCGGACAGCGCCCAAAAGAGAATGATTTTTCTTTCAGCGGCTTGACAAAGGCGGGATCAGTTGATAATATTATAGAAAACAGAATGCACTCTGTTTTATGGATTCCAAAGATTTTAACAGCCAGACAGGCAGATTCCGGGGACAGAGACAGGGCAGAGAAAGAGAGGAGACAGATGAGAAAACAGGTTTTTTCATTGCTTGTAGATAATAATCCAGGCGTTTTAAGCCGTATTTCAGGACTGTTCAGCCGCCGGGGCTACAGTATTGACAGCATCACGGCCGGAATGACGGCGGATCCGCGGTACACCAGGATTACAGTGGTATCATCGGGCGACGAGCTGATTCTGGAGCAGATCGAGAAACAGGTAAGAAAACTGGAAGATGTAGTTGATATCAAAGTCTTAAAAGATGGGGAATCCGTTTTCCGTGAACTTGCACTGGTCAAGCTTCGTGCAAATGCGGCTCAGAGAGGCGAGGTCATTTCGGTAGCAGATATCTTCCGTGCGAAGATCGTAGACGTGGAGGAGGACTCTCTGATGATCGAATTGACGGGAACCCAGAGCAAGCTGGAAGCCTTTCTCAATCTTCTGAAAGACTATGAGATCCTGGAACTTGCCAGAACAGGCATCACAGGACTTTCGCGGGGAAGCAGAGATGTCAAATATCTGTAGGGATCAGTTAGTAAGAGGCGGAGGGAAACTGTTTCCCGGACAGCCTTTCACTAAAAACAGATATCGGCTCTGACAGAGCCTTCTGTTTTATATACATATTATATTTATTATTTTTAGGAGGAATGTAAAAATGGCAGCAAAAATCTATTATCAGGAAGACTGCAACCTTTCTCTTCTGGAAGGCAAGACAATCGCAATAATCGGCTACGGCAGCCAGGGACATGCACATGCGCTGAACTTAAAGGAGTCCGGCTGCAATGTCATCATCGGCCTGTATGAGGGAAGCCGCTCATGGGCAAAGGCAGAGGCGCAGGGATTTGAAGTGTACACATCTGCCGAGGCGGCAAAAAAAGCCGATATCATTATGATTCTGATCAATGATGAGAAACAGGCTGCATTATATAAAAACGATATTGAGCCGAATCTGGAAGAGGGCAATATGCTGATGTTCGCACACGGCTTCAACATTCACTTCGGACAGATCGTGCCGCCGAAGAACGTAGACGTTACAATGATCGCTCCGAAGGCTCCGGGCCATACGGTAAGAAGCGAATATCAGGCAGGCAAAGGTACTCCGTGCCTGGTAGCCGTAGAGCAGGACTACACTGGAAAAGCGCTTGACAAGGCACTGGCGTATGGTCTTGCGATCGGCGGGGCAAGAGCAGGCATCCTTGAGACAACATTCAGAACGGAGACCGAGACAGACCTCTTTGGCGAGCAGGCAGTTCTCTGCGGCGGTGTGTGCGCCCTGATGCAGGCGGGATTTGAGACGCTGGTTGAGGCCGGATATGACCCGAGAAACGCATACTTTGAGTGTATCCACGAAATGAAGCTGATCGTGGATCTGATCTACCAGTCAGGATTTGCAGGAATGAGATACTCCATTTCCAACACAGCAGAGTACGGAGATTATATTACAGGACCGAAGATCATCACAGAGGATACAAAGAAAGCCATGAAGAAGATCCTTTCCGATATTCAGGACGGTACTTTTGCAAAAGACTTCCTGCTCGATATGTCAGAGGCAGGCGGACAGGCACACTTCCGCGCTATGAGAAAACTTGCCGCTGAGCATCCGTCAGAGAAGATCGGAGAGGAGATCAGAAAGCTGTACAGCTGGAGCGATGAGGATAAACTGATCAATAACTAATTTGGGAAATCTTTATATATTTATTATATAGAGAGGCCAACAAACAGAGGACAGGGATACGGCAAAACGTCTGGCAGTGAAATGCCAGACGTTTTCTTCCCTTTCCGACGGGGAATATCTGTTATAGTCCTGGTCTGATAAAGGAAAGAAGTGAATGGAGTGAAGGAAGAAAAAGAAAATATAAGAGAAGAAGATGCAGAACAGGCAGAGACACATGATTTCAGCGAGGGGAGCCTTGTGCGTCACATCATCGGCCTGGCGGTGCCCATGACAGTGGCCCAGCTTATCAATGTCCTTTACAGTATAGTTGACAGGATCTATATCGGCCACCTTCCTCATGTATCCACTCAGGCTCTTTCCGGAATCGGCCTGTGCCTTCCGATCATAACCATCATATCAGCATTTGCCAATCTTTTTGGCATGGGCGGCGCGCCGCTGTGCTCCATTGCCCGGGGCGGGCATCAGGAAAAACGGGCGCAGAATGTGATGGGCAATTCTTTTGCCATGATGCTCCTGTCAGGCGCTGTCCTGATGGTTTTATGCCTGATATTCAAGCGCCCCCTTTTGTACCTGTTCGGGGCCAGCAGAGCCACTTATATCTATGCCGATCAGTACATTACGGTTTATCTGCTTGGCACTTTGTTTGTTATGATCAGCCTGGGGATGAACAATTTTATCAATTCTCAGGGATTCGGCAGAGTGGGGATGCTTACCGTCCTTCTGGGAGCGGTAATGAATATCGTTCTGGATCCCATTTTTATTTTTGTGTTCGGTATGGGAGTCAGAGGTGCGGCCATTGCCACTGTGATCTCCCAGGGAGCGTCCGCTCTGTGGGTGTTTATATTCCTTACAGGGAAGAGGGCGCTGCTCAGGCTGGACAGAAAATCCATGCGTTTGAGAGTCTCCATTGTCAGAGAAATTATATTACTCGGTACTTCAGGATTTGTGATGTCAGTTACGAACGGAACAGTGCAGATAGTCTGCAACGCGGTTCTGGCAAAGCAGGGAGGCGACCTTTATGTAGGCATTATGACAGTGATCAACTCTGTCCGGGAGATCACAACAATGCCGCTGAACGGCCTTACTTCAGGAGCGCAGCCCGTGATTGGGTATAATTATGGCGCCGGACGATATGACCGGGTGAAATCAGCGGTCAAGTTCATGACCGCGGCAAGCATCGTATTTTCGATCGTGATATGGGCGGTCATTTTCTTTGAGCCCCGTTTTTTCCTGCACCTGTTTACCAGGGAAAACGAACTGATCACAAAAGGCATTCCTGCGATGCAGATCTATTTTTGCGGAATCTTCATGATGTCTCTGCAGTTTGCAGGGCAGTCCACCTACGTGGCCCTGAACCGCCCGAAGCAGGCTGTCTTTTTCTCCCTGTTCCGCAAGGTGATCATCGTAGTACCGCTGACGCTCCTGCTTCCTATGGCGGGAGGGCTTGGCACCAGCGGAGTATTTCTGGCAGAGCCGGTTTCCAACGGGATCGGAGGAACGGCATGTTTTGTGACCATGCTTCTGACTGTATGGCCGGATCTGAAGCAGGATCCGGCCGGGGATCAAATTGTACAGACAAAACAGACAACTTCGTCAAAAGGGGCCTGACCCCTTTTGACAATAAAAAAGCGTCCGCCTGACGGCAGCGGACGCTTTTTTTATCTCTGTTTTCTATTCATTAAGCAATGGATTCAACAGCTTTTGACAGACGAGAGATCTTTCTGGAAACAGTTCTCTTGTGGTAAACACCTTTTGTTCCAGCCTTAGAAATCTCAGAGATCGCTGCGCGAAGTGCGCTCTTAGCTGTTTCAGCATCCTTCTGTGCAACTGCAGCTTCAACTTTTTTTACGGCAGTTTTCACTTTGGAACGGATTGCTTTATTCCTTGCAGCCTTTGTCTCGTTTACTAAAATTCTTTTCTTAGCAGACTTAATGTTAGCCAATCTGTACACCTCCAGACTCAAATG
>ERZ1643250.864-NODE-864-length-29217-cov-11.434058_pt1 | contig 29217 bp, 28 predicted proteins | sample MGYA00579262_ERZ1643250 | MGnify/ENA primary metagenome ERZ1643250 (study PRJEB29033, sample SAMEA4952265) | chicken gut metagenome | biome: Broiler Chicken; feature: Gastrointestinal Tract; material: Caecum | place: Ireland | collected 2018 | study: Broiler... | reverse complement strand
CAAGGATCCACAGTTATACAGCTCCTTTCCACAGGACCGGGACAATTTTATCTGCTCCGGAATGCTTTACACGCTGATTTCCACATGTTTTCAACATTTTGTGGATAATTTTGTGATTTTGTGTGGAAAACATGTTGGATTCTACTAAATTCGTCATTTTTTTTCCGGTTTCATGCGGTTTTCCACTGTTCAAAATCTTATCCACATCGATTTTACATTGCACTTGAAATCTTTTTGTTGTAATATATAAGGGAGTGAATCTATTTATTTCACGAGATCGCAGCGAAAATCCGGCCCGTTTTTTTGTGTCGGGTGTTTTTTGCTGTGCTTTTCAGTCATGTCCTGATCAGACGTCTCTGACAGGCGGACAGTACTAAAACAATAAGATTAGGAGTCATCAAAATGGACATCGTAACAGAAAAATGGAATGAAATAATTGAAAATTTAAGACTTGAGCATAGTCTTTCCGACGTTTCATTTAAAACATGGATTCTTCCATTAAAAGTCTATGATGTAATTGAAAATACCGTCTATATTCTCGTGACGTTAGATGGGACCGGTGATTATATCGATTACATAGAGAAAAAATACCTCCTTCCATTTAAAGTTTCGATCGCTGAAATTACCGGAATCGAGTATGATGTCAAATTTATTCCGGATAACCCGAGCGAACTGGAAAAGGTAGAAGAAATAGCAAATGCTCACAAGAAAAAAGCAGCGGCACACACAAAGAAAAACGACAATCTTCTTATGATAGAGCGTGCAAACTTAAACCCGCGCTATACATTTGATACCTTTGTCGTCGGCAAAAACAACAATTTCGCCCATGCCGCATCCCTTGCAGTTGCAGAATCACCGGGTGAAGTATACAATCCTTTATTCCTCTACGGAGGTGTAGGACTTGGGAAAACCCATCTGATGCATTCGATTGCTCATTTTATTCTGGAAAAAGATCCGAAGAAAAAGGTTCTCTACGTGACAAGTGAGGCCTTTACCAATGAGCTGATCGAATCCCTCAGAAGCGGTAAAACGGGAAACGAACTTCCGATGACTGCTTTTCGTGATAAATACAGAAATGTCGATGTGCTCCTGATTGACGATATCCAGTTTATTATAGGAAAGGAGAGTACCCAGGAAGAGTTTTTCCACACATTCAATCACCTGCATGTGGCCGGAAAACAGATCATCATTTCCTCGGACAAACCTCCTAAGGATATCGAAACACTGGAGGCACGGCTTCGTACCCGGTTTGAGTGGGGACTCATCGCTGATATTTCGGCTCCGGATTACGAGACCCGAATGGCAATTCTGAAGAAAAAAATCGAATCCGATCAGCTGGAACGCTACCATATTCCGGAAGATGTTCTGCAGTTTATTGCGACTAACATCAAATCCAACATCCGGGAGCTGGAAGGTTCTCTTAACAAACTGATCGCACTGTATAAATTAAAGAACGAAGAGATCAATATTTCACTTGCAGCCGAGGCTTTAAAAGATCTGATCTCGCCGGATGAAAACCGGAAGATCACGCCGGAACTGATCATCGAAACAGTTTCCGAACATTTCGGGATCTCTGTAGCGGACTTAAAGAGCGCAAGCCGCGATGCAAAGACAACAAGCGCACGCCATATTGCCATGTATCTTTGCCGTTCCATGACAGACACCCCTCTGAAAATGATCGGATCCTTACTTGGCGGAAGAGACCACTCGACTGTGAAACATGGTGTGGATAAAGTGTCGAAAGATATGGAAAACAATGATTCTCTGAAAAATACAATCAGTATCATTCAAAAGAAAATCAGTCCGCTTTGATGATTTTCCTGCATTCATCCTCATGAAATCCAAGCCCGTTCAACGAAGATTTCCATCCCGGAATCCACGAACTGGCGCGGGTTTGCACAGGTTATGCACATATCCACACATCCTAAGGCGGCGAATGCGGATATCTTATATATAAAAATTTATCTGGCTCAGCGAAAGGAGTTATACACATGAAAATTATCTGCACAAAATCCAATCTGGCAAAAGGTGTGGGAATCGTCTCCAAAGCAGTTCCTTCTAAAACAACAATGCCGATTCTGGAATGTATTTTGATTGATGCGACAAACGATATAATCAAACTGACAGCAAATGATATGGAACTTGGAATCGAAACAATTATCGAAGGTGAAATTGTACAGCCTGGTATGATTGCTCTGGATGCAAAAATCTTTTCTGAAATTGTCAGAAAGCTCCCGGATAGTGAAATCGTTATCACAACGGATGAAAATGAACAAACATTAATTACCTGTGAGAAAGCGAAATTTCAGATTGCCGGAAAATCCGGAAGTGATTTCGCCTACCTTCCATATATTGAAAAGAACGAATCCATTCTGGTATCACAATATACATTAAAAGAAGTGATCCGCCAGACAATCTTTTCTATTGCTGATACAGAGAGCAACAAGCTGATGACCGGTGAGCTGTTTGAAGTAGAAGATAACATTCTGAAAGTAGTTTCACTGGACGGTCACAGAATCTCCATCCGGAAGATTGAGCTGAAAGACAACTATGACCATAAAAAAGTTGTCGTTCCAGGAAAGACACTCACAGAAATCAGCAAGATTTTATCCGGCGATGCCGAGAGCGAAGTACAGATTTACTTTGCAGAAAATCATATTGTATTTGAATTTGATCAGACTGTCGTCGTATCCCGTCTGATCGAGGGAGAGTATTTCCGCATTGAGCAGATGCTCTCAAGCGATTATGAGACGAAGGTACACATTAATAAAAAAGAACTGTTAAACTGTATTGACCGTGCAACGCTTCTTGTAAAAGAAGGAGACAAGCGTCCGATCATCATTCAGATCGGCGACGAAACAATGGAGCTGAAGATCCAGTCACAGCTTGGATCCATGGATGAGGAGATTTTTATCACAAAAGAAGGAAAGGATCTTCTGATCGGATTCAATCCGAAATTCCTGATCGACGCCCTGAGAGTGATCGATGATGAGGAAGTCGCTTTGTACTTTATGAATGCGAAGGCTCCATGCTTTATCAAGGATGAGAAGGAAAGTTATGTATATCTGATCCTTCCGGTCAACTTTAACGCAATCTAAAGGAAAGAGGTTACCAGATGGAGACAATTACACTTCGGGATGAATTTATCAAGCTTGGACAGGCTCTGAAAGCTGCCGGACTTTGTGAATCCGGGGTAGAGGCGAAAGAAGTCATCCAGGACGGCCTTGTGAAGGTCAATGGAAGTGTCGACACAAGACGCGGAAGAAAGCTGTATGACGGGGACGTCGTATCCTTCGACGGACAGGAAATCAAAATACAGAAATAGCGGACAGGTGCGGCATGATCATCCAGTCATTGAAATTAAAAAATTTTAGAAACTATGAACTTTTAAATCTTGAATTTCATCCTGTCACAAATATTTTTCACGGGGATAATGCCCAGGGAAAGACGAATATTCTTGAGGCGGTCTACCTTGCGGGCACGACGAAGTCGCACCGCGGAACAAAGGACAGGGATATGATTTCGTTTGGAAAAGAGGAATCCCATATTGAGGTCGAGGTTCTGAAAAATGGGGTTCCTTTTCGAATCGATATCCATCTGAAAAAAAACAGCCCGAAGGGGGCGGCCATCAACCGGATGCCGGTGAAACGTGCAAGCGAACTGTTCGGGATCATTAATCTGGTGTTTTTTTCACCGGAGGATCTGAATATTATCAAGGATGGTCCGGCTCAGAGGAGACGGTTCATGGATCTGGAGCTCTCCCAGCTCGATAAGATCTATCTGAACAACCTGGCGGACTATAACCGGGTGGTCAACCAGAGGAACCGACTGTTAAAAGAGATGGCATTTCAGGATAATTTAAGAGATACGCTGGACATCTGGGATCTGCAGCTCATCCGGTACGGGGAGCTGGTCATGGAAGGAAGGCGGAAGTTTATCCGGGAGATCAATGAGATCGTCGGAGAGATACATGAAAAGCTGACCGGGGGAAAGGAACGGCTTGTCATGGAGTACGAACCGTCCACAGGGGAGATGTCCCTTGAGGAGGCGGTGAAAAAGAACCGGGAGCGGGATATCCGGATGAAGAGTACCTCTGCGGGTCCACACCGGGATGATATCTGCTTTCGGATCCATGATATGGACATCCGGAAGTTCGGTTCTCAGGGACAGCAGCGTACAGCGGCACTTTCCCTGAAGCTTGCGGAGATTGAGATCGTAAAGCGGGTGATTCATGACACACCGGTTTTACTTTTGGACGATGTGTTGTCTGAACTTGATAAACACAGGCAAAACTATTTATTAGACAGCATACACGATATTCAGACTCTGATCACCTGTACCGGTGTGGAAGAGTTCGTGAATCATCGTTTTTCAATCAATAAAGTGTTCCTTGTCCAGAATGGACATGTAACAAATGAAAATTAATAGGAGGATCAGTATGAGCGCAGAATATGGTGGAGATCAAATCCAGATCTTGGAAGGGTTGGAGGCGGTCCGCAAAAGACCAGGAATGTATATCGGCAGCACTTCTGCAAGAGGACTTCACCACCTTGTGTACGAAATCGTGGACAATGCGGTGGATGAGGCGCTTGCGGGATTTTGTGATACGATCGAAGTGACGGTCAACGCGGATAATTCCGTGACAGTCATTGACAACGGAAGAGGCATTCCAACCGGCATCAACCATAAATCCGGGCTTCCTGCCGTGGAAGTCGTATTTACGGTACTTCATGCCGGCGGAAAATTCGGAGGCGGAGGATACAAGGTATCCGGCGGTCTTCACGGAGTAGGGGCATCCGTTGTCAATGCGCTTTCAGACTGGCTTGTAGTAGAAGTATGGAGAGACGGCAAAATTCATGAACAGCGTTATGAGAGAGGCAAGGTCGTCACTCCGCTGACTGTAATCGGGGAATGTGACCCTGATAAAACCGGAACGAAAGTCACTTTCCTTCCGGACGAGACGATTTTTGAGGAGACAGTGTTTGATTACGGAGTGTTAAGACAGCGTCTCCGTGAAATGGCATTCCTTACAAAAAATCTGAAGATCACATTAAAAGACGACAGAGAGGAAAAACGGGAGGAGTCCTTCCACTATGAAGGAGGAATCCGCGAATTTGTAAGCTATTTAAACCGAAGCGTGCAGCCTCTTTATGAGCAGATTATCTACTGTGAGGGCACAAGAGATGATGTGTATGTGGAGGTTGCAATGCAGCATAACGATTCCTACACAGAGAGTACATACGGGTTTGTCAATAATATTACAACACCGGAAGGTGGTACTCATATTGTGGGATTCCGTAATGCTCTGACAAAGACGTTCAACGCTTATGCAAAGAAGAATAAACTGATCAAGGAAAATGAGCAGAGCTTGAGCGGTGAAGATATCAGGGAAGGACTGACTGCCATTGTCAGTGTTAAACTTCCGGAGCCTCAGTTTGAGGGACAGACAAAGCAGAAGCTTGGAAACAGCGAGGCAAGAGGAGCGGTCGACAGTATCGTAAGCTCCCAGCTTGAGATTTTCCTGGAGCAGAATCCGGCTGTGGCAAAGACAATTATTGAGAAGTCTGTGATGGCACAAAGAGCGAGAGAGGCAGCGAGAAAAGCGCGTGATCTGACAAGAAGAAAGTCGGCGCTGGAAGGCATGTCTCTGCCTGGAAAGCTTGCGGACTGTTCCGACAAGGATCCGAAAAACTGTGAAATCTACATTGTAGAGGGAGATTCCGCCGGCGGTTCCGCAAAGACGGCGAGAGACCGTACGACCCAGGCGATTCTGCCGCTTCGTGGTAAGATTCTGAATGTGGAGAAGGCACGACTGGACAAGATTTACGCAAACGCGGAGATCAAGGCTATGATTACAGCTTTCGGAACCGGAATCCATGAAGATTTTGATATCAGCAAGCTACGGTATGACAAGATTATCATCATGACCGATGCGGATGTGGACGGGGCACATATCAGTACCCTGCTTCTGACATTCCTTTACCGGTTTATGCCGGATCTGATCAAAGAAGGACATGTATACCTTGCAAAACCGCCGCTTTACAAACTTGAGAAAAATAAAAAAGTCTGGTATGCGTACAGCGATGAGGAGCTTGCATCCATTCTCGCGGAAGTGGGACGTGACCAGAATAACAAGATCCAGAGATACAAAGGACTTGGTGAGATGGATTCAGATCAGCTCTGGGAGACGACGATGGATCCGGAACAGAGAATTCTGATCCGTGTGACGATGGATGAAGAGACATCCTCGGAACTGGATCTGACATTTACGACTCTGATGGGAGACAAGGTCGAACCGAGACGTGAGTTCATCGAGGAAAATGCGAAATACGTGAAGAATCTGGATGTATAAGGGAAGGGAGATAAGCAATGGAAGATACTATCTTTGATAAGATCGAGGAAATCGATCTTGAGAAAAAAATGAAAGAGTCGTATATCAACTATGCCATGAGCGTTATCGCTTCCCGTGCGCTTCCGGATGTAAGGGACGGTCTGAAGCCGGTACAGAGAAGAATCCTGTATTCGATGATCGAGCTGAACAACGGTCCGGACAAGCCGCACCGTAAATGTGCGCGTATCGTCGGTGATACGATGGGTAAATATCATCCGCACGGTGACAGTTCCATCTATGGAGCCCTGGTTAATATGGCACAGGACTGGTCCACACGTTATCCGCTTGTAGACGGCCATGGAAACTTCGGATCCGTGGACGGGGACGGCGCGGCAGCCATGCGTTATACAGAGGCAAGACTCAGTAAAATTTCCATGGAACTGACTGCGGATATCAATAAAAATACCGTAGACTTTGAGCCGAACTTTGACGAGACGGAAAAGGAACCGGTTGTACTTCCGGCGAGATTTCCGAATCTTCTCGTAAACGGAACCTCCGGTATCGCGGTCGGAATGGCGACAAATATTCCGCCGCACAACTTAAAAGAAGTCATTGGTGCGGTAGTCAGGATCATCGATGACCAGATGGAGAATAAAGAAACGACCATCGAAGACATTATGAAGATTGTAAAAGGACCGGACTTCCCGACCGGAGCGACGATCCTCGGAACAAGAGGAATCAACGAGGCGTACCGCACCGGAAGAGGAAAGATTGTTGTCCGGGCCGTAACTAATATTGAGGCCATGGCAAACGGCAAGAGCCGGATCATTGTGACAGAGCTCCCGTACATGGTCAATAAAGCAAGACTCATTGCAAAGATTGCGGATCTGGTGAAAGAAAAGAGAATCGACGGTATCGTTGACTTAAGCGACCAGTCCAGCCGGGAAGGTATGAGAATCTGTATTGAGCTGAGACGTGACGCCAACGCAAACGTCATCTTAAACCAGCTCTACAAGCACACCCAGCTCCAGGATACGTTTGGAGTCATCATGCTGGCACTCGTGAACGGGGAGCCGAAGATCATGAATCTTCTGGATATGCTCGGACATTACCTGAAACATCAGGAAGAAGTCATTACGAGAAGAACCCAGTACGAGTTAAACAAGGCAGAAGAGCGTGCCCATATTTTACAGGGACTGCTCATTGCCCTTGACAATATTGACGAAGTCATCAAGATCATCCGTGGTTCCCAGACCGTACAGCTTGCAAAGACGGAATTGATGGAACGCTTCCAGCTCTCTGACGCACAGGCACAGGCAATCGTAGACATGCGTCTGCGTGCTCTGACCGGACTGGAAAGAGAGAAGCTGGAAAAAGAATTTGAAGAACTGATGAAACGGATTGGGGAGTTGAAAGCAATTTTGGCAGACAGAAACCTGCTTCTTGGAGTCATCAAAGAAGAGATCCTTGCGATCAGCGAAAAATACGGAGACGAGAGACGGACACAGATTGGATTCGATGTGTACGACATCTCTACAGAAGATCTCATTCCGAGGGAGGACGTTGTGATCACCATGACAAAGCTGGGCTATATCAAGCGGATGACAACGGACAACTTCAAGAGCCAGAACCGAGGAGGACGCGGCATCAAAGGAATGCAGACACTGGATGAGGACTACGTGGAAGAGCTCTTTATGTGCTCAACCCATCACTATATTATGTTCTTCACCAATACGGGAAGGGTCTACCGTCTGAAAGGATATGAAATTCCGGAGGCGGGAAGGACCGCAAGAGGAACGGCGATCATCAATCTGCTTCAGCTTCAGCCGGAGGAGAAGATCACCGCAGTCATCCCGATCAAGGAGTATGAAGAAGGACAGTATCTGTTCATGGCAACCAAGAAGGGTCTTGTCAAGAAGACTCCGATCATGGACTACGCAAATGTCAGAAAGACAGGACTGGCAGCCATCACACTCAGAGAAGACGACGAACTGATCGAGGTTAAGACGACAGACGATACGAAGGACATTCTGCTTGTAACAAAATACGGACAGTGTATCCGCTTCCACGAAACAGATGTCCGGCCGACAGGAAGAACATCCATGGGAGTACGTGGAATGAATCTTGGTGATCAGGATGAAGTTATCGGAATGCAGCTTGATATCCAGGGAGAATATCTCCTGATTGTATCGGAAAAAGGTATGGGAAAACTGACCGCTATGGAAGAATTCACACCACAGAACCGAGGCGGAAAAGGAATCAAATGCTACAAGATCATTGAAAAGACAGGAAATGTCGTAGGTGTGAAAGCCGTCGATGAGGACGATGAGATCATGATTATCAATACCGAAGGCATTATCATCCGGACCGAGTGCTCCGGCATCTCAAAACTGGGACGGATTACATCCGGCGTCAAACTCATCAACCTGGACGATAACGTCAGCGTGGCAAGCATCGCCAAAGTCAGAAAGACGGAAGATGACGGGGAAGAAGAGGAAGAAAGCCAGGAAGAGAACGAAGAAGTGACAGAAGAATAAAGAAGTAACCGCGCCCTTATTTTGTGCACGGTTACATAGAAAACAGGAAGATGTTCTCAGATCGAGAATGTCTTCCTGTTTTTTTATCTGCTATAAAGCCGGTTTTTGTAAATGAAATACAGTACAGCTCCAACAACCGCCGTCACAAGCTCGGTAGCCGGGAAGGACATCCAGACACCTGTCATGTCCCAGAGGTTTGCAAAGAGAAAGGCAATCGGGATAATCAGGATCAGCCCCCGCAGGAGAGAGATGATCTGTGCCGGAAGTGCCTTCTCGACGGAAGTAAAGTACATCGAAAGGATGATATTGAATCCCGCAAACACAAGGGAGGTAAAATATAACTTCAGTCCGGTTATTGCAATCTCCTGCAGCTTTGCGTTGTGTTCGCTGTTAAATGCAGATGCGATCGGATCCGCAAATACAAAGAGGATCAGGTACATCACTGCGGACAGGATCACCATGGAAATCATGGCGTAGCGCAGAAACTGCCGGATGCCGTCCGTCTTTTTCCGGCCGTAGGAATGGCTGACAAGCGGCTGGATTCCCTGGGCGATTCCGGTATAGAAAGAAAGAACCACGAGGGAAATATTGGCGATGACTCCGTAGGCAGCTACTCCTGTATTGCCTTCCAGGCCCAGAATCAGCATATTAAATATAATCATGACAATCGCGGCGCTGATCTGGGACAGCAGGGAAGGAAATCCAAGGGAAATATTGGTACGGATGGAATCTGCATCCGGAACCAGTTTCCGGAAATGGAATCCTCTTTTCTTTCCAAGCCAGTGCGGGGACATGATAGTGAGTCCGACAACCGGAGAAAATCCGGTGGCAAGAACCGCACCAAGCATTCCCATATTGCAAGGGAAGATAAAAATATAGTCAAATACGACATTGAACAGACTTCCGCATACGGTTGCAATCATGGAAAGTCTTGGATTGCCGTCGTTTCTTACGAAACAGAGAATGATATCATTAAAAATAAAGGCCGGTGAAAACAGCATCATCACACGTAGATACGTATTTGTCATTTCGAAGGTATTCTGATTGGCACCAAGGAGTCTTGCCAGGGAACCGGAGAAAAACAGCCCTCCGAGCATAAAAATTATTGAGAAAAAGATCCCCAGATATACGGTATTCGTAAAAATCGTATCGGCACCCTTCTGATTATTCTGGCTTTTCAGAATGGAAAAACGGGTAGCGCCTCCCATTCCGAGCATCAGTCCGGTTCCATGAATAAAATCATAGGTCGGAATGGCAAGATTCAGGGCTGCAAGACCATTTGTCCCCAGTCCCTGGGCCACAAAAAAGGTATCAGCAAGAATATAGCAGGAAATGGCAATCATACCCATAATGCTGAAAAAGGAATACCTGATAAAATCCTGAAATGGTGTATTTTTCGTCATAAAACCCTCCTGTTATTTCGGACTTCCACGCCGGAAAAGACAAAAAGAAAAGCGCTGACATTTTGTATCTTCAAAGGCCTACGATACAAAATCCAACGCTTGATTACCCGGCGGTAAGTCTTTATTTTATTTCTCGAATCAGAATATCAGAATGCCAGGAAAGAGTCAAGGAAAAATTCAGATGAGTTGACTTTTTTCTGCCTATCCTGTTTAATGAAAAACAGGAAGAAGATGATGAAAGGAGAGACCGGGTATGCAGACGACAAAAATTCTGCTGGTGGAGGACGACCGGCTGATTATAGAAAATCTGACAGAATTTTTAAAGGGGGAAGGCTTTGAAGTACAGTACGCCGAAGGGCAGGAAAAAGCGATGAGACTTCTGGAAGAGCAGGAATTTGACCTGATCCTTCTGGATGTTACGCTGGCACAGGGAAACGGTTACAGTGCCTGTACACAGATCAAGTCCAGATATGAGATTCCGATTATTTTTCTGACGGCGCTGGACGATGAATTTTCCGTGGTGACCGGACTGGAGATGGGAGCGGATGATTATATCAGCAAGCCGTTCCGGCCAAGGGAGCTGGTATCCAGAATGCGGACGGTACTCAGAAGAACGGGCCGGAACCAGAAGATGCTTTCCTGTCAGGATATCTGTGTGGATCCGGTCAAGGGAATTACGACAAAAAAGGGAGAGGAAGTATTTCTCTCGGCGCTGGAATACAGGCTGCTGCTTGTCTTTTTCCAGCATCGGGGCATGGTGATGTCAAGATCCATGCTTCTGGAGGAAATCTGGGATATTGCAGGAGAGTATGTCAATGACAATACGCTGACAGTCTATATTAAAAGACTGAGAGAAAAGATTGAGGACAATCCACAGGAGCCGAAGATCATCAAAACGGTTCGGGGACTTGGATATAAGATGGAGGGATAAGGATGAAACTGTTTCGGAACCGGGAGATTGGAAGCTATATGTCCGCTTTCCTGCTTACTACAGCTGCAGTCTGCATCTGTTTTCTTTTAACAGGAGGAAATGCGGTCTTTTATCTGATGGCGGAAGGTCTGATCCTTCTTGGGATTTTTCTCATCTGCCTGAGAAGGCGGTATGAGGATATGGAAAAACTGACCCAGAAGGTCGACCGGATTCTTCATGGAGAGGATCAGCTGGAGCTTGGTGAATATAAGGAAGGGGATCTCGAAATTCTAAAAGACGAGATCTATAAGATGACTGTGCGCCTAAGAGAGCAGAATGAGCAGCTGGAACGGGAAAAGAGTTATCTTGCCAATGCGCTTGCTGATATTTCCCATCAGATCCGCACGCCCCTTACTTCTTTAAATCTTATGGTAGAACGGCTCAGAAGACCGGATATGGAAGAAGGACAGAAACGAAAAATATACCGGGAAATGACAGGGATGCTTCAGAGGATGGAGTGGCTGATCCTGGCTCTTCTGAAAATTTCCAAACTGGATGCAGGGGCGGTTACATTGGAAAAACAGAAAATTATGGTAAGACCGTTTTTGAGAGAAGTCTTAAGTGTTCTTGAAATTCCGATGGAGCTTAGGGAGCAGCAGGTCATTTTGAATGGAAATGAGGATGCCTCATTTTATGGAGATGAATCCTGGACTATGGAGGCAGTCGAAAATGTACTGAAAAACTGTATGGAACACACCCCTTACGGCGGAACAATCCGGATTTCCTGGGAGGAGAATCCTCTCTACACGGAGATTTCAGTGACAGATTCCGGAAAGGGGATCGATGAAAAAGATCTGCCGCATATTTTTGAACGGTTTTATAAAGGCAGAATGTCGGAACAGCAGAATTTTGGCATTGGACTTGCGCTTTCACGCAGCATCCTTTCCCACGAGAAGGCGGTGATTACAGCAAAAAACGCAAAAGAAGGAGGGGCGAAATTTCAGATGCGTTTTTATGAAAACCGTTAAAAAACGGAAAGTGACAGAATTGTTATGAAAAAGTCATCCGGGTGTCATGCGGGCCGGGTATACTCATTTTCAGAAAGCAGGAGGAGGAAAAAGTATGGAAATTCTAAAAATAGAAAATCTGACGAAAGTTTACGGAAAAGGAGAAAATGAGGTACACGCGCTCAACGGAGTTTCTTTTTCAGTGGAGAAAGGAGAGTTTGTCTCCATTATCGGATCATCCGGATCCGGAAAATCCACACTTCTTCATCTGATCGGAGGAGTGGACCGGCCGACATCCGGAAAAGTATATGTGGACGGAAAAGACGTCTATGCACAGAAAGAGGAGGCACTTGCTATCTTCAGAAGGAGACAAGTGGGGCTGATTTATCAGTTTTACAACCTGATCCCGGTTCTCAATGTAGAGGAAAATATGACGCTTCCGGTGCTGATGGACGGAAGAAAGGTCAATCAGAAGCGGTTTGACGAGCTGATCGAAGTACTGAACATGAAAGACCGGATTCACCATCTGCCAAACGAGCTTTCAGGAGGACAGCAGCAGAGGGTATCCATCGGAAGAGCACTGTTAAATGCCCCGGCTATTCTGCTGGCGGATGAGCCGACCGGAAATCTGGATTCGGAAAACAGTAAGGAGATCATGAATCTTCTACGGTATTCCAACCGGGCATATGACCAGACGATGCTTGTAATCACCCACGATGAAAATATCGCCCTTCAGGCGGACCGGATTATCACCCTGGAAGACGGGCGGATTGTAAGAGATGAGGTGGTCCGCTCATGAATATCTTTGCAACTATTACAAACAGAACAATGAAGCAGAACAAGGCAAGAACGATCGTGACGATCATCGGCGTCATTCTTGCCACCGCCATGATATCAGCGGTCATCACTCTGGGAATCAGCTTACAGAGATATATGTATGATTATGCGGTAGAGACTGATGGAAACTGGCATGTTGTGGCAAAAGGTCTTTCCGAAGAGCAGGTGAAAGAATTTCAGGAAAATGAGGAAGTGAAAGATTCTTCCGTAATTTCCGAGATCGGATATGCCAAGATCGGTGAAAATGATGAGGATCTTTTCGGACAATATCTGTATCTTCAGAGTATTGATGAAAAAGCGGCTGAAATGCTTTCTGTCAAACTGACCCAGGGAAGGCTTCCGGAAAATGAAAATGAGATCATTATTCAGGGAGGACTTCAGCAAAACGATAATGAAATCCGAATCGGAGATACGATTTCGTTCCCGGTGGGAGACAGAAAAGATGCAGAGGGAAACAGCCTGCCTTTCAATGCCTATATTCAGGTTGATGAGGAAGGGAATCCAATGGAGACTTTCCAGGAGCGTGAGCAGAGACAGTTTGAAGTAGTTGGTTTTCTGGAACACTGGGGAGACACCCAGGTAGCAGGCGCAGGTCTGGATGCTTTTATAGGAAAAGGAGAGGAATCCCAGTCTGTCAACCAGATCTATATGGAACTGAAAAACCCTTCGGACGCATTTGCTTTTATGGAAAAATATGAGGATGAGTTTTCCATGCAGGGAAATACCAGTGTCCTGAGATGGATGGGCGTTTCCGGAAACGCTTCCTTTGAAGGAATGTTGAATGGAATGTTGACAATACTGATTGTGATCATTGGAGTAGGAGCCGTTTCCCTTATCTACAATGCGTTTTCTATTTCGCTTAGAGAACGGACGACGCAGTTTGGCCTGTTATCCTCCATTGGAGCAACGAAGCGTCAGCTGCGCAGATCCATGTGGCAGGAGGCACTGGTTGTGGGAGCAATCGGAATTCCGATCGGGATTCTCTGCGGAATTGGAGGAATCGGAGTTACGTTGTATTTTATCGGAGATTCCATGGCGCAGTTTATCCATGGTACACAGAGTGGAAAGATGACCTTGCAGACATCGCCGGGAGCCATTTTGTTATCGGCTCTGATAGCGTTTTTGATCATCTGCATTTCCGTATGGATTCCTGCGGCAAGAATTAAAAAGATCACGCCGCTGGAGGCAATCCGGGCAAATAAGGATGTCCGCATCCGTGCAAAAGAAGTGAAAAGTCCGAAAATCATCCAGAAGCTGTTTGGACTGGAAGGAATGCTGGCAGATAAAAACTACAAGAGGGATCGGAAGAAATACCGTGCAACTGTATTTTCTCTGACCATTAGCATTGTGCTCTTTACGTCGGCAACCCTGTTCTCGAATTATATGGACATGACCGGAAGCTTTATGCTGGAAGCACCGGAATATGAACTTCAGTTTGTACTGGTTGATTCCGAAGAAGATGCCACAGAAGGAGCCGATAATGAACGGGAAGACCTGCTTCAGATGTTTGAGCAGGGCGAGGATGTGGATGAAGTAGAACTTCATGGAGAAATGAGCATGCCGGCCGGGATCGCGAAAGAGGATCTCGCTGATGAAGCTACGAACTATATATGGGGATATGGACTTCAGGAATTTTATACAATTACCGAGGAAGCAGCATCACCATTCAATGAGAAAAATTATTACGAATATTTTGAGGTGATCGGCCTTTCGGATGAAGCGTTTGAGGAGTATGCTTCTTCTCAGGGAGTGAATCCGGCTCCGTATATGCAGAAAGGGAACAGAGAAGTCCTCTTTTATGATAACTATCAGTTCTATAATGGAGAAAGCGGGCGGTATGAGAATGTCCGTACGATAGACCAGGAGGGGATCAACATCCAGATCCTTCCGGAAAATCCATCCTATGATGAGGAATTTCAGGATCCAAATACAATTATGAACGGAGCAGAAAGCCTTGTATTGGGACATCGTGTAGATCAGATGCCGGAAGGGGTTGAAAATTCAAATTCCATCTGTACGATTGTGATTCCAGAGAGTCGTGGAGAAGAGCTCATTGGAACGAACAGTTATAACCGTTCTGGATTCATCTGGTGCTATCAGATTCAGTCTTCCAATTATCAGAACTCTTATGAAGATCTGACTCAGAAAATGGAAGAGAGAGGGATCGATAAAGATGCGCTCAGAAATATTGCACAGCAGTATGAACAGGACAGAGGAATTCAGATCGCGATCCGTATTCTTTCATTTGGATTTATTACACTGATCTCCCTGATTGCGGCAGTCAATGTGTTTAATACGATCTCCACCAATATCATGCTGAGAAAACGGGAATTCGCCATGCTCAAGTCCATGGGAATGAATATGAAAAGCATGAAGAAGATGATGAATTACGAGTGTCTGATCTACGGATTCCGTTCGATCTTCTACGGAGTAATCCTGTCTCTTCTGATCAGCTTTGCCATGTTTATGGTTCTGAGCCAGGGAGCAGCTGTAGATTTCCGACAGCCTTGGGAAGGAATTCTCATTTCGGTGATCTGGGTATTTGCAGTTGTATTTATCACGATGCTCTACTCCATGAGTAAGATCAAAAAACAGAATATTATTGATGAATTAAAGAAAGATTCATAAGAAAGAACAGCAGGAATCGCGCTTAGGATTCCTGCTGTTCGTCATGTTTCAGCTCTCTTAAAATAATCTCCGCAGTCTTTTTTGTAGTAGAAGTGACAATGTCCGTACACATGGCTTTCCGTTCCGGGGCGTCCCTGTCGTAGTCTTTGATCAATACTCCGCAGCAAGGCGAATGGAAAGATTCCGTAAAGAAATCATGTAGCTCCTTCGTAAGTGCGAAGCACCGCTGATTTCTCGGATCTCCCGGCGTTCTCCGGCCAAAGAAGTAGCCAATGCACATCGCACCTCCTGCCAGGGCTCCACAGATGCAGCCGCCTCCGCCAAGACCCCACGGAAATCCGCTGCTCATGGCAATGGCGTCATCAGAAAGATCAATCTCAAAATTTTTACGGATTGCATAGATGACAGATTCCGAACAGGCAAATCCCTGATGGAAGATGTTATCTGCGTCCTGTGCAAGCTGTTCCATATCGATATTTGTATTCATATCCATTCCTCTTTTCTCTTCTCTCTTTATATCCCATTATATAATTCCGAAAGAAAAAAGTAAAATGCAGCACATCAGGATTTTTCTATATTTTGTTTACAGTTCTTGCTAGAAATTCATTCTCTCTGTAAACTCAGTTATTGTTTCCATGATAGCAGGATATGTAATCTCTCTTGCATATAAATTTTGTGTTTGATACCTTTTCCATAAACCCTGCAGAACAGTTGATTCTCTCAACGCTGGCAGAATACGTGCCGTGTCCTGCAGAACGGATAAGGAATCTCTTTTCTTCGCTGTGGAAAGAACTGCCTGTTTTAAAAGGTCCCAGTCTGCATTTTCCTGATATAGTCGATACAAAAGGTGTAAATCATAAAAATCTCTTGCACGCGTATTTCCGATATTTCTTCGGATAATCGTTTCGTATTTTTCCGCCAGTATAGTTTCCTGTGTATAGGCTTTCACAAGTACTTGGCGGTCATCAAACAGGAATGGGTAGGAAAATTGGACTTCTTTTGGTGTAATTTCGTCACCGGTCGTTATATCAATCTTCATAGATATTTTCATTTTTCCGTAAGTCGCTTGGATCGAAGCACGGAAATTTTCGTATTCGTCATCTTCACGGATAGGTGTTAGGTATAAAAGCTGAAATTCGATTCCATCATTCACTGGCTGATTCAGAATTTCGGTGATCGCTTTCCGTATGCTCTTTTCATCCATTGGAAATCCTTTTACAGTTGTGTCCATATCCATTGTAGTCCGTTCAGTTATTCCAAGGATGGCGGAAATTAAAAGACCGCCTTTTAAAATAAACTTGTCCTTGTATGAAGAAACGGAAAGACGTTCAATGATACGTTCAAACATGAAAATCTGGAGGACTTCCTGTGCATGGATTCCTTTCTTTTTTGCCAGGCTGCGGATGGATCCTTTTAATTGTTCTGGTGTTTTCATCATAATATCTCCATATACTCTTGCACTTTTTCCTCAATGTGAAATTTCTTGGCATATTCCATCAAGCGAATATTATCACGCTCTTTGGAAGAAAAATATCCTTTCACCGCCTGAATAAAAACCTGTGGATCAGTCTGCTTGCGGCTTCGTATCATATCACAGATACACCGTTCTCTATCATAGACCGTGATTTTCCCGCCCTGCGGTGAGATCATCTTTATCATTCCAAGGTCCCATAAGGACGGTTTGATTCTGTGGAACTCTACATGAAATAATTCTTCTTTTAGATAAAATACATTGTAGGTCTTCGGCACTGTCATGGAAATCATCTGTGGAAACCGATCTGACAGGCCATGAAAATACAATGCTGTTCCATAAGAGAAAACGCCTTTTTTACATCTGCTCTGCAACAATACAAATTCATCATTGATACTGTCAGCAAAGGAATAGATTCCCCGACTTTCCCGAATCAGGCTGCCTTCTTCCAAATATTTTTTGAGATATTCCCGGCGAATTCCTGCGTTGGTTACGTCTTTGGTATAGAGATAACCATTTTCCCTGACAAGTTTTTTTAAAGAATCTAAATCAATCATAACATCACCCTTTTCGGCTTAACTTGACACCATTATATCATATAGTGTCAAGTTTGTACATGTTTTTTAGAAGTTCAATTTCCGTATCAGGTTGAATGTAGTGAATGAAGAAATTCTTAATTTTATCGAAAAACGATAAATCTATATTGAAAAACAATAAGCACCGTGCTATGGTATAGAAAAGTCAAAGAGCAGCAAGGAGGATGCAAAACAATGATTGGAAAAAGATCTGAGAGAAGACTGATACTGGGAACAAAATGGATTCTGGATTTTATGTTTGTTTCCGGGGTGATTGTACTTTTGATGTCCCCGTTTCTTTTACAGTACGCAGGAGATCATTTTGCGGGAGTCATCCGGGAACACTATATCCTGTATGTGGCGGTTTATCTGATTTCCGGTGTGATGGGACTTGCGATTGTATTCTGCCTCAGGAAGATGATGAAGACTGTCATAAGTCAGGACTGTTTTGTAGATGAAAACGTGAGAGAACTCAAGATCATGGGCACGGCAAGTTTTGTGATTGCGGCAGCGTTTCTTGTGAAAACCATATTTGCGGGAACCGTGGCAGGCGTGGTGATTATTGTTGTATTTTTTATTGCGGCGTTGTTCAGCTTCGTGCTGGCGGGTGTCTTTTCAGAAGCGGTCCGCTATAAAAAAGAAAATGATCTGACAATTTAGGAGGGTTCTGAAGATGGCAATACGTATGAATCTGGACGTCATGATGGCAAAAAGAAAGATCGGGCTGACGGAATTGTCGAAGGAAGTCGATATCACGATGGCCAATCTGTCAATCCTGAAAAACAATAAGGCAAAGGCCGTACGGTTTACGACTCTGGAAGCACTCTGCAAGGCGCTCCACTGTCAGCCGGGAGATCTGATCGAATATGTAGAAGAAGAGGAGGAAAAGGATGGAGAAGAGCAGATATGAAGTAATCATGGAACAAAAGACGGGAAAACTGCTTGCGGGCAGTCTGATCTACGGGATCTTGTTTGCGGTTCTTTTGTACCGGAATATGAGCGGAATCGGGATTCCGGTCCTGATGCTGGTAACCTGCCTGTTTCTTGCGGGATTTTTCCGGATGTTTGAAATGAAACTGAAAAAAGAGACAGTCTATTATATGACCGTGATGGTGCTGCTCGGTGTATCATCGACTTTGACGACATCGGATTTCTTTATTATGTTTAACTGGTTTGGAAGTATCGGATTGTTCTTTCTGATCCTGATCCACCAGTTTTATGAAGACCGGAACTGGAATTTCCTTTCTTATACGGTGGTTTATCTGAGAATGATGTTTGCTCCGCTCGGAAATCTTCTGTCTCCATTCCGGGCACTGATCCGATACCGGAAAAGTAAGGAAGACGGGGAAGAAAAGAAGAAATCAGGTTATATTGGACAGGTGGTGCTCGGAATCATTCTGGCAGGTTTGCTTTTGCTTGTAATTTTTCCGCTCCTCTTTTCAGGAGATATAGTATTTGCGGAATTTATCCGTCTGTTTACTGGAAATTTTAGAGGATTTTCTTTTTCGACAGGCTGGATCACCCTGTTTCTGGCTGGATTTATTCTCTGCTTTGCCGTATGGCAGGCATTTGTCAATTATGATCCGGACTTTGAGACGGAAGAAAAAGAAGAGCGTCCGATTCAGGTTGCAGGGATCACCTGCATATCTATTCTGACGGCAGTTTATCTGATTTTCTGTGCGATTCAGCTCGGATCACTGTTCTTCGGACACGGAATGGGGCTTCCGGATGGATATACTTATGCAGAATACGCAAGAAGCGGATTTTTTGAACTGCTTGGAGTCAGTATCATCAATCTGCTGATTGTTCTTGCGGTCATCCACCTGTTTTACCCAAAACGGCTGATGCAGAGACTCCTTACCGTTTTTTCCGGCTGCACGTATGTGATGATCCTTTCTTCCGGATACCGGATGTGCATGTATATCGAAGCATACAGGTTTACGCTTTCGAGAGTCCTGGTACTGTGGGGATTATGTGTCTTGTCTTTCATTTTGGCAGGTGTTATAGTAAATGTATATAAAAAAGACTTTCCACTGTTTCGTTACAGTGCGGCTGTCTGTGCCGCATTCTATTTGATTTTGTCCCTTTCCAGACCGGATGAGTGGATGGCACGTTATAATCTGGCCTATAAAGAAGAGTGGATCGAATCATACGATGAAATCCGGTATCTGTTTTCCAGAGATCTCCTGCTTGCGGTGGACGCGGAGCAGATCCAGCATCTCAAAGGAGATCCGGGAAATCTGATTCATTACTGTCAGGAAGTCGTAGACATGTACGACAATGAACCGGGATGGACATACAGTATCGGTGAGGCGAGAGCGAAAGAATCAGCGGAGCGTTTTTTGAAAGAATATGGAGACATCACATAAGGAGAAAACACGATGCGTACAGTAAATGTCAGTGAGATCACAGAGAACATCAAAGAAATGTGCATAGAAGCCAACCATTATCTCTCAAAAGATATGGAGGCTGCCTTAAAACACTCTCAGGAGACAGAAGCATCCCCGCTTGGACGGCAGATTCTCGGACAGCTTTCTGAAAATCTTCAGATTGCGGCGGATGAGATGATTCCGATCTGCCAGGATACCGGGATGGCGGTTGTCTTTCTGGAGGTCGGACAGGATGTCCATCTGGAGGGCGGAGCCGTCGAGGAGGCTGTCAATGAAGGTGTGCGTAAAGGCTATACCGAAGGATATCTGAGAAAATCTGTTGTAGGGGATCCGATTGAGCGGGTCAATACAGGAGATAATACACCGGCTGTTATTCATTATTCCATTGTCCCTGGAGATACTGTCCGGATTACGGTGGCACCAAAAGGATTCGGAAGTGAAAATATGAGCCGGGTTTTCATGTTAAAGCCGGCAGATGGCATCGAGGGAGTCAAAGACGCAATATTAAAGGCGGTCAGCGAGGCGGGTCCGAATGCCTGTCCGCCGATGGTGGTAGGAGTCGGTATCGGGGGAACTTTTGAAAAATGCGCACTGATGGCAAAGCAGGCATTGACACGTGAGACCGGGGCTCATTCCACGATTCCGTATGTCAGGGAACTGGAAGAGGAAATGCTGAAAAAGATCAACGGACTTGGAATCGGTCCGGGCGGACTTGGAGGCACTACAACAGCTCTGGCAGTTCATATCAATACTTATCCGACACATATTGCAGGACTTCCGGTGGCGGTCAATATATGCTGCCACGTCAACCGGCATATTGTCCGGGAACTGTAGGAAGAACCTCAGCAGAAAGATGGAATACAGAAAGGAAGGATAAGACGATGGAAAAGCAGATCAGCGCACCGATCGATAAAAAGACTGCCGAAGAACTGACGGCGGGAGATTATGTCTATATTACAGGTACGATTTATACGGCAAGAGATGCCGCGCATAAGCGGATGAAGGAAACTCTGGACAGGGGAGAGGCACTTCCGTTTGATATAAAAGGTCAGATGATTTATTATATGGGGCCGTCTCCGGCAAGAGAAGGACGTCCGATCGGATCAGCAGGACCGACAACGGCAAGCCGTATGGATAAATACACACCGGAACTTTTGAATCTTGGCCTTGGAGCCATGATCGGAAAAGGAAAGAGAAGCAGGGAAGTGCTGGATGCGGTTGTAAGAAACAAGGCAGTCTATTTTGCGGCTGTCGGAGGAGCAGGAGCTCTTTTATCAAAGTGCATCCAGTCATCGGAAGTGATTGCCTATGAGGATCTTGGAACAGAGGCAGTACGCAAACTGTATGTGAAAGATTTCCCGGTTATCGTAGTGGCAGACAGCAAAGGAAATAATCTGTACGAAACAGCAATAGAACAGTACAGGAAAGCATAAGAGGAGAAGAAAAATGAAGCGTATATTAATGATGGTCATCCGGAATCTGATTTTTGTTCCGTACGGATGGATTAAACTGTGCTATTACGCCAGCCACGTAGATAAATATACGGAAGAAGAGCGATACCGCCTTTTAAAGTATATTGACCACAAGGCAAATAAGGGAGGCAGCGTCCATATCGAAGTACACGGACAGGAAAACATCCCGAAAGAAAACGGATTTATGTTTTTCCCAAACCATCAGGGGCTTTACGATGTGCTGGCAGTGCTTGAGGCATGCCCGGTTCCTTTTTCGGTTGTCGCAAAAAAGGAAATTGCCAATATTCCGTTTCTGAAACAGGTCTTTGCCTGCATGAAGGCGTACATGATTGACAGAGAGGATGTCAGGCAGGCCATGCAGGTCATCATCGATGTGACAAATGAAGTGAAAAGTGGAAGAAATTACCTGATTTTTGCGGAGGGAACAAGATCTAAAGAGGGAAATAAACCGGGGACTTTCAAAGGAGGAAGCTTCAAATCGGCAACAAAGGCAAAATGTCCGATCATTCCGGTGGCACTGATTGACGCATTTAAGCCGTTTGATACAAACAGCATCAAACCGGTGACTGTACAGGTTCATTTTTTGAAACCGATGTATTACGAAGAATACAAAGACATGAAAACGACGGAGATTGCAGCAGAGGTAAAAAAAAGGATCGAACAGACAATAGAAGAGAATATCTGATACCATAAGAATTTCGGCAGGATCTCTTGTAAAAGAGACAGCATTATGATAAACTTTTCTTAATTGAAGAACAAATGCTGAGACGGGAGAGCAACAGGACAACAGAGATGTTGTTTTGTTTTGCTCTTCTTTTTTTCTGGAAACAGAGGAGGATAGAGTTTCTGATTCCGGAGAATCAGAATGAAGGAAGTGAGTGGAAGAAAAATGAACCAGAGATTCTATGATATGCTGGAGGAAAATCCGGTGATTGCGGCGGTGAAGGATGAGGAGGGACTGGAGAAATGCTGCAGTCTGGAAGACATCAAGGTTGTCTTCATCCTTTTTGGAGATCTCTGCAGTATTCCGGATCTTGTAGGAAGAATCAAGGAGTCGGGGAAGATGGCAGTTGTCCATGCAGATCTGATTACCGGACTTGGAAGCAGGGAGATTGCGGTGGATTTTATCAAAAAGGCTACGCAGGCGGACGGGATCATTTCTACAAAACCGGCTCTGATCAAACGAGGGAGAGAACTGGGAATGTTCACCGTCATGCGGTATTTCCTGATTGATTCCATGGCGCTGGAAAATGTCAGGACTCTTCCGGGCGGAGTCAGACCGGATGTCATTGAAATCCTGCCCGGACTGATGCCGGATATTATCCGGAACATCTGTCAGGATCTGAAGACCCCGATTATCGCAGGAGGTTTGATTACAGACAGAAAATCCGTTATGGCTGCACTGTCGGCAGGAGCATTGTGTGTTTCTTCCACAAACCAGAATGTCTGGACAATGTAAAATACGGCACAGGAGCCGAAAAAAAGGAGGAACTGAATATGGCTAAATATGTAATGGCGCTGGATGCGGGAACCACAAGCAACAGGTGTATCCTGTTTAATGAGAGGGGAGAAATGTGCAGCGTGGCTCAGCGGGAATTCCGCCAGTATTTTCCAAAGCCGGGCTGGGTGGAGCACGACGCGGATGAGATCTGGGCAAGCCAGCTTGGAGTGGCTGTCGAAGCAATGAATATGATTTCCGCTACAGCAGATGATATTGCGGCAATCGGTATTACCAATCAAAGAGAGACCGCCATTGTCTGGGATAAGAATACGGGGGAACCGGTCTATCATGCAATTGTCTGGCAGTGCCGGAGGACATCTGAATACTGTGATTCTCTTGTGGAAAAAGGACTGACGGAAAAATTCCGGGAGAAAACAGGTCTTGTGATCGATGCTTATTTTTCTGCAACGAAGATCAAGTGGATTCTGGACAATGTGCCGGGAGCAAGAGAAAGAGCTGAGAAAGGCGAGCTTTTGTTTGGAACCGTGGAGACATGGCTGATCTGGAAACTGACAAAAGGTGCTGTCCATGTGACAGATTATTCGAATGCGTCCAGAACCATGCTGTTTAATATCAATACATTGGAATGGGACGATGAGATTCTTCAGGAACTTGATATTCCGAAGGCTATGCTTCCGGAGCCGAAACCGTCCAGCTGCATATACGGGGAGACAGACCCTTCATTTCTGGGCGGAGCGATTCCGATTGCAGGAGCGGCAGGAGATCAGCAGGCCGCTTTGTTTGGACAGACCTGTTTCGAGGCAGGAGAAGCGAAAAATACATATGGAACGGGATGCTTTCTTCTGATGAACACGGGAGAAAAACCTGTTTTTTCTCAAAACGGACTGGTTACCACGATTGCCTGGGGAATGGATGGAAAAGTGAATTATGCTCTTGAAGGCTCCATCTTTGTCGCGGGAGCAGCAGTGCAGTGGCTCAGGGATGAAATGAGACTGATTGATTCGGCGGCAGATTCGGAATATATGGCAAAAAAAGAAAAGGATACGAACGGATGCTATGTTGTTCCGGCATTTACCGGACTTGGAGCACCACATTGGGATCAGTATGCAAGAGGGACGATCGTGGGAATTACCCGGGGAGTCAACAAATATCACATTATCCGGGCTACACTGGAGTCTATCGCATATCAGGTGAACGATGTGCTGGAAGCGATGAAAGCAGACTCGGGAATCCAGCTGGCATCTTTGAAAGTGGATGGCGGGGCAAGTGCAAACAACTTCCTTATGCAGACGCAGTCGGATATCATCAATGCTCCGGTCAACCGTCCAAGATGCGTGGAAACTACGGCAATGGGCGCTGCCTATCTGGCAGGACTTGCAGTAGGATACTGGAAAGATAAACAGGATGTAAAGAGAAACTGGAAGATCGATCAGATTTTCCTTCCATCCATCGATGAAGAAAAGAGGCAGAAAAAAATCAAAGGATGGAATAAAGCTGTAAAATATGCCTATGGATGGGCAAAAGAAGACTGAGAATGGTGTCAGGAAGAAGGGAGACGAGAAGAGATGTATGATGTGATCATAATCGGAGGGGGCGTATCCGGCGCGGCATCCGCGAGGGAACTTTCCCGATACAAGATCAAAGCCTGTGTCCTGGAAAAAGAGGAGGATGTCTGCTGCGGAACATCAAAAGCCAACAGCGCGATTGTACACGCAGGGTATGATGCAGTTCCGGGATCTTTGATGGCAAAACTGAATGTCAAAGGGAATGAGATGATGGAACAGCTTTCAAAAGACCTGGATTTTCCGTTTCGGAGAATCGGTTCTCTTGTCATCTGTCTGAACGAAACGGATATGCCGAAACTGCAGGAACTGTACGAGAAAGGACTGAAAAATGGAGTCAGAGACTTAAAAATCATCAGCGGAGAAGAGGCAAAGGCCATGGAGCCGAATCTGGATGATCAGGTCTGTGCGGCACTTTATGCGCCAACAGCAGGGATTGTCTGTCCGTTTGAACTGAATATTGCTCTGGCGGAAAACGCATGTGAGAACGGAGTGGAATTTCGATTAGGAACAGAAGTGGAGAACATTGTCAAGATTGACGGCGGATATGAACTTCATACAAATCAGGGAAATTTCCAGACAAGGTACGTTGTTAATGCGGCCGGGGTGTATGCAGACCGTTTTCACAATATGGTCAGCAGGAAAAAGATTCACATCACGCCGAGAAAAGGGGAATACTGTCTGCTTGATAAGACAGCCGGTCAGCATGTGAGCAGAACCATCTTTTCTCTTCCGACAAAATATGGAAAGGGCGTTCTTGTGACACCGACGGTACACGGCAATCTGCTTCTGGGACCGACTGCGAATGATATTGAAAATAAAGAAGGAACCAATACGACCAGAGAAGGACTTGATGAGGTTATCACAAAGGCGGGACAAAGTGTGAAAGACCTTCCGATGAGACAGGTCATCACATCCTTTGCAGGACTTCGTGCTCATGAGGATGGCAGTGAATTTATCATCGGAGAAGTTGAGGACGCAAAAGGATTTATTGACTGTGCGGGAATTGAATCCCCTGGACTTACCAGCTGTCCGGCAATTGGGGAGATGGTGGCGGATATTCTGAAAGAAAAAATGAGGCTGGAGAAGAAGGAGCATTTCATAGAGACAAGGAAAGGTATTCTTGATCCAAATACGCTGTCAACAGAAGAACATGCGGAGCTGATCCGGAAGGAGCCGGCATACGGAAATGTGATCTGCAGGTGCGAAATGATTACAGAAGGAGAGATTCTGGATGCCATTCACCGTCCGCTCGGTGCAAAATCTTTGGATGGAGTAAAAAGGCGTACACGGGCAGGAATGGGAAGATGCCAGTCTGGATTCTGCTCGCCAAGAACCATGGAAATTCTCGCACGGGAACTGGGAAAAGACATGTCCGAAATTACAAAAACGGGCGGAGAGTCCCGGCTTGTCGTCGGTACAAATAAAGACAGATTGTAGAAAGGAAGGCTTCGGAGATGAAAAACTATGATATTGTCATCATCGGGGGAGGACCGGCAGGGCTTGCAGCCGCAGTCTCAGCAAAAAGAAATGGAACAGACAGTATTCTGATTCTGGAAAGAGACAAGGAGCTTGGCGGAATCCTGAACCAGTGTATTCATAATGGATTTGGCCTCCATACTTTTCAGGAAGAACTGACCGGACCGGAATACGCCCAGCGGTTTATTGATCAGGTCGTTGAACTTGGCATTGAATACCGGCTGAATACCATGGTTATGGATATCAGCCATGAAAAAGTGGTAACGGCCATGAATAAAGAAGAAGGGCTGTTTGAAATTCAGGCAAAGGCTGTCATTTTGTCTATGGGCTGCAGGGAGCGGTCCAGAGGAGCGCTGAATATTCCGGGATATCGTCCGGCAGGCATTTATTCCGCTGGTACTGCACAGAGACTGGTCAACATGGAAGGCATGATGCCGGGGCGTGAGATCGTGATCCTTGGCTCCGGAGATATCGGATTGATTATGGCCAGGAGAATGACGCTTGAAGGGGCAAAAGTCAAAGTGGTAGCGGAGCTGATGCCGTATTCCGGAGGACTGAAGAGGAATATTGTTCAATGTCTCGACGATTATGGAATTCCGCTGAAATTAAGTCATACAGTTGTAGACATCAAGGGAAAGGAACGGCTGGAAGGAGTCACACTGGCCGAAGTGGATCAAAACGGGAAACCAATTCCTGGAACGGAAGAAGAGTATTCATGTGACACACTTCTGCTTTCTGTCGGATTGATTCCGGAGAACGAACTTTCACGCGGCATGGGTGTGGAAATGAGCAGAGTTACATCCGGTCCGGTTGTCAATGAGAGTCTTGAGACAAATATTGAGGGAGTCTTTGCATGCGGAAACGTGCTTCACGTACATGACCTGGTGGACTTTGTGTCTGAGGAGGCAGCTGCGGCGGGAAAACATGCGGCAGCGTATGTAAAAGGCGAAAGCAGACCGGGAAGCGGGCGGAGAATCACAATGAATCCGACAGGAGGAGTACGCTATACGGTTCCATCCACGATTGATCCGGAACGGATGGAAAATGAGCTTACTGTACGCTTCCGTGCGGGAGCAGTATTTAAAAATTGTTATGTAAGTGTATATTTTGATCAGGAAAGGGTCATACGCCGCAGACGTCAGATTGTGGCTCCGGGCGAGATGGAAGAGATCAGGCTGACAAAGGAACAACTTTCTCAGCATGCTGACCTGAAAATAATTACAGTAACAATAGAGGAGGCGTAGAAATGGAAATTCGACATTTAACCTGTATCAGCTGTCCGATGGGCTGTCCGATTACGGTAGAGATGGAAGATGGACAGGTCGTAAGTGTTACAGGAAATACATGCAAAAGAGGCGATATCTACGCGAGAAAGGAAGTGACAAATCCGACCCGGATTGTGACTTCCACCATCCGGGTAAAAGGCGGAGCTGAAGATATGGTATCGGTAAAGACAAAGGAAGATATTCCAAAAGGGAAGATTTTTGACTGCGTCAAAGCACTCAAAGGAATCGAGAAAGAAGCTCCGGTAAAGATTGGCGACGTAATCCTGAAAGATGTGGCCGGGACAGGCGTGGATATTGTTGCGACGAAACATGTAGAAAAAGCATAAAGAAATAAAATGTGCCGTACACGGAAAAGAATATAATTCCTGTACGGCACATTTTAATTATTTATGCAGAATATCTTATCGGAGCCGGATGTCAGATCAGACTGTCCATGAAGTCGATAATCCCCTGCTCTACATCACAGCGGATGTCTGCGTAATTGTGAATTTCATGGCGGTATCCAGGATACACTTTTGTCTGAACCTGATGCCCGGTATCATGAAGCCAGTTGGATACTTCATAGAGACCCTGACCATAGTTGCCGACCGGATCCTGATCTCCTCCAATATTATAGAATGGCAGAGAAGCAGGTACTTTTTCAGCCCACTCTTTTCCTGTGATTACACGCATCATCTGAGTGAAATAGTAAAGAGAACGATTCAGCGTTGGCTTGGTAAAAGCATCGAACGGATCTTCCGCATGGTCTTTCTGAACATATGGATCAGAACAAATCCATTCATTGCCGAGAGCAGAACTTTCGCAGCGTTCACACATCCATCCGAGAAGTTTTCCGGCATAGGACGGATCTGCCTCATCGCCATGGCCACCGTCGACAACTGATTTCAGTTCCTCCTCCGCCTCCCCGGCTCCCCGGAAAACACCGGCGGTACCGCAGATTGTGACACCGGTCAGCTCTGCACCATATTTGGCTGCATAATCTCTTGCGATAAAAGATCCCATGCTGTGTCCGAAAAGAAAATATGGAAGCTCCGGATATTTTTCGCGGACAATCCCGGTCAGTGCATGTTCATCTTCCATCATAGTATGGCATCCCTTGTCACCCCAGTCTCCCCAGGTATCGTTCATCATAGCCGTTTTTCCATGTCCTACATGATCATCGGCCGCAACAATATAGCCGGCATCCACAAAGGCTGAAATCATGTGAAGATATCTTCGTGAGTGTTCCCCATATCCGTGGATCAGCTGGACAATGCCCTTCGGCTTTGCAGCGGGAACGTAAATCCAGCCACAGACGGTATCACGTTCATTATAAGATGGAAACTGAACTTCATGTAACATATAAACACCTCCATTCTAGATTACAGATCGTAAGTTCATCTCATCTGTCTAAAATCATTGTAGAATTCAGAAAAAATGATGTCAAGAAAGAATGCGTATCTTTCCGGCTTTCTTAAATTAAAACAGGAAAAACGGAGAGAGAATTATATAATGAAAGATGAAAAAAGTGAAATTTCAAAAATTGGCAAGAAAACCGAAAAATTCTGCTTGACAATAAGAAAGGAGTTTAGTATAATTACTCATGCGTTATGGAACGCATAATAAAATACTGACATGAATTCAGTATCCGGAGAAATACTCAAGAGGCTGAAGAGGCGCCCCTGCTAAGGGTGTAGGTCGGGCAACCGGCGCGAGGGTTCAAATCCCTCTTTCTCCGTTTTATTTATTGCCCTTTTTCGGGTGATAAATAAAGAACAGATTATCAGATCAAAAAAACAAAAAAGTTTTAAAAAAGTGCTTGACAGAAACGAGCGGATGTGATAATCTAATATAGCTGTCGCGAGAGAGCGGCAACGAAAACAAAGAA
>ERZ1643250.862-NODE-862-length-29240-cov-10.627377_pt1 | contig 29240 bp, 30 predicted proteins | sample MGYA00579262_ERZ1643250 | MGnify/ENA primary metagenome ERZ1643250 (study PRJEB29033, sample SAMEA4952265) | chicken gut metagenome | biome: Broiler Chicken; feature: Gastrointestinal Tract; material: Caecum | place: Ireland | collected 2018 | study: Broiler... | reverse complement strand
AAGATTGTAACAAAGGGGGATGCATTGGTTACAAAAGTTACAGAGAAATCGAAAAAATCTCAAAAGGAAACCGGAATAATATTCACACATTTGATTTTCACCAGTGTAAAAAGTTTTAAAAATCCCCGGTATTACTGAGTTTATAAAAAGTGAAAGCGTTTGATTTTTGCGGATTTGTGTATAATTATTCAAAAATCAATGGAAATTCTAACGGTAACAAGTTTGTAACCTTTAAATTGTGTCACTTTGCACAGCGCATTTTCCCGGTCTCCGACAGAAAAGCGGGGATTCCGGAAAAAAAACCGCTTTTATTTCAAATTTTAATTCTCAGATGGATTATTAAAAATACAATATGCAGCAGTTTACACAAAATTATAAAGATTACAAATTTGACATTCGGAAAAACGACGCATATAATACCACTCGAGCGTTGGAAATCCCCAGCTGTTAGTACGCTGCGGTGCTTTTGGCACCCGGCCAGGACAAAAGGAGAAGTACCCATGCAGTTTTATAGAGACCTGAAAAAAAGAATGAGCACGCTGGCTCGGAACCTGACGGCCCTGTCCATTATGATGATGGTTTGCATCGGCTCCGTCGTGACGGTGATGGCCAGCACCGTGGAAGTCACCATTGTGGACAACGGGGAGAAAACCACGGTCAGTATGATCAACCCCACAGAAGAGGGTGTTGTGGATACCGCCGTTCAGTATGAGAAAATGGAACCCGTTGCGGATGGCGATGAGGTGTCCTTTGATGAGGAAACCTGGACTCTGACCGTTCGCCGTCAGCTGAATGCAGCTGTCACGGCCGATGGAGAGACCCGCACCGTTGCACTGCACTATGGTGATACGGCAGCTTCCGCAGTGGAAAAGGCCGGTTTCACGCTGGGAGAGAACGATGTTCTTTCCATGGACGAAAGCACCGTGCTGAAAAAGGACGCAGAGCTGTCCATTACCCGTTATTACTACGTCAATGTCACCGCAGACGGTGAAAGCCACCGGCTGCTGGTCAAGGAAGGCGATGTGGCTTCTGCCCTGAAAGCCGCTTCCATCGAACTGGGAGAGGAAGATCTGGTGGATACCGATTTGACCGGTTCCGTCAGCGAGGGCCAGGAAATCACCGTTTCCCGTGTGACCTATGAAGAAGAAACCAAAACCGAAACGGTGGACTATACCACCAAAGAGGTGAAGTCCGATTCCCTGTATACCGGCGAAACCAAGGTGCAGACCAAGGGCGTCGAGGGAGAGCGGACCATTGTGTACCGGAACAAGCTGATTGACGGCAAGGTCGTGGAGACCGAAGAAATCTCCAACGAAGTGACCCGCGAGCCGGTGGAAAAAGTCGTGCTGGTTGGCACCAAGACCCGCCCCTCCGGATATGCCAGCATTTCCGCTGACGGTACCCTGATCGACCACAACGGCAACAAAATTTCCTATAAAAGAGCGCTCACCGGACGCTGCACCGCCTATACCGGCGGCGGCTGGACCGCAACCGGACGTCCGGCACAGTATGGCAACATTGCTGTGAACCCCGATGTGATCCCCTATGGCTCCAAGCTGTATATCTGTTCCCCCGACGGCTCCGTCGTGTACGGATACGCCACGGCAGCAGATACCGGCGGATTCGCCAGCATGGGATACATTATGGCGGACCTGTATTTCGACACCTATGCGGAATGCGCCAACTTCGGTGTCCGGAATATGACCATCTATATTCTGTAATCACGTACAGACGAAAGCCCGACGGAATTTTCCGCCGGGCTTTTTTGCTGCCTGCCTTGCAATGGGGCAGAGGGTAGGATACAATAAAAGAAATCCAAAGAAAAAGGACGCACCTTCAAAAAACGAAAAAATGTTCGATTTTTTGCGCCGAAAATCTTGCTTTTTCGACGAAGCCATGGTATGATGGAACTGAAATCGAACATATGAGCGAATTTTGGAGGGATTGTCATGATCAATCTGGTGAGCGGACTGGTACTGGTGGCGGCGGTTGTGGCCATGGCATTGAAATATCGCCCGGTGGCTCGGGACAGCCTGCTGGTTTGCGGCATTGGACTGCTGATGGGTGTGCTGTCTCTGGTAATGAGCGACGGGCTTTTGGAGCTGCAAATGGTGGAACAGGCCATGCAGCTGGTGGTATTGGGCTGCTGTTTCGTCCAGCTCCGCAAGGAAGCGGCACTCCGGAAAAAACAGCGGGCCATGCGCAAGCGTGCTCAGCGCCGTGAGCTGCCTCATCCGGTGGGGCCGGAGGATTCCAGAGCCTGTGCCTGACGGCAGGTGATACAGGCAAAATGACAGGGGCCTTTTTCTTTGGAAAAAACCAGGGAAAGAGGTTCATCATGGATTATGTCTATGCGGCCATGTGGCTGATTGTGGGATTGATTTTGATTTTTCGTTTGGGAAAGGAAAACCGGGTGTTTTATGTTGCCGGAGGATTTTTCCTGATTCTCAGCGGCTGGTGGATTGCGAATATTGTTTCGCCGGAGGATTTGTTTGCCGGTACCTGGGGCATTGTGCTGCGGGTGATTACGGCAGTGGCGCTGGTGATTCTGTGTGTGGTATTCTGGCAGTACTATCAGAAAGACCGGGCGGCCTTTGAAAAGAAAAAGCAGGCGGAAAAAGCGGCACAGCCGGAAGAAAAAAAGCCCGATGATACCGGGAATGACACATGGTAAATTCAGTGGGGACCGTGGTCCTGAAGGTAGCGGAGCTGTTTTTGATGATCGGCGTGGGCGTGGTGTGTGCCCGAATGGGAATGCTGACCCGCAGAGGCGTCAGTCAATTGACCTCCCTGCTGCTGTACATTGTGGCGCCCTGTCTGATTGTGGCTTCCCTTTCCGGACAGCACGACGATATTGAACCGGCGGATCTGGGCCTTGCTTTTGGTCTTGCCATTGCGGCGCACCTGTTGGCCATCGGAATCAGTCAGCTGCTGTTTTCCAGACAGCCGGACGGGGCTCGGCGGGTGCTGCGGTTTGCAGCGGTCTATTCCAATACCGGATTTATGGGGCTGCCGCTGGTACAGGCAGTCGTAGGAGAGTCCGGCGTGGTCTATGCGTCGATTTTTATGGCGGTTTTCAATGTGTTTGTGTGGACCCACGGATTTGGATTGATGAGCGGCGGGAAACGCTGGAACGTGAAAAAGATTCTGTTGAATCCCGGTGTGCTGGCGCTGCTCATTGGATTGCCCCTGTTCTTTTTTTGCTGGGAGCTGCCGGAGCTGATCGCCGTACCCATAGACGGCTTTGCGGCCCTGAACACGCCGCTGGCCATGATTGTCATTGGGTGCAGCATTGCCCGAATTCGCCCTCGGGAGCTGTTTTGCGGAAAGACGCTGTTTGCTCTGTGCGGTGTACGGCTGTTGTTCATACCCGCTGTGTTTCTGGCAGCAGGCGCCCTTGTTTGCCGGAATCCGGTTTTGCTGGTAACCTGTGTCATACAGGCCAGTGCGCCGGTAGCGGCCAATACCGTGCTGTTTGCCACCCAATTTGGCGGGGACAGCCGGCTGGCGGCACGGTTGGTGGCAGCCACGACCCTGTTTTCCGTGGTGACTATGCCGCTGTTTGTGGTCATCAGTCAGTGGCTGTGCGGCGGGGCGTGAACCCTTTTTCGAAAATTTGCATACCATAAAAAAGCGGCGGGAATTTCCCCCGGGGCCTGCCGCTTGATGATAGGCCTCTCTGTATTGCCGGTACAGAGAGGCTCTTGATTTTGATGGTCATTTGGGGCAAAATACAGGACAAATCTTGCAATGAAAGGGGAAATACGGTAGAATAAAGGGGAAATAATATCATTCTATAAATAGTATAGAAGAAAAAGAAAGTGAAAGAAAAGAAAAACGAGGTAGTAAAAGTATGAAAATCGCTCCTTCTGTTCTGGCGGCGGATTTTACCCGCCTGGGTGAAGAAATCAATCGGGTGTCCAAAGCGGATTACATCCATCTGGACATTATGGATGGCCATTTTGTGCCCAATATCAGCTTTGGACACGAGCTGGTAGCTGCCCTTCGCCCTCTTTCTTCCGTTCCCTTTGACGTTCATCTGATGATGGATCATCCCCTGTTTTATATCCCCAGCGTGGTCAGAGCCGGTGCGGATCTGATCACTTTCCATGTGGAATGCGCTGATTCCATCTCCGAAACCATCGACGCCATTCATCAGGGCGGTGCAAAAGCCGGACTGGTACTGAAGCCCGGTACACCGGTGGAAACCCTGTGGCCCTGGTTGGATCGAATTGATATGGTGCTGGTTATGACGGTGGAGCCGGGCTTCGGCGGACAGAAATTCATGCCTGCCATGATGGACAAGGTGCGTGCCATCAAAGAAAGAGCTCCCCAGATGCTGATCGAAGTAGATGGCGGTGTCAATGATGCCACCATTCCCCAGTGCGTGGAAGCCGGAGTGGATATCTGTGTGGCCGGTACCGGCGTGTTCCGTGCGGAAAACGCAGAGGAAGCCCTGATCAGATTGCAGTCATACGGAGCGTAACAGCCGGGTTTCCGGCGCATCGCACAGGAAACGCCCGTGCTCCCGGGTTTGTGCGGCACACAACCCTCCGCCTGTAAACCGACCATATTCTTCCATCGACCGGCGAAAGGCCGGGAATTGGGAAAAGGGAATTTCCGCAATCATCCGCCATTCACTGCCGTTTTGGACAGGCCAGTGATACAGTGCGGTATTTCCGTGGGGAAACCGGCGCAGGATAGCTGCGGCGGAAAACAGGGCTTCGGCTTCGCTGAACCGAAACACCGCGATGCGGTGGGGAGATTTGGGCAGAAAATGGCCCCGTCCCCGAGAGGACAGGGTAAACAGCAGCACGGACTCCCCTGAAATCACCGCGGAGGCGCGCAGCAAAATTTTTCTGCCCCCAAGGGAAATCCCATATCGCCGGCTGATTTCCAGGAAAATCCGTGCCGCAGTCAGGCGGCTGTGCAGACTGGGCCATGGACAGGCGCCCAGTCCCAGACTTTGGGTTTCATCCCGGGAGAGAAGCACCAGAAACCGGGACGGATCGAGAATCTGAACTTTCATTGCGGACACCTCCACTGAAAAAATGCAGAAAAAGGAGTATGCTATGAAACGCTTTTTCCAAAAGGGTATCGGCGCTTTTCAGGGCCGAACGGCTGCCGACCGGGAATTGACCCGGTGGATGCCCCAGCGTCTGCTGGTGCCGTTGTATCCACAGGGGACCGGACTGATTGCCCCCGGAACGCTGGTGAAAAAATATACCCGTTTGGGAGAAAACGGCGGCTTTGCTCCGGAAAAGGGCGTAGTGCAGGGGTATCAGGAAATGAACCATCCCCTGCTGGGAAAAGTGCTGTGCGCAGTGATGGAGCTGAACCCGGACGAAAGCGGCCGGGAACACGGCAGGAAAAACGGCAAAAAGATGCTGTCTCCTGCCGATATTATTCGCATTGCCCGGGAATTTGCCATTATCGAAGAGTGCTCCGGCGAGTTTTTATGGAAGCGGCTGGAAACGTGGAGACAGGAAAAGCGGACCCTGATGGCCGCTGACCTGTTGGAAGATGACCGGGGAGATACGGCAGTTCCGGCTTTTTACCGCAAGAAAAAGGACGCGATCAAAAAGGGGCTGCAATATGCCGCAGAAGCGGCAGGCATGAAGGAAAAACGGATTGCCTGGAATACCCGTGCACTGGAAAAGGACGTTCCCCCGGAGTTGTCTCTGCCTCTGGAAAAGCGGTATCCCGCGTGGGTGCTGTATCAGAACCGTACCGGCAGGCAAGCGGCGCTGGTGGGCATTCAGGCACTGGCTGCGTTGGCAGAAGCCATTGAACAGGGAATTCCGCCGGTCTGGACAGCAGTGCGGGTGGCCGGAGAGGCTGTGCCTCAGGCGAAAAATCTGCTGGTGCCGGTGGGAACCCCGGTTGCGTCCCTGCTGGAATTCTGCGGAGCAGGGTCGCTGCCCTGTCAGGCGGTGATGGGAAGTGCCTTTACGGGCTTTACCGTGCCCGATGGGGACACGGCGGTGACCGTCACCACCCGAAGTATCACCACCTGGAAAAACCAGGAGGAACAGCTGGAAGGGGAGGACTTCCCCTGTATTGGCTGCGGAAAGTGCCGGGAGGCCTGCCCCAAGGGGCTGGAACCCTGGGTGGTACAGGAAGCGCTGGGGCAGGACCCGGTGCCTCAGGAGATGCTGTGGAGAGTGGAGGAGTGCTGCCAGTGCGGCGTGTGCCGGGCAGTCTGCCCCTCCGGAATTGATTTGACCGCCTGCATGAAGCAGGCGATGGAGCTGCGGAAAAGAGGTGGCGTGGAATGAGACTGGTGCAGGGGCCGCCCCGGTTTATCCGGGAAAGCCACTCTTCCCGGGCTGTGATGGGGGATATGCTGCTGGTGCTGCTCATGACCTGTGTGCTGCCGGTGGTGTATCACGGATGGCGGGCAGCATGGCTGGTGCTGTTCTCCATGGCGGTTTGTATGGGCTGCTACATTCTGTTCCAGCTGGTAACAGTGCGGAGTATCCGGATTACCGATGCATCTCCCCTGATTACCGGCGCGGTGATCGCGTTATTGATGCCGGCAAACATCCCTTTCTGGGTGGTGGCCGCAGCAGATGCCTTTGCCATTCTGGCGGCAAAGGAGCCGTTTGGCGGAACGGGGCGAACTCCCTTTAACCCGGCAGCGGCAGGCGTGGCTTTTGTCACGGTGCTTTGGCCGGAGCGGGTGTTCTCCTATTATTCTATGAACATCGGGCAGCATCTGACCCTGTCTGCGGATTCCCTTTTGACAACCGCCTCTCCGGCGGCGATGCTGCGGGATGGAATTCAGCCGGGGATGATGCCCTTTGAAATGCTGTGGGGCCGGTATGAGGGCCCTATGGGCGCCACTTCGGCGGCGGTGTTGGGAGCGGGTCTGCTGTTTTTGCTGGTGCGGAAAAGCGCCGACTGGCGGGCGCCGGTCTGTTTTACCGCGGCTGCGGCTCTGTATGCGGCCATGTTCCCGCGGCTGTCCATGGGGTCAGTGATTTCCGTGAAATATGAACTGCTGGCGGGTTCGCTGCTGTTCTGTGCCTTTTATATGATAACGGACCCCTGTACCAGTCCCAGAACCGGAGAAGGCCGGTGTATCTGGGGCGCTTTGGGTGGTGTGCTGCTCATGCTGCTGCGGTGTTACGGCGGTTTTGAACAGGGCGCCTGTTTTGCCGTGCTGCTGATGAACGCTCTGTCACCTCTGGTGGATCGGGCGGTGCTGTATTGCAGAAGGGAAATGAGAAGGAGGGAACAGAGCCGTGAAAAACGCCGGGAAGTCCATGCATCGAAGCCGTAACAGCTGGCGAAGAGCTTTCATGGACGGGCTCTGGGGCCATCATGTGGTGCTGGCCGGAGGAACAGGGCTGTATCTCATCATTTCCGGCGGACGGACCATCCGCAGTGCGCTGCTGCTGTCGGTGCTGGTTTTCTGTATGGTAGTGCCGCTGTGGCTGTTGGGCAGTGTTTTGTGCCGCAAAGCTTCCCCGTGGCTGCGCCTTCCCCTGATTTTTATGGCAGCCTCGGTGCTGTATTTGCCGTTAGGATTGGCGTGTTGGCAGCTGTTTCCCTCACTGGTAGAGAGCTGGGGACTGTGCGGTGCAGTGCTGTCGGGAAACGCACTGTTCCTGACAGGAACTTCCCGCCGTTTTCTGGGACAATCCCTCCGTTCGGTGCTGGGAGAAGCCATGGGCAGCGCAGCGGGATTCAGCTGTGTGCTGCTGGCGGTGTCGCTGGGCTGGAAGCTTCTGGACGGCATGGGGATGCAGGAAGGGAGCACCGCTTTTGACCGTGCGCCGGTGCTGATGGTTCTGCTGTTTTTGGCGGTACTGGCCGCAGCGGCTCAGTACTGGAAGAATCGGAATCGCAAAAAACAAAAAGGAAAGGGGGATCTGCTGTGAAGGAGCTGACACAGCTATTACTGGCGGCGTTTGCCGCTGTTACAGTGGAGAACCTTTTCTTTTCCCGGGGAATGGGATTTGACCGGATTCTGCAAAGTGCCCGGCGGGGGCGGGAAATCGGTACCTTTTCCCTGCTGATCGGGCTGTTTTCTCTGTTATCGGGACTGATTGCCGGACCCCTGAACCGGATGCTGCCGGATTCCCTGTGGTGGGTGCCGGTGAGCGCAGGGGTGACGGCGGTGTGCTGTCTGGCGGTGAGTCTGGTGACAGCTTGCGGGTTTCCGGCGCTGTATCGGAAAATCGGCTGGTGTCTGGCGCCGGCGGCAGTCAATACGGTGGTACTGTCCATTCCCATTCTGACCGCATCAAGAGACTGGAGCCCTTGGCAAACGGCGGGCTTTGCAATCGGCACCGGATTTGCTTTCTGGTGCGCAGCCTGGCTGCTTGCAGAAATGATTCCCCGGTTCCGTCATATGAGTATGCCGGCTGCATTTCGGGGAATGCCTGCGGTGTTTCTCTATCTGGCTATTCTGGTGCTGGCCATGATGGGCTTTGCCCAAAATTGACCGGAACATAAAAAAGGAGCTTTTCACAGTGGAAAAGCTCCTTTTTTGATGGGCAAAGACTCAATAGCCCAATTCATTCACAACTGTCAGCACGTTGTCTTTTTCGGAAATATCCACGGCGGAAGCCAGCACAGTGCTTCCCATACGGATAATGGAGTAATAAGACTCTTCCGTTTCCGCCGTATAGCGGGTATAATAGGAGGAGTCCACATGCTCCGGATTAACGCCGTCGGGCAAATTGTTTTTCAGGTTGGTCAGAGCCGTTTTGGCGTCGGATTCACTGGAACAGACATAAAACACCATGGCAGAGTCATCTTTGCTTGCCATATGAATGCTTTCCACACTGCCGGCTTCCTGTTCTTCTACAGTATAGCCGACTTTTTCAGCAGCGGTCTGAAACTGTTCTGCAGTGGCGGCACTTTTGGCGGAACATCCGGTGAAGACAATGATGGAGAGAATCAGAAGGGGACAGATCCAGGAAAAAATGGTTCGTTTCATGGGGGAAACCTCCGGAAAGTAAATTCAGCTTTTCACGAAAGCTGTTGATGGCTGTTTCCTATTATATCATGAATCGGAAAAAAAGAATCAATAATATGTGACAAAACGGGTTTGCGGGAAAGATTTGTCGGGCTGTGTCGAATCAAAACAGCCCCGAAAGGGACAGGAGGCGTTTACAGTGAAGATTGCCATATTGGACGATCAGAAGGAAGATCGGGAACAGGCCGCAGCGCTGTTAAGACCGGCGCTGGAGTATCGGGGGATTGATCCGGAGTTGGGGCTGTTTTCCGGTGGAGAAGAGTTTTTCCGGTATTACACCAAAGGGAAATACGAAATGGTATTGCTGGACCTGTATATGGAGAAGGACAGCGGCATGGAAATTGCCCGGGAGCTGCGCCGCCGGGGAGAAGAATGTCAGCTGGTGTTTATCACCAACAGCCGGGACAGCGCCGTGGACAGCTATGAGGTGGATGCCGCCTACTATCTCATCAAGCCGGTGACGGCAGAGGGGATGGAAGCCATGATTTCCCGGTGTCTGAAGCGAATGGGACAGCAGCCCGATACGGTGGAACTGCTGATTAACCGGAGCACCGTCCGGGTTCCCGTTGACCAGATTCTGTGGGCCAATACCTTTCAGAATGCCATTCATCTCCACACAGATGACGGAGAGCTGAAAACCTATATGACCTTTGAGAAATTTACCCGGCTGTTGTCCGGATACGAGAATTTTCTGGCCTGTTACAAAGGGTGTCTGGTGAATATGGACCGGATCGACTGCGTTACAGAAAGCGATTTTCAGATGGATAACGGGGATCTGGTGCAGATTAAAAAGCGGGGAAAAAATCTGATTAAGCGCCAGTATACCCAGTATCTGTGCAAAAAAGCCTCTCAGGAATGAGAGGCTTTTTTCATGGAGTCAGAAGTTTTGGCGGAGGGGATGGGGATAAATATCCGGGAATGGAAAACACCGTTTTCGACGGAAAAATCCGCAAAACCGCCGTATTTCCGGGCAATCATGGAGATGGATTCCGTACCAATGCCCATGCCGCTGTGCTTGGAGGAATAAAACTGCTGGCCTTTTTGATGAATCTGGCCGGAAAAGCTGTTTTCCATGTGCAGTACCAGCTTGTTGGACACCATGTCTGCATGCAGATGGACAAACCGTTCTCCCTGTTTCTGGCTGCGAACGGCTTCCAGCGCGTTTTCCAGCAGGTTGCCCAGCATGGCGCTTAAATCCACGTCCTGAATTTCCTCCAGCTCCGGAATGGTTCCGTGAAAGGCAAAACCGGCATTTTCCTGTACAATCAACCCGTGGTAATAGCTGAGAACCGAATCCGCTGTCAGGTTGGGACAGAACTGAAGGGCCTGATGGAGGGCGGTTTCGTTGGAATGGGTGTATTCCTGTAAGTATCGCCGGGCCTGTTCCGTGTCGCCCTGTGCCAGAAAGGTGTCCAGCACCCGCAGATGCTGCCGCAGATCGTGGCGGGTGCGGCGGGTATCGTCGATTTTTTTGCGGAGCTGGCTGTAATGAACCCGCTCCATGGCCAGCAGCCGCTGGGCCTGTTCCATCCGGTATTGATAGGTCAGCCGGAAGTAATAGGCGGAAGAGGTATCCCGCAGCTGTAAAATACAGATGACAAAAATAAAGAGGATAAAGGCCACTTCCATAATGTCACCGAAATAAATAGGCTTGAACAGAGGTCGGATGAAGTCCGATACCAGACAAAAGAGGATAATATTGCAGCCTGCCAGCAGCAGGAGGGAATATTCTCCATTTTCCCGCAGGGTAAGCAGAAACAGAATGGAAAAACAGACAATCAGCGCCAGCTGCAAGCAATTGGAAATCAGCGACAGCAGATACAGCACCGGCGTATAGTGAATCAGGGGGACAATGGCGGTCATGAGCCATACCAGTCCCAATACCCCGCCAGAAATCAGCTGCATGATTCGGCAGAGACCGTGTTCCCAGGAAAAATAGACGCAGAAGATGCAGATAATCAGCAGATAGGTGCTGCACAGAGCAGTGCTTTTCAACAGGGAAAGGGCATAATTGAGATAAATTCCCGTGTTGAAAAAGGAATGAATCAGCGGATAAACCAGATAAATCCCGATGCACAGACAGGCGAGAAGAATGATGCAGTAAATTTTTTGCCGGGAACGGATATAGAGATACAAATAAACCACAATCAGAAACAGATTCAGCAGCAGAAAAATGCTGCGAATCAAATTGCGCATTTCCACCAGATTGTTGACCGCGTTGGGGGTTCCCAGTACCGGCGGGCTGTTCATGCCGCTGTAAAAAGCAGTGCGGTCGGTAACGGCGATCAGGATCCGGGTCATACCGCTGGCTTCAAAGGAAACCACCTGCTGCTGGACGGATTCTTCATACTGGTCCGGGTCCGGATTGCCGCAGGTGAGCACCAATTCGTCATTGATATACAGACGATAAGAAGAATAGATGGTGGGAAGCAGCAGAGAATAAATGTTGCTTTTCTCTGGAAGAGACAGGTTCAGGCGATAGGTCATACTGCCCCGGGGATAAGCGGAAGGATCTCCCAGATCCATGCCGCCGTATTCTCCCGGTGCAATGTACCGGCTGTATAAGGTGTCGGCTTCTCCGGAAGAAAAGTCCTCCGGGGAAAGAAGCGCGTCGGGATAAACCTGCCAGTCCCGACAGAGAAATATCAAAGAATGTTCTTCCAGATCCGATTCTGTCAGCCGAATCAGACCGTTGACCGGTTGAATATCGGAAGCGGTGTACTGGTTGTCTCCAAAATACAGACCAACATGCAGCAGAACCATTCCAATGGTAAGCAGAATGCACAGCAGAAATTTGGATTTCATTTTCATGTCCGTTTCCTCTTTTTCCACAGAATGACACCGATGCCGCCTGCACAGACCCACAATGCGGCAATGGGAATCAACCAGAAAAGACGATGATCTGTAACCGGTGGGGGTTCATAAGAGGGACTGGTGACAGGTTCAGAAGAGACATCAGAGGAAGAGGAAGCATCTGTTTCCCAGACAGCGGTATAGCTTCCGGTATGGGAAACGGTCAGTGTGACCAGCGAATCGGAGATTTCCACACAGGAATCTTCCAGACGGGTGCCGCTGGGGTCCAGAAAGGACAGAACCGCTCCGTCTGTCTGTGAAATGGGAAAGCGAATTCGTGTGCCCGGGATGATATCCACAGGAGACTGGTTGACCATCAGGGAGAAGGAAAACCCGTTTTCCCGGTCGAGAATTTCTACTGTCAGGGTATCCGTATCCACGAGATTCAGCTGCTGTAAAAAAGAAATGGGGATATAAACGGCGATACCGTGTTTCTCAAAGAGAATGTAGTTGTGATAAAGCTCCATCAGCTCCTGCACGCGGGCGCCGTTCATCACGGTTTTGGAATCGCTGATGCTTTCTGCCGTGCTGGAGGAACCGGACGAAGAAGAGGAAGAATCCCCGGAGCTTTCCGGATCAGAGGAGGAGTTGGACGGAGCAGTCGGCGTAGGGGTTGGAGAAGAGGACGGAGAAGAAGAGGGAATCTCGATTTCCGGCATGGAGACGGATTCCCGGTCTACTGTAAAGCGGTCGGTCAGCACAGACGGGGAAAAAGCGCCGGTGGATGTGGGCTGGATACAGAGAATGTCCGTCAGGGAATCCTGATATCGAAGACGGAAAAAATAAACCGCGTTGACCGGCGTATACAAATCCACCTGAAAGGCATTGGCGGAAAGGGTACAGTCAATGTCAGGCTGTGAAAGCATCCGGGTTTTTTCCGGCGAGTTCAGAGAGAAGGTCATGGTTTGGGAAGAAGGGTCGAAAAATCCATTGACAGTTTGCCATTCCTCATTGTCCACGGCGTATTCCAGCACATAATTTTCCAGATCGGTGATAGGCTGTGTCCAGTTGAGAAGCACCTGATTGCCGTTGACCACCGGTTTGGAGAAGTTGATGGGCTTGTCGTCCTCAACGGTCAGGTGAAGAACCGGGTATTGAATGGCGCTTTCCTCTTCCGGAAGGGAAAAACAGGGGGGAAGCTCCGGCAGCCCGGGGATGGTGTAAACGCCCGGCGTATTCAGGTCTACCCCGCTCAAATCCCAGCTTTTTGCCGGAAGATACAGGGTTTCTCCCTGTTTGGTTACGGCATACATCCCCATGTTGGCGTCTTTCAGAGCTGTCAGCAGCTCCTCTTCCGTCATGGCGCCGGCTTTACAGGTATACGAATAAAAGGAATTTCCCTCAATGGAAGCCAGCGGTTCCGGGCCCATTTCCTCGTCTGTGAGCATGACCGTATAGAGGATAATAGCCATGTAAGGTTCGGCGAACTGATACCCCTCAGGCAGACGGATAAGCCCCAGAATCCGGCATCTTCCGGATGACGGGCGAAACGGGGGAATCAGCCAGTCTACGGGGAAGTATTCCCCGGAAGTATCGCCGGTCTGGCACAGAACTTTTTCCGGCAGAGACCAGTCTGCGGGGGAAAGGTCGGAAGGAATCAGTGTCAGATCATTGAAAGAAGATGGGGAATAGGAGTCATGTACAGCGGTGATAATGATGGGATCGTCTGTTTCATATGCGTTTGCAGGCAGAATAAAAGAGGACAGCGTACAAAACATCAGAAAAAGGGAAACAATAGGTTTCAATACAGATTTCAAAGCAGGTTCCTCCCAAAACGAGCCAAAGAGGATTCCGGCGGGAAATTTGCCGGTTTTTGTGTTTTCATTATACAGGAAAGAATTGGGAAAGTTCAAGCGGGAAAAGGCTGTCGTTTCAGTCGGAAAGAGCTAAAATGGAAACCGGGGGTGTTTTGTGCATATCCTTCCTTCTTTTGCAGATACTACCAGAGAATGATTCCACATTTATTGGAGGAAGAAAACCATGAAAGCAACCGGAATTGTAAGACGCATTGATGATCTTGGCCGGGTGGTGATTCCCAAGGAGATCCGCAGAACTCTGCGAATTCGGGAAGGTGACCCGCTGGAAATTTATACCGACACCCAGGGAGGCGTGGTGTTCCGCAAGTATTCCCCCATGGGGGAAATGGCGGTGATTGCCGGGAAATATGCCGATGTGCTGGCCCGCACCACCGGCGATGCGGCGGTGATCTGTGACAGCGACCATGTGGTGGCTGCTGCGGGGATTTCCAAACGGGAGGTTCTGGAACGGCGGATTTCCGCTGAGCTGGAACAGTACCTTCAGAACCGGAAGCACTTTGCCTGGAGCCGGGACAGCAGAGGTCTGGTTCCCCTGGAAGGTGTGCCCAGAGCTGCCTCGGTGATGTGCCCCATTCTTTCCTGTGGAGATGTGCTGGGTGCAGTGGCGCTTTTGAGCGGGGAAGGGGAGCAGAAGGAGCCGGGAGAAACCCGCACCAAGCTGGTGCAGGCGACCGCTGCCTTTCTGGCAAGTCAGATGGAAGAAGGCTGAAACGTGTGGAAAAGCCCGCTTTTTGCAGGAGAAATTGCCCTTTTTCGGCGGTTTGCACTCTTGCAAAGGGCGGGCCTTTGTGATAGAATAATGAAAAGTATAGGATGAGGATGAAAGAGTGGGGCGACCCGCTCTTTTGTTTGTATTATGAGGTGAATGAAATTGGCAGGAAGCAAAAAGTCGAAAAGCGGAAAGCCGGGAAACACCGCTGCAGCGGTGTGGAAGCTGGCACAGCCTATTGCAGAGACCCTCGGCCTGATGGTCTGGGACGTCCGGTTTGTCAAAGAGGGCGCCCTGTGGTATCTGCGAATTTACATCGATAAGCCCGACGGCGTGGGCATTGAAGATTGTGAGGCCATGAGCCGTGCAGTCAACGGCCCTCTGGATGAGCTGGACCCCATCGACCAGAGCTACTGTCTGGAGGTCAGCTCTCCGGGCATCAACCGGGAACTGACGCGCCCCGAGCACTTTGAAGCCTTTTTGGATTGCTTCGTCATCGCAAAGCTGATTCGTCCCCTGGAGGACGGCAGCCGCGAGGTGGGAGGCATTCTGCGCAGCCGGGAAGAGGACGGAACCATCGTTTTGCAGACCGGCGAAGAAGAGAACGAAACCACGGCCATTGCCCCCAAGGATCTGGTTTCCGTGCGGGTAATGGAAGAAGATTTTCTGGAGGATGAGTAATTATGGCCAACGAAGTATTTGAAGCACTGCACCTGCTGGAGAAGGAAAGAGGCATTCCGGTGGACTTTATGCTGGATAAGATCCGCAAGGCCATCATTACCGCCTGTAAGAACAGCTATGGCAATGAGGATGTCATCATCAACATGGATGACCAGACCGGCAAGTTTGAAGTTTTTCTGAAAAAGACCGTGGTGGAAGAGGTCGTGGACCCGGGCACCGAGGTTTCTCTGGAAAGAGCCCGGAAGATTTCCCCCACCATCGAAATCGGCGGCGCAGTGGGTATGCGTCTGGATACCAAGCAGTTCGGCCGCATTGCCGCCCAGACTGCCCGGAATATTATCCGTCAGGGCATCCGCGACGGCGAGCGGGGACAGATGATGCAGGAATTCCAGAGCAAGCAGCAGGAGCTGGTCACCGCTGTGGTGGAGCGCATTGATCCTGAAACCGGCGCCGCAACCCTGCGTTTTGGCAAGGCAGAAGCCGTGCTGCCCCGCAAGGAGCAGGTGGGTGACGAGAACCTGAAGGAAGGCGATCACATCAAGGTGTATGTGGTCAGCGTCAAGGAGAGCGAGAAGGGCCCCCGCGCCATTATCTCCCGTACCCATCCCGATCTGGTGAAGCGCCTGTTCGAGACCGAAGTGCCCGAAATCTATGACGGCACCGTGGAAATCAAGGCAGTGGCCCGTGAGGCCGGTTCCCGCACCAAGCTGGCAGTTATCAGCCACAACCCGGATGTGGACGCTGTCGGCGCCTGCATCGGCGCAAGAGGCGCCCGCGTCAGCAACATTGTCACCGAGCTGGGCGGCGAGAAAATCGATATCGTGGAGTACAGTGACGAGCCGGAGAAGTTTATTGCTTCCGCCCTGTCTCCCGCAGAGGTTCTGTCTGTGGAAGTGGCACAGGATGGCTCCCATGCCTGCCGCGTCACCGTTCCCGACGGTCAGCTTTCCCTGGCCATCGGCAACAAGGGCCAGAATGCCCGTCTGGCGGCTCATCTGACCGGCTGGAAAATCGACATCAAGCCCGAAAGCGGTTTTTACGGAGAAGAGGAGGCCGGGGAATAAGGTTTCCCGGAATCCCATCATATAAATCAGCCCGGACGCTTTCCGGCGTCCGGAAATCACTTGGAAATCGACCGGAAAAAGGAGGATGCTTATGCGGCAGAAGCGCGTTCCCATGCGCATGTGTACAGGATGCGGAGAAATGAAACCCAAACGGGAGCTGGTCCGGGTAGTCAAAGGGCCGGACGTGAAGGATGAAAACGGCAATATCATACAGGCCGGAGAGATTTCGCTGGATCTTGGCGGACGCAAACCGGGAAGAGGCGCTTATGTGTGCAGAAGCGTGGAATGCCTGAAGGCGGCGCGGAAAGCCCGCCGGCTGGAAAAGGCCTTTTCCTGTAAAATTCCGGACGAAGTCTATGACCGCATGGAGGAGGAGATTCAACCGTGAACATGAATCGGCTGCTCTCTCTTCTGGGCATTGCGCGCCGGGCGGGAAAGATTTCCTGGGGCCGGGACGCAGTGGAGGAATCCCTCGGAAAGGGAAAAGCACATCTGGTTCTGGTGGCGGAGGATATTTCCCCCAAAACCACTGCGGGAGTACGGTTTTCCGCAGACCGGGCCGGCGTGCCGCTCCTTTCCATCCATGAGACCATAGAGAGCGTCAGCCAGGCAATCGGCAAACGGGCCGGAATCGTGGCGATTCTGGATCAGGGGTTTGCGGAGAAACTGAAACTTCTGGTACAGGAAGCCCAATCCGGCAATGCAGAGAAAGGCAGGGAGATCCTATGATGCTGAAATATCGGGTGCACGAAGTGGCAAAAGACCTGAACGTGCCCAATAAATTTGTTCTCGATGTTTTGCAGAAGTACTGCAACGAAACCAAGAAACACATGACCGCGCTGACAGAGGAAGAGCTGGATCTGGTGCTGGAAAGCTTCACCCAGTCCCATCAGGCGGAAAATTTTGACGCATATTTTGCAGATAATCAGCCCGAAGCCCCCAAGGCAGAGGAAAATACCAGCCCCCGGGCCGAAGTGGAGGAGAAGAAAACGGAAGAGTCCAGAAAACAGAATCATCAGAATACCAATAACAATAAAAAAGGCGGCCGCACCGCAAACGGCCAGCAGCAGGGCCAGAAGCGCACCGACAACCGCGCAAAGCAGCAGCCCCAGCAGAAGGCTGCACAGCCTCAGGCCAAGGCCGCTCCTGCTCCTCAGAAGCAGCCTGCTGTCCAGCAGGAATCCAACACCGTCCAGAAGCCCGCAGGCCGTCTGGTGGATACCCGCGCTTCCCATGTGGACATTGAGCGCTACAACGAAAAATATGACCGTCTGGCTTCCGAAAAGGTTCGCACTGACAACACCGTGCAGAAGCAGAAGATCACCCAGAAGAGTCAGCGCCGCGGCAAGCCCCGCACCTCCCGCAAGGAGACCGAGGCCGAGCGTCTGCGCCGGATTGCCCTGGAGCGCAAGGCAAAGCCCATCACCGTGCAGATTCCCGACGAAATCACTGTGGGCGAGCTGGCAATGCGCCTGAAGGCCACCGCTGCCGAAGTCATCAAAAAGCTGATGATGATGGGCACTATGGCAACCGTTAACGATGTGATTGACTTTGATACCGCCAGCCTGGTGGCCATGGAATTCCACGCCAAGGTGGAAAAAGAAGTGGTCGTCACCATCGAAGAGCGGATTATCGACGACAGTGAAGACGACGACACCAATCTGGTGCCCCGTGCCCCCGTTGTGGTGGTCATGGGCCACGTTGACCACGGCAAAACCAGCCTGTTGGACGCCATCCGTCACGCAAATGTCACCGCCAGCGAGGCCGGCGGCATTACCCAGCACATCGGTGCATACCGCGTGAAGATTGACGGCCGTGACATCACCTTCCTGGACACCCCCGGCCACGCCGCTTTTACCACTATGCGTGCCCGCGGCGCACAGGTAACCGATATCGCCGTGCTGGTGGTGGCTGCCGATGACGGCATCATGCCCCAGACCGTAGAGGCGATCAACCACGCCAAGGCCGCAGGCGTTTCCATTATTGTTGCCATCAACAAAATGGATAAGCCCGCTGCAAACCCGGATCTGGTGAAGCAGCAGCTCACCGAATATGAACTGGTTCCCGAAGAGTGGGGCGGCGATACGCCCTGTATTCCCGTTTCCGCAAGAAACAAAGAGGGTATTGATGACCTGCTGGAAATGATCCTGCTGGTTGCCGATATGAAGGAACTGAAGGCTAACCCCGACCGCGCTGCCAAGGGCACCGTGGTGGAAGCCCGTCTGGACAAGGGCCGCGGCCCCATCGCCACCGTGCTGGTGCAGAATGGTACCCTGCACACCGGCGATATTATCGTGGCCGGTACCACTGTGGGCCGTGTCCGTGCTATGACGGACGATAAGGGCCGCAGAGTGACCGAAGCAGGTCCTTCCGTTCCCGTAGAGATCACCGGCCTGAACGATGTTCCCACCGGCGGCGACATTCTGAATGCCGTTTCCGACGAACGTCTGGCCCGTGAGCTGGTGGAACAGCGTATCACCGAGCAGAAGGAAGAAATTTTCAACGCCCAGACCAAGGTGACGCTGGATAACCTGTTCGATCAGATGCAGCAGGGCGAGATGAAGGAACTGAAGGTCATCGTCAAGGCCGACGTGCAGGGCTCTGTGGAAGCCGTTCGTCAGTCTCTGGAGAAGCTGACCAACGAGGAAGTTCGCGTGCATGTCATTCACGGCGCAGTTGGTGCAGTCAACGAAAACGACGTCATGCTGGCCAACGCTTCCAACGCCATTATCGTGGGCTTCAACGTCCGTCCCGACCCGGTTGCAGAAGAGAACGCCAAGCGCGACGGCGTGGATATGCGCCTGTACCGCGTGATTTATGACTGCATTGAGGAAATCGAGTCCGCTATGAAGGGTATGCTGGCACCCAAGTTCCGCGAGGTTGCACTGGGCAAGGCCGAGTGCCGTGAGACCTACAAGATCTCCAACGTGGGTATGGTCATCGGCGGCCATGTTACCAGCGGTAAGATTACCCGCAATGCACAGGTCCGCGTGGTGCGTGACGGTATCATCGTGGCTGACGACAAGGTGGCTTCCCTGCGCCGCTTTAAGGATGACGTGAAGGAAGTTGCCGATGGTTACGACTGCGGTATCTGCCTGGAGCGTTTCTCCGACATCAAGGAAGGGGATATTCTGGAAGCCTATATGATGGAGGAATATCGTCCCGAATAAGGAACGTGTTTTCGGGGAGCCTTTCCTTTGCGGGAGGCTCCCTGTTTGCTGTTTTGAGCATTCTATAAATTGTTTGTTTGTGTGCCCGGAAATGCAGGAGGAGCTTTCATGAAAAAATGGCTGATTGGCGGCGCCATTGCAATTGTCTGTATTCTCGCAGTTTGTACCTGTATCGTGGTGTATACACTGTCTCAAATTCCCTCCACGGTACCGTCTATAGGCATGATTGGCGGTGCAGATTTGCCAACGGCCCAGTTTGTCCTGTGGAGGGGATTGCGGCCTGTGCTGTTGACCAGCGGCGGACTGATTGTGCTGATTCTCCTGCTGGTTTCCGGTGTGGCCGTGTACAAAAGCTGCAGGAAGGCTTGATGTAGGAGGAGATCATATGGCGATCACGTATCTGATGATTGTGATTTTTATGGCAATACTGGGAATTGTGTTTCTCTGCGGAAAAGGCGCCATGCTCATTGCGGGCTACAATACCGCTTCGCCGGAGGAACGGGCGGAAATGGATGAAAAACAGCTCTGCCGCTTTATGGGCAAATTCTGCTTTGCCATGGCAGGAGGCTGGCTGATTGCCGCAGTGGGCGTTTGGCTCAAACAGGACAGCCTGCATATTGGGGGAATTGTCCTGTTTTGCATTATTATCATTGCCGGACTGATTTATGCCAACACCGGAAACCGGTTTAAAAAACAAAGCTAAAAAGTAAGAGTTATTTTGATACAACGGGCGGCTGATAGCCGCCCCTACAAGCGACAGGTATAGGGGCGCATAGTATGCGCCCGGAAATACCATGATTGATTGAAGAGAACGGAGGAAGTTTATGCCCAGTCATCGTATGGGAAGAACCACAGAAGATATCCGCCGGGAGCTGACTGCGATCCTGCGGGAAGTCAAAGACCCCCGTGTGCAGGGGAATGGAATGATTAGCATCGTGCGGGTAGAGGTCACCAACGACCTTTCCTACTGCACCGTGTATATCAGCTCGATGACAGGAATGGAGCATGCCCAGAATGCTGTCAAGGGTCTGAAAAGCGCCGCGGGCTTTATCCGCCGGGAGCTGGGCCATCAGCTCAAGCTGCGCCATGTGCCCGAGCTGATTTTCAAGGCCACCGACTCCATCGAGTACAGCGCCAATATCTCCAAAATCCTCAATGACCTGAAGGAGTGATTTCGATGGATATTACCCTGCATACCGCCGCCCAGCGGCTGCTGGACGCGGATCATATCCTGATTTTAAGCCACTGCTCCCCCGACGGCGATACCCTCGGCTGTGCTTCTGCTTTGCTGCGGGGGCTGCATTCTCTGGGGAAAAAAGCCCGGTTCCTGTGCAGCGACCCGGTGCCGAAAAAGTTTGCTTTCCTCTTTGAGGGCGTGGAGGAGCAGGACTTTGAGCCGGAATTTATTGTGAGCGTGGATATCGCCGACCGCCAGCTGTTCGGAAAGAATCTGGAAGGCTATACGGAAAAGGTGGACTTGTGCCTGGATCACCACGGCACCAACGGCGATTTTGCAAAAGAACGTTATGTGGAGCCCAAAGCGGCCGCAGCTTGTGAAGTGCTGTTCCTGCTGCTGAAAGAAATGCAGGTGGAGATTTCCCCGGAAATCGCCGACTGCCTGTTTACCGGCATTTCCACCGACACCGGCTGTTTCCGTTTCGGCAATGTCACCCCCCGCACCCACCGGATGGGCGCAGAGCTGATGGAGCTGGGCGCTCATGCGGCCGATATCAACCGTGAAATGTTTGACACCAAGAGCCGTGCCCGTCTGGAAGTGGAAAAGTATGTGCTTCAGTCCATGACCTTCCATTTTGACGGAAAATGCGCGGTGCTGTGCCTGCCGGCTTCTCTGGTAGAGGAGCTGTCTGTGGAAGAAGGGGATTTGGACGGCGTTGCGTCCATGTCCCGTCAGGTGGAGGGTGTGATGGTGGGTGTGACCATCCGCGAAAAGGAAGACGGGATGCTGAAAGTCTCCCTGCGCACCAACCCGCCGGTGAATGCGGCGGAAATCTGCGCGGAGTTCGGCGGCGGCGGACACGCGGCAGCCGCAGGATGCAGCTTTACCGGCAAGACCTTTGATGAAGTGAAAGCACTGCTGCTGGAAGCCATCAAAAAGCAGATGGAGAGGTGCGGCCTGTGACCGGTGTGCTGATTTTGGATAAACCCGCCGGTTTCACCTCTTTTGACGCGGTGGCGGTGTGCCGCCGCCTGTGCCATGAGCGGAAAATCGGCCATACTGGTACGCTGGACCCTATGGCCACCGGTGTGCTGCCCCTTCTGTTGGGAAAAGCCACCCGCGCCGCCTCTCTGCTGGAAGATACCGACAAAGAGTATGAGGCCGGGTTCCGGCTGGGGGTTTCCACTGATACCGAAGACAGCACCGGCAAGGTGCTGGAAACCAGCGACACGCCTGTTTCCCGGGAATTGCTGGAAAGCCTTCTGCCTCGTTTTCGAGGGGAAATCATGCAGGTGCCGCCCATGTATTCGGCGGTTTCCAAAGACGGAAAGCGGCTGTATGAGCTGGCCCGAAAGGGCATCGAAGTGGAACGGGACGCCCGCCCGGTGACGATTTTCAAGCTGGAACTCATGGAGTATCACGAAGAAACCCGGGAAGGGAAACTGACGGTTTCCTGTTCCAAGGGAACCTATATCCGCACGCTGATTGCCGATCTGGCAAAAGCGGCGGGCTCGCTGGGCGTGATGACCGCTTTGCGCCGGACAAAGGCCTGCGGTTTTACCCTGGCGGATGCCATCACGCTGGACGAAGCGAAAGCCCTCTCGGAAGCCGGAACGCTGGAAGAAAAGCTGCGCCCGGTGGAGAGCCTGTTTGTTCATCTGCCGACTGTTACCGTTTCCGGTGCACAGGCCGCCCGGTTCGGCAACGGCGGGCAGCTGGATTTGAAGCGGATTCCCGCCTTTCGGAAACAGAATCCTCCGGATGGGGAAATCGTCCGCGTCCGGGGAGAAAAGGGCGAATTTTTGGGGCTGGGACAGGTACAGGCTGAAAAAGGCTGGCTTGCCATTCTCAAATTATTTTAAAGGGGACAAAGCACAAGCACAGGAAAGGACGGATTCCCATGAAATGCTATCAGGATTTACAGACACCGGAAGGAGAGCTGGCGGCGGCGCTGGGCAGCTTTGACGGGCTGCATCTGGGACACCGTCAGGTCATCGGAAACACCCTTTCCGCTCCCGGTCTGCGTCCTGCGGTCATCACCTTTCAGCAGAATCCGTCGGTTTCCCTGCAAAAAAAGCCCGTTCCCCTGCTCACCACCAACGAGCAAAAGCTGGCTCTGCTGGAGGAAATGGGCGTAGAAGTGGTCTATCTGCTGCCTTTCGACCGGATTCGGGACATGGAGCCGGAGGACTTTGTAGAGGCCCTGTACCGAATTTGCCGGGTGCGGGCGCTGTCCTGCGGGTTTAATTTCCGTTTTGGAAAAAACGGCCGGGGCGATGCCGGTTTGCTGAAAGAGCTGTGCCGGGAAAAGGGAATCGAACTTTCCGTAACGCCGCCGGTCTCCGTTGCAGGGGAAACGGTCAGCTCCACCCGGATTCGCGCCTGTCTGGAACAGGGCGACGTACAGCAGGCCGGACAGCTGCTGGGCCGTCCCTTTGGTTATGATTTTGAAGTGACCCACGGCCGCCAGTTGGGCCGCACCTGGGGAACGCCCACCATCAACCAGCCGTTCCCGGCGGGATATGTGCTGCCCCGGTTCGGGGTGTATGCTTCGCTGGTGGAGGTGGAGGGCCAAAAGTATTACGGTGTCACCAACATCGGCGTAAAGCCCACCGTGGGCTCCGACTGCGCCTTGTCCGAAACCTGGATTCCCGAATTTTCCGGCGACCTGTACGGGAAAAAAGTTCCGGTGGAGCTGCTGGACTTTATCCGGCCGGAGCGGAAGTTTGACAGCCTGGACCAGCTGAAAAACGAGATTCTGGAAAATGGCGTATTGGCGCGAAAAATTGCGGAACGGGAATGGAAAGACCCGTTCTGGAAAAAATCCCGGTAAATGGCGGAAAACGATTTACAAAAAGAGCTCGTCATGCTATAATACTACAGTTACAGCCCCTTTCCCGGATAAAGGGTAAAGCCCCGCACGGGGAGTTCACCAGCCTTTTTCTGTGAATGAGGGTAAATTTATGGCGGCACTGCCGCAGAAAAGGTGGAATTGCAAATGCTGAAAGAAGAAAAGACCGCAATCATTAAGGAATACGCAATGCACGAGGGCGACACCGGCTCCCCCGAGGTTCAGATCGCTGTTCTGACCAAGCGCATCAACGACCTGACCGATCACCTGCGTACCCACAACAAGGATCACCACTCCCGCCGCGGCCTGCTGAAGATGGTTGGCCAGCGCCGCAACCTGCTCAACTACCTGATGAAGGTTGACATTGAGCGCTATCGTTCCATCATCGCAAAGCTGGGTATCCGTAAGTAATCCGGATTGCGGAAGCAATTTTTCACAGAAAGCTGAAAAGGGCAGGCGGCCTCAGTCGCCTGCCTTTAGGCTATCTGGAACCCCTGTGAGAAGTATTGAAATTGTTTCTGGAAGAAGGACAGCTGTGTTTAGCAGTGAAACGAGGGCGCAGGCGCTGCGCGTTGGTTTTATTGCTAAATCGGTTCTGCCTTCTTCGGAAAAAGAAATGGAGGAAAGCTGAATGTTCGAGAAATTCCGCGTATTTGAAACCGAATTTGCCGGCCGTCCGCTGGTTGTGGAAACCGGCAAAATGGCACAGCTGGCCAACGGCGAGTGCCTGGTCCGCTATGGCGAGACCGTGGTGCATGTGGCGGTAACCGCTGCTGCAAAGCCCCGTGAGGGCGTTGATTTCTTCCCTCTGTCCGTGGACTTTGAGGAGAAGCTGTATTCCGTGGGCAAGATCCCCGGCTCCTTCCTGAAGCGGGAAGGCCGTCCCACCGACAAGGCCATTCTGGTGTGCCGCGTCATCGACCGCCCCATCCGTCCTCTGTTCCCCAAGGATATGCGCAATGACGTTTCCATCGTCTGCACCGTTATGTCCGTGGACCCGGATTGCTCCCCCGAAATCACCGCTATGGTGGGTACTTCCATTGCTCTGTCCATCTCCGACGTGCCGTGGAACGGACCCATTTCCGCTGTGAGCGTGGGCCTCATTGACGGCGAGTTTGTCATCAACCCCAACGCCGAGCAGCGCAAGGTTTCCCAGATGGCCGTCACCGTTGCCTCCACCGATTCCCGTATCGCCATGATCGAAGCAGGCGCCAACGAGGTTTCCGACGAGGATATGTACAACGGCATTATCGCCGGTCACAAGGCCAACCAGCACATCATCGAATTCATCAAGGGCATTCAGGCCGAAATCGGCAAGCCCAAGTTTGAATATCCCAGCAACCTGCCCCCCGAGGAAATGATTGAGGCCATCAAGGAGTTCGCTATGGAGGACGTCAAGTTCGCTATGGATACCGACGACAAGACCGTCCGCGACGAGCGCCTGAAGCCCATCTACGAGAAGGTGCACGAGCACTTTGATCCCATTTACCCCGAGCAGGAAGCTCTCATTGACGACTGCATGTACCGCACCCAGAAATATATCGTGCGCCGCTGGCTGCTGGACGAGCAGAAGCGCGTGGACGGCCGCGGCATGGACGAAATCCGCCCGCTGGCTGCCGAAGTGGGACTGCTGCCCCGCGTACACGGCTCCGGTATGTTTACCCGTGGTCAGACCCAGGTGCTCACCGTTGCGACTCTGGGCCCGGTCAGCGATTGCCAGCTGCTGGACGGCATCGATGACGAGGAAACCAAGCGGTATATTCACCACTACAACTTCCCCTCCTACTCCGTAGGCGAGACCAAGCCCAGCCGCGGCCCCGGCCGTCGTGAAATCGGTCACGGCGCTCTGGCAGAGCGTGCTCTGGTGCCGGTCATTCCTCCGGTTGAGGAGTTCCCCTATACCCTGCGTCTGGTGTCCGAGGTTCTGTCCTCCAACGGCTCCACCTCTCAGGGCTCTGTCTGCGGCAGTACTCTGGCGCTGATGGATGCCGGTGTACCCATTAAGGCTCCCGTAGCCGGTATTTCCTGCGGCCTGATTACCGAGGGCGAGCGCTGGATGACCATGGTGGACATTCAGGGCGTGGAGGACTTCTTCGGCGACATGGACTTCAAGGTGGCCGGTACCCATAAGGGCATTACCGCCATTCAGATGGACCTGAAGATCAACGGCCTGACGCCCGCTATGGTGAAGGAAGCCCTGCTCAAGACCCACAAGGCCCGCGATTATATCATCGACGAAATCATGCTCAAGGCCATTCCCGAGCCCCGTCCGGAGCTCTCCAAGTATGCGCCCAAGATGCTCTCCACCGTGATTCCCGTGGACAAGATCCGTGAGGTCATTGGTTCCGGCGGAAAGGTCATCCAGAAGATCTGCGCTGAGTGCGAGGTCAAGGTGGACGTGGAAGAAGACGGACACGTGTTCGTTTCCGGTATCGATCAGGAGAAGTGCCAGCGCGCTATGACCATTATCGATACCATCGTCAACGATCCCGAGCCGGGCACCTATTACACCGGCAAGGTTACCCGCATTATGGACTTCGGCGCCTTTGTGGAAATCGCTCCCGGCAAGGAAGGTCTGGTGCACATTTCCCGTCTGGACGTGAAGCGCACCGAGAAAGTCACCGACGTGGTGGATGTAGGCGATGTGGTCAAGGTCAAGGTTTTGGAAATCGACGACAAGGGCCGCCTGAACCTGTCCCGCCGTGACGCTCTCATTGATTTGGACGGCATGGTGCCGGAGAACACCATTTCTGATGCTCCCCGCCGCCGTGATGACCGCCGTGACGGACACCGCCGCCATGACGACCGTCCCCGCGCAAGCAACGGCTTTATTGCCAACACCAATAAGCCCCGCCATAACGGCTAATTGAAAATACCAAGGTCCCTGCTCTGATTTGAGCAGGGACCTTGTTTTTTATGAAGGAAAGTCCCTGTGACGGCAAAATTTTTCTTCTGTACTGCGATAAAATATGATATACTGAAATGGTAACTGAAAAGCGATTAAAAGACAGGAGGGGTGGGAGAAAATGAATCAGTATCTGTTGCTTGCAGGGATTGTCATTGTTGCCTGTGTTCTGCTTCACCGATTTGCGGAAAAGCTGCCGGTTCCCTCTTTGTTGATCTTTATTGCACTGGGGATGTTTTTTGGGGAAAACGGGCCGTTGGGCATTGTGTTCAACGAGTATGCCATTTCGGAAAATATCTGTTCCGCTTGTCTGATTGTAGTCATGTTTTACGGTGGTTTTGGTACCAATATTCATGTGGCAAAGCCGGTGGCGGGCAGGGCGTTTTTGCTGGCCAGTGCAGGCGTATTTTTAACCGCTGCTTTTGTGGGGATTTTTTCCCATTATGTGCTTGGGCTGAGTTGGATGGAAAGTTTTCTGATTGGTGCGGTGCTCTCTTCTACCGATGCCGCGTCTGTGTTTAATATTCTGCGTTCCCAGAAGATGGCTTTGAAAGACCACACTGACTCCTTGCTGGAATTGGAATCTGGTTCCAACGACCCCATGTCCTACTTGCTGACGGTAGTCATGGTTTCGCTGGTCACCGGACAGCAGGTTTCGGTGCCGGTGCTGTTTTTGCAGCAGATGATTTTCGGCGTGCTGGGAGGCCTGCTGATCGGATGGGTATCGGTGCTGCTGTTGAACCGGTTTGACTTTTCCATGGAGCAGGGGAAGACTATTTTTGTATTTGCCGCCGCGATTATTGCCTATGCGCTGCCCAATGCGGTGGGCGGAAACGGGTATTTGAGCGTCTATCTGTGCGGGATTCTGATGGGAAACCGGTATTTTCCGGGAAAACGGGAGCTGGTGCACTTTTTCGACGCCGTGACCGGGATTTCCCAGATGATGATTTTCTTTTTGCTGGGATTGCTGGTAACCCCAGTGGAGCTTCCGCAGGTACTGCTGCCTGCCATATTGATTATGGTGTTTATGACCGTCATCGGGCGGCCGCTGGCCGTATCGGCGATATTGCTGCCGCTGCGCTCTTCCCTACGGCAGATCGGGATTGTTTCCTGGGCCGGGCTGCGGGGTGTGGCCTCTATTGTGTTCGCCATTTATGTCATCCTTCATCAGGTCAACATGACCTTCAATATTTTCAATCTGGTGTTTTGTGTGGTGCTCTTCTCATTGGGATTACAGGGGACGCTGCTCCCGTGGGTTGCCGGAAAGCTGGGGATGATTGACCAGTGTGCGGATATCCAGAAGACATTTAACGATTATCAGGAGGACAGCAATATTTCCTTTGTCAAAATCCATGTGGATGCGGACAGCGGGATGGCACATAAAAAGCTGAGTAAACTGTCGCTGCCCACGGGCTTTTTGATTGTGGTCATTATCCGGGGAGAGGAAAATATTATTCCCAATGGGGAGACGGAAGTCCTGCCGGGAGATTTGCTGGTGGCGGCGGCAAGGGAATTTGAAAACCGGCGGAACCTGTATTTGTACGAAATCAGTATTGATAAAGGGCATAAGTGGTCGGGAAAGAAGCTGAAAGAGCTGGATACCGGCAAAGGGCTGCTGGTGGTGCTGGTCAAGCGCCATGACGAGACGATTATTCCCGACGGCAACACGGAAATTTGTTTGGACGACACACTGGTGCTGGCCAGGTTTTAAGAGGTTTTTAGGAGAAGAAAAGCAAAAAGAAAAGAAGGAAAGAAGGAAAGAAGGACAAAAACGATGATACAGGATGCAAAGCGCGTGGTAGTCAAGGTGGGTACTTCCAGCCTGACCTATGAAAACGGAAAACTGAACCTTCGGCGGATGGAAACGCTGTGCAAGGTGCTGACAGACTTGCAGAATGCCGGACGGCAGGTAGTGCTGGTGACCTCCGGCGCTATTGGTGTCGGTATGGGAAAGCTGGGCCAGACCCGGCGCCCCACCGAAACAGAGAAAAAGCAGGCGCTGGCCGCTGTGGGGCAGTGTGAGCTGATGTTTATGTATGACAAGCTCTTCGGGGAATATAACCAGATGGTGGCACAGGTGCTGCTCACCGGCGACGTGGTGGAACAGCCCCGCAGCCGCCGCAATGTTGAGAACACCTTCCGAGAGCTGATTGAGCTGGGAATTATTCCGGTCGTCAATGAAAACGATACTGTGGCCATCGACGAATTGGTGGGCAGCCATTTCGGCGATAACGACACTCTTTCGGCAGTGGTGGCTCAGCTGGTAGAGGCCGATGCGCTGGTGATTCTCACCGATATTGACGGCCTGTATGACAGCGACCCCCGAAAGAATCCCGATGCCAGACGGATTCCTGTTGTGAAGGAAATTACCGACGAAGTCCGGGCACTGGCAGGAGGAGCAGGCTCCAACCGGGGTACCGGCGGCATGGCCACCAAAATCAAAGCCGCAGAAATTGCCAACCGGCAGGGGATTCCCTGCTGTGTGGTCAGCGGAGAAGACCCCCATGTGCTGTATCAATTATTTGACGGGGCACAGATTGGGACAATTTTCGGATAAGAAATCAAATAGTATTTATGTGAGGGAGGCGCAAAAATGACAAGACTGGAAGAAATGGGCGCAGCTGCAAAGCAGGCGGCCCGAAAACTGGCGGTTGCCGGAAATCAGAAGGACACAGCGCTGGAGGCCATTGCTGCCGCGCTGGAGGCACATACGGAAGAAATTCTGGCTGCAAACCGGGAAGACCTTTTCGCGGCGGAACAGAATGGTATGTCCCGTTCGCTGATGGACCGGCTGGCGTTGAATGAAAAGCGGATTGCAGGGATGGCCGACGGCGTACGGCAGGTAAAGGCCCAGCCTGACCCGGTGGGGCAGGTGCTGGAAGGCGGCGTGCGGCCCAACGGCCTGCGCATTGAGAAAGTCGCCGTCCCTCTGGGCGTGATTGGCATCATCTATGAGGCCCGTCCCAATGTGACCGCTGATGCGGCCGCTCTGTGCCTGAAAGCGGGCAACGCGGTAATTCTCCG
>ERZ1643250.860-NODE-860-length-29246-cov-14.755027_pt1 | contig 29246 bp, 28 predicted proteins | sample MGYA00579262_ERZ1643250 | MGnify/ENA primary metagenome ERZ1643250 (study PRJEB29033, sample SAMEA4952265) | chicken gut metagenome | biome: Broiler Chicken; feature: Gastrointestinal Tract; material: Caecum | place: Ireland | collected 2018 | study: Broiler... | reverse complement strand
AGCCAATACGGGAGCTGACTGTATCAGCGGCAAAGTACCGTAGTTGTATCGAAAAAGAAAGGAACGGAAAGAACCTTTCTACAATAAGTGCATTTATGGCTGTGAGAGTAGAGGCACAGTACCTGAGAAACCGTAATAATAAGCGGTGGAGGGATAGCCTCAAGCCGATACTAAGCTTAATCGGTGGAGCGCCGGGTGATGGGAAACTATCATGTCCGGTGTGGAGCGGGGGAAAAGCCTGAGGTGAAAACGCCAGAGGCTTACCTATCGCTATTCGGAGTCGTGCCGGATTTTACGAAAAAACTTGCAACAGCAAGGAGCAGGGCTCTCGGAATCAGCATCCTGTACCAGAACATCCCGCAGCTTCAGAACCGTTATCCCGACAATCAGTGGGAGGAGATACTGGGCGGGTGTGACTTTTCCCTCTTTTTAGGGTGCAATGACATCACGACGGCAGAATATTTCAGCAAAAGATCGGGAGAGATTACAGTGGCAGTGGATTCGGTTCGGAAGAATTATTATACAATCCGTATGACGGACTATGTGCCTGAGTATTCAGAGAGTTCGTCCGTAGGAAAAAGACAGCTTCTCCTGCCGGATGAAGTTCTGCGCTTGGCTCATGATGAAGCACTTTTATTTATCCGGGGACAGAAAATGCTGCGCCTCCATAAGCTGGATTACAGCAAGCATCCGGCGGCAGAATTTCTGAAATTGGAGAAGACAACGGAATACGTTCCCGGATGGCGGCGTGAAGAGACTGTAAAGACACAGGCTGATATGGTGTGGGAATATCCGGGTGAAACGGAAGAGGAGAGCGGAGTATGGGATACACAAAAGATTATGGAGGAAAGAGAACCTGTAGGGGAAGACGAACAGCAGAAGATTTTGGAAATCGGCGCCGAAGTAAAGAAAAAAGACCGGAACAGACCGAAACATCAGGAAAAACAGGATTCTTCCACAGGAACGATGCAGAAAGAAAAAACGGAAAACAGGAAGCATTTTATGAAAGTCGAGGATTTATTTGCCAATCTGGACAAAGGAGGGGAGGAAGAAAATGACTGAGCTTTCAGAAAGCGCACTGGGAAGAAGTGTCTTTGCAAAGATCATGGAAGTGGAATTTGGCATTAAGCTCCATCCGGATGACCGGGAACAGGTGCGGAAAGCGTTCCGGTGCGTTCAGATTTTTGACAGCTGGCAAGAATTTTATGAAAAAACAGGATGGGGGCGGGATAACCCGGAAACAGATTCCAAGGAGTATCTGACAGAAAGCCGGATCTGCCGGAGCATCGGACGGAGAATCTGGTATTTTTCTAGACTGGAATGGGAAGGTTCGGAAATCTAAGCAAAAGATGCGATTGCGACGGAATTGCTACCGAATTGCAACAGGAGTTCTATTGACATAGGATTTACCATATTTTACAATAGTAACTGTAAAAAAGCGGAAGAAAACGACAGCCTGATAGAGGGCTGTTTTTTTTGTTGCAGGAGTCTGGAGAACACAGGCTCCTTTTTTCTTCCGAAAAATCAAGAAATGGAGGAACGATATGGACGATCACACAAAAAAGAAAGCAGAAGATGAAATGGCAGAGGAGAACCGCACGATTCCAAGAAATGCGCTGCCCGACAGTATCCTTACGATTGATGTGGATACCCATGTGGAATCCCCGCAGGAGAAAGAAGATGCAAGATGGCATCAGGTATTGAACGCCCACCGGACAAGGAAAATCCTGACCGGCACGTTAAGCGGTATTGAAAAACTGGAGAGCGGCTGGGTTGTGGCTGTCACATACTATAATAATTTCCGCATTATCATCCCTATGGATGAAATGATGATTAACTTAAACGGAGACGGAAGAGAAAATGCGGACATCCTCAACCGTCAGACGAGGATTGCCAACAACATGCTTGGATGCAGCATTGACTTCCTAATCAAGGACCTGGATGCAAAATCCAAAAGCATTGTAGCATCCAGAAAAGAAGCCATGCTGAAGAAGAGAGAGATGTTCTATCAGTCGGAGAACCCAGAGGAGCAGCCTATGATCTATCCGGGCAGGCTGGTAGAAGCCAGGGTTATTGCGGTTGCCCCAAAAGCGGTAAGGCTGGAGGTCTTTGGCGTAGAATGCTCGGTGCGGGCAAGGGATATGGCCTGGGAATGGCTGGTGGACGCCGGAGAAAAATTTCAGATTGGGGACTTGGTCCTGGTAACGGTAAATCAAATCCATATGCCATCTATAGAAGATATGACAGTGGCGGTGGATGCCAAGAGCGCATCGGTAAATACGAATAAGGATAACTTGAAAAAATGCCACCGGCAGGGGAAGTATGCCGGAATTGTCACAGATGTCTATAAAGGAACTTATTTTATCCGGCTGAGCATCGGTGTCAATGCGGTTGCCCATTCCTGTAATATGGCAAGCCTTCCGGGAAAGCGGGACCAGGTAGGCTTTGTAGTTACAAGGATCAATGACCGGCTTGAAGTGGCGGAAGGCATCATTACCCGGCTGATTAAAAGAAATGGGTGAGTTTATAAAAATTTAATAATTATAAGCCGGAAATACGGTTGAATCAGGAGAGGCAGTTTTTTTACAATACGGGTACAGAAATTATTTCAAGAAAGAAGGGATACGATGGCGAAACGAAAAAAGAAAAAACAACCAATCGAACTGTTCTGCCCGTATTGCGGGAGACCTGCCCTTTTCCGTCCGTCTCCGTATGTCTATGGGGAGGACTGTGTAGAACCGGATAGCTTTGTGTATGTTTGCAGCGGGTTTCCGGACAAATGCGATGCATATGTGAGGGCACACGCCCACAACCTGCGGCCGAAAGGCATCATGGCAGATAAGGAACTGCGGCATCTGCGGATAGTAGCACACCGGGCATTGGACAGTGTATGGAAAGGCGGGTGGATGACAAGAAATGAGACCTATGCATGGCTGGCAAATAAAATGGGGATTCGGGAAAAGGAAATGCACATCGGGTATTTCTCCTACTATTATTGCCAGGAAGTCATCCGTATCTGTCAGGCATTTGTGGAGGAACGCAAAAAATTAGAAAAGGAGAGGGAGAAAAAACAGACTGCATAGGTCAGGTGTTGGAAGGAAGGTGGATATGCGACTACAGGCTACAGACGAAGACGTATACCGAATCATGGACCGGCAGGAGAAATATCTGCTTGCATTCGGGGCGGCGGTCATCTGTACGGCGGCGTCCCTGTATGTGTTCCTGTCAGTGTCCAGAAGCTGGGAGAACCTGTACCTGCTGCTGGCATCCTTTGCAGGTACGTTTTATTTTCTTTATCAGGTAGTTCATCTTGGGCGGCAGATTATGGAGATGAAAAGCTGCTATATGGAAGTCACAGAAGAATCCCTTGTAGTCCGGCAGGCAGGCGAAGCCGGGCATTATGAGGCCTGCCGGATATTTTTGGATGAAATTGAGAAGATTGTAGAAGGAAGCAGGAGAGGCATCCCGGAATTTTATGTGGTGATGAATGAAAATGCGAAGGAGAGCTTTCTCCTTTTGGATGACAAGGAAAGAAAAGGGCGGATTTTCCTTGTAAAATCTTGGGGCTACCAGACAGAAGAATTCCGGCAGTTTTACAGAACGCTTAGATGGCAGCTTCCAGGAAAAGCAAGGATTGTAGGAACAAAAGAGCAGACAGTATGGGAGATGAAAAAGCCGCAGACCGGCTTCCTTTTGGGAGTGGGGATTGCGTTGCTTTATCTCATCCCTAAACTCTGTATACTGATACTTTAGGAGGAAAGGAATATGGAATACTATACGGCGGTTGGAATGAAAAGGGAACAGCCGGACGGAGCGTTTTGTGTGGAGATTTCCGGACAGCCTCTTCTGTTAAGCGACACGGAATCCTTTATCTGGACGGCGGCAGTCTGGTCCTTTACCAGAAAAGAGGAACTGCAAGGCCGCATGGAGCAGCTTTTGGAAGCAGTGTTTGGAGAAGAGGAAAGAAAGGTTACAGCGGAGGATTTTTCATCCTGTTTTCAGAGATTATGTACCAGAGGGCTTCTGGCAGCAGGAAAGGGACGGTGTTATGAGGAAGCCGCATGGGAAATCCTGACGAGGAGCCAGGTGTCTGTTATGAGGCTTCCTGTTTCCAATAAACTGAGCGCTTTTTGGTACAACATAGAGCAGGGATATGGACTAAAAAAAGCGGTAAAGGCATTTCGCAGCGTACAGCTGGACAAAGAAGAAAATCAAATCCTTGCAGAGGTTGGACAAGATGGAGATGCAGCAGGACTTTTAAGAAAGACAGGTGAACAGGAATCCAGGAGAGTTCTAAAGACTCTGCTGTCTTTGTACGAGAAACAGAAGATCATCATCAGGAAAATCAGGGAGGTATAGGGACAGATTGAAAAAAAAGAAAAAAGAAAAGATGGAAGAGGTGGTGGAGCGAATCCAAAGGTGGACGGATCAGTCCTTAAAGCTCCCAGACGTATTGTTGGACAGGGTCCTGAAACAAGGATTCCTGTCCATTTTTATCCTTACAATCGGAATATTTACCGGCTTCCGAATGCAGACATGGAATTTTGTATTTTGGTCTGTGGCACTTAGCGGCTTCGGAATATGGAAGACAGCACGTCTGATCCGGATAGTACGGAAAGGACAGTATGAGACCGTGGAAGGGCGGGTTATGAAGACGGAAGGAAAATATCGAATGGGAAGATTATACCGGATCCAAATCCAACAGGAGGGTGGAAAAGAAACAACCCTTCTATTAGATAAAGTGAACCGGTTTCAAGTAGGAAAAGCATATCGGTTCTATTTCAGTAAATCCAGGCAAGTATTATCCGGAATCGGCCGTTTGGATGCAGCCTTAAATATGGATACCTTTTATGGGTTTGAAGAGCTGGAGGAATGGGATGGATAGGTGCGGGTGCGGTTCGATTCCGCACCGTTCCACTTGCGGCGGCTGCCAGTGTAGCTGTACGCAGAAATAAAAGAAAAGGAGACGAAAAATATGGCAGACAATCACATGAAAGGAACTGTAAGATGGTTCAGTGCAAGGCGGGGATACGGATTCCTGTCCGATGAAAATGGGGTGGATTATTTTGTCCACTACTCAGAGATCACAGGAGATGGATTTAAGAAACTGAGTGCCGGGGAACCGGTGGAATTCATGGCAGGTGAAGACGGGCAGGGCCGTACTATTGCCAGAGAGGTAACCACACTTAACCGCATAGAGCAGGGAATGCCGGGAGATACTGTAGAAGAAACAGCAGAAAACGTAACAGAAGATACAACAAAAGAAAACAATATATAGAATAAATAAATTGACAAAACACTATATATTGTGTTAATCTGAAATTGAATTAAATTTGTGTCAGAGTCAGGGAGACTCTTTACAATTTAGTTTTGTTCCGGATAGCATATCCGGAAGAGAAATTTTAGCACAGCTTATCATAACGGAAACAAGCGCAAGAATGAAGATGCAAAAAGGAAAGATTTCTTTTTGTGTCTTTTTTAGTTGCAAAGAGAGTTTCCGGGAAAGGAGGTCTTATTGAAATACTGTCTGGCAGTGGAAGAAGTGCTGCGCAGAGAGGTAGTGGTTGAAGCAGATAATCTGGAAACAGCGAAGGAAGTGCTTGAAAAGGCGTATCGGAAGGAAGAGATCGTTCTTGGAGCAGGGGATGTGGTGCCTGATGCTTTGACCGGAGAATCAAAAACCATTATGACAGCAGACTGGTATGACCAGGAGACAGTACAGGCCATGAAAACGGACCTGACTGCCTAAAGACAAAGAATCAAAATGCAAAGGAGGAAACGAATATGTTGCATGTAGTATGGGAAAAAATCAATATCCTTGAAATCCGGGAACTGCTTTCCATGGCAGAGGACGGATATGAGTTCCAGATCAATGATGGAAGGATTTCTTCTGTGGATTTCATGGAGGGAGCAGCGTGACAGGGAAGGAGAAACACCATGTATTATCAGGACGACTTTGCGAAGGTATTCCGTAAGGAGGAAGATCTGCATGAGCATCTGCTCGACCTGGATGAACGTTCCTGGTGGAAACGGGTACAGGGTAAACGGATAAAAGTGCTGGCGGTTGCCGGGAACAGCGACAGGCTGACACCGGTGGAAGGTGAAGACATGGAGCTTCTGACTTACGACACCCTGAAAAATACCGGGCTGATGATAGAAGCAGGAGGTGAAGCATATCTTTTGGGAAGCACTGCGGTACCTACCCTATATGGCAGGGCAAGGATTTCAGGTGCTGTATTAGCGGAGCTGGAACGCAAGAAACTTGCCGGTATCCTGAATGAATGCCTTGCCCTTTCCAAGGGGAAAGCGCTCCTTCATTTTTCCGAAGGGAAGATTCGGGCTATGCCGTCTGGCGATAAAGGAAAGTATTCCATTATCCAGATGCTTGACATCTTCATGGCCGCATCCGCTTATATTGGCGAAGGGTTTGATAAAACAAGCTTTGCAGGAGGATATGCCAGCCATATGCTGACCAACGCTGCATGGTCTGTCAAGGATACCCGCATGATAGACGCATACCGGGAGCTTTTGAAGCATTACGGGAGAAGCGATACATCGGATATGGTCACGAACGTGCGGATCACAACGTCTGATGTTACCGCTTCAGGAGTAAATATTGCTTATTCTATCCAAACGGGCGGAGAGACAATCCTTTTAGGGCAGACACTGAAAACCGTCCACAGGGGAACCGATGGAATCCGTCAGGTGGAGGAACATATCCAGAATATTTTCAGCTACTATAAAGAAACACTCCAGGGAGCTGGAAAGCTGATGGGAATTCCAATCCAGTATCCGGTAAATACGCTGGTTGGTATGATGCATAAAAAGTTCGGTAAAAAACTAATCGCAGAGACAGCAGAAAATTTCAAAAGCGAGAATGGAGACCTCCCATGTACAGCATACGATGTGTACTGCGGCATCTGCCATGCGCTGGTAATCGCACAGAGCAAGGGGGCAACTACAAGAGCCCTGCTGGAACTGGAGGAAACCATTTCGCAGTGTATCACAAGACGGTGGCAGGATTACGATATGCCGGGGGAAGTAAAATACTGACCGGAAGAGACAGGACCGCCGCCGCAGGGGAGGAAGCTCAGAATGAAACCGGCACAGGAAGACAAAGAAAGGCTGCCGGAATGGGCGGCCTGCGGACAGACGGGGCGTGCGTGTTTTGAATGGCTGAGAGAGAATGGGGATTCTGTTTTTTGTGCAAAGGGAAAGGAATTGCGGGCATATGGAAAGGACGGTTTTTTGTTCCTGTATGGAAGGAAAGGAAAACAGAGCCGGTTATATGCAATCTTCAATATCAGAACTTATGAACTGACAGATGTATCCCTGTTTTTGTCGGAGATGCTGGGATTTCCGCAGGACTTTGCGTTCCGCAGCAAAAAGAGTGAAGAACAGAGAGTAGCGGGACAGGTGGAGGCCTGGCTTTCCTATTATCTGGAGAACTGCCCAGACCTGTTTTATGCGCTGAAAGGGCGGCTCATCCCGCTTATCGACCGGAAATTTATTGAAAGTCAGGCGGCGCAGTTCTTGGCAAGCGGTGTAAAGGCGGAGGAAATCCATTATATTCCAGAATTTCATTTTGGAGAGGATACACAGCCGTTTACCCCACAGCTTTATCTGTTCTGCCTGAAATATGGAGAACGTGCGGAGCAGGCAATTGCAAGGCAGTGGATCCGGCGAAACGGAGTGGAGATGTACCAGCAGAAAATCATATTCGGATGTATCCGCAACGAATTTGACGATATGGTAAACAGCGCAAAGCACAGGATGAGAACAAAACGCCTTCAGGGGCAAAAAAACCAATGAAAGAGAGGAAACGAATATGAAATACTACAATTACCTGAACCTCCAGCAGAAACTTTGCCGTATCAGGAAAAAGATACCGGCGCTGGTAAAGAAACGCCACAGCGAAGAAGTAGATTATGATTTCACCAAGATTGACGATATTTACCGGTTCCTTACCCCGGCGCTGAATAAGTACGGCGTGAATTTTGAGATATATGAAGAAATTCCGGTAAAAAAAGACAGTCAGGGAAATCCGGTGTATCTGTATCAGGAAAACGGTTTCTGGATGTATGAAGCCGACTTAAAGATTGGCTGGATCAATGCAGATAACCCGTCAGAGCGTGAAGAGGCTCTGATCCATCTTGTGGGAACCCATGAGATGGCGGAAAAGGCCAAAGGTACGGCTTGGACTTACGGGCTGAAATATTATCTGTTCAGCAAGTTTAATATCGACCAGGGCGGTGAAGATGCTGATTTCAACCATTATGAGGAAGAACCAGTTCCCACATCTGAGGAGGCGAAAAAAGCCGGTAAACCTGAAAGGAAGCGCACACAGACCGAACGGGTGGAAGATTCTGTAAGGGAACAGGTTGCCCGACAGACATCTGCTGGCTCTGGAAAATCTAAGCAGGCAGAAAAGACAGCGGGAGAAGAACGGCAGGAGAAGGAATCTGACAATGGCAGACCAGAGGAAACAGCAGAAAACACAGGGAAGGAGGAAAAGAAAGAGACCGGCTCACAGAAGCCTGCACAGACAGGGGAAAAACAGAAATCTGTGACTGAAGCGGAGGAAGAGACTGCAGCAGACGGACAGATTTCCCTGACAGGCATGATGCAGGAAACAGATACCCAGACGGCGGAAGATGGATTCCAGAATGCGGATGATGAGGAAATTCCTTTCGACACAGAGACAGAAGAGAAGGATGATGATTTCCTGCAGTCATTGATGGAGGATCTTGGCGATGAGGAAGAAGAGGACCAGAGTGGGAAGATGACGATGGCAGAAGCCCGGAAAGTAACCTGCATTGCAGGCGCTTATGCAGAACAGCCATTAGGAAAGGTCCTGGATGCGGGAGAACGGGGCAGGAAGACGCTGGAATGGCTGGTGAACCGCTATAATGGTCCAGACAAACAGCAGAAAGAGGCGGCAGAAGTACTTCTTAACGAATTGAACCGTATCCGTTCGGAAAAAGAGGCGGGCGGTACAGAGAAACAGGCGGCATGATCAGAAAAAGATAAAGGGATGCGGCGCAGGAGAACAAACCTGCGCCGCTTTGACAGTGAGGTGAAGTGGAATGTTCATCCCTCCATTTACCATAGGAGACGTGTCGGACCTTCTTTCCATTGAACGGCTTCGGAACGGCTCTGTAAGCGACTGTGATTTTCCGGTGGTATGCCCGTTCTGCGGGGACCGGAGGGGGAAGATGAATTTCTGCATCTGCAAGGATGGGGAGATTAAAAATACCTACCGCTGTTTTTACTGCGGCGCACAGGGGAATATGCTCCAGCTTTACTGTGAACTTCAAGGCCTGCATGGAGCGGATGCCTGTAAAACGGCGTTCCATGAGATCCGCAGAAAGCTTGCCGGAAAAGAAAGAATATCAATCGTTCCCAGGACGGCAAAGAAGAAAATGGAAATCCGGAAAATGGCGGCTGCATCCGCATCGCCGGCAGACACAGACCAGCGGGATAGGGTATACCGGGAGATGCTCACCATGCTGAGGCTGAAGGAACGGCACCGAAAACATCTGCTGTCCAGAGGGCTTGACCGGGAACAGGTAAGCCGGATGGAGGAGATGGGATTTAAGAGTACGGATTCCGAGGCAGCAGCAAGTATCTGCAGACGCCTGATAAAGAGCGGACACTCCTTAGAAGGTGTTCCGGGATTTTACTTGAACAGGGACAAAGAATGGCGGATTGCTTTTTTTGACTATAATGAGGGATTCTTGTGTCCGGTATGGACGAGGGAGAGGAAGCTGATTGGATTTCAGATACGGCCGGACCGTCCATTTAAAGACCGGAAATATACTTGGCTTACCAGCAACGGGAAAGAGTGCGGCTGTTCCAGCAAAAGCCCGGCGGGATATTTTGGAAAACCGGATGTGGGCATTGTCTATGTGACAGAAGGAATATTAAAAGCAGCGGCAGCCCACTTGGCAACAGGTAAGCCGTTTATTGGAAATCCGGGAGTCGCCCATTATAAAGAGGTGGCGGAAATCCTGAAAGAGATGAAAGAAGACGGCCTGAGGCTGGTCATGGAGTGTTACGACATGGACAAACTGTTAAACTTGTCCTGTGAGGAAGATTATGATGGAAACTGCGCCAACTGTGCGGAAAATGTTGCGAGGGGAGAAGAATGCCCGAAAAAGCGGAGGAAGAGGGACGATGTGCGGCGGGGCTGCAACCATCTGTACCGAATCTGCGAAGAAGTGGGACTGCAGTGCCAGCGCATAACCTGGGATACGGGAAAGGACGGTCTGTGGAACGGAACGTATAAGGGCGTGGACGACTGGCAGCTTGCAGAAAAGGAAGTGGGGAGAAAAGCGGCATGAAAGCCGGAATGGTTCTGTGAAAGGAAAAAGTTTATATATATTGGGGACATAGAAAAGGAGAGCGGCCGTGAGGAAACTCATGTGGACACGCTCTCTTTTTCTATGGCCTTGATGCGCCATAGGAAAGGAGGAACGCAATGGGAATCAGAGACCGCCCGGCACAGGCTGCCGGAACCGTGGACAGAGATCAAAATTAGGAAAAGGAGAGGTATATGAGAACAAAGAAAAAAAGAAGATTTTTAGCCGGAATCCTTGCGTTAGCAATCAGCTGCAGTACGATTTTTTCTGGCGCAGGGTCTGCATTTGCGGCAGAAACAGTTGAGGAGACAGTAGAGGAATCGGTGGAAACAGGAGAAATAACCGAGAACGAGACGCCTGATGAAGCAGAAGCGGTAAAACGTGCCACGGCAGAAGACATAACGATCATGGAAGGAGACAGCTTTCAGATAGAAGAGGACCTTACAGGAATCCATGCAGAAGAGGAAGATGAGGTTACCTTCAAGGAAGCAAAAGATGACGAAGGAAAAGACTTCAATACAAATGTACCGGGAACCTATCACTGTGTTTACCAGGTGGCACCGGCAAAGGGAGAACATTATGAGATTACAAGAAAAATCATTGTAAAAGCCCGGGAAGTGCAGACGAAAGCCCAGACAGGCGAAGACAGCCATTCCGGTGAAGAAGAGGAAGCAGGCGAGGAAGACGGGGAGAGCGACCCTGCCGAGGGCGATACCCTTGAAAACAGCGTTTTTATGTCTGTGGTGCCGGCTTTTATGGCTAGCACACGTGCGTCCGCTTCCCTGGTGCAAGGTGAAAAAATCTGGTATCCCTCTGATCTGGGAAATTACAGCACCTCTTATTTCTATGTGAACGATAAGCTGGCATATTGTCTGGAGGCAAACTTATCTTCTCCGCCGTCCTCAGATTATGTGGCGGAAATTTATGAGAGCAACCTGAACCTGCAGAAGGTATTATATTATGGCTACGGCGGGCCTGGAGACCTGACAGGAAGTTATTTGAGCGGCTACAGCAATGATATGAAGTATGTGCTGACCCATATAGCCGCCAGCACTGCATACGCAGGGGAAAGCGTTGGATTTTATGGCTGTTATGAAAGCGGGATACAGAAATACGGCGTGAGGGAATTTATCCAATACCTTTACAGCCAGGAAGCGCCGCCATCGGCAGCGCTCAGCCTGTCTTCCAATAACCAAACAGCATTTTTAGAAGGAAACGTGCAGAAAACAAAAGAGATTACCTTAAAAGGCGACCACAGGAATTATGTGAATCTTTCCCTTCCAAAAGAGGTTACTTATCACAGTACAGACGGAAAAGAACAGACGGGGGGAAGCGTTTCGATTTACGGAGGCACGACCTTTTGGTTTACGGCCCCGAAGATGTCTGTCTCAGGCACATGGAAGAGCGGCACATTAAAAGGACAGCTTGGCGGTCAGTGGAAGACGCTGGTGGTAAGCACAGGCAGCGGAAATCAGGATATTGGTTATGGTGAGTTTTATCAGGAAGATTCAGATTCTGTCAGCTTCCAGATTCAGTGGTTAGACATTGCCAAGGTAAAAGTGATCAAAGAGGACAAAGAAACAGGCGTGAACTTAGAAGGCGCTGTGTTTGGCCTGTATTCGGATAAGGCATGTACCAAACTGATTACCAAAATGCCGGCAACGGATAGAAAAGGAGCGTCTGAGGTTGAGCTTGTAAAAACCCAGGACGTTATATATCTGAAAGAAATATCCGTTCCTTCCGGATATAAATTAAATACCAGTTCCTTCCAGGTAGAGCTGAAGGTAAACAACACGACAACCGTTACGGTAACAAATGAAGAACAGAAAGGAAAAATCCTGATCCGTAAGCAGGGGGAACAGCTCTCCGGTGTGTCCGGAACAGACGGCAACTGGACGTTTTCTTATGAAAATACTGCCTTTTCCGGGGCAAAATATAAAATTTATGCAGCAGAGGATATTTACAGCCAGGATAAGCAGACAAAGATCTATGGAGCAGGGGACCTGGTGGATACACTGGAAACCGGAGCAGATGGTTCTTGTACGACAAAACTTTTGCACTTAGGAAAATATAAAGTGGTAGAGGAACAGGCACCAAATGACCTGACTATTGGGAAGACAGAAGAAGAGCGGACACACGATGTAACCTTAAGCTATGCAGGACAGACGGTGGAGCTGGTGCAGGAGGAAACAACATACCACAATCAGCGGCCGGAGGTACAGGTGCAGGTTGTGAAAAAATCTGAGAATGACGGAGTTACCCTAAAGGGTGCTGTTTTCGGCTTATATGCGGCAGAAGACATTGCCTTAAAAGACGGTACAGTGCTTCTGAAAAAGGATACCCTGATTCAAAAGGTGGAATCAGACAAAGAAGGGAATGCGCAGTTTACTGCAGATATTCCAATCGGTTTCCACTACACGGTCAAAGAAATACAGGCTCCGGAATTCTATTATAAGAGCAGTGACAGCTATACCTTTTTCTATGAATATAAAGACGATGAAACGTATGTATATACCTTTACGCATACCTTTGAAAATAAGGAAGTGCGTGGAGAAATCCATATCAAGAAAATTGATAAGGATACCCAGGATTCTGTCCCACAGGGGGATGGAAATTTAGACGGTGCTGTTTACGGACTGTATGCGGCAGAGGATATTCAGCATCCGAATGGAAAAAGCGGGCTTCTTTATAAAAAGGACCAGCTTGTTACGCAGGGAACTATAAAAAATGGACAGTTAGAACTCAAAGACCTGTATTTGGGAAAATACTATGTACAGGAAATATCGGCACCGCCGTCCAACGCTTATCTGGTCGATGAAACTAAGTACCCCGTTGGGCTTTCCTACGAAGGACAGGAAGTTGAAATCGTGCATAGAGGCATCACTGTAATCGAGACGGTCAAGAAGCAGGCTTTCCAGCTCATCAAGATTTCCGAAGACGGAGAACAGACCGAAGCAGACCTTCTTGAGGGAGCAGGATTTAAGGTATATCTGATCAGCTCCCTTGCCGGTGTGAAAGATGGTACATTAAAGCCGTCAAACGGAGAAAAATTTGTGCCGGAAGATTTCATCGGATATGATTTCAGCAAGGAGGAAACGGCCTCTTATTATGAAAATGGAGAAAAGATCATAACAGAGGAAATGTTCAGCGACGAGACGGGATATGTTTTATCCCCGGAACTTCCTTACGGCGAATATGTTGTGATTGAGTCCACGATTCCGGAGAACATGAATGGGATCAATCCGTTTTTGGTGACCATTCATGAGGACAGCCGGGAGCCCCAGCCATGGCGGATTTTTGATGACCGTCCGTTCCAGTTCTTCTTTAAGATCATCAAAAAGGATGCGCAGACAGATATGCCTGTCCTGAATAACAGTGCAAAATACAAAATTTATGACATGGAGAACGAAGAATACGTTACCATGAAGGTGCGTTATCCGGAGATTGCTACAATCGATACCTTTGAGACAAATGAAGAAGGATATTTGCAGACCCTGGAGCAGTTAAAAAGCGGTACTTATCGGATTGAGGAAGTGGAAAGCCCGGACCTGTATGTAAAGCCAGGATATGAGAATGCGCTTGAACATGACGGAGAGCAGATTCCGCTGAATGAAGTATCTAACGATGGGGAATATAAGGAAGCTGGCCGGAATGACATTACCATTACGGTTGACAGCAATACAGCCCATGAAGTAGAAGATGGCACAGGAAAATACATTGTGGTTGTGGAAGTAGAAAATGATGAAGCGGTAGGCAGCCTGACAATCCACAAAACCGGGAAGGTCCTTGTCGGCGCAGAAGCAATAAAAGAGCAGCTTCTGACAAAGATGAAGAATGGCGTTGCATCTTTCGTAAATAACATTTCAGAATTTTTTACCGGAGAAGATGTGATGGAGGTATCGGAAGGTTATGATTTCATCTACGAAGAGCAGGGACTGAAAGGAGTAGAATTCTCTGTCTATGCCCGTGAGACCATTTATTCCCCGGATGGACAGACCGATGAAGAAGGAAACCGCATTGTCAGATTTGAAAAAGACGCTTTAGTGGGAACCATTACTACAGATAACGAAGGAAAAGGAACGCTGAACAATCTTCCTGTAGGAAAATACTATTTAAAAGAGACAAAGACAGGGGAATCTTTTGTACTGGATAGTGAAGAGAAAGATTTTGAGATTATTTATCAGGGACAGGAGGTAGCAGTAGATTACGTGACAAAGGAAATACAGAACAAGCGTCAAAAAATTGAGATTGAAATCATCAAGAAATCTTCTGTATCCGGAGAAGTGCTTGCAGGTGTCGCCTTTGGTCTTTATGCCGGGGAAGATATTTCGGACAGGAACGGTGAAGTGGTTGTAGAGAAGGACGCTCTGATTGAAGTGGCGAAAACCGATGAGAACGGACAGCTTCATTTCAAGGGAAATCTTCCTCATGCAAAGTACTATGTAAAGGAAGTAAAGCACTTACCGGGTTATCTCCCGAACGAGGAAAAGATTGAGATTGACGCAAGCTATAGTGAACCGGAAAAAGAGACCATTTCTATCAGCAAAGAGGTAGAAAACCAGCCGACGGTGACGGAGATTACCAAAACGGACATTACCGGTGAAAAAGAGGTAGAGGGAGCGAAACTCCAGATTCTTGATGACAACGGAGATGTTGTGGAAGAGTGGGTATCCGCTGCAGAACCCCATACGATTTATGCCCTTGCGCCGGGAGAATACATCTTACATGAGGAGTCCGCTCCGACGGAGGCAGGTTATGTGCGCGCAGAAGATGTAGCGTTTACCGTCATGGAGACGGGAGAGGTGCAGAAAGTCAGCATGAAAGATGACCATACAAAGGTGGAGATTACGAAAACAGACATTACTGGTGAAACAGAGATTGAGGGAGCAAAGCTGCAGGTACTTGACAAAGACGGCAGCGTCATAGAAGAATGGACTTCCGGGAAAGAGCCTCATCTCATTGAGCGCTTGCCGGTGGGAGAATACACCTTGCATGAAGAGACTGCCCCGGATGGATATGTAGTTGTTTCGGATGTGAAATTTAATGTAGAGGAAACCGGAGAAATCCAAAAAGTTGCCATGAAAAATGAGCCGGCTATGGGCCAGGTCCTTGTGAAGAAGACAGATTCCGCAGATGGAACGCCTCTTGCCGGCGTGGAGTTTGAAATCCGGAATAAGGTTACGAAAGAAGTTGTTGGGAAATTAGTTACAGATGAAAACGGAGAAGCGAGAAGTGAGCAGCTTCCGATTGCCGTTTACGAAGATGGCAAGATGACAGAACCAATCGTATATGTCCTTGTAGAGACAAAACCACTTGATGGTTATGAGGAATACACAAAGGAAGAAGAATTTGTATTCACCTATCAGGACCAGAACACCCCAGTGATTGAAATTACGAAAGAAATCCAGAATACAAAAATCCCAGGGGCTAAGATAACGACTGCCCCAAAAACAGGGGATATGACGAATATATGGCTGCCGCTGGCATTAGGGGGCATCTCCCTGGGCGGAATCATTACGGCTGTCATTTGGATAAGAAGAAAACACAAAAGAGGATAGGAACTTGCAGCAGCAGGGGCTCTCTCTGCTGCTTTCCAAATAGAAAATCAGAGTATGCGGAGTGGTGTGAAAGAACATCTCTGGATGCTTTACCAGAGGAATCCGGGGCGGTACCGGACTCCGCAACAAAGGGAGGTGGCGCCTAAGCGAAAGAAAAGAGTTCAAGAGTTTTATAAAAAGCGTGGCAGGTAATGAGGGGCAGAAGTGCTATTATACAACCCGGCTGGATACCTATGGCTGCGGGTGCCAGCATGACTGCTCCTATTGCTATGCCAAGTCTCTGCTGTCCTTCCGGAAACTTTGGAATCCGGCAGAGCCAAGAGTCGCAGACATAAAAAAGATTGAGAATAAGATTAAGAAGATTCCGCAAGGCACAATCCTACGTCTTGGAGGCATGTCAGACTGTTTCCAGCCGATAGAGCTTGAAGAGAAAGTAACCTACCAAACAATCCAGATGTTAAATCACTACGGCATCGGGTATTTGATTGTTACGAAATCACATCTTGTGGCAGAGGATTTGTATATGGGAATCTTGGATAAAAGACTTGCGCACATTCAGATTACAGTCACAACACTGGAAGACAGGCTGGCACTTACTTATGAAAAGGCAAGCCTGCCATCAAAGCGGATAAAAGCAATTTACAGGCTGCAGGAGAAAGGATATGATGTCACGCTGCGGCTGAGCCCGCTCATCGAAGAATTTATGGACTTTGACAGTCTGAATCGTTTAGAGGTTCGTCTGGTACTGGTGGAATTCCTACGGATCAATGCGTGGATAAAAAAATGGCTTCAAGGAGTAGATTTTAGCCGATACACGTTGAAACAAAGCGGGTATCAGCATCTTCCCCTGGAAGAAAAGCGATGCCTTTTAGGGAAAATCCAGTTACCGGTAACCGTCTGTGATGATGTAACCGAGCATTATCAATATTGGAAAGCGTATGTGAATCCTAATCCAAAGGACTGTTGTAACCTGAGAAACGAACCCTATAACTGAAGAAAAAAAGGAAGAATTTCATACATAGACGACGGTGGTATATCTGCGGATATATCGCCGTCTTTTTTTGATGGAGGTGTATAGCATTGAGAAAAGAATATATCGTTTTGGGTATTTCCATTTTGCTCCTGCTGGCAGCAGGAATCTGGCTGTATTCTATGATAAGCCAATATAGAAAAGCAGCAGGAGAATATCGGGAACTCCAGGAATATGTGGATGACGGACCAGAAAAAAAGAATGAGGATACGGAAGAAGCAGAAGAAGCAACCGTAGACTTTGACGCATTAAAAGAAATCAATCCGGATATTGTTGCATGGATCCGTATCCCGGAGGTGTTAGACTATCCTGTTGTGCAGGGCGAAGACAATTCTTATTATCTTTCTCATACTTTCCGAGGAGAGAACAATATTGCCGGCAGCATTTTTCTTGATTATAGAAACAGCAGTGATTTTACAGACGGAAGAAGCATTATTTATGGTCATAATATGAAGGATGGGAGTATGTTCCATGGTTTGCGGAAATACCAAAATATAGAGTTCTTTCAGGCGCATGGAAGGATTCAACTCTTTTTGCCTGATGAACAAATGATAGAGTATAAAGTAAAAGAATTTCAAGAAGTCAGGACTGATTCTGATATTTATCAATTAGATGATTCCGAAAGGGATAATGGAGAACTGGTGTTATCTACATGTGGGTCAAACTCTCAGTATCGTTTAATCATAAGTGCATTAATGGACTAGATTAAAATGAACAAAAGGATACTTGAAAAGAATATCAAAAAAGAGTAATTAAGAAATTGTTCTAAGGATCCGTATTCCGGAAGTCTTGGACTATCATGTTATGCAGAGCGAAGACAATTATTGCTGTTTCTCGAATACTTTTCGAGGAGAGAACATTATTGCTGGCAATATGTTCTATAGCCTGAAAGGATTTCAAGATATGGAATATCTTGAATAGTATATGGAAATCCATCTGTACTTGCCGATAGTTAAAGAAAAGAGTTATTTGGTTGCTAGTTGGGAATACGCAATACCAAATGGGGAGATATACCAGTTGAGGCGGGAAATGGAAAGACAGGAACTGATTTTATCTACTTGTAGCAGTTCACCGGATTTGAGACTGGTGATGCGAGGTGAACTTACAGAGTGAACAAAGTGTTTTGTAATACTTGGTGAAGCTGCGGCACGAAATAATAAAAAATATGATTGATTTTGTGTTATCCATTAAGAATTTATTGATATTTGTATTATAGACTATTAAATGTAAGGAAGAAAGCAATTACTTAAAAGGATGAGAAATATGAAGTTGAGTAAAGCATGTCACGTAATATGTAACACAGAAAAGAAAAGAGTAGTATTGGCTAATCTGGATAATGGCACATGGATCCTAATTCCATTGAGCTGCTGGAGAATTATTCAGAAGATGGATGAAAAAAACATTAGTCTTGAAGAGATATATGCGAGTGCATATGATAAAGAAGATGAAAGTTATTTACGAGATGTTTTTGGAAAGCTTTTAGCAGATGGGTTTTTGGTACCTAAAGATAAAGTGTCAGACACATTTACATGTGCTATACGAAAAGTTTCTATCAATTTGACGTATAGATGCAACTTGAAATGTAAACATTGCTGTGTTGATGCAAAGCATGTTTCGGAGTTTACGGAAGAAGATGAACTGAGTACGGAACTGTTAAAGGAGGTACTTGAAAAAGCGGCAGCGTTGAACCCTGAACAAATAGTTTTATCAGGTGGCGAACCAATGGTGCGAAAAGATTTTATGGAGCTTTTACAATACCTTAGGGAGCGATTTAAAAATAAAATTTCGCTTTCTACGAATGGACTGTTGATTAATGAAGAAAACATAAAATGTTTGAATCGCTGCATTGACAAATATGATATAAGCATTGATGGTGTCGATGAGATAAGCTGTAGCAGAATTAGAGGAAAAGGGGTATACAAAAAAGTTATTGAAAGCATAGAATTAATAAAAAAACATGACGATAAGGAAATCTATTTATCGATGATGTTTGATGATTTTAATGAAAATCTGAGAGGAGAATTCTTGCAACTCTGTAAAAAAATGGGTGTCCATCCGTTGATGAGAGCATTTGAACCAATGGGACGAGGTGCAGAGAACTGGGAAGATTTTGAGAAGGATGATAAGGAACATCATGCAGAACAATATTCAGAAGAGGACTTAAAAGAGGCACGAGATAGTTTGACTTGTTTTAGTTGTGCGGCAGGAAGAAAAGAAATTATGATAAATCCTAAAGGAGATATTTTTCCATGTGGAAATCTTAATTCAAAAGAGTTCTGTATGGGGAATATTCTTCAAATCAATAATATCAACACTTTTTTTGGAAGGGATTTTTGTGATATGCAACGGTGTAATGACGGTATACATATGTTAGAACAATCATATCCCTATAATTTCGATGAATGTAAAGAGTGCAATGTAAATTTGTTTTGCTGGTCCTGTGTTTCAGGGATTAGAAACAGATATACAGATCCAGTAAGGTTTAAAAAGGAATGCAGAGATAAAAAAGCAATATTAGAAAGAGTGGTATGGGGTGAAGGATAATGCAAAGCGCTACTATTTGGCTGACCGAAAACTGTAATTTAAAATGCAGATATTGCTATGAGGGGCAGGAAAAGGGAAAAAGGAAATTTGCAATATCTGATATAGCTACGCTTATTAGTTTTATAGATAGAGAAATCTTAGAATCCGCAGAATCTGCTGAAAAAAAAGATAAGGTAATTATTTCTTTTCATGGTGGGGAGCCACTCCTGGAGTTCCAGTTAATGAAATATATTATTTCAGAATTGGATAATGTTGCGGCAAAGAGAAACATTTCTATTGTATACGAAGTGACTACAAATGGTAATGTAAATGAATCGGAATTCCTGGAATATATTAGAAACAGGGGGGATTTTAGGATTTCCGTGAGTTTAGATGGAAAAAAGGAAATAAATGATATCTACAGAGTAACAAAATGTGGAAGAAGTAGTTTCGATAGGGCATTTTTGTTTGCAAAACAATTATTAGAGATGGATAAACATCCAAGGATTAGAATGACCCTTACTCCTCAAATGGTGGAATATTTATACGAAAATATAGTTTTTTTCGTTAAAGAAGGGTTCGAGATGATTGTTACTGTTCCAGATTTTTTTGATAAGAAATGGGAGCGTAAGCATCTGATAAAAATGGAAGAACAATTACATAAAATATTTGAATATTGTGAGGATTTACCAATAATGAAGCCCCAGATTAGCTTACTCGATCGAACCTCATATTTGAAAAGGGTAGGCAGATGTTCTGGCGGGATTAACGAGATATATATAGGGTGCGATGGCTTGCTATATCCATGTACATATACGATAAATAATATGAAATATTGTATTGGTGACATATGGACAGGAATAGATAAGAAAAAGCAGGAAGAGCTATTAACCTTATATGCGCAAAATAACGAGGAATGTGCAGGATGTGGGCTCGATAGTGCTTGCATTTGTACAAGATGTAAATTCTTAAATGAAGCGATAACAGGGAATTGTGTCACGTCAGTGCCTATTATATGTGGCTTTATGAATACTTTGTACCGCTTTTTCAAGGATGCTAATACTAATAGCAAAAAATAGTTAATCAGTAAAATTAATAGGAGGAAATTGAGATGACAGAAAGAATTAAAATCGAAAAAATTAATGACAAGGTAGAAACTGTTGAAGTAAGGGGTCAGGGATGCTGGGATGATTGTGAGATTTGGAAAAACAATACATCAGCAGGAAAAAACAAATGCAGGAGAGATTTTACGGCATACAACAATATACTTAAATAAAAATTACAACCTAAGGTTGATTAGAAGTAAAGAGAACTTCATTTTTATCATTAAGCTATTAGTATTTCATTATATAAGGCCGGTATATTATATATGCCGGCTTTTATAATATATTGAGGTGAATATGAGTAAAATTGCAATTTTGGATACTGGCGTAGGTTCGAGTGAAGCTGATTTTGTTAATCTGTATGTGAAAAAAAGTTTGGATTTTACAAGATGTAAATTTAGCGAATCAAATATCGGTCTGGATGACAATGGACATGGAACAACATGTGCTAAGATTATATTAAAAAATGCGAATAACTCAGAAATATATTCATTTAAAGTACTAGACAAAAATAGATGTGGGAAAATGTCAGATTTATATGCAGCATTACAATATCTATTGACACAAGAAGTTGATCTTATAAATATGAGTCTGGCATTTTCAGAAAATTGTTTTACAGAAAAAATCAGAATCGTTTGTGAGGAACTTTCAAGGCAAGGGAAAATTATTGTTGCCTCAGTTGGCAGATACGAAAAACGTCCTTTTCCTGCAGCCTTTCGTAGCGTTTTAGGTGTACAGGGAAAAGAATTTATAAATGATACAGAATTTATATATGAACCGTTTGCGGAGATACAGATTACTGCAGACGATACACCTGTTTTTTCAGAATGGAAAAATAATGAAATCTTTATTTTAGGGGGAACGAGTAAAGCAGCAGCGCTGATGAGTGGAAAGATTGCAAAATGGGGAACTAATATAAGCCAGAAGTTAAATGCTGCTTCGGGAATACATGGGAAATACCGAGATACGACTAACAATAATACAGCTTCAAAAACTTACATACATAATCAAGCTGTATTGAGCGAAATTATAAATTTGATACCATGCAACACGGAGTATAAAATGGAGTTGTATCATAAAAATCTAAATGAAATTCCAGTTAAGCTTGGTAAATATGATTATGTGAGGATTATAAATTCACTAATTAGGCGGTTCAACTTACAACTGCCAGAGTATGTACCGTTGGGCAACATTTTTGATTCTATATATACGTTAGAAGAGTTTGTGGGGAGGCATAGAACATGACAGATAAAAAATGTATCAAAGAAATGATAAAGCTTTTTTTCCCATACAAGAAAAGACTAGTTTGCATATTGCTTTGCATGATTCTATCTTCTATAATTAGCATTGTAATTCCTATTCTCAGTCAGAGAATAGTTGATTTGGGTTTCATTCAAAAAAATATTAACATAGTAGTTACATTGTCATTACTTTTGTTTTGCCTGTATGGGATGAACATATTAATCGATATATTTAAAGAAAAAAACAGATTAAAGTTATCCGCAGATTTTACAGAAAAGTTAAATAAGGATTTTTTTGGTCATATTATTAACATTAAAGCTGATAGCATGGAAAACAAAAATAGCACAGAGATTTTAACACAGGCGGAAATTGACGTATCAGCTATAGCATCATTGGCGGATGAGAGAATATTTTATGTCCTGACTAAACTATTAAGTATGATAGGCGGTTTTATAGGATTATGCGTTATAAGTAAAGAACTGGCAATTATGGTTCTTGCCTTTATCCCAATAAAAGCGATTCTTATATCCAAATTGTCAAAGAAAAGAAAGGAAAAGTATCATAATTATTTAGATATTAATGGAGAATATTCTTTTTGGTTGGGAGAAACTATTGCCGGACTGAGTGAAATTCGTAATTTCGGCATTAAAAAAGAAAAAGAAAAGGAACTGATGTGGTTTCAGAAGAAAATTAATAATGCTGATTATGAGATGAATATGTTAAGTGAATACAACGGAAGTGTGGATACATTTCTCTTGAACGTGCTGCAAATACTTATTTATGTTTCAGGCATATATTTCATTGTTAATTCGGGTTTATCGGTCGGAAGTATTTTTGCATTTGTAACATATAGTGGATATGTAACAGAGCCGGTAATTTCTATACTTAATATTCTATTTTTGTTATCGGGAATTGTACCGTCAGCCAAGCGATATTTTGCGTTTAGAGATAAAGAGGAAGAAGAGGATAAAGGCTTTATCATTCCTGAAGCGAGGTTTCATAACGTCAGAATTGAAAACCTTTGTTTTTCATATAGCAGCAATGTGATTTTTAATAACCTGTCTTTCGAAATTTATGCGGGAGAGAAAGTTGCTATTATCGGTGGAAATGGTGTTGGAAAAAGTACGCTTTTAAAATTAATTATGCGTGTGTATAAACCATCATCAGGGAAAATAACATTAAATGGTATCCCTATAGAGGACTATGACTTGGAGGAATACCGAAAAATATATTCGGTTGTGAGTCAGAGTGTATATCTCTTTAATACATCCATTAAAGAGAACATTTTGCTGTATGAGAAAGAAAAGCAAGAACGGTTAGAGAAATCTATGAAAAATAGTGGACTGGAAGATTTCATGGTTCCCGAAAAATTAAATGCCAGTGTTGGTGATAACGGGATAAAGCTTTCAGGTGGACAAAGGCAGAGAATTGCGCTTGCCAGGGCATTTTATCGTGATAAAGAAGTATGCATTCTGGATGAAGCTAATTCAAGCGTGGACATTTATTATGAAAAGCAATTAGAAGAATTGTTGCTCGAAGAAATGAAAGGTAAAACTCTTATAATGATAACACATAGGTTAGATATTTTGAGTAGAGTAGATAAAATAATTTTTTTGAAGTCGGATGGAGGCTTTGCGGTAGGAGAATATCACGATTTGATAAAAAAGGATCAGGAATTTAAAAATATGATATTTAGTAAGCAGGATTGAGAGATGAAAGGTATGTATAAAGTTTTAGTTGTAGATGATGATAGCGATATGATTGGGATGGTACAGGACTATTTATCTTTGAAAGGATATGAAATCTTATCTGCGTTTGATGGCGAAATGGCATTAAATAAAATCAAATTTGCTCCAGATATAATTTTACTGGATGTAAATATGCCTAAAATGGATGGTTTTGAAGTTTGCATAAAGATTAGAGAGTTAGTGTCCTGTCCGATTATTTTTCTGACCGCACGAGAAGAGGAACAGGACCGGATAAGAGGGCTGGAAATAGGAGGCGATGATTATATTCTAAAGCCGTTTAGCCTGAAAGAGTTAGAAGCCCGTATAAAAGCTCATTTAAACAGAGAGAAGCGTGCGAGGAAAAAAAGTGTGATACAATATAATGAAGGGCTGCTTATTGATTATTCTTCGAAAAAGCTCTTCTATCAGGATGAAGAAATAGCACTCACAGGCTTGGAATTTGGCATCATTGAGTTCTTGTCATTAAATCCAGGCAGAGTATTTGGTATAGAAAAAATTTATGAAAATACTGGTGGCTATGATAGTGATGCTGAAAGCAGGGTGATTACCGTTCTTATAAGCAGAATCCGTAAAAAAATTCGAAAATACACAAAACAAGAGTATATAGAAACAGTGTGGGGGATTGGGTACCGATGGAAAAAATAAAGAATTTATCATTAAAAATGACTATCATCATATATATGGCAATTGCGTTGGCTATCAGTACAGTGCTTAGCTTTGGCTTAACCAATTATGCGGTAAATGTACAGGAAGATGTTTGGTTTAAATATGTCAATCAAGATGAATATATAGAAAGTATAGAGAATGAGAGCGGAAATAATTATCTTACTGCCATACCCAGAATACAGTCCAAATATATGTCCGAGGAGGATATTTTTATAGTAGAAGTCTGTGATGCTATTGAAACATGGGGGGACTTGACGGTATCATTTTTATCTTGTACGATTGCTGTATTCCTTTTTTACAGGCAGAAATTAAGAATTCCTTTGCGGGTGCTTTCAGAGGCTTCGAACCGCATATCTGTGAATGACTTAGCTTTTGAAATTACATATGAGAATAAAGACGAAATGGGACATTTATGTAAGGATTTTGAAAAAATGAGGAAGGAGTTGATAAATAATAAAAAGAAGATTTGGAGTATGATTGAAGATGAAAGGACGCTACGATCAGCAATAGCACATGATATTCGGACTCCTATTACGCTGATAAAAGGAAATCTGGAGATTGTTGACGAATTTTTCCCGCTTCATAAACTATCGGATGAAAAAATGGCGGAAATTATAAATAAAACTATTCAGCATGTTGAGCATTTAGAGCACTTTGTGGATATGATGAAATATTTGAACAGCATAGTTGATATAGAACCTGAATATAAAGCGATGACATATAAAGAGCTTGGAAGTAAAGTATATGAAATCCAGAAAGCTCTTTGTGAAAAAAATAAAATAGAGTTTGAATATGAACATAATGATGTGGATTGTATGCTGAAAGTGGATCCTGTTTTTCTTATTGAAGTTGAAGAAAATCTTTTAACAAATGCGCTTCGCTATGCGCATAATAAGATATCTGTTTCTTTAGGAATGGCGGGAGATTATCTTGAACTTGTTATAGAAGATGATGGACCGGGTTTTCAGGAGGCCCCTCAAAAGTTTTTGCAGGCTTACTGTAAGAGTAAAAAGGAGAAAGGGGACGTTCACTACGGGCTTGGATTGTATATAAGCAAATCGTTATGTTCTGCTCACAGAGGAGAATTGCGGCTGGAAAATATGGAACATGGAGGAGCTCGAGCTACAGCAATATTTGAAGTTGGCAAGTATAATCCGGAGATGTAACTTCCGGATTTTTTTCTTGTTGCTAATTCATTGATATTTGCAGGCTATAATAAAGCTAAAGAAGGAAATGAAGTCGTTTGTAAATATAAAAAATCAGCGAGGAGGAATTTTTATGAAAGCGATTATATGCAGAGAATTCAAAAATTATATGAAAAACCCTTTGTATTGGGTTGGAATTATAATCTTGATAATTAGTATTTACAGCAGCTTAAGTGGCTATCTTGATATACACATATTTTCGAGCAGTCAAGAAGCAAAACAGCTGAAGGAGGTTAGTCCCACAGATGCTGACGTTATGAATGGTTATATTCCAACTACAGAGGAAGAACAAATTGATATAGGATTAAAGAATATAAAACAGACCTTTGTTGATAGCTATGATATGTCGGAACAGGAGGCTGAACAGGCAATACAGGACGTAAAAGCACAAAATCTGTCTATTGCAGGCACAATAGAGTATTTGGAAAATGAATACCAGTTTTATGACGGAAAAGCTGTATTTATAGAGGCAGAGCAAAAAAAAGCTACCTCTGATGAATTGAATGAGTACATGGAGTCGAGACTATCTGAACATTCCTACGCTTATTATTTTACAAAAAAATATGTGGATTTTACAGGATTTCATGTTGCATTCTTCTCTGGTATTTTACTTGCTTTTTTGTTTATCAGGGATATGAAAAAAGATACGTATGAGTTGCTCCATACGAAACCTGTGTCAGCCGGAGGTTATGTTCTGGGGAAATATTTTGGAGGAATTCTACCGCTGAGTTTGGCAGTACTGATTATTACGACTATATTTACCGTATTATGTCAAAGGAATGAACTCCAGACAAATATTATAGATAGTATTGGGAATATGTTAATTGGAACGGCATTATATGTAATGCCTACCGTACTGATTACCACAGGAATATATGTTTTTATTTCACTCTTATTCAGGAATCCGCTGCCGTCCCTTCCACTAATACTGGCTTATATAGTTTATTCTAATATGGGAAGTTATGATGTAAATGGAAATTATGGATTTTACGGACAGATATTGGGAATGCTTTTCCGGTTTGAAGGAAAATTTTTTGAAACAGAAGTGCTGCCGGTATTTCTGTTGAATCAGATTGCATTGCTTTTATTGACAGTGTTGTTTGTAGGCATTGGAATTTGGAGATGGAGGAAAAGAAGGTTATGAAAAATGAAATAAAAATTATGCTTCCGCTTTATAAAATAATATATCCAATCCTTTTTGTGTGTTTTTTGGCAATATTCAGAGGCATTGCAGACACAAAAGAAATCGGTGTTACATTAGATCCGATGCTGGCGGCGCTGTCAGTTGTATTTATGGCCGATACGTACCTTATTGAAAAACGTGAGCAAAGATGGGAGATATTTGCTCTTTACTCTCTTGATAAGAAAAAAATCATGATGTATAAGCGTGTATTTGTACAATTTTTGTATTTGCTTTTGTTGGCAGCAATAGGATACTTTCTATTTTTTATACAGAAACCATCGGCGGGCATCTGGGAAAATGAAATAAAAATGTATTTAGAATATTTGCTTGCAGCAAGTATTTCGATATTTTTATGGGGGACTATGGCAATCATTGTTGCGAACTTGTTCCGAAATATATGGTGTGGAATTGGGATTTCTTTTATTCTATGGTTATTGCTTAATTCCACGTTTGGGGATGATTTATTCGGAAGGTACAATGTATTTTCATATGTATTCCGCAGCCATGAGCAAGGCGGAGTTGATTGGATACCAGGAAAAGTAATAGGATTTGTCTTTGCTATGCTTATGATGCTCGTTCTTTTACCGCAGACTATGAAAAGGAGGAAATAATATGATTTTGACAGTAAAAAATTTAACAGTAAAGTTTAAAAATGGATATAAAGGCATACAAAATATGAGCTTTAGGATTGGTAACGGAATTTATGGTTTGTTAGGGGAAAACGGAGCTGGAAAGACAACTCTGATGCGTGTCCTTACAACCATCATTACACCAACGTCGGGGAAGATCATATTTGAAAATATTCCGTATACAGAAAAAAATTACAGTGCAATCCAAAAAAAAATCGGATATCTTCCACAAGAATTGAATTTGTATCCTAATTTGACGGTTCAGGATACGCTTATGTATCTGGGAAGCATGTCGGGAATAGAAAAAAGAACATGCGAGAAAAGAGTAAGGTACTATTTAGAGAGAACAGGCTTGGAAGACCATAAAAATAAGAAAAACAGACAGTTATCCGGAGGTATGAAAAGACGCGTAGGATTAGCACAGGCGCTGTTAAATGAACCAGAGCTTTTAATCGTTGATGAGCCAACAACAGGACTTGACCCGGAAGAACGAGTGCGGATTAGGAGACTCTTAGTTGATTTTTCAAAGGATCGGACAGTACTGTTTTCCACGCATGTAGTAGAAGACCTTGCTGCCACTACGGATCATATTTTAATTATGAAAAAAGGGAAATTGGAGTATTCTGGTCATGCGAGCAGTCTTATTATAGAAACAAAAGGGAAATTGTGGAATTATTGTACAGATAACGAGAGGGAAGCTGAAGAAATTGAAAAGAAATTTAAGGTCACAGCCAAACAGTTTACAGAGGAGGGAATTCGCTTTAAAATATTGAGCGATGTGAAACCTTTCGCAGGTACAATGCCTGCCGAAATCACTCTAGAAGACGCATATATTTATCTGAATAACAGGTGAAAAATGTGATATAAGTGGGTAAAATTCTTGGCATCGCCTGAGTATAAGTGCATTAAAGGACTAGATTAAAAATGAATTAAAGAAAGTAAATATTATATTTCTGCCGTAAATAGAGTGAATATAAGAATAGTTTGCTACTAGAGTTAGAATGAAAGAGAAATTTCAGCTATAGATTTTGTTCAATTTGAATGTATATGTTGTTGGCCATATCTAATTCTATTCTGGAAAACGGGCTCTTTAGAGCCTGTTTTCTGTTTCGAGATATAAAAGTAAAGAGGTTGTCGGGAAATAGATAGTCCCCTGCTTAGGACTAGCTATTTCCCGACAACCCCGAAGTCTTTAAACAACAGATTCTTTTGTTGCCTGTTTATAATTACCGGCAGCATCGTAGAGGAGCAGCTTTTGGCGAAATTGCTCCAGTTTTATTTTGAAGCGTTTCCCATCCTCAACAGTCGTGAGCATAGTAAGTGCTTCTATCATTCCCTGAAGGCATCCAGTCAGTAGGTAGTATCTGCAAGGTTCTTCTGATGGTAAGATGTTGGACAAAGCCTGCCTGTGAGACATAAAAAAGGAACTGCATTATCCGTAGATACATGCAATTCCTTAACATAGAGTTCTTTCTGAATTATCTGAAGGGCAACTGGTTTGCCATCTGTTCGGGAACAGTGCTGAAACTCTCATATGACTGTCCAGCAGGCATACCGCATAGTTCGGCATTCCTTGATAACTGCCCGGTCGCTGGTAATTGTTTTGTGGCTGAATGTTTCTGTTTGGAACGGGCTGATACTGTCCATTCGCAGGAGCCATAGGAGCAGACTGCTGATAGCTGCCGTTCGGCATTCCCTGATTCTGGTAACCACTACTTGGGTTTCACTGTGCCTGATAACTACCTGTATTCGTAGTTACTGCAACCACCGTTTTGCGGAACACCGCCATTTTGATTCATGCCGGAACCTTCGGTATTGTTATCAGAATGAGTAGATGGTGCAAAGTGCCAGACTTTGACGTTGATTCTGGGTCCTGCACTTGGCTGTCCTGCATTTTACCCTGTTGGTAAATGAACGGGTGAAGTTCCAGATTCCTATAGACCATCAGACCAGTTTTTTTTGACACCTGCTTTTAATAATCGTTCTGCAAGGAATTTG
>ERZ1643250.859-NODE-859-length-29247-cov-5.816696_pt1 | contig 29247 bp, 21 predicted proteins | sample MGYA00579262_ERZ1643250 | MGnify/ENA primary metagenome ERZ1643250 (study PRJEB29033, sample SAMEA4952265) | chicken gut metagenome | biome: Broiler Chicken; feature: Gastrointestinal Tract; material: Caecum | place: Ireland | collected 2018 | study: Broiler... | reverse complement strand
CGGAAATGTCTCCTCCTTTTGACGTTTCCCTCAAAAGCCGGCCGGCGTATTGCCGGCCGGCTTTTTTGACTGTATTTGCACCTGTCAGGCAAATGCAGTATAATGGAACCATCTTGTTTGGATAGAAGGTGTATCGATGTATATCGCCGATCTGCATATTCATTCGCGATTTTCCCGCGCGACGAGCAAAGATGGCGACTTGCCGCACTTGGATTTTTGGGCCAGACGCAAGGGCATTGGCATGGTGGGGACCGGGGATTTTACCCATCCGGCCTGGCGTGCCGAACTGCACGAGCAGCTTGTGCCGGCAGGGGACGGCGTCTATACGCTGCGTGAAGAACTGCGCCTGCCCGGCGCGCCCGAGACCGAGCCGCCGCGCTTTGTGGTGACCGGAGAGATCAGTTCGATCTATAAGCGGGATGGCCGCACGCGCAAAGTGCATAACCTGATTGTACTGCCCAGCTTGGAAGCGGCGGACGAGCTGGCCGCCAAACTGGAGGCGATCGGAAACATCCACTCGGACGGCCGGCCGATCTTGGGACTGGACAGCCGTGACTTGCTGGAGCTGACCCTGGATACCTGCCCGGAGGCCGAATTTATCCCGGCGCATATTTGGACGCCGCATTTTTCAGTATTTGGGGCATTTTCTGGGTTTCGAACCTTGGAAGAATGCTTTGACGATTTGACGCCGCACATCCATGCGGTCGAGACCGGCCTGTCGTCTGACCCGCCGATGAACTGGCGGGTCTCCGCCCTGGACGGGCTGACGCTGGTGTCCCATTCGGACGCGCATTCGCCGTCCAAGCTTGGACGCGAGGCAGACCTGATCGATGCCCCGTGCGATTATCCGGGCCTGATCGGCGCCGTGCGGACGGGAAACGGATTTCTGGGCACGGTTGAGTTTTTTCCGGAGGAGGGCAAATATCATCTGGATGGCCACCGCAACTGCGGCGTGTGCCTGACGCCTGCGGAAACCATCGCCTGCGGCGGGATCTGCCCGGTATGCGGCAAGAAATTGACCATCGGCGTGGAGCATCGTGTGGAAGAGCTGGCAGACAGGCCGGAAGGGTTCCGCCCGGCGTCGGCAAAGCCCTTTGAAAGCCTGGTGCCATTACCCGAGGTTATTGCAGCGTGTACAGGCGGCGCTGCGGCTGGGAAAAAGGCCATGCAGTTATATGCGCGTATGCTGCGCGAGCTTGGGCCGGAATTTGGGATTCTGCGCGAGGCAGACCCACGGGAAATCGAGCGGGTCGCAGGCGCCTGCGTGGCCGAAGGGATCTGCCGCCTGCGCGCGGGCAAGGTCGAGCGGCACGCGGGATACGACGGGGCCTACGGCACGATCACGCTGCTGTCGCCCGATGAGATCGAGCAGTACAGCGGCCAGATCTCGATGTTTGGCATCGAGCCCATTGTCCAGACGCCAAAGGCAAAAAAACCGACGCCGCATCCGATGCCCCGGGAAGATCGAGCAGTCCAGGAAGAGCCAGGCCAGCCCCAGCCGGCGTACAACCCGGCGCAGCAGCAGGCAATCGAGACACAGGCGCAGGTCACGGCGGTCATCGCCGGCCCGGGCACGGGCAAGACCCGGACGCTGGTTGCACGCATTGCCTATCTCATTGAGACGTGCGGCGTCCGGCCGGAGGAGATCACAGCAGTGACCTTCACCAATCAGGCGGCGGCCGAGATGCGGCAGCGCCTGGAAGCGCGCCTGGGCGGCAAGCGGGCAGTTTCCCGCATGACGATTGGCACCTTCCATGCCATTTGCCGGAAGCTGCTTGCGCCGGTGCGCCTGCTCGGCCCGGGCGAAGCGATCACGCTCGCAGCCGGTGTGCTGCGGGAACAGGGCAGCAAGCAAAGCCCGAAAAAGTTTTTGCAGGCGGTTTCGCGCGTGAAAAATGGGGCAGAGCTCGAGACGGCGGGCGTGGATGCAGCCAGCTATGAAGCATACTGCAGCAAGCTGCACGAATGCGGCGCGCTGGATTTTGATGATCTGTTGATTGAGGCCCTGCAAAAGGACACCGCAGGGCACAAAAATTTTGAGCATGTGCTGGTGGATGAGTTCCAGGATATCAATGACACCCAATTTGCGCTGGTGCGTGCATGGAGCCAAGGCAGAAAAAGCCTGTTTGTCATCGGCGATCCCGATCAGTCGATCTATGGGTTCCGCGGGGCGAGCGGGCGCTGTTTTGCACGCTTACAGCAGCAGTTCCCCGCGGTGCAGACCATCCGCCTGGTTGAAAATTACCGTTCTGCACCGGAGATCTTGCGGGCGTCCGGTGCTGTGATACAGAAAAATCCCGGCGGCGTGCGGCAATTGGACGCCAACCGGCCGACAGCCGGCCCGGTCCGTCTGGTGTGCGCAAACGACCCGTTTTCCGAGGCGGTATTTGTGGCCAAAGAGATCGGGCGTCTGACCGGCGGCGTGGACATGTTGGAGGCACAGCGCCTGGGCAGCGCACAGCAGGCGCATGCCTTTTCCGAGATCGCAGTACTCTGCCGTACCCATCGCGGGCTGGATCTGATTGAAAAGTGCCTACAGCACGATGACATCCCCTGCATTGTCAGCGGACGGGAAGCGTTCCTAGAAGCGGACGATGTGCGGGCGGTGCTTGCATTTTTCCGGGTACTGGATGTACCGGGGGACGCGGCGGCGCTTGAGACCGCACTCCATCTGATCTGGGACTGCCCAGGGGATCTCATTGCGAAGGCGCAGGCCGCCTGCGCGGGCATGGAGCAGTTCGACCCCGAGGCACTTACGCCGCAGCTACAGGGCTTCGGGCACTTGGAGGCATGGCTGGCACGCTGCACAGAATGGCTGCCGCATCGGAAAGACAAACCTTGGAAGTGCATCGCGCGCTGGGAAGGCTGTTACGGAAGCTCGGAAACGCTCGAGAGATTGCGCTGCACGGCGGTATTCCATCCCAATTTTACCGCGCTGTGGGACGCGCTGGCATTGGGGCAGGAAGCTGACCTGTGCCGCGCCTCGGGCAAGGGCTGGAAATCGGGCGCGGTGCGGCTGATGACACTGCACGGCGCTAAGGGGCTGGAATTCCCGGTCGTGTTTGTAGCGGGTGTCACAGCGGGGGAACTGCCGCTGGAGTCGCCCAGCCGCCCGGCCGATGTACAAGAGGAACGGCGGCTCTTTTACGTGGGCATGACGCGGGCGCAGGAGCAGCTGATTTTGACCTGCGGCGGCACGCCCTCGGCTTTCCTGGCCGACTTGCCGGCCGAAGTGCAGCGCGAGTTACGGGCCCCGCGGCCTGTGCCGGAGGCCGAGCAGCTCAGCCTATTTTAGCGGGATAAATGGGAGATCCGCTGGAAACCGTTTTGGTTTCCAGCGGATTTTTTGTATGGCAGGCAAAGCCATCCAAAGCACATGGCAGGAAAATTTCCATGATAAATTCACAATTCCATGGTATACTCCAACCAGGTGATACGTTATGAGAAAAATTTTGATTGTGGAAGATGAACCGGATATTCAGGAACTTTTGTGCACGTACCTGCGCGAAGCCGGCTATGAGACGGCCGTCGCGGGCGACGGGATAGCCGCCCTGCACCTGTTTCAGAGCCAAGTGTTTGACCTGGTGCTGCTCGACCTCATGCTCCCCAAGCTGGACGGCTTTGCGGTCTGTGAACGCATCCGGCAGCAATCCCAGGTACCGGTCCTGATGCTGACGGCCCTGGACGGGGAGACGCAGCAGCTGCGCGGTTTTGGTTTGGATATTGACGACTACGTGACCAAACCCTTCTCGATGCCGGTGCTGCTGGAAAAAATCCGGGTGATTCTGCGGCGAAGCGGCGGGACAGGGGAAGATACTTGCCTACACTACCGGGATCTGACGGTCGATTTGGACACAAGGGAGGTGTGCCAAGACGGGCGGACACTGGAGCTGACCGCTCGAGAGTTCGAACTGCTATGCACCTTCTTGACGGCGCCGGGGCGCGTTTTTACGCGCGAGATGCTGCTGGCTAAGCTGTGGGGATATGATTTCTACGGAGACGAGCGGGTTGTGGACAGTCATATCAAAAACTTGCGCCGCAAATTGGAGCGAGACTACATTGAGACGGTCAGGGGGGTGGGCTACCGTGTTGCAAAGCAAACTCGCTGAGAGCCTGACCGCCCGTATCTTCCTGATCACCGCCCTGATCCTGCTCTGTGCCGGCGCGGTGACTTTTGGCCTCATTGCCTGGGCCACCCCCAGCACCTATACGGCTGTCGTCAACGATGATTTGACACACCAGGTCGATGCGCTCATCGAAAAGCTGGAAGATACCCGGCTGTCCGACAGCGGCCCGCTGCTGGATGCGTTCATACGCGCCTCTGGGGCGAGCGCGATGCTGGTCGGACCGGACGGCGAGATCGCGGAGACCGGGTCGCTGCTTGCGATCCAGCCGGTTTATGAGGACGATATGACAATGGTGACAACCGCGCAGAACGATACCATTGTCACCTACGCGGCCGATGGCGGACCGTCTGAGAACACGGTGACAGTCACAATGTCCGATCAGGCCGCCATCACGGCCAATGTACAGTTTGCCGATCAGGCGGGGCAGTACGCCCTCTATATCACCCCGCGGGCACAGGCTGAAAATTTGGCTGTGCGGGCGCTCATACAGATGGCGCCCTGGCTGTTGGTGGTATTGCTGGCATTTTCGCTGTTATGCGCCCTGGTCTACTCCCGCTACATCACGCGGCCCATCGTCCGTCTGAACAAGATCGCCGGGAAAATGGCGGAGCTGGATTTTCATTGGTCGTGTGAGCAGACCCGGCGGGATGAAATCGGGCAGCTCGGCCGCAGTCTGGATGAGATGGCCAGACGGTTGGACGCCGCCCTAAAGGCGCTGGAGGCTGCCAATCATGCGCTGCGTGGGGAGGTAGAGCAGGAGCGGGAGCTGGACCGCCAGCGGATGGCTTTCTTTTCTGCGGCCTCTCATGAGTTAAAGACCCCGATCACGATCTTAAAAGGGCAGCTTGCCGGTATGCTGGATAGGGTGGGGGTATACCAGGACCGGGACAAATACTTACTGCGCTCGCTGCGGGTGACGGGCCGGATGGAGAGCCTGATCCAGGAGATGCTGACGATCTCCCGCATGGAAACCGGCGCGGTACCGGTCAAACAGGAGCGCGTGGAGCTGTCCGCCCTGGTGAATAGCCAAATCATGTTGGACGCTGAGCTGTTTGAGCAGCGCGGCCAGGCCCTGCGCTGTGCCCTGACGCCTGGGATCTTCATCGCGGGAGACGCCTCCCTGCTCGGAAAAGCCGTGGGGAATTTGCTTTCCAATGCCGCGTTTTACACACCGGAGGGGGCGGAGATCCGCGTATGGTGCGGGATGCTGGACGGCCGCCCGGCCTTGACCGTGGAAAATACCGGGACACATATTCGGGAGGAAGCCCTGCCCCATCTCTTTGAGGCGTTTTACCGGGAAGAAAGTTCACGCAACCGCCGCACAGGCGGCAGCGGATTGGGGCTGTACCTCGTCCGGATGATTTTGCAGCGCCATGCGGCAGCATGTGAAATCGCAAACACGGAAGCAGGGGTATGCGCTACGGTGCGGTTCCGACCGGAAGGCGCGACGATGGGACAAAGGGGGCTGATAGGATTCAGACGAGGACAACTGAGAAGATATAACTAAATTTACGGTAGTCAAGGATTACTGTGTATAATAAAATAAAACATATATATCTTGGTCTATATCTTGATCCGCAAAATGAGTGAAGCAGAAGATATTATGAATTTTGATTGGGAAAGAGGCGGTCCTATGACGTGTGATTTACAGATGGTTTGGGCAAAGACAGACCCATATCAATCGATTTTGACGCACTCCATCCTCGCGGGGATAATAGCGCAAGTCATCACCGAAAAAATGATCGTTCCTGGTGTGCGGCGCCGGCTGTCTGAGGCCCTGTCATGCACGGAAGAGGCATTAAAAGACTGGATCGGGTACCTGACCTCCCTGCACGATATCGGGAAGGTGGAAGGCCAATTTCAATGCCGATGGCCGCAGATGAGAGAAAAGATGGATCAGATGCAGCTGCCCTCCGGCAGCTATGGCTTGGAACCTGTCCGGCACGAGAAGACCACATACCTGTGCTTGCGGGATCGCATTTGGAGCGCGGTCCCCAATCGTAAAATGGCTAAGTTTTATGCCAAGCTGTTGGGGGCGCACCACCAGGGGAAACATGGCGGAAAGGGCGATCAGGGAAATCCATTTTGGAATACGCTGCAGGAAGAGCTAGAGCACAGGATGCGGCGCCGGTTCCTGCATGCGGAGTCGGTGTATTTGCCAGAGCTGGAGAAAAAAGATCGGGGCAGTGTGGGCGCCCTGCTGCTTGGGATCGTAATCCTGTCCGATTGGATCGCATCCAGCGACTACTTTGCGCAGGCAGAGACGTGGTTTGACCAACCGGATGCGCAGGAGCATGCGGTACACCTTGCAGAGATATTTCTGACAATCAGCGGGCTGGAGAGCCAGGCCGTAGAATGGGGAACGGCATTTCCTCAAGTATGGCCGAATATTCCGAGAGATGGGATGCGTGGGCTGCAGGCCGAGACCGAAGCCCTGTTCCAGCAGGCACAGGAGCGCATTGCGATGGTGCTGCTGGAAGCCCCGATGGGAGAGGGAAAAACCGAGGCGGGCATTTATGCTGCGCTTCAGATGGCCCGGCAGTGGGGGAAAAATGGGTTTTATGTGGGGCTGCCAACAGCCGCGACTTCGAATCAAATGGTCGGACGTATGCGGGGGCTCCTGGATCTGCACCACACGGCCGAGCAGGTCCGGCTGCTGCACAGTATGGCTTGGTTAAGCGAGGATACAACCCATTTTTTCTATCCGAACTTTGAGACAGAAGAGGAACGCTACGCTTCCGGCTGGCTGCTTCCCGTACGGAGAGGGCTGCTGGGTTCTTATGCGGTCGGAACAGTCGACCAGGTTATGATGTCCGTTTTACTCGTGAAATACGGCGTTTTGCGCTTGCTTGGCCTGTCCGAGAAAGCCCTCGTGATTGACGAATTGCATTCTTACGACGTCTATATGAGCGAGATCCTGCACCGGTTATTGGAATGGTGCAAGGCACTGGAAATCCCGGTCGTTTTATTGTCAGCGACCCTTCCGCCCGAGAAAAAAGCGCAAATGCTGTCTGTTTACACGGCCGAGCCAATTTCCTCCGTCTATCCTGCCGTGACGGCGATTACAGAATCAGGTAAAGTGCTGGTGCGGCCGATCGCTCACACAGAAAAACAGCAGACGGTATCGGTCACGCTTTGCCCAATCCTGTATCAGAGCGAACAGATTGCCTCGCGTGCAACAGAATTGGTTAAAGATGGAGGCTGCCTCTGTATCCTGCTCAATACCGTGCAGCAGGCGCAGGAAGTTTTTCAGGCCGTACAGGCTACGGGCTTTGCCGGGGAGCTACTGCTGTTTCATGCGCGATTCCCGGCAGCGCGGCGGGAACAGATCGAACAGCGCTGTATTAGGCTGTTTGGAAAAGACACATCTGTACGGCCTCAAAAAGCGATTTTGGTCGCGACCCAGGTGGTGGAACAGTCCCTGGACGTGGATTTTGACGTGATGATGACAGAGATCGCCCCGATTGACCTTGTGCTCCAGCGCATGGGACGCGAATTCCGGCACAAGGACACACCCCGGCCGCCGCATATTACGGCACCGCATCTCTATGTCCTGACGCCGGAGCAGCCCGAACGGTTGAAAAGGGATAGGTCGGTCTATCCAGACTGCCTGCTGCAGCAAAGCATCCATCTCTTGGAACAATACAAGATGATCCGCATCCCGGAAGACCTGCCGGAACTGGTCACGCTGGGATACGATCCGGCGGCTGCGCCGCCCGAGGCGCTCACCAGCTGGCTGGAACATCAAATTGATGACCAGGTGAAAGCGTCAGTGAGTGGGAGCTGTCTGATCCAGGAACCTGAGAAAGGGTATACCCCCATCATCGGACCGGAGGAAATCCAGTTCGATGACCTGGAAAGTACCAGCTACCTCTCAGCCAAGACACGGCTGGGAGAACCGACCGTCCGCATTGTACTCCTGCCTCCAGACCGCTTTCAATATTTCCGCAAGAAAAGCCAGAAAAACGGGGAGCGGATTTGTCTGTCGGAGGTGAGTGGGGAGGAAGCGCGGGAGATCCTGAGATCCAGCGTTGCAGTCCAAGAAAAGCGCTTGCATGCGGGCCATGAGGTGATTTTTGGGAAGAGACTGCTGGAGGGGGTCCGAATTTATCCTTCGACGATCGATAAGAGCGGAAATCTACAGTATACGCAAACGGATGGTAGACGAATCGTGATAAACAGGGAGCTAGGTGTAACCTTTGAGGAAGGTGATGTGCGTGAAAGCGTCGTTTAATCTCTTGACACAGCCGTGGATTCCGGTGATAGATCTGAACGGAACTGCGCAGGAAGTTGGCTTATTGGCGGCCCTAGAACGGGCCCATACCTACCGAGGCGTTCGGGATATCTCACCGATGGTGGAATACAGCGTGTACCGGTTTTTGATTGTCGTTCTGATGGATATGTTCCGCCCGGAAGACAGCGATGCACTGGATGAGCTGTTGGATGAAGGCTGTTTTGACCCGGATATCATCCGGGATTATGTGCGTACCTGTGAGCGGGAAGGAGTCCGTTTCGATCTGTTTGATCCGGAAAGGCCGTTCCTACAGACCACATATCAGAAAGATTGGGATCGAGAGCCAAAATCTGTTACGGTCTTGGATTATACGATCCCAAACGGGAACAATCACATCCATTTTGATCACAAACGCGGGTATGCGGCCTATGCACCGGGCAAGGCGCTGCGGATGATGCTCGCGGCGCAGATTTTCTGCACGGCAGCTGCCCAAGGGTACCCTTCCAATGTCAATGGTGCGCCGCCGTGGTTTACCTTGATTCAGGGGCAAAATTTGTTCCAGACTTTGGTATTTAGCATGCTTGGAGGGGACAGGATCAAGCTGCCATTGGACCGTCCGCCAGTCCTGTGGCGCAATCTGGATGAAGTAACACCCAAGCAAAAGGTGGCGAAGACCTCGTGGCTGCTCGGTATGCTCTTCCCGGCCCGCAGGATTCATCTGATCCCAAGCGAGGATGGGCATTGTGTCGCAAGTGTATATTTTAGCCAGGGGATGAATTACGCAGTGACCGATGCGTGGGAGGACCCGCATGTTACATACCACATCACCCCGAAAGGACGCTTCAACTGGAAGCCTTCCAGTGATGAAACCATCTGGCGCAACCTGACCGATCTGATCGACACAGCGGGAAAACGCGCGCCGCAGATTGTAGCACAATATGAAGATCTGGATCATTCCGACCGTTTCTTGTCGCTCACGCTTTATGGCGTCGAGACAAACCAGGCCAGCTATATCAAAGCACAGCGGCACGATCTTCAGATCCCCAAGAAGATTATCGGAAATGAAACTGCACTGCGATTTATCACCGGATATATTGCACAGGCAGAGCGGCTGGGAAGGGCACTTTATAAATCCCTAAACCATGAAGAGATTACAGAAGAGAGCCGCCTTCAGGCAAGGCAACGGTATTATGCATCCTGTGAACGGCTCCTGTGGGATCAGTTTGAGGCGATGACCGCGCCTGCATTTGATTCTGAATCCAGCTTGCAGGCTGCGGTGCGCCAGCAATGCCAGGAAGCGGCCAAGAGTGCGGACTGGATTTTGGCACAGTTGCTCCTGCGCGGCAAAACGATGCTCCAGGCTATGAATAATCAGCAAAAAATTCTTGGAAAAGAGATTGCAGCCATCAAAAAGGAGATGAAAATATGACCAAAGTGGATTGGGACGGATTTTTTGTGCGGTTGGATGCTCTGCCCAAGGGCAGCCGCGTTGCCCTGAAGCGGGCAGCCGGGACTATGCTGCAACAGACAGACGGACGGACCATGAGGATCTTTTATCAGTGCCTGCCCGACATGGTTGCGCCATGGCAGGAAGATCGGGCGTTTGCGGCCGCCTGCCTGCATTGCCTCTGGGATGCGGCAGACAAACGCCAGCCGATGGAACAGGTTTTTTACCAGCTGGGCCGGGATCAGGATATTTCAGAGAGCGTGCAGCACCGGTTGGGGGCGCTGCTGGATGTCCCGTGGGATGAAGATGGGTTTATGCTGACCAAATTGACGCGGCTGATCCGGCTGGCAAGCTCCAAAGGCTATGCGGTGGATTGCCAGCGGCTGCTGGAAGATTTGTTCTATTGGAATGGGGATAAGCAAGCTGTGCAGCGCAAGTGGGCGCGTGCACTTTATACGAAACCGGAAGATTCACAGGATGCGCAAAAAGGAGAATGATCTATGTTATACGAAATTCATATGCTGAAAAACTATCCTCCGGTCAATCTGAACCGGGACGAGTCCGGAGCCCCGAAGTCCTGTATGTTTGGCGGAACCACCCGCGGCCGTGTATCCAGCCAGTGCCTGAAGCGGAGCTGGCGGATATCGCCGCTGTTTTCCCAAGCCATTGGCGCGGAACATTTGGGCATCCGTACCCGGCAGCTTCCCCAGTTGGCAGCCGAGAAACTGGCCGAGCTTGGTGTCAGTCAGGAGTACATCGACGCGGTATTTCAAAAAATCAGCGGGTTTGGAAACAAAGAGGGCAAAGAGAATAAAGATGGCAGTTATACTGCGCAGATCATCTTCTATGCACCGGAGGACATTCAGGCAGTTGCGGATGCTGTCCATGAGATGATCAAGGACTGTGTGTCTGTGAAAGATGTAAAGGCACTGAAGGCCAAAGACCTGCAGGATGCTGTTAAGGGCGCGGATGTTCGTCCGATCACGTTGGATATGGCACTGTTTGGCCGCATGGTTACTTCCAACGCGTTCCGTGATGTTGAGGCCGCCATGCAGGTTGCGCACGCAATCTCGACCAATAAGTTGAACATGGAGTCCGATTACTTCACGGCAATGGATGATCTTCTGAGCGGTGCGACCATGGAAGAGACCGGTTCGGCTATGATCGGAGATACAGATTATAACGCATCGTGCTATTATCTGTATGCCTCGTTGGATACCGATATTTTGCGCGACAATCTGAAATACACAGAGGATGCTGACCAACTGATTCGAACCGCAATCCCGGCTTTGATTCGCACAATGGCACTGACCAATCCTTCGGGCAAACAGAACAGTTTTGCCGGAAATGTACTTCCCAGTGCGATCTTGATTGAGTGTAAGGAAGAAAAGGTACCTGTCAGCATGGTAAATGCTTTTGTACGCCCCATCAAACCGGAGCCCTCCAATGACTATGACCTGGTCAAGGGCAGCATTCAGGCGCTGGTTCGTCAGATTGATACCATACAGGGCTGCTTTGGGCTCAATGTCAAGCAGCGGCTGTGGTTCTGTCCCGCGGCGGATTCCATTGCACCGACATGCGAGGCGACGGTGTGCAAGACACTGCCTGAGCTGCTGGAGCAGGTCGCCGGGACACTGGCATGAGGCGGCTGCGATGGGAAAGACATTACTGATTTTGCGGCTGGAAGGGGTATTGCAGTCCTGGGGAGATCACTCCAAGTGGGACACGCGCGACAGTGGGGACTTTCCGAGCAAATCCGGTGTGGTAGGGCTTTTGGCCTGCGCCTTGGGACTGGAGCGGGACGACCCGGAGATCGCCGAGCTGTCTGCAAATCTGCATATGGCCGTGCGAGCCGATCGCCCAGGCATCCGTATGTTGGATTTTCATACGGTGCGCGGCAATCCCCTGTACAATGCCGAGGGAAAAGCGCGGGCAAACAATACGGTGGTATCGTATCGATGGTATTTGCAGGATGCCAGTTTTTTGGTGGTGATTGACTTACCTGAGGCTTGGCGAGAGCGGGTCATAGAAGCCTTGCAGCATCCCGTATGGCCGATTTATCTGGGACGTAAGAGCTGCGTCCCGTCCCGTCCAGTTTTGGAAGAAACAACCGCGTCGTATATCGATCTGATGGATGCGATCCGGCACTATCCGGTATGCAAACGGGAAGAAGATGGCCCTGCGCCGCAATCGCTGTACTATGAATGCGAGATTCCAGGAGACAGCACGGCCAGCTATACCCGTGCAGATGAACGGATATCGGAAGGGCGCAGCTTTGCGCTTCGCTCGGTACATCGTGGTATGGTCACCAGGGAGGTACAAGATGTATCTGACAAAAATTGACTTATCGCATCTTCAGAGGGACATCCGACGGCGGTTGGGCGACTGCCAGCAGTTCCATCAGATGATTATGGGGCTTTTTGGATGTGATCGCAAGAGTGCGGGAGTGCTCTATCGTGTGCGTGAGGATCGCAACACTTTGGCAGTATATCTCTATTCCAACCGGCCGATCAGCCGGGAGCATCTGCTGCCTGGAATGCACATTTCCGGCCAGCGCGATGTGACCTTATGGCTGGAATCCATGAAGCCTGGACAGGTGTGGCACTTTGACTTATTGGCCTCCCCGACAAAAAAGGTGGAACAGGACGGCACAAAAAACAGCCGGCGGCGCATACTTCGCACCTTAGAGGAGCGCATCGCCTGGCTGGCCAAGAAAGGGGTGCAAAACGGGTTCCAGCTGATAAGTTGCCAAGAACTGGGAGGCGGCCAGATCACCGGCCGGCATATCCAGGAGCGCGGCGGCCGGATGTATTTGGATCAGTACCATTATCAGGGAACACTCCAGATTACAGATGCAGAACAATTTCAGAAAGCTGTCCAGGAAGGGATCGGGCCTGGAAAGTCCTACGGTCTGGGGATGCTGCTGCTGAATCCATAGCACAAGACTACAGGTCGATTCTTTGAACTTTTTTGAAGAGAAAATAGGGCGGATGGCGCCAATCATCCGCCAAACTCTAATTTCGTTTTAGTGTAAGCCCCACGTGCGTGGGGATGAACCTGCGCCGTGTGTCCGCGCACAGCCTCCGCAAATGTAAGCCCCACGTGCGTGGGGATGAACCGCGACGGCGAAACCGTCCTGCTCTTGGAATGCGGTAAGCCCCACGTGCGTGGGGATGAACCGATTGCACCGGTTGACAAGGCAGAGGAAGACAGCGTAAGCCCCACGTGCGTGGGGATGAACCACCAGCATCATGCAGCATACGATAATCGTCCGCGTAAGCCCCACGTGCGTGGGGATGAACCGGATAGAAAACGTGTGGTAGACATTGAGAAAATAGTAAGCCCCACGTGCGTGGGGATGAACCGCCACAACCACGGCAGGTAGCATTTATGAGTAGGTAAGCCCCACGTGCGTGGGGATGAACCGGGGTTTTCATATGTATTTACATAATATCACAAGTAAGCCCCACGTGCGTGGGGATGAACCTCGTACCTCCATATTAACATCCACATGTACATTAGTAAGCCCCACGTGCGTGGGGATGAACCATCACGTACAATCATAGTTTTGAGACGTATCACGTAAGCCCCACGTGCGTGGGGATGAACCGATTATATGGCGGTGGCCGCTGAGGGGCCTCAGAGTAAGCCCCACGTGCGTGGGGATGAACCAAACACACCTCCAGGGGGGATTCCTCATGGCAACCGTAAGCCCCACGTGCGTGGGGATGAACCGCTGATATATGATAAAGGCAAGGATATAAGTAAGTAAGCCCCACGTGCGTGGGGATGAACCGGAGGGCGGAAACGATGATTTGTCCGAAAATGTGTAAGCCCCACGTGCGTGGGGATGAACCGCCATTCATACACGACGCGCAACGTGTATTGTGGTAAGCCCCACGTGCGTGGGGATGAACCGCCCCGCCAGTTGTCCAAGCGCTGCACGTTCTCGTAAGCCCCACGTGCGTGGGGATGAACCGCTGCAATACTCGCCAAAGCTGCAACACTCGCCGTAAGCCCCACGTGCGTGGGGATGAACCGGAACAAATTAACGAAATATTGCTGCCCCTTTCGTAAGCCCCACGTGCGTGGGGATGAACCTCACCAGCAAGAACTTCAGAATATCCGGGCTATGGAAACCCCACAGGTGTGGGGATACATGCAAAGGAGGTAGCCTTAAAATGAAGAACCTGCAAGAACTGCCCCAACTAAAAGATAGTATCAGCTACTTGTATGTGGAGCATGCGATCATTGAGCAGAATGATGCGGCGATTATAGCAATTCAGAAAGACGGACGGACGCCGATCCCGATCGCCGCGATGACATGCCTGCTATTAGGCCCCGGGACCAGCGTGACCCATGCGGCGATTCGGGCAATCTGCGAAAACGGATGTATGGCGATTTGGTGCGGCGAACATGCAGAACGTTTCTATGCTGCCGGTATCGGAGAGACCAGAAGTGCGAAAAATCTGCTGACACAGGCAAAAGCCTGTATGGACGCCGACAGGCATCTGGAAGTCGCGAAAAGAATGTATCAGGTCCGTTTTCCCAAGCTAAAAGTGGGTGGGATGACCTTGCAGCAGCTCCGTGGGATGGAGGGGATTCGCGTCCGAAAGGCGTATGAACTGGCGGCAAAGACCACCGGTGTCCGATGGAAAAATCGGTCTTACAAAGCCGAGAAATGGGAACAGTCTGACCGCGTGAATCAGGCGTTGTCCGAAGCAAACGCGCTGCTGTACGGACTTTGCCATGCTGCAATCGTTTCCCTGGGATATTCTCCCGGTCTTGGGTTTATTCATACGGGAAAGCAGCTCTCTTTTGTATATGATGTAGCCGATCTTTATAAGGCTGAAACGACCATCCCGGCAGCATTTGAGGCGATCCAGAAAATGGGGAAAGGCGAGGATGACAAGAAGCAAGTGCGCTTGTCCTGCCGGACCTATCTCGCAAACGCACATGTCCTATCGCGGATCGCGCAGGACCTTGCCTGGATCTTTCAGGAGGATCAGGAAGCGGAAGAGACAGATGCAGACGCGCAGAGCGCATTGTGGGATAATGAGCAGGGGGAGATCGAGGGAGGCAGGAATTATGCCGGAGGAGGCGCGCCATTATGACCGTGATTGTGATGGAGTGTGCGTCAGAAAGTATTCGCGGAGAGTTGACCAGATGGTTTTTAGAGCTAAAACCCGGCGTATTTGTCGGAAATGTAAACGCCCGGATTCGGGAATTATTATGGAAGCGGATCTGCGAAACCGATGCCGCGATTGGTTCGGTCATGGTCTTTTCTGCCCGCAATGAACAGGGATTTGAAATGAAAGTTTTTGGCGATCCCAAACGAAAAGTGACAGATTTTGAGGGGATTCAGTTAATTACAGTCGCCCCAAGCCCGGAGGACAGGACCGAAACCATCGGCCTGCCCGAGCCAGTCCCTGACTTTCAGGCGACCGATCTATCAGGATCTGGTGAGCGGGATACCGTCCGTCCGCCAGAGGATTTCACAGCTTTATAAGAAAACAGCACCGCATGTTTGAGGCGGTGCTGTTTCCTTATGGAGGGCCGAAGGCGTGGGCCTCCACATAAAACACACACGCCCTTCAAATACGCTTCATATAGGCCTGGTATGCTTGTCCTATTCCAATGAGAAAGGAACAAGGCGATATGGAAATTGAGATTCAAGATGTCAGCATGACCTATCCGAACGGAAAACAGGCGCTGCAAAACCTAAATCTGCACCTCAAAGCGCCCAGCTTGGTTGGCTTGCTGGGCCAGAATGGGGCGGGAAAGTCCACTTTGATGAAGCTGCTTGTAGCAGCTTTGCTGCCAACCGGCGGCGCGATCCAAGTGGATCATGTGCCGCTGAGCAAGGCCGAACGGGCGCTGAAATCCAAGCTCGGCTATTTGCCACAGGACTTTGGGCTGTTCGATACGCTGACGGTCACACAGTTTTTGGACTATATGGCCGCCCTCAAGGGGGTGCCGCACCCCAAAGACGCCATCCAGCAGGCCATCCGGGCGGTCAATTTGGAGGAGAAAGCAAAGGCCAGGATCCGGACTTTATCGGGCGGCCAGCGCCAGCGGGTTGGCATTGCCCAGGCGCTTTTGGGCGATCCTCCCTTCCTGATTTTCGACGAACCCACGGTCGGCTTGGACCCGGAAGAACGGATTCACTTCCGCAACTTGTTCTCCCGCGCGGCAGAAGACCGTCTGGTGCTGCTCTCTACGCACATCATCGAAGATGTGCAGTCGGTATGTGACCAGATCGTCGTCATGCATCACGGGCAGATCTTGTTCACGGGCACACCGGAACAGCTCATTCAATCTGCTGTCGGCCACGTGGGCGTCTTTTGGGAAAAGGACGAGATGCAGGAGAGGGGGCTGCACATCACTGCAAGGGTCAACACCCGCAAGGGCGTCCGCTGCCGGGCGGTGGCGGATGAGCTCCCGCCCTATGCCAAGATGGAGGAGCCGACATTGGAGGACGCCTACCTCTATTTGCTCTCCCGAGACCCGGGGGAGGTAACGCCATGAAAACCTTGCAGCTTTTTCCGCTGGAGCTTGTGCGGCTGCTGCAAAGCCGTCTGGCCTGGCTCATTATCCTGGCGACCGTCCTGTCTCCTGTGGCCGGCTTGGTGCTCTACAAGCCGGCGACGGCGACCACAATGCTGTCCCAATATTTGGCCAATCCCGCCATAGCCGGTGGCGTCGTGGGCGGCATCCTGTTTGGTATTTTGACCATATTTGAGCTGGACCGTGTCCGCCGCAGCCGTGCGGATGCGCTGCTGGATGCCGCAGTTTCCCCGCTGGCCATGGCGTGCGTGCATCTGCTGTCGCTGCTGACCACTGCGGTGCTGGCATGGGGCCTCACGGCATTGGTTTGGTTTCCAGTCAGCAAGGGGATGATTGGCACGGTTTTGGACGGCGTCGATTATGGATTGGCCTACGGGCTTCTCATGGGTCTGGCGCTGCCGCTGGCGATCCTGGCAGCCGCTGCCGCCGATCAGTTTACCCGCCGGGCTGACCTGGCTTTGGTCCTGTTTGCCGCCTTTGCGGCGCTCAGCTTGACGGTTTGGAAAGATCACTGGCAGCTTTGCTGGCTCAACCCCTGTGTGTGGGCATTGTCGGACGATTTTTCCAACTTCCGGATCTTTCGCTCGGTGGCCTATATGCGTCTGACCTGGCTGGCGGCGCTGGCCGGGGTTTGGGCGGTGTCCTATCTCTGCATTCGGCGATACGGGAAAGGGCCGCTCGGCTCGCTCTTTCGGAACGCGCGGCGGGCCTATCGCCCGGTGATCGCGCTGCTTTTGCTGGCCTGCTCGGGCACAGCCTACGCCGCCCAGCCCCTGGTCGACCACAGCAATCCAGATCAGACCGTGATGGCCTTTTATGACATCCCTTATGCGCAGGATGTAGTATGCACCGGGCTCCACGCCCAGGTATTTCCAGACACCACCGCGGGCACGATATCCGGCACGGCATCCTACACGTTCCGCAACACGTCCGGGCAAGAACAGATGGTGGCGCTGAGCGTGACGCCCGGCTACGAAATCTCGGCGGTGCAGGCGAACGGCGTCGATGTGCCGTTTTCGGTGAGCGAGTACCAGGAGTTCAACGAAGCCAAGATGGAGGTGACCCTCCCCGCAGCGGAGCAGGTGGAGCTGACCGTGCGGTACAGCGGATTCCCGCGGGAGAACGGCAATCTTGCTGCCATGCAGGGCAGCAAGGAGATCAGCCGCGAATACCTGTGCCTGGAAAACGCTGCGCTTTTGCCGGGACTGCTAAACGTCAGCCCGGACGAAACGGCCGATCCGGCCACGATCGAGATCACAGTGCCCAGCTCCATGACCGTCATCCCCTTTGGGGACAGCCAGGCGGAGGTCGTGGCGGAGCACGACGACGGCACCAAAACCTGGCGTTATGCGGACAGCGGGATGGGCGGCATTCTGTATGCCGGGGACTATATTCGGGAGGACATCCAGGCCGGTGGCCTGTCCATTGCATTTTACTATGGGCGCAAGCACCAGCCCATCATGCAGGCCACCGGTGCGGCGGACGCTGTCAAGGCAGTGGTGGATTACTGCACCCAGCACTATGGCCCGCTGTCTTTCAGCGCAGGCGGGACGCTCAAGCTCATCCAGAGCCGGGTGCTTGGCGGCGGGTATGCCACGTATGGCGCCAGCCTGCTGGATGAAGCGGACTTTGCGGCGGACAACCTGAACAACGCCGATAAGGGCGCGGCGGCCGGCGAGGTCATGATACATGAGCTCGTGCACCAGTGGTGGGGCCTGGGCAATATGTTCGATACGCCGGGCCCGGACAGCCCCTGGTCGGCCGAAGGGCTGACCGTCTACACCACCTACCGCATCGTCAAGGCGCTTTACGGGGAGGCGTATGCCCGGGAACACTATGTGAGCCAGTGGCAGAAAAACGTTGACGACTACTATTTGGACTTTTATGTCCGAAACCCGGAATATTTGGATAGATTGCCCGAAGCACAGCGGCTCAAGATCACGAACGACCTCGCTTATGTGCGCCAATACTGCGAGATGCCGCTCAAGCTGCTGAAAGCGGAGCAGCTAGTCGGAGGGGAGGCGGCCATGGACCAGATTTTGCAAGCGCTGTTCGTCCGGGAACTGGACCCGATGTATCCCTATCTGACGTATCAGGATTTCTTAGATGCCTGTGGATTGACAGAGGAGGATTTGCGCCTTGATTAAAATTTTTCGATATGAATGTCAACGCCTGTTGCGGAACAAGTTCTTCTTTGGGCTTTTGCTGGTGGTGTTGTTCTATGGCTGGCAAGTGCTGAACCAAGTCACGATCTTAGGGGTGGCCCACACCGCGCCGTTTTCTGCCTGGAGCTTTGGCGACTATCTCAGCCGGATGCTGCCATTCCTGTGGATCGGGACGCTGTTTTTTCTGACCTTTTTTACCTCAAGCCAGGCCTGTCGGATCGCAGTACTGACCGATGCGACGCCGGTCTCCGCGCGTGCTTATGCCCTCGCACGATGCGCAGCGGTGTTGACGGGGACGGCGCTGCTGGCAGCAAGCAGCGCTGCGGAGGCAGCGGTGTTTTATGGCTGGTATTTTGGATGGTATAGCTGGGGCAGCCTGCTCTTCCCAGCCATGGTCACCCTGCTGCCGCCCTTGGCGCTTGCGCTGGCGAGCGGCTGGCTGCTCGGGGAGATACGCCCCTGGCTGCTCTATGCCTGGATGGCGGCGCCCTTTGTATGCCGGGCTTTGCCGCTGCCGGCAGCACTGGGGATGTGGAACGGGAGCTTTTTCACGCAGTATCCGCTGACGTGTACGGCGCTGGACCCGGCTTTCGCCCTGCCGGCGCCGGTGGCCGCCGCGCAAGGCGCGGTGCTGGTCTTGGCCGTGGGGCTTCTGCTGTGCGGGCCGCGGCTTCGGGCGCGGAACGGGGCTGCTAGGCCGCGATAACGAAAAAAACAGAGAGGCCTCCGCTAGTTTTGGCGGAAGCCTCTCTGCTTTTTGGGGGAATATGCCGCAGGCACATACCTGCGGCATACTGTTATTTTGCGGGATTTACTTTGCGATGTTCTCGCAGAAGCGCATGAGGATCGTCGCGACCTGTGCGCGGGTCGCCGAGCCCGCCGGGGACAGCGTGGTCGCGCTGGTGCCCGAGATCAGGCCGGAGGCATTGGCCCAAGCCATGGCGTCGGTCGCATAGGTGCTGACCTGTGCCGCGTCGGTGAACACAGACAGATCGGCCTTGGCGGTCACGTCATAGCCCTTGTGCTGCGCGTAGCGGTACAGGATGGCAGCCATCTGCTCGCGCGTGATGACGCCGTCCGGGCTGAAGGTGGTCGCGCTGGTGCCAGAGACGATGCCGTTCTGCGCCGCCCAAGCGACTGCATCCGCGTAGTACTGGCCGGCTGCAACGTCGGTGAAGGCAGTCGTACCGGTGACGGCCGGGGTGCCCTCCAGGCGGTACAGGATGGTCACGATCATGCCGCGGGTCGTGGTCAGGGTGGGGCTGAAGGTGGTCTCGCTGGTACCGCTCATCATGCCATTTTCAAAGACGTACTGAACTGCGTCTGCATACCAATCGCCAGCAGCGACGTCTGCAAAATCAGCCTTGATGGCCTCGTCCTCGATTGCTGTGAAGGATACCTCGATCTCCACATCACCCTTGGGCATCTCGAAAGTAAATTTGCCGTCGCCCTCGTCGTCCAGATCGACCTCGTCGCCGTCCGCGTCGTAAACGACCAGCTCGTCGAGCTCATAGCCCTCGTCCGGGGTGACCGTGATGGTCACAGTGTCGCCGGCCTCGGCGCGCGAGGACGGGCTGACCTTGATCGAGCCGTTGTCGACATTCGACGGCTTGTCGATGTCGTAGCGGTCAGAGGACGAGCTGCTGCCGTCCCAGGTCGGGTGCGAGACGCCGCCAGAATTGGATTTTTCGGTAATCGTGTAAGTGTTGCCGTCTCTTGTCAGCTTGTAGCCGGAACCAGCGGTGATATCAGCCGTGAAATTGCCGTCTGCAATCGTAAAGGTAACTTCGCGAGATACCGTTGCCGAGCCATTAGCCAACAGGGTAATGGTCTGGCCGTTCGAAACGGCATTGACCGCATCCTGCAGGGTTGCGTAATGGACGCCATCAATCTCTGCCTGCGGTGCAGCAGAAGTGATGGTGAACAGGCTGAAGCCATGCGGATTGGTGAAAGTCAAGGTATCGTTAGCTACCGTACCCTCATAGACATAGGTAACACCATCCTTCTGATGATGCACATAAAGGGTCTTGGCCACAGTAAAATCAGTCGGCAACTGAATGGTGACTTCTACCGCCTTGTCGATTGCCAGCTCCGTGGGACTTCCGATTACAACTGCGTTTGCAGCTTCAGTTCCAGTAGATTCTCCAAAAACAACGATATTATCTGCATCAGTTGTTGCAACCGTGCGGTACATCGGGGTGATGTCTACCGTAAAGTTTTTCTGTTCACCAGAAGTCGCGTTGGTCAGGGTAACATCGAGATAGGACTGGACGACGATAGTAACGGAAGTAGAGTCGTTGACTTGGATTCCAGCATCACGAAGTGCCGCAGCGCCCTCCTCTGCGGTCACTGTATTCTGGCTGGCTACCGTTCCGGCAGCAGCTTTGACAATGTCTTTCTCAACGGTAAGCTGATTAAGTTTGTCCGAAATAAATCCTGCAAGTGTCCGATCGGCTTCAGAAGCGTCCCCTGGCAGGTTGGTTTCTACCTTGGGGGATTCAGGAACAACTTCTGCCGGAGTAGCCGATGCCTTAACGACTTCGTAAATATAGCCATCCTTGTCGCTGGTTACAGCAGCATAGCCATCAGCCAGATATTCGGACGGGTCAACGGTATAGTGACCGCCAGAAATAGTTAATGTGGGCTTTTCAGGACAAGTATCTTCACCTGTACCATAGCAATATACATCGATGCTGCCTGCGATAGTATTCTCGGAATCATTGTCGATCTGCATTGTCGGAGCCTGGTCCGCATAGACGGTATTCAGCCAATGCATTAGGTCGATGGCAATAAAACCTGCATGCGTCCCATCAATGTTGACATTTTTCAATGTCATGTTTCCATAATTGGAAGAGATCGCGTACTGCGTAACAGCGCTGCCATACAGATTCAGGTCTTCCAGCGTCAAGTCGCAATAGTTCTGAATCAGCATGATCGTATTTTGGCTATCATCAGCTACCTGAATTGTGCCATTTTTCAAGGTAACTGTATTGTCTTTTTCTAGATGGAATCCTTGACTTTCCGTTCCCACAGAGCCAACCGCGGGATCGTCACAAGTATAGGTGAAACCTCCAAAATCAATGGTCAGATTGACATTGATCGCATCTTTCGCGTTGAAAAGGCCAATACCACCGCCAACAGCATCCTTCAGGAGGGTCACTGTACCAGTTTTGCTTTCGGAAGATACAACTGCCTGAACCGCCTCAGCGAGGGTAGCATAATACTCGCTGTCAGTCTTGGCAGTAGCAACTTCTACGGTGTAAAACGTACTGCCATCATTCTCCTCACTTGTCGTGACATAGCCTTCAGCAACGTAAGTGGATTCCGTATTTTCCGGTTTATTTGCAGGATCAAAACAGAATCGACCGCCCTTAATATAAATACGGGCAGTCCCTTCCTCCCAATTCTTATCAATAGCATTAACTACATATTTAGCATATTCCGGCGCGGCACTTGCAATTGTTTTCGCCTGCTTAAAAAAGCCATCTAAGATAGTCAATTCACCAGTTGTTACCTGCACTGCTGTCGTTGCACCAGTAAATGTACCATTTTCAACCACTAGTTTACCGTCTTTGACTATATTGATACCATAAGAATTATTATATCCTAATTCAGAATCGATAGTACCATTTCCGGTAATAGTCACTTCTGCATTTTCAATCGAAAAAATTACAGGTGTGCATACAAACGTTTTGGTATGCTCATCTTCATCCCATCCAATTGTTTTGTGGTTAAGATCCAAAATGATACTCTGTTTAATAATAATCGACGGATTTATCGCATCTTCGCCCGTTTCATTCGGAATAAGGGCGATATCCTTAAGTAAAGTAACGGTATCTCCATCCTGAGCCGCCTCAATGGCCGCTTCCAGTGTAGCATACTGCGCGTCACCCACCTCGGCGACCGTTGTTTCCTCTGCGGCGGTTTCGCTGTCGGTGGTCGTCTCGGTCTCCGCGGTGTTTTCGTCGCCGGTGCCCGTCTCCGTCGAATCGTTTTCCATGCTGGAGTCCTGAGTATCATCCTGCGATGTAGCCGAATTCGAGGTGGTGTCGGTTGCCACGGGCTCTGTCTCAGTGCTGTCATCCAAGGCCAGCGCGGTGGCCGGGACCATGGACAGCATCAGGCAAAGCGAAAGCAAACCGGCGAGCAATCGTTTTTTCATGTTGGTCTCCTCCTTGTTAAAATATATCTATATCAAACGCGGGATGCAGCGTCGGAGATAGGACGCACCGCGATTATTTTTGGGGTTGAGCGTTTTGCCGCTGCCAGACGATATTCTCCCAGGGGAGGGCAGCCGGCGATAGAATGCAATAGTTGGAAGAATGAACAATAAAACTATGTATTCCTAAAATAAGGAGCGAAAAAAGCGCAGACAAACCCTCATGGTCCGAGCCGCGCATGAAAACAGGATACAGCAATAGACCTGCTAGGGGAAAGCCTCGTGCGCTGCTGGAAAATGGGGTGGGAGGCCGCGGCCGTCCGCCCGCCGGAAAGCGAGGATCGGCGCGCCGCGCGTTATCATTTGTTAAAATTCAGTCACAACGATGGTTTCCTGCCAGTTTTCTGGGGATGCAGAGCAATAGACGAAATGTATATTTTATCTACTTCTATGAGCAAAAACTATAAGCAGGTAATATTTTCAAGATTATAGTAACATTTTTGGAACACGATTACAAGGGGATTTTACACAAACAGGAAAAAACGGGGAGACCGGGGCGCTGCCGCGCGCCAGCCAAACCGGCGGATGCGCCATGACGGGCAGTCGGGGCGGGCAGCGCTTTTGTCGTGGTAAAAAATCCGCGCAGCAAAAAAGAGAGGCTAAAACCGCGCTTTCTTGCGATTGAAGCCTCTCTTGTGGTACGCCCGACAGGATTTGAACCCGCAACATTCAGAACCGGAAAGAAATAGATTTTGAATATAAAATGATATGAAAAAGTGAGGATATTATGTGCAATCACAGTTTGATTTGATGTAAAAGTTGCGGAATCTGACAGGGGGATTTACAGAGCAGGGCTGAGAAATCGGGCGTTTCAGAGCGGTTTACGGTGCACTTTGTCGTGAATTTGTCGTGGTATTGCTGGAACCAGACAACGCAGATCGCAGTGCTTCCACCTCGCTATGTACATAGGTGTTTGCGGTGACTTCAATGTCGCGGTGGCCGAGGTACTGCTGGATGGTGTAGATATCTACACCACGCCGGCGCAATGCCGTGCCACAGGTATGCCGCAATTCATGTGGGGACAGGCGCGGAATTTGAGAGGGGAGGGTATCCATGAATTTTGTAAAGGCTCTGGCGAAACCGTTTGGATCCCAAGGCTTTCCAACCGCGTTGGGGAAGATGTACGCGCCATGCCGGGGAATGGAAGAAAATACCTCAAGACACTCATCGGAGAGCGGCAATACACGATGTGAGCCATGTTTGGGTTCGGTGATGGAGAGCACGCCGGATGTAACGCGAATTGACCGGTCGATTCGAATGGTGCGTGCCTTGCGATCGATGTCAGACCATTTAAGTCCACAGAGTTCGCCGCGACGCAGACCAAGTTCGAGCAGGATGTATGCAGCAGGGAAGTCCATGCGGGCGCAGTATTTTACAGTCGCGATTTGCTGGTCGGTATAAACACGCTTGGTTTGTTTTTGCGCTGTACTTGTAAGTCGGATATGCTTGGCGGGATTACGGCAGGTAATTCCGTTCTCGCAGGCGCAATCAAAAACAGCGGACAGGCACATCTTGATTTTTTTGAGATATGACAAGGACAAATTGCGATGCTGGTTGAAAAAGCGCTGTACGTCAATCGGTTGAATCGCGGCTAAATCGGCATCGCCGAAAAAGGGAATTAGATAGCGCGTAATAGGGAGATAATAGGAAGAGTGGTAGGTATTCTGTGTGACGGACGAGTGTTTATAGGTCTCCAGCCACTGCATTGCCCAGTGCGAAAAGGCGGTGTCATGCTGTCCTGCACCGGATACGGATTGACCGGTCAAAGCCGATACCTGAGAGGCGATGATGTATTCTTGCGCCTTGGCTTTTGCGTGTGCCAGACTCTTGCTGGAATAAAATGATTTGCGTATTGCTTTGCCGTGCAGGTCTTTGCCGATCGTTGCCTTGTACTCGTAGCTGCCATCGGCTCGTTTTGTTGACTTTTTTCTGGGCATATATGAGGTTTCCTTTCTAATTTGATGGATTTAGGGTCAAGAAAACCGCTCCTCCAAATATGGATGGAGCGGCTTCTCTACTGTGTGATGATGTAATTTTGCAACTATTGGATTAGTTTGGGATCTTCCCGCATTGCCTTGATGACGAATTCGGTGTACCAAGTGTACAGCTTGACGGTCGATATGAAAAAGGTTCGATTGGTTGCGGTCTCACGCAGCCAGCCCATTCCGAACGGACAACGCTGTGCCATGACCATGGCTTCCAGAGAGGCGCGGTCGATGCCAAGGAGTTTTGCAACTTCGCCAAGGGGAACTTTTCGCGGATAGCGATTACAGAGCGCGGTGAGCTCGTCGAGCTGGTTGGCAATGCATTCGGGTACGTCTGCGACAATTTTCATGGTGTTCAGCCTTTCTTGTGAATTTAACGTGTGTAATCGAGGTCGTAATAGGGCAGATGAGTTTTTTGGCAGAGTTCGCGCATCTTATTTTCTCGTTCGATGGCACGTTTTCGATCTCCAGCGGGTGTGCGTTCGCCTCGCTGTTCTTTTCGCCAGTCGATACGGCTGAGGTGAATGGTAGGCACGCGATTGATGCCTTGTACCTCCAAGCTTTCGTGACTGACCCGGATATCTAGGCCGCAGCGTGCATAGGCTTCGTTTTGTACGTTGGCCCATTGCTCGCGCCAGTGCTGGATATACTGGCGCTTGTCGTGTTCGCGATCCTTCTTTTTGCTGAAACCGCTGGGCTCGACAGCGCGTGTTGGAACGATGATATGTACGTGTGGGTTGTTTTTGGAAGGGTCCGATGGATTTCGGCCCCCGTGAATTGCGGAGATAGCGCATAAACAGTATTTTATGAAATTGTCTGTGATATATGTAGCGACAATATTTTGCAGTTCCGCAAAAGGGAGTTCGTTCGGTAGAGAGGCTTTGAACTCCCGCGCAGTTCTGGCATCGCAGCGTCGTTCGGCAGTTTCGATGGCATTGCAGAGTGATTGAAGCTCATAAAACTCGGAAGGTGCATGCTGCGGCTGGAAAATCCGGCATTCGAGCACGTCGTCTCTGCGGTTATAATAGATTCTCCGGTTGTAACAATCAGAAAGCCGTTCGCCGCTGATGTAGTTCACGAGTCGGGTGAGTGATCGCCCTTGGCCGCGGCTGATTGCCTGTGCTTCAAGATGGTAATTCGCCATGATGTTTCCCTCTTTGTGTCCACTTACACATTGGTTGTTACGAGCTGTGCAGCTCGCTCCTGAAGCTCGTGCAGATACGGAGAGTTGGCCAGTACTTCCAAGAATGCAGAGAAGTTTTGGAAGCGTTTCTGGGTCTCCTCCTGGGTCGTACCGGGATCGATTTCGAGGAGCTTGGGGAAGTGCTGAATGACCAGCTCGCCGACGATAAACTTGCGCCGCTCGTCCTTCTTTTTCTGCGCTGCTTTTGTCTGACGCTGTGTTTTGCGTTGCTGCTGTTCGAACTGCTTCGCGCGTTCGCTTGCATTTTTTTGACGTTCTTCCATAGTCGACATGACGCATTCCTCGTTTCCTTCTTTGTGAATTTGCATGTTGTTGTGTAAAATTAACTTTTCGAGAGCAATGTTATCCGGCTTATCGTGTACGATTTTCGTCAGGATATCCTCGTAGCTGCCGATTGGAGAGCTGCTTTTCTCGACCTCGAAGAATCCGCTGGGCGTGAGCAGAAGCACATCGTGCAGTGTCGAAAGCTCGTGCGGTTGGATAACCCAGTCGCGGGTCTCGCTGATCTGCAGACCAAAGCCGGATTTACTCATATCCCGGTCGAGCTGTTTGCTGATGCCATGCTGCCGTTGGATCGTGGTACCGATGAGCTTGCTTAGGCACTCTTGAGTTTGGGGATCATTGGCACGCAGGATGGCCTGATACTGGCAATTATCGAAGATGATGCGGCGATCTTCCGAGCCGTAGAATTTGTCAAGCTGCGCTATGCTCTGTACGAAAAGACAGATATTAACCTTCTTGCTGCGGAGGGTAGACAATGCAGCGGTCATGTTGTCGAGCTTGCCAAATCGTGCAAACTCATCCATGAGCAGCAAAAGCTGTGGATGTGCAGCGGATTCAGGGGTATAGCGTTCGGGACGGCGTTCGAGATAACGGAAAAGCTGCGCGTACATAAGGTTGATCGCTCCGCTCCATTGTTCTACCTTGTGCGCAGGGATTCGCAGAAAAATCTGATATTTTTGCAGATCCTCCCAAGTGAAGCAGGGGGCAGATTCGCGTTTGCCGCGAAGCGCGTGAGAAATTTGAGGATCAACCGCGAACAGCATCAGCTTGTTGCGAAGGCCGCGATCGACGGCAGCCACGGTTTCGGCTTTCATTTCCGAAATTTCGCCGAGCAGAGCCTGAATGCGTAGATCAGAGCTTGCACGCAGCGTGGATGTGAGGGCGGAAATTGATTCGGAAACGATCATCGATACCGATTCGCTGAAGCTCAAGCCGCACTGGAAGTAATACAAAAGTGCCGCTGCGAATACTCCCTGTTCGGTCTCCACCCAAAAGGGCTGTTTATCTTCGGGTGACAGCGGAATGATGGAGCGCACGATGTCCCAGATGTTGCTGAGGAGATTGCTCTCATCGTCCGACAGGAGCCACCAGAACGGGTCGTAACTGGGACTGCCTGGCTCTGTGGGATCGAAGATAATATGCGGCCGAGTTACACAACCTTGCCGAAAGAGCTGCGCATAGTGATTGGAAAGCTCACCTTTGATGTCGGTCGCACAGATCGCACCGTGCCATGTGGAGAGCGTGGGCATTGCGATGTAGCGGCTCTTGCCGCTGCCGTTGCCGCCAACGACAATGATATTGCCATCGGAGCCTTCAGGCATACCAATGAAATAAGGAGCGGAACGAGTAGGGGCTTGACCGAAGTACATGCCGGAATCCAGACCTTGTTGGAGAAGTAATTGTCCGAAGTTTGGCCGTTGATTTGATCGATTTTTGTACAGAAAATTGTCGTTTTCGAATGAGATTGCACCGCTGCGTGCGGTACGATCGTATTCGCACACGTGTGCGAGATTTTTGTGAAATGGCTTCATGTTGAAAACTCCTTTGTGCCGCGGCTTTGTTATGTGCCTAGTTTATCAAAGCTGGCGACAAAGAGTTGGGACAAAAATTGCAAGGCAGAAAATGCGCTGCGTGCTCAAAGGAGGTCGGTGTGCTATACTGGGATTAACCACGGTGAATAAGGAGGTTGTGCAGATGGAATTTTCAGGACATGAACTGGCGACGAGAGCAGAGAATTTTCGATGGAATATTAAGCAGCTCAAATATATGTTGGAAGAAGAGGGCGAATCCCTTGTTGACTTTGCAGAATTCAATCGATCTATACGCGAAGTTTGTGAAACGGACAGTACTTCAGAACAGATGGGAGCAGGGCAACTAGAAGTCATGTTCCAGAAGCTCTGTCATGCGATGGTAAAAACACGCGAAGAACATGTACTTTTTCTAAATGTTGAACCCGAGATGGTCAGAATTTGTGCTTTTGTGACGTTGTGCGGCTTTTTACATAACACTAAACGGTTGAGGGGCAAATCTTTGCGAGACTTTGTGCTAGAGGATGGTCCAGGAAGGTTGGAACCGAATTGCTCAAAGGCGTATGTTGCAGATGTAGAATCTGAGAAGTTGAGAAAGGATCGTACACGCCTATTATCGCAAGGCAAAGTATACGTTAAGAATACCCGGTGGAACGCTATGTCGAAGGATTCTGTGTACGAATGGAGATTTTACTTCGATTTAGCAAAAGAGTCTTATGATGTACAAGATGTGTTCAAACGGCAAAAAAATTTGTACTCGGACATCCGAAAAACCATGAAATTCGTAGATCAAGATGGTTTCGAAGAGAAAATCACAGAGGCTTATAAAAAGTTTTGCTCCAAATTGAAAAAATTAGAGTATTCGAAATATATAGAACTTCAAAAAGTAATCAAAAAACGCATTTTGGATGACTTAGGATACTATGGAATCAATTTGTATCGCTTCGAGCGAAGAATGCGTCCATATACTATCACGCATGAGGTTAAAAGGTTAGAAAAGTGCAATTCAGATGAAGAGGAAATACAGGCATTATTGAAAATGGTTTGGCTGGATGACGTGTGCTTTCCAAGTATCTATGAAAGACTTTTTGATTTGCCAGTGCAAGCAACACGGATGTATGCGGAAGTCTTTTCGGAGTACTTGGAGCGTACTGCAATATTGGGGTGTTTGGTTCTGGATATGCTTGTCGAACAAAGTGTTTTTGGTGATGCATGGGAAAAGCTTTTTATTGATGTGAGTAATAAAATGGCAGAAACGGTGTTGTATGATCCTGAAAAGATCAATTTCGAGGTCACAGAGAAATCCCAACAGAAGTTTATGAGAATTCTTCACGCGAGCGTGCTTGTAGAAGTTTGTGCGGCATGTCATAGGGAGTTAGAACTGGAAGACTTGTTGATCGAATGAGATCAAGTGGACATGAAAAGGGCGATTTGGGAGGCTGTTTCAAATTATGTGTAAACCTCCTGAGTGGTGTAGAATAGAAGCAT
>ERZ1643250.858-NODE-858-length-29249-cov-5.750634_pt1 | contig 29249 bp, 28 predicted proteins | sample MGYA00579262_ERZ1643250 | MGnify/ENA primary metagenome ERZ1643250 (study PRJEB29033, sample SAMEA4952265) | chicken gut metagenome | biome: Broiler Chicken; feature: Gastrointestinal Tract; material: Caecum | place: Ireland | collected 2018 | study: Broiler... | reverse complement strand
CGGTGTGCCTTCGCCTGTGTATGCGGTGACATTCCCTTCGCTGTCTGTTGTCCAGTAGCCGGTAGAAGAGATTTGCACACCACCTACATAAAGCACCTGTCCGTCTGGCGCGGCCGCCAGCGCTGTGGCGGGCAGCAAGCTTAAGCACAGGACCAAGATCATGCACAGGCTTAAAATTCTTTTTTTCATCTTGTTTCCTCCTTGTTTTATTGATGATTTTGCAATTATAAAAATGATACTAAACACTATGAATTAAGTTTTTATTATTTGTATTAGTTAGGAAATATTTTATGTATATCTTATACTTTTATTATACAAAAATAGATAAGATATATCTATCACCCGTTTATAGGGCTAAAACGGGTAATGCTCACCTGAATATAGGTGAGCATTTTTATTTAAGCATATATTGTTTTAGATCTTTTCTGTTTTCTACATGTAGCTTTTTTATAGCCTGTGAGATATGAGTTTTAACAGTGTTGGCTGAAATATTTAAATGTTTAGCTATTTCTGAATTTGTCCATCCTCTAGCAGCAAGCATTGCGACTGCAAATTCAGTGGTACTTAAATCATCTGCTACTTCATGACCCGTTACAAGGTTATGAATCTTTCTCCACCCAGCAGAAAATTCATAGGTGATAGAGATAATACGTTTAAAATCTTCTGGCCATTTTGGCTTAATGACAGCTTCTAGCATACCCCCTAAAAGTCCATGATGTTCACCGAATCCTTCAATCAAATCATCTGAGCGTGCGAGTTTCCAAGCAAACAAGAGATGGTTTTCTGCTTTTTCTAACTGCTTGAGGCTCATATAATCCATAACAGCTGCCAAATGCAGATAAATAGCAGGGATTGGATATTGATTGGCTCCCATTGCTAGTGCAGCTTCTATTATTCCGATACTTTTTTCATAGTTTTTTTGCAAATAAAGATAATGTGCTTCCACATATAGTGCAAATGATCTTAATCCAAATGGTAAAATCGGTATAAATTCTTGCATGGATGGTATATCTTCTGGAAGTGGTAAATGCAAAAGAACTGCTGCTGCCATCACAATAAAAGCATCAATGACTTTGATTTGTTGAGCTCTTTCTTTATCCTCTTTTAATGTACTTTTAATCTTTTCTAACACTTGTTTGGCTTGTTCAATTTGTCCTATGGACAAATTTGAAAACGCATAAATCAGACAAGCTGATAGACGTAACTCTGTATTTGAACAAGTCAAATATTGCTTAGCTATTTGTGCTGACATTTGAGGATTTCCACGAAAATAATAATATTCAGCATATGCAATATCTTTTCTAGCTCCTTCTTTCATACTATTCAATCTTTTTTTACACTCACCTGGTCGAAAAGGCGTATTCATGAGTGGCATGAGATTTTGAAAAGATGGTTTTTTATCAGTTTCATTGTCTTCTTCTTTTCTTCTTGGATCTGTTGGTTTTATTGCATGACATGGAATTTCCCAAACATTTCCTGATTTTCTTGCTCCTTTAATACGCCCATTTGAACAATATCTTTGAATAAGTCGTATTGATACATTCCATTTTTTAGCTGCTTCTTTTGCAGTCATATACTCCATCTTTAATCATCTCCCTTACGACGAACAGTTTTATTTCTGTTCGCTTCCTTATATTCATTTATACGTCATTTTTTCTTGATTGACAAGTCCATTATTCTTTATAAATACATCTTTTATGTCAGTTAAATTTCACTTTTTAACAAAAAAAAGAGGCTTATGCCTCTTATCCTTTAAAATCAAAATGTTGGAATACATCACTAACAGGTAAATCATTTTCAATACTTTCAATAGTATAAGCCAATAATTCAGCTACACTGATTTGTACTAATTTATCAAAACGTTTTTCTTCTGGAATAGCAATTGTATCTGTAATAATAACTTCTTTTGCGACACAATCTTTTAATCTATCTACTGCCGGTCCTGATAATACACCATGAGTACAAGCAATATAAACATCTTTAGCACCTTTTTCTTTTAAGATTTGTGCTCCAGCTACAATTGTACCAGCTGTGTCAATCATATCATCAATTAAGACACAGTTCTTACCTGCAACATCCCCAATAATACCCATAACTTCCGCAACGTTTGGTTTAGGACGTCTTTTGTCAATAATAGCAATTGGACAATCCAATGCTTCTGACATTTTTCTAGCACGCGTTGCTCCTCCATGATCTGGTGATACAACACATAAATCTTCAATATTTTTATTTTTAATATATCTACAAATAAGAGGTAAAGCTTCCATTTCATCAACTGGAATATCAAAGAATCCCTGAATTTGACGTGCATGTAAGTCTACTGTCACAACTCTATCAACCCCAGCTACTGTTAATAAGTCAGCAACTAAACGTGATGTAATTGGTTGTCTTGGTTTTGCCTTACGATCTTGTCTAGCATAACCAAAATATGGTATAACTGCTGTAATTTCTTTTGCTGATGCACGTTTTAAAGCATCAGTTAAAACTAAAATTTCCATTAAGTTTTCAGTCACTGGATTTGATGTTGATTGTACAATAAAGACATCTTTTCCACGTACTGATTCTTCAATTTCAACTAAGATTTCACCATCTGCAAAATGATGAACTTTACTTTTCCCAACTTCTGTCCCTAAAATATCAGCCATTGAATGTGCTAATTCCTGATTAGATGATAAAGCAAATATTGTTATGTTATTTTTCATTTTTACCCCATATTCTCCTTATTTTTTATTTTTATTTCGTCTTTCGTATTCTTTTTCACGTATTTCTTTTAATATCTTACTATAACCTTGTTTATTTTCTTGTCTAGCTCTCGCAATTGCCATCGCATCTTCGTCAACTTCTTTAGTAATTGTTGATCCTGCTGCAATATAAGCATTCTTTCTCACTGTGACAGGAGCCACTAAATTGGTATTACATCCAATAAAGACATTATCTTCAATCTTTGTGAGTGATTTATTTTTACCATCATAGTTAGATGTAATTGTTCCACAACCAAAGTTAACATCTTGACCAACCTGGGCATCTCCTACATAAGTTAAATGTGAAGCCTTGCTTCCTGCACCAAAGTCAGCTTTTTTCATTTCTACAAAGTTACCTAAATGTGCATTCTCATGAATATGACAATTTGTTCTCAATCTTGCATATGGTCCAATATCTACACCACTTTCAATAATTGAATCACTTAAAACAGAGAATTTAATTTCAACATTATCTTTAATTTCCATATTTGTAAATTCACAATATGGTCCAATATGACAATGACTTCCAATCACTGTTTTCCCTTTAATAATACATCCTGGTTCAATAATTGTATCGTGTCCAATCACAACATCTCTACCAATATACGTATTAGATGGATCAACAATCGTCACTCCATTTAAAAGATGTTCACGATTAATACGATCTCTTAAAAACTGTGTTGACTGAGCTAATGCTATGCGATCATTAATACCACCAACTTCATCAAAATCATCAATCTTATAAGCATCTACTTTTAAACCTTGATGATTCATGATTCCAATAACATCAGTCAAATAATACTCATTTTGCGCATTATCATTTGTCACTTGACTTAATGCTTCAAATAATGCTTTATTGTCAAAACAATATTCTCCAGTATTCATTTCAGTAATATCCTTTTGACTTTCTAATAAATCTTTAAATTCTACAATTCCTGTGACTTGACCATTTTCTTTAATAATTCTTCCATAATGCGTACTTGGATCACAATCAGCACTCATAATTGTTGCCTGATTATGATGTTCTTGATGATACGCAATAAATTCTTTTAATGTTTCTTTACGAATCAATGGTGCATCACCACATAAAACAAGAGTCATTCCATCTCGATTAGCCAAAATATCTTTAGCCTGCAATACAGCATGACCTGTACCAAGTTGTTCTGTTTGATCAACAAAAGTGACATCATCCACAATTGCTTTCACTTGATCAGCTTCGTGACCAACAATCACAATTGTTTCATCTACACCTAAAGCCTTTAATTCATCTACAACATGATTAATCATTGGCTTATATAATACTTCATGTACTACTTTTGGTTTATCAGACTTCATTCTTGTGCCTTTACCAGCAGCCAATACAATAGCATATACTTTCATTTTTTTCTCTCCTTATCGCCACTATTCTAACAAAAAAATATATAAAAAAAAAGAGGAAACAGGGAAATACTTTCGTTCATACCCATATTTTTCCATACTTTTTTACAAAAACAAAAGTTAGTTATTTATAACTTCAGTGAATCCTTATTTAAAATCTCTGTTTTTCTGACAAAAGCATATCTATTCAAAAAGAACTGATACCCTTTTTCTAACAACTCCTGATCTTGAGTTAAACCAAATACACAAGAACCACTTCCAGACATTAAAGCGCCATCAAACCCTAATTCTTTCATTTCTTCTTTAATTTTTAATATATCAGGGACTATCTTTAAAGATGGTTCTTCTAGAGTGTTTCCTAAACAATTGACAACCCCCTGATAGTCATTATTTTCAATAGCTTCTTTCATATCCATGATTGGAGGATGCTCAGCATTTTTTAAGTCTAACATACCAAATGATTTTTTTGTGGATACTCCTTTTTTAGGTTTAACCAACAATACATAACAATGAAAATCCTTTGAAATAAATTCAAGCTTTTCTCCAATTCCTTTCACTAAAGCTGTTTTTTCATAAATACAAAATGGTATATCTGCTCCTACTTCTTTACCAATATCAGCCAATGTTTCCAATGATAGATTTAATTGAAAGATTTGGTTCATCGCTTTTAAAACAGCTGCACCATCCGCACTTCCTCCAGCGAGTCCTGCTTGTGTAGGAATATGTTTATAAATATGAATCTTGACTCCATAAGGAATTTGATAACGTTCTATGAGTAACTGTGCAACTTTATACATGATATTTCTTTGATCTGTTGGCATACGATTGGTATTTGCAGTGATTTGAATACCATGATCAATCTTTTCAATATAAATCAAGTCATGTAAAGTTATAGGTGCCATGATCATCTCTAAATCATGATACCCATCTTCTCTTTTTCTGACAACATCTAATGCTAAATTGACCTTTGCATAAGCTCTTATTTTCATTTCTCTCATCCTCTCGTTGGATATATTTTTCTTGCGACACCTCTTGTATCAATACCACCCATACCACTTTGTTTATGCGATGTATGATTGATAATATCTTCAATATCACAATAATTCCTCACACTCTCATTAGCAACCAGACTGGCAATATAAACAGGATCTAAAGCATGAATATTCATACGTTTAGGACTGGAAGCAAAGTTAGCTCCACTCGCCAGTAACATTTCATAATACGATTGACATGCCCCAGCAATAATAATTAAGGCATCTTTGTCACTTTGATATAAACGTGCTTTTTTCACTGCTGCCATATAATCTAATGAATGTTGATAATTCTGTCCAATACTTTTATCAGCATTTTTTCTTAACGCATCATGTCCAGTAATGACTAAAATCTGAGGCTTGTGTTTTTCTAATAATTCAACAACACGATCAGCCATTTCGCTTTCTTTCATATAATAACAATCAGCCCTAATCTTTAATTCCTCATATTTCTTTTGACACATCTTCAAATATTTTTCATCACCATCAAGATGTAAAACTTTTCCTCTGATCACAGGATGTCTTTCCATCACAAAACCATCTTCTAGCTGTGGCTGAACTTCACTCAACTCTAAATCATCCAACTCACTATCTGCAATCAATCTCAGTTCTACACCTCTTAAATAATAAATATTATCTTTAATATCAAAAATCTCAAATAATATATCGCGATTATATTTTTTCCTGACAACATAATCTCCAATTTTCATAAACCTCACCCATATATCATATGAATTTATAAATAATGTGTGAGTTTTATATAATCTTCAATCGTTAATTGTTCTGGTCTTGTTTTTAAATCAATATCACATTCATTTAATATTTTTTCTGTATTTTCTAAAAACAATCCTTTTAAATTATTATAGATTGTTTTTCTTTTTTGTGTAAAAGCCTGTTTTAAAATCTGTGTTAAAAGTTGGTTGTATGTCTTTTCCATCATAATAGATAAAATTGCACTATCGACTCTTGGTGCAGGTGAAAATACATTTTTAGAAACTGTCATATCTAAAGAAGCTTGACCAATACTTTCTATCATAAAAGTCAATGGACTATGATAAGAAGCATCTGTTAATTTCAGTGCCACTTCTTTTTGAACCATAACATGTATACTATCAACATCAGCCTGAGACGTGATAATATGTTCTAAAATATCTGATGTAATATAGTATGGTAAATTCGCAACAATACAAACCTTTGAATATTGTTGTCTATAATGATTAACTATTTGTTTTAAATCAACTGTTAAAAAATCTTGAAAAATAATCTCTACATTTAAACATTCATTTAATGATTCTTCTAGAACAGCTTTTAATCTTGTATCAATTTCATAGCTCACAACATGACCAGCCTGATAAGACAATTGTTCTGTTAAAGCTCCTATTCCTGGACCAATTTCAATAACACAAGTTTGTTGATCAATAGGCGTACAAGCCACAATTTTTTGAATAACATTTAAATCTATTAAGAAATTTTGTCCAAACTTCTTTGTGGCTTTCATATTGTATTTTTCTAATAAATACATTGTATTCGCTTTTTTTGCAATATCTTTCATTCTCTCACCTAATACTTATTATAATCTAATTTCATCCAAAAGAAAAGCAACCTATTTCAGGCAATAAAAAAAGTATCAATCTTAACCCAAAGTTTTGAATGATACTTTTTGAAACTGACTTCAACTCCACATTATTTGAGAATTGATTTTTTGATTAAAATATATTTAATAGATGCATATAGAATTGTAGCCAATGCTACAATCAAAAAGAAATAATGAGATACAAATCCAATAAATGTATCTATATGATTTGTAAGAGGAATAACAGAGTAAAAGATGATAAATAGACATGTTAAAATACAACCATGTTGAAATTGTAATTGAGCATCTCTCATCAAATCTTCTCTTGTGACTTTGATTTGTGAAATTAATGCGTCTTGATCTGTATAAAAAACAAGTACATCATTATTAATAGAAACATTTGTAAATAATGTCCATCCTTGATCTTTCATATGTTGAATATACTTTTTCTTTAAATCATCATCTTCGAATCTTTGATATTCAACAAGATACCTAATCTTATTTGTAGCTGATTTTTTGAAGGTAAAAGCTATAAAATGCAATGGTGGAAATAATATAAATGGAACAATTGATTTTAAACGATAACCCTTTACAGCTTTCTTATTAATATATCTTTGCATAGCGACCATTCCCATATCACTTTTTATTCGTAGCATATCAATACCTCCTCACCTTTATAATTTATAATAATTGAATATGATTTTTATAAGCTCTACCAATTTGTAATGTTTCATCATTTTTTAATAAAACATGATCAGAAAAAATATTTTTAATCCACTGTTTATTGACAATAAATGATTTATGAATCTGGATAAATTGTGATGATTGAATTGTATTTAGAAAATCTTTTAAGTTTTTTCTTTCTACCATTGTGCCATTAATAGAATGAATAATAATAGAATGTCTTAATGATTCTACATAATAAATATGTGATAAACGAATTTGAGATATAATTCCATTTCTTTGGTATTGATAATATTGGAATTTATCTTGTATATCCTTTAGGATATAATCCTTATATTTTTCTAGTTCTTTTATAAATGTCTGCTTTGAAAAATAAAGATCAACCTTTAGACGAATACATTCACTTGTAATTGCATAATCCTCTGGTCCAATAACATAATATAAAGAATAGGGAGAATAAGGATGATTAGCAATAAGTTGTAAGTCTTCTTTATTTTGAATTTCAAAAATATAAATATCTTGATAGCTTTGTTTTTGATAAGGAACGATGCGATATTCTAAATGCTCTTTTTGAAAGAACTGTTCAAATGATTGTTGAATCATTTGATTATTTTTTGAAGATATGCTAACTCTAATCATTTTGATTGCTCCTTATCTATTCTTTCTAAGTAATAAGAAAGATGTTCATGAGAATGTAACGCATCCAAGATATGATAACCATCTTTAAAATGAATACCTTGTTCCTTCATAAAATCTACAGCTTGATTAAAATCCTTTTTACCAGATAATGTCAAAGCAATAAAACTATAAACTGAACCATCATAAGTATGAATGTTAAACCAAACATCATAACCAATAGCACCAAAAGGTGCTCTAGGCACTTTCGCATATGTGACAGCAATATAATCTATCTGATCCAAATTGATGACAACTTGATATGGAAAACGTTTTGCTACAAAAAGTTGTTGATAAAATGTTAAAATTTTATCAATACCTTTTGAATAATTAGTAAATTTTAAAGTCTGAGTATCTATTTCCCACATCAGTTCACTACATGCTGCCTCTGGAAAGATAACAAAAATACTTAAAAAAATGATTACAATACCAGCATAATTCATTCCTTCCCAAGGTGTAAAAATATAAATTGCAACTCCTAAGAGTGAGTAAAAAGTTGATAATAAAATTGCCGTTAATATTGACGGTTTACCAACAACATACTTCATAAGTCATCACCTCTTTAAAATCTCATTCTAAATAGTTCATTATTAGCATTTATAACATCAATTGTATCTTCATTACACTTTAAGTGCTTCATTAAAAATTGTTTAATATCTTCCTTAGATAAAGATGACCACCCTCTTACTGCTTTTTTCCCATAATAATTCCATTTCCTAATTTGATTAAGTATTTCCCAATAAATATTTTTCTCATCCTTAAATATGATAAAATAATCAAATTCAATATTTTTATCCAAATGTAATTGAAATGTTCCAAGAAATGGTTTTAACTTTGATAATATCACCTTTAACATGATTCCTTCCTCCTTTCACTTTTCATTTTATGCCTTTTTATACCATTGTAAATAGATATGACACCAACGACATCTTATAGACTTATTCTACTTTATTTTATAGTTGAAATCATTTATAATTTGTTGTGAGGTAAAATATTATGGATAGAAAAGAAAAAATTATTGAAGAAATCAAAAAAAGCGATAAGCCTATATCAGCATCTACACTGGCAAAAAAACTTGGCGTTTCCAGACAAATCATTGTCGGTGATGTGGCATTAATACGCGCCAGTGGAACCAATATTATTGCGACACCAAGAGGTTATATATTAGATTCTAAACAACAAAATCAAACTTATACCATTGCGGTCAATCACTCTCAAGAACAAATGGCTGATGAATTATATACGATTGTGGATTTGGGTGGATGTGCTATTGATGTTATTGTGGATCATCCTGTCTATGGACAACTCACTGGTAAATTACATTTATCATCTCGTTATGATGTTGATCAATTTATAAAAAAAGTCAATAACAATCAGGCTAAACCTTTAAGTCAATTAACTGATGGTTTGCATTTACACACGATTCAATGTCCAAATGAAGACACATATCAACGTATTGTCAGTGCATTAGATGAAAAAGGATATTTATTTAAGAAGGAGATTTAATTCTTCTTTTTTTATTGACACATTTTCTTTTTTGAATATAATAAGTCATAACATGTGTCTTGACACATTAATTGACAAGGAGATGTAGAAATATGAAATCACATAAACATATGCAAGTACTCGTTTTAGCTTCATTATTAATTGCTGTAGGAACAGTCATTCCTATGTTAATGCCTAAAATTATTGTTGGACCAATGTCTTTTACCTTAGCTTCACATGTTGCGGTCATGATAGCCATCTTTATTAGTCCAGCTGTAGCCATTGCTGTTGCTTTAGGAACAACACTTGGTTTCTTTATGGCAGGTTTCCCATTTGTTGTTGTCATGAGAGCTCTTACTCATGTCATTTGGGCTTATTTAGGTGCAAAATATGCGCAAAAGAATCCACAAATTTTTGAAAAACCAATCAAAACATTACAGTTTAATATTGTGATTGCATTGATTCATGCCATTGGAGAAATGATCATTGTGATTCCTTTCTATTATGGAAATGGAATGGATATCCAAATGTTCTGTTATATGATTTTTGGTTTAGTAGGATTAGGAACTATTATTCACAGCTCTATTGATTTTTGTATCACTCTTCCTGTATGGAAGGCTTTAAGTCAAAGCAGAGTTATCACTGGTGTTTCACAAGTGAAGAAAATCAATCTCATTAAAAACGCATAAAAATAAGCATATAATCATTGAAGGTTATATGCTTTTAATTTATTAAGAATATCTTGTTTTGTAATGGATGCCATATTTAATCTTTTGAATAATGTTTTCGCATTTCCATAACCTAGATGAAACAAATCATAGATAGCCAATCTTTTTTGTTTATCACCAATAATATCTAAAGAAATAAATTCTTCCCATGTCAATGACTGACTTTCTTTAGAAAAGCTCACAACATTTTCTAATGCCTGTATAATGGCTTCTTCTCTTGCTTCAGCAATCCCCAATTTCTTTTTCCCAATAGCATCTTTTTTATCTACAAAAGCTTGCTTAACATGAGGAACTCTTTCCATAATCATATTTCGAATGCGCATACCAGGATAATCAGGATCGGTCAAAATAATAACTCCTCTTGTTTTTTCTAATTCCTCAATCAAGTCCAACGTTGCTTCATCTAAAGCTAAACCATGTGTTTCTATTGTATCTGCATCAAATAATTTTTGAATCACTGCTGTGTCTGTTTTTCCTTCTACAACAATCACTTCTTTGATCTTTTTCTTCATTCTTCTTCACCATATTCATTATACTATATTTTTATTATTTTTCATTGTCAATAAAGCACTTTTATCAGTATAATATGATGACAAGGGGTTGATATCATGAAAAAATATAAATATTTGTTATTTGATGTAGATGGAACTTTGTTAGATTTCAACAAAGCAGAAGAACAGGCACTTATCAATACATTTCAAAAATATAATATTGTCCTCACTGAACAGATGAATCAAAGATATGAACAAATCAATAAACAATTATGGAAAGATTTTGAGAATGGACTCATTGATAAAAAAACAATTGTTTATACACGTTTTGTACAGTTATTTCAAGAATTTGGCATTGATGAAGATGGCATTGCTTTTGAAGATGACTATCAGGATGCCTTAGGTGAAGGATATTTTCTTTTACCTCATGCTAGAGATATACTTGAAAAGCTTTATCAAAAATATCCATTATACGTTGTAACAAATGGTGTATCTAAAACTCAATATAGTCGTTTAAAAGGAACACGTATTGATCAGTATTTTCAAGATATTTTTGTATCAGAAGATATTGGTTATCAAAAACCAACTCGAGAATATTTTGATTACTGCTTTGAAAAGATGAAAAACATAGATTTAGATCAAACTTTAATTATTGGCGATTCTCTATCTAGTGATATCCAAGGTGGTATCAATGTAGGTATTGATACTTGCTGGTATAATCCTCATTGCATTGAAGAGCCTCAGGATATGAATATCACCTATATCATTCATGATTTAAAAGAATTACTGGACTTATTATAGTTGAAGCTTACAGCGTGATGCTGTAAGTTTTTTTATCATCAAATCATCACATCATAATACCATATAAAAAGTCCTGTATTTCTACAAGACTCATACATTTATTTTAAATTTCTAAAAACATCTAATACATCTTCTGATAGACCATCTGACACAATAACCATATGATCATTCACTTCTACTTTTTTCTTATCATCACCAATTGTCTTTTCACTCATAATACGATTGAATTCATCACCATCTTCATAACGATACACATCAATGTTTCCATTATCTGTTACATAGCGATATCCTTCTACACCACCAACACTTGTTGCATCTAATACATTCTTAGATGAATAAGTAATATTTCCTTCCTTAAGTCCATTTTCAAATCGTGTATACCAATCATCTGTTTGATTCGTTGCCGTATTATTGTTGTTGTTTTCATTTTCTGTGACATTTTCAGTTGAACGATTGTTATTTGCTGTATCGTTTGGTGTATCTGTCTGACTGCTACATCCAGTAAAGAATGACATACATAAAAGCAAAACTAAAATTTTCTTCATATTCTTACCTCCACATTCATATCATGGACAAAGAATAAAGAAATATACATGATTCAATCTTAATATGTTATTATTTTTAGTCATTAACCTTTTCAAACGCCTGTGGAATAAGATGCTGATCTTTTTTATTTTTAAAGCGATAATAAAGAATTGTTAGAAATGAACAAATGATTAATATTCCTATAAAAATCATCATTTCATTTGTTATTGACATATTTGTCATACTAATCACTTTTCTAAAGCCATTTACACTATAAGTATAAGGAACGAATGGATGAATAAGTTTATAAAATATTCCTGATGTTTCTAAAGGATATGTTCCTGCAGAACCACCGAGATTGATAATCATAAACACAAGCAATAAAAATTCTCCAATATAACCTGTCGTTAATGATAATAACATCACAAGTGACATAAATGCTGCAGAAACAATAATTGCGAAAAGATATGTCATCAATAATTGTTGAGGTTTAAAACCACATATCCACCTTAAACTTGTAATTAAAACGATTGCCGCTATTGTTGAAATACTATACATTACTGACGCTTTTGATAACCAATATTTGATTGGGGATGAAGCTTGCTGAATTCCTTGTCTGATTGGATACATTAATGTCCATGCTAATGCTGCTACATATAATGCAACACTCATCATATATGGTGCCATCGCATGACCATTATTTTCTACAATTGAAATTTCTTGATGTGAGGTATCAACTGGAGATGACATCATTTCTAATGTTTGGTCTTTAATGTCAAGCGTTGCTTTTTTTACACCCTTAGCTAAACTTTCATCTAAAGTCTGTAATCCATTTTGAAGTGTCTGTAATCCTGATCCCAATGATTGAGATCCTTCACTTAATTGTTGAGAACCATCTTTTATTTGTGTAGAACCGGAACTTAACTTTGCTGAACCGTCTAACAACTTATTATTATTAGAAACAATTTCTGAAGTACCTTCATATAATGTTTTTGCTCCTACATCTAATTGTTGAATACCATTCAATAATGTTGGGGTCTGTTGATTAACAGATAATAAACCATCATTTATTTGATGACTACCAGATAATAATGCCTGACTTTGACTATTTAAAGTATCTAATCCAGTATAAACTTGTTTTACACCATTCATATATGTTTCTAAACCTGGTTGTAATGTTTGTTCTACTGATTTATTCACTGTTTCTAATCCTGTTTGAACTTTTTGACTTCCTGTTTCTAATTTTTGTGTGTTTTTATAAACTTCAGTTAATCCTGTACTGAGTTGATTAATCACTTCTTGATTACCACCCGTAACAGTTTTAACTAACTCAGTATATGAATATTGCCTCAATAAATATTGTGCAGCTTGATTATCTGGAACAATCGCTTTAGCTTCTTCTTGACTTAAATTTCTACTCATCCATATTTTAGCAGTATCTGGACTCGAAGAAAGTATCTGATTTAATAATGTTGTTGCTTGATTCAGCGAATCATTAGCTTGATTTACTGAAGAAATTTTATCAATATTTTCAGATGATAAACGACTTGCTAATTGTTGATTGAGTTGAGTCAATCCTTGAGAAACTTGTTTATTTCCATCTACTAACTGATTAACTCCTTGATCCAAACTTTTTATTCCATTATTTAAAGTTTCATTATTTTCAACAAGTTTTTGTGTTCCTTGATAAGTTTGTAAAACACCATTAGTATATTGCTGAAGACCTTGATTTAATGCAGAAGAACCTGTTGTTAATTGTTGAATTCCATCACTTAAAGGTTGTGTTGATTGATTTAATGTATCTAAACCTGTTTTCAATGTATACATACCATTATGAACAGTTAATACACCATCAGTATAATCCTTTAATCCTTGATTTAAGGTTTGTGCTCCATCTTCAAATGTCAATGAACTGCTTGCTAAAACTTGAAGATTATCTGAAATAAGTTGATTTCCATCTGTTAATTGTTGCGAACCATCTACTAATTGACTCGTTCCATCCTGTGCTTCTTTCAATCCATCTGTTAATGTTCCCACTTGTTCAAAGATAGTTTTCGCATATGTTTTCGTTACTGTTTGAGAAACTTCTTCTTTTATTTTTTCAATAGCTGAATCATCCATCTTTGAAGCAATATAATTGCTTCCTGGATTGGTTGTATATTGAAGTATCATTTTCTCTGGCTGTTCATCTAATAATGTTGTTGCATTTTTAGAAAAATTTTCAGGAATAGTAATAATCATGTAATATTTACCATTCTCCAATCCTTTTTTAGCTTTATTTTCATCAACACATTGAAAATTCATACTTTGATTATCTTTAAGACGATCTACTAATTCTTCTCCAATTGCTAATGTTTTATTTTCATAATTAACTGATTGATCCTGATTAACTACTGCAACTGGTATTTTATCCGTATTTCCGTAAGGATCCCACATAGACCCTAAAAAGATACACGCATATAAACTTGGAATCAAAATGATTGCAACCAGTACAACTTTTATCCAAGTGTGATGAAAAATATTTTTCCATTCTTGCTTAAGCATAAAATTCCTTCTTTCTTTTCATCTTTAGATATTTATTATCCATAGATATATAATATCTATGAAGTATTATATAAATTTATACATATTTGTCAACTCTTTTAGATACAAAATGTTATTTTTCTGTTAAAATAAAAAAGAAGGTGATAAGGATATGAAGATTAGAAAAAGTTTTGAACAGGCTATTTGTATATTACTTTTAATTGGGGCACAGGATAAACCTATTAAAAGTCATGAATTGAGTGAAAAACTACTTGTATCAGATTCTTATCTCAAAAAAATCACCAGACAACTTGTTGTTTCTGGCTTAATTTCATCCATGGCAAATAAACGTGGGGGATTTGTGTTAACCAAATCATTGGATTGCATTTCTTTATTAGATATCTTTGAAGCTATGGAAGGCAAAGAAGCTTTTGTCAAGACAACACATCTGGTAGAAAAGGTTTTTGATTCTCAATTGAGAGTCAAAGAAACTGAAGACTTTATTGTTGATTATTTAAATGCAGCAGAATGGCAATACAAAGAAAAATTAAGAGAAATCACTTTGGCTCAAATTGTGGATGCTGCACATCAAAAGGAATAAGGAGATTATTTTATGAATGCATACATACTTTCTATTTTAAAAGATATTATGGCTATTGATAGTCCTTCTGGTTACACTAAAGAAGTTATTCAATACTGTCAAAAAGAAGCAGAAAATTTAGGCTTTGAAACAAAACTGACAAATAAAGGGAACTTACAGATATTTGTCAAAGGACAAGATGATTATACGATTGGATTTTGTGCCCATGTCGATACATTAGGATTAATGGTGAGAAGTATTAAAGATGATGGGACATTAGCTTTTACTAATGTAGGTGGCCCAATCATCCCAACTTTAGATGGGGAATATTGCCGCATTATCACAAGAGATCATCATATTTATACAGGAACGATTCTTTCTGACTCACCTGCTGCTCATGTTTATAGTGATTCAAAAGAGAAAGAGAGAACTTGTGATACAATGCATGTACGTATTGATGAAATGGTAAAATCAAAAGCAGATGTTCAAAAACTTGGTATTAATAATGGAGATTATATTGCGATTGATCCAAAAACAACAATTACCGATTCTGGTTTCATCAAATCACGCTTTTTAGATGATAAAATGAGCGTTGCGATTCTTTTTGGTGTTTTAAAACATCTTTCACAAAATCATATCCAACCATTACATAATCTTTATTTTATGATTTCTACATTTGAAGAAGTCGGACATGGAAGCAGTTATGTTGACCATCAGGTTGATGAATTGATTGCAGTAGACATGGGATGTATTGGCAAAGACTTATCTTGCAGCGAATATGATGTCAGCATTTGCGCTAAAGATTCTAGTGGTCCTTATGATTATGATTTGACTTCAACTTTTATAGAACTTGCTAAAGAAAAGGATTTACAATATGCTATTGATATTTATCCATTTTACAGCAGTGATGTGTCTGCTGCTTTAAGAGGTGGACAAAATATCAAAGGCGCTTTGATTGGTCCTGGTGTTCATGCTTCTCATGGTATGGAAAGAACACATATGCAAGCAGTAGAAAATACATATCAATTAATTCTTGCTTATATTAATAAATAGGAATCTCATTATGAATAAAAAACTATTATTATTTGATGTAGATGGAACCTTAGTGAGTTATGATGGCATTGTACCTCAAAGCTGCAAAGACGCTTTAAAGCAGGCAAAAGATCATGGACATTATGTTTTTGTCGTTACGGGTAGAACGAAAAATAGAGCAACTGTTGGAAACATTGAAGTGAGTGGTATGATTTGTGGAAACGGTGCTTATATTGAATGTGAAGGAAAAGTTTTAAAAGATCAGAAGCTATCTTTACAACAAGTCATCGACATCACTGATTATTTAGATCAACATGACTTATGTTATTTTATGGAAGGTAATGATGGACTTTATGGTTCTCATGATTTTGAAACCAAAGCTGTACCTGCCTATCAAAAATATGGTCATGGAGGAACACCTCGCATTAGAGACATCTATCCAATGATGGAATTCCCTCAAAGTATGCATCAACAAAACATCACAAAAATCAATTATATTTTAAATACATATCAGGATTATCTTGATTTTAAAGAACATTTTCCCCAATTCCAATGTTTAACTTGGGGTGGACAAGGTGAAGAAGCTTTATTTGGTGATTGTGCTTTACCAAATATTGATAAAAAAACTGCTATTGAACAATTAATTCATTATCTACAAATTAATAAGCAGGATATTTATGCTTTTGGAGATGCTGAAGTGGATATTCCAATGTTTGAATGTGCTGGTACAAGTATTTGTGTAGGTAGTGGTAGAGAAGCAGCTAAACAAGCGGCTGACTATATCAGTGATGATGTTAAAAATGATGGAATTGCCAAGGCTTTAAAACATTTTCATATCATTTAAGAAAACTTGTTTTCTAACTTGAAAGTGCTATGATAAAAGTATAAGATATGATAAATTTTAAAGGAGGCGGCAATATGAGAACAATCTTAGGTCAAGTCGTTTATCCATCAATGATTCAGGCAAGACCAATCATTGAAATTCAATTAAAAGAGGATATTTCTCAGTATATTATTCCTTCAAAATTAATCCTTACAAACAAAACAAAGAAATCCCCTCTTTTTCAACATGACACTATCAAAATTTCAAAATAATTTATCATATCTGTTCATATGAAAAATTTCGTTGTTTAAAGCAACGAAATTTTTTTACTCTTTTAAAATATATTTTCATCAATAAATGTAAAGACTTTGTCCCAATAAGCCTCAACATCATAATCTTTTGATTGAGCATGTCCAGCCTCATCAACAATATATATATCTTTTGTTGTTGGATAAGCCTCATAAACTTCATAAGCCATTTGAACTGGCACAAAATCATCTTTTCCGCCATGAATAAACAACATTGGCTGATTTGCATTTTTCACTTGTTCAATACTTGAAGCTTCTTTAAAATCATATCCTACCTTGATTCTTGCTAAAAAATTAGAAATATCTAAAACAGGAAATGTTGGAAGTGAAAAACGTTTATCGAGTTCACTTGCAAATATATCCCATACACTTGTATAACCACAATCTTCAATATATCCAACGACATTTAAAAGACGATCTCCTGAAGCCATCATAACAGTGGCTCCACCCATAGATACACCATGTAAAAGAATCTGTGCCTGCGAATCTCTATTATTAATCCAATCTACCCAACAGGCAATATCATCTTTATCTAACCATCCCATTCCAATATATTCGCCTTCACTTTTTCCATGAGCACGATTATCTGGCAAGACAACATTATATCCATTTTCGTAATAAGTAGCTCCATAGGACATCATCTCTTCATTGCTTGATTTATAACCATGAATCAAGATAACCCACTGATGAACATTATCATGATCTAGATACTGTCCTTTCAATCTTAATGAATCATCTTGACTTACAATCATCGGTCTTGTTTTATTTTCAAAATCCACACCTTTTATAAATTCAGCATCAGCATTGTCATCAATCTGTTGTTGAACATCTCCTGTTAATTTGATTTCATCTTCCTCATCAACCACTCTTTGATCAGATTCACTTGCTGGTGATAAAGCATAATTTACAAAATACGTTCCTACACCATAAGCTCCACTTAATAAAATAGCTATAATGATAAAAGCAATGATAAATCCTCTTTTTTTCATTATCTTCATTCCCTTCATGTTGGCTTTATTGTACTGAAAAAATATGGACTCTTCAAGAAAACCACCAATATTATATTTTATTTTTCATATTTTTTTATATACATATACTTGCCTTCAAAGCTATATATTGTATTTTGAGGTTTTTTCAATTTATATGCAGCATAATGAAAAGAATCTTCAGACAATCTTTGATCTATTTGAGAAATATTTATTTTAATGAAATTATGATCATACATATAAAACTCTATTAAATCTTTATCATAACGATCTCCACAATAGTGAATTTTACTTGTTTCATTTAAAACTATATCAGAAACATTATGTAATGAATGACCCAATTGACTTAACATCTCTGTACTTTGAAAATCACTACATTGAATCAATGATGATGGTATTTGTTTGGTTTGATAAACTCCACCTAATTTATTAATAAGATAATTTTTGTTTTGAATCTTAGCATAACATAATGGCTGAACTTCTTGAACATGCACTTGTATATTTCCCATAAAATCAATTTCAACTAAAACATTTTCAAAACGTTTCATTTCTTCTATATCCTGAACTATATTGTCCTTAGAAAATAACATATCTATCCATGTATAATCTCCCATATATCCTGATGGCTGTTCACTTATTTGTTGTTCCAATTCTGCATCATTGACACCTATGACATGAATTGTTTTAATTTTCATAATATCAGACAATAAAATAAAAAAAACAAATCCTATGATTCCTAACACAAAGAATAATCTTATCACTTTTATTCTTTTCTTTTTTCTTCTTTTCATCATTAATTTTTTAACCTGATTATCCCTATATTCATCCATCATCTTACCTCCATATCTTTCATTATATAAATAATATCTATAAAAATAAATAAAAATGAGCAGGTCTTGCCTACTCACTGATTAAATCATTTTCAATTAAGAATTCCCTTGCGACATCACTTGTCTTTTCATTCAACTCATCCACTCTATAATTCAATTCTACCATGACTTCATCACTGAGATAATTTTGAAGCTGATTGATCAGTTCAACAACTTCAGGATACTCTTCGATAACTGTATTATTCGCAATTGGTATAGCATGATAGGGTAAGAAGAAATTTTTATCATCTTCTAAAACCTGTAAATCAAACTTCTTTAATAGTCCATCTGTTGAATAAGCATCAATGACATCACATTCATTGTTCATTAAAGCTGTATATCGTGGTGCTCCATCAATAGGAACAGTCTGTTTGAAATGAATAGGATATGCTTTTTGTAATCCTACCCAGCAATCTTCTCTTTCCATAAACATTAATGTTGGTGAAAATGTGAGTTGTTGAGAAACTTTACATAAATCACTTATTGTTTTGATATGATACTGCTCAGATGTATCTTTTCTAATCGCAAGTGTATAAGTATTGTTGAAGCCTAGAGAATCTAAAACATTTAAATCATATTGTTCTTTCATCTGTTCTTTGACAGTGTTATAGACTTCATCAACATTTCCATTAGGTTCGTTGCCTAAGACATTACCATAAATTGTTCCTGTATATTCTACATACATATCAATGGATCCCGTACGCACAGCATCTAAGACAATAGAACTTGAACCTAGAGATAATGACTGTTCTACCTCAATATCAGTATGATCCTCTATATAATATTTCAGCATATAATTTAATATTTCTTGTTCAGTAAAATCCATGCTTCCAATTCTAATGACTTGACTCCCATTTGTCTTTGCTAAGCCTGTATAAACAAAGCTGGCTGCTAAAGTAAGGCATGAAATAACAATGATAACTTTATCCAATGTGCCTTTCATTTTAGATCTTGGTTTTGATAATTGGAAACTCTTTGGTGTGACTAATCTCTCTAAAATAGAAAATATATAATCTATAAGTAATGCCAGTAAGCAGGCAGGTATAGCTCCAGCTAAGATTTGAGCATTATTGACCGTTCGAATACCCGCATAAACCAAATATCCTAAACCATCAGCGCCAATAAAAGCTGCCAAAGTCATCAAACCAACCGAACTAACTGCACTGACTCTGACACCAGCCATGATAACAGGTGCAGCTAATGGAATCTGAACTTTATATAAAACCTGAAATTTATTTAAACCAATACCTTTAGCGGCTTCTAAAGTTTCTCCGTTAATATTGTCCAGTCCTGTGACTGTATTTTTAATAATAGGTAATAAAGAGTAAAGTATCACCATGACAATGGCTGGTTTTGTTCCAATGCCTAAAAGAGGAATCATAAAACCTAATAAGGCCATTGATGGAATCGCCTGAATAATATTTGCTAATGCCATAATTGGTTTTTTAGATGGCTTAAAATAAGTAATAAAAATACCTAAAGGGACACCTATAATAATCGCAATCAAAATAGCCATAACAGTCAATTGAACATGACCTATTAACAAATCAAAAATCTGCATATAGTTTTGGGAACAATAATCTATAAATGCTTGCATTATTCTCCCTCACTTTCATCATATTTTTTAGAAAGAGTTGTAACCAGAGTACTCTTGGTAATTAAACCTTTTAAGATCCCATCATCTACAACAGGAATTGTATACATATTCTTCTCTTTGGTGATATTTAAAACATCAACGATTGATTCCTGTGAAGAAACTGTGATACATTCCTTTTGCATAACATGACCCACAATTTCATCTTTATTTTTTTCATCAGCTGCATCAGCCGCATGAATAACACCTTTAAAATGTCCCTGACGATCTATTACCATCAAACTATCAACGCTTGAATTAAACATCATATTTAAAGCTTTTACACATTTTAAACGATCATAACAGGTAATTGGTCGATCTATCATAATGTCTGCTGCTTTGATTAATTCTGGTGAATCCCAGATACGCTTTTTCCCAACAAAGTTTAAAACAAAGTCATTGGCAGGATGTTTTAAGATTTGTTCTGGTGTATCGTACTGTTGAATTTTTCCACCACTCATAATACATATACGATCTGCCAATTTGATAGCTTCTGCCATATCATGAGTCACAAACACAATCGTCTTTTGAACACTATTTTGTAATGTCAACAGTTCATCCTGTAATTGATTTCTCGTAATAGGATCTAATGCACTAAAAGGTTCATCCATTAAAATAATATCTGGTTCACTTGCAAAAGCTCTTGCAACACCTACACGTTGTTGTTGACCACCACTCATCTGAACAGGATACTTATCTAAATATTCATCTGGATCTAAACCAACCATATTTAAAACATCTTTCACTTTTTCCAAAAGATGTTTATCATTTTTATTTTTTAACTTTGGAATCAGTTCAATATTTTCTTTCACTGTCATATGAGGAAATAATCCTGTTTGTTGAATAACATAACCAATATTACGTCTTAATTCAATTTCATTTTCCTCACTAATATCCTTTCCATTTACATAAATTGTCCCCTGGCTTGGTTTAATCAACCGATTAATCATCTTTAAAGCAGTCGTTTTTCCACACCCACTGGGTCCAATCAAACAAACAAATTCACCATCATTCACTGTAAAATTGATATCTTCCAATACATGTTTATCTTTAAATGACTTGTAAACATTTTGAAATTCTATCATAAGCAAAACACCTCACTTAAATACATTTTATATCTTAGATGTGACTCTTATGTGAATTCTTTAATTATCTATATCTTTATATCCTTAAAATATAGAGTTTTTTTATTTATATCCTAAATAATAACATAGATATCATTTGAATTTTGACGAAAAAAAGAATATGAATTATGACTTCATATTCTTAAATGCAGTTGAAAGCATCAACTTAATTCTATTTAATTGGTTAACTTCACTCGCACCTGGATCATAATCCACAGCCACAATGTTACTTTGTGGATATTTTTTACGTAAGGCTTTAATAACCCCTTTACCTGTTACATGATTTGGTAAGCAGGCAAATGGCTGCATACACACAATATTTGGTGCACCTTCTTCAATTAATTCAATCATTTCTCCAGTTAAGAACCATCCTTCACCTGTCTGATTTCCAATAGAGACAACTTCACTTGCTTTTTTCGCAATTTGATCAATAGGTGTTGGTGAATCAAAACGTTTTGAATCTCTTAATGCCTTAATCATATCTTTTCTTAAGAAATCAACAAACCAAATGGCAAAATTACATAACCATACTGAAGATTGTGACGCATCAAAATGTTCATGTTCATACCAAGTGTTATAGAAACAATACTGGAAGAAATCAATTAAATCAGGCATAACAGCTTCTCCACCTTCTGATTCAATGATTTTCACAATTTCATTATTGGCAGTAGGATGGAATTTAACTAAGATTTCTCCAACCAATCCAACTCTTGGTTTTTTAATATCTAATAATGGCAATTCATCAAAATCTTTGACAATTTGATAAACATTCTTTTTAAATTCTTTCATACTACCATTTTTCACATTTTCCTGACATTTTGCAACCCATGATTCATAAAGTTTATTGGCTGAACCTTTGACTTTTTCATAAGGACGTACACGATAAAGAACGCGCATAAATAAGTCCCCATACATAGCACCAATGATTACTTTTTTAGCAATCTTATATGTAATCTTAAATCCAGGATTACTTTCTAATCCAGATAAGTTTGCAGAGATAACTGGAATTTGTTCCATACCTGCATCTTTAAGAGCTTTTCTGATAAATGCAATATAGTTCGTTGCACGACATCCTCCACCTGTTTGAGAGATAATCAATGCCACTTTATTTAAGTCATATTTTCCACTATTTAAAGCATTCATCATTTGTCCTACAACCAAAATACTTGGATAACATGCATCATTGTTGACATATTTTAATCCCTGTTCTACTGCATCTTTATCAACTGAAGGCAACACTTCAAAGTTATAGCCTTCCGAATTCATGGCGGTTTCAACAAACTGGAAATGAATCGGTGACATCTGTGGACAAAGAATTGTATAACGATCTTCTTTCATCTGTTTTGTAAAAGGTACTTTCACCTGTTCATACTTCTTAGATAAATCAATAATATCTTCTTTCTTTTCAATTGTAGCTTTTAAAGAACGAATACGGATACGAATAGCTCCTAAATTACTTCCTTCATCTATCTTAATTAAAGTATAGATTTTATTTCTTGCTTTTAAGATTTCAGAAACCTGATCAGCTGTTACAGCATCCAAACCACAACCAAATGATGTTAATTGAATCAACTGTAAATCTTTTTGTGATGATACAAAAGATGCGGCTTTATATAAACGAGAGTGATAAGTCCATTGATCAACAACACGTAATTTTAAATGTTCTTCATCTAAATAACAAACACTATCTTCACTTAAGACAACAAATCCTTCACTTGTAATCAAATCTGGAATTCCATGATTGATTTCCGGATCAACGTGATATGGACGACCAGCTAATACAATTCCTTGCATATGATTTTCTCGCATATACTGCATTGCACGTTTTCCTTCTGCACGAATATCCTGCTGACAGTGATCCAATTCTTCATACGCCTTATCAATGGCATGATGTAATTCCTGATCTGTAATATGAAATTCACTTAATTCTTCTTTTAAAACATGGAATAATGTTTTCTTATTATTTAAAGAAATAAATGGATTTTTAAATTTTATATTTTTCTGCTCAAGATTATCAACATTATTTCTAATGACCTCTGGATAAGAAGCCACCACAGGACAATTGTAATGATTTCCGGCATTTTCATTTTCTAAACGTTCATAGGCTACTGATGGATAGAAAATAAATGGAACTCCTCTAGCAATCAGATTTTCAATATGTCCATGTGTAATTTTAGCAGGGTAACAAGCACTTTCACTTGGAATAGATTCAATTCCTTTTTCATAGATGGCTTTAGATGAACGAGATGATAAAACAACTCTAAATTTCAATTCTGTAAAGAATGTATGCCAGAAAGGATAATTTTCATACATATTTAAAGCTCTAGGGATACCAACAATACCTCTAGGAGCATCTTCTATTGGTAAAGAATGATAATTAAAGACACGACGATATTTATAATCAAATAAGTTTGGTAATGATTTAGATTTTAATGGTAAATTAGCTCCTCTTTCACATCTATTTCCACTAATAAACTCTCTTCCATCATTAAATGAAGTAATTGTCAGCATACAGTTATTTGTACATTTACCACAATTTTTCATTGAATTTTGATATGTCAAATGTTCTAATTCTTCACGTGTTAATAAAGTTGTCCCTTTGTCATCATCTTTTTCTTTCGCAATTGTTGCCATTCCATAAGCACCCATCAATCCTGCAATATCAGGCCTAATGACTTCAATACCTGCTTCTTTTTCAAAAGCACGTAAAACGGCTTCATTATAGAATGTTCCACCTTGTACAACAACATTTTTACCGATTTGGTCTTTACTTCTTAACTTAATAACTTTATATAAGGCATTCTTGATAACGGAATATGATAATCCTGCTGAAATATCTGCTAAAGATGCACCTTCTTTTTGAGCCTGTTTCACTTTTGAATTCATGAAAACTGTACAACGACTTCCTAAATCAAGTGGATGTTTTGACATCAATGCCATCTGGGCAAATTCATCAATTTCATATCCTAAAGAATGAGCAAATGTTTCAAGGAAAGACCCACATCCAGATGAACATGCTTCATTCAATGTAATATCTTGAATAACATCATCCTTAATGGTGATTGCCTTCATATCCTGTCCACCAATATCTAAAATAAAGTCAACATCAGGTTCAAAATGTTTAGCTGCTGTGTAATGAGCAATTGTTTCTACTTCACCATAATCCACTTTTAATGCTGCTTTAATTAAAGCTTCACCATATCCAGTGACACCAGTTTTTTGAATATGACATCCTTCAGGAATTAAATCATAGATTTCCTTCATAATTCTAATAATTAAATCTAAAGGATTTCCTTCGTTAGAATTGTAGAAAGAATATAATATTGAGCCTTCATTATCTATCAATACAACTTTAGATGTTGTTGAACCAACATCAATTCCAACATAAATATTGCCTTGATATTTTTTTAGATTTCTTTTCTTTGTCATTGCTTGAAGATGACGATCTCTAAATCCTCTTAATTCATCTTCGTTATGAAATAAAGGTTCTAATGTATGAGCTGCTTCTGTTCCATTATCTTTTAATGTTTTTAAATCACGAATCAATTTTTCTAATGAAAGTGATTCTTCAACATCTTTTGCATTTAATGCAGCTCCCATAGCTACAAACAATTGGGAATTATCTGGGAAAATAATATCATCATCTTGAAGCTCTAATGTTTCAATAAAACGTTGTCTCAGTTCACTTAAGAAGTATAAAGGTCCTCCTAAAAAAGCCACTTTTCCTTTAATCGGTTTTCCACAGGCTAACCCACTGATAGTCTGATTCACAACCGCCTGAAAAATAGAAGCCGCTATATCTTCTTTTCTTGCGCCTTCATTGATTAAAGGCTGAACATCGGTTTTCGCAAAAACCCCACAACGAGAAGCAATTGGATAAATACGCTGATGATTTTTGGCTAATTCATTCAATCCTGAAGCATCAGTCTGTAATAAAGTGGCCATCTGATCAATAAATGCACCTGTTCCACCGGCACAAGTTCCATTCATACGTTGTTCTAACGAACCTTCAAAATAAGTAATTTTCGCATCTTCTCCACCTAATTCAATGGCAACATCTGTTTGTGGAATATAAGTTTCTATTGTTTTGGTACATGCAATCACTTCCTGTACAAATTTGACATTTAATGATTGAGAAATTGACAATCCTCCTGATCCTGTAATAACTGGATAAATATTGATTCCTGGATATTCTTGATGAATTTCTTCTAATAATGTAAGTATTGTATTTCTTACATCTGAATTATGTCTGACATAACGTGAAAATAAACAGACATCCTTTTCATCTGTTAAATAAGCTTTAACTGTTGTAGATCCCACATCAATTCCTAAATAATATTGACTCATAACACTTCTCCTTTAAACATTACACTTATCTATAATTTTTAATCTTATCTTATTTCGACATTATCTTCAATTGATATGCTTTACTTCAAATCTTTAATAATTTGATTAATCTTTAACGATAAACGTAAATATTCTTTAGTATCTTCTTCTCCTAAACATTCTAAAAGATGACCAAAATAGGCTTCAATTTCTTTTTGTTTTTCTCTAGCAAATGCTTTCCCTTTATCCGTAATAAACACCTTTATTTTTCTTTTGTCTAATGGATCGACTATCCTTTGGATATAACCTTTTTTAGATAATGTATTAAGCACTGCTGCAACTCTTGACGTATTAATATCAAAACGCTGACTAATCTCGGAAGCATTGACTCCATCACCATCCATCAAATAAATAAGAACTGCACATTCCCCTCTGGCAATTTCACTGATATCACGATGACAAAACTTAAATGCCTGTTCATTTTCTATCATATAACCTATTAATTCTCTAGCATATTTACGATAATCCATTTTATTTACCTCACACTATGAGCATTTTATACAACTTTATCTCATTTGTCAATTTTTTTGTTTATTTGTCTATTTCTTAAAAATAAACGATATTATTTGATGTTCAAATTTGATGTTGGTACAATAAAGAAAAGAGGGAGAGATACATATGTATGAAAAAATAAAAGAACTTGCAAAGTTATATTATCCTGATACTGTAAATTGTCGTCGTGATTTACATAAGTATGCTGAAAAAGGCTGGTTAGAAATGCGAACATCCTGTTATATTGCTTCTACATTAGAGGAATTAGGATACGAAGTGCTTGTTGGTGAAGATATTATGAAAAAAGAAGCACGTATGGGTGTGCCACCAGAAACAATTTTACATTTAAATTACCACCGTGCTCAAAAGCAGGGAGCAAATCCTTACTATTTGGAAAAAGTTAAAATGGGAATGACTGCAGTAGCAGGTGTATTAAAATGTGGAGATGGTCCTACTCTTGCTTTAAGATTTGATATTGATGCTTTAGGCCTCATTGAAGAATCATCATCAAGTCATTTTCCTTTTACGAATGGTTTTGCTTCTGTTCATCGTGGAACAATGCATGCCTGTGGTCATGATGGTCATACTTCGATTGGACTTACAACAGCTAAAATACTTATGAACATCAAAGACCATTTGCATGGAACAATCAAACTTATTTTTCAACCTGCTGAAGAAGGTGTTATGGGAGCCAGAAGTATTGCTGAAAGTGGATTCTTAGATGATGTTGATTATATTTGTGCAGCTCATATTATGCCTCAAGAAGATCAACCTTATGATTTGTATTTTGGTATGGATGAATCTTTTGCGACCACAAAACTTGATATTACTTATCATGGTGTATCTACTCATGCTGCTGAATAGCCACAGTTTGGAAAAAATGCTTTACTATCTGCCGCTAACTGTATTTTAAATTTACACTCTATTCCTCGTAACAGTGATGGTCAGACACGTGTGAATGTTGGAACTGTTCATGCTGGTACAGGAAGAAACGTTGTACCTGAAACAGCTAAACTTGAAATTGAAGTCCGTGGTGTTACAAGTGAATTAAATCGCTATATGGAAATTTATGCGAGAGATATTATTGAAGGTTCAGCACGTATGCATGATACTGTTGTTGAAATTAAAGAAATGGGTAAAGCTTATGCATTAGATTGTGATGAAGACTTTATGAATACGATTCGTTCAATGTGTCAGCGATACCTTCCTGATTTAAACTTACCTCCATATAATTTAAGTCCACTGGGAGGTAGTGATGATTTTTCATATTTCATGGAACGTGTTCAAGCTCATGGTGGCAAAGCCACTTACATGAAACTTTTAACACCTATTGTTTCATCACCACATAATGATGCTTTTGATTTTGATGAAAAAGTTCTAGCATTAGGTCCTCGCATCTTTGCAAGTCTTATCTATTATCTTTCTCATGAAAACAAGGCATAAGAGATACAAATCAAGTATCTTTTATGCCTTTTCATTATTTATTAGCTTTCTTATAACGTTTTCCTTTGGTTACACCATTATCAATAAGTTTTTCATTTTCTACTAGTTCTTTTAATAATGTTTGAACACGTCTTTCCTTAACACCCAAAATATCTATAAAATCTTTTACCTTATACCATTGTCCATATTCCATATAAGAAAGAATTTGTTCATATTGTTTGAATGTTTTTCCTGAACTTTTTTTCTCGCGCTTTTTTTCTCGCACTTTTTTTCTCGCACTTTTTTCTCGCACTTTTTTTTGAAATGAAAGTGTTAAAATAGTTCGATCTGGATTCATTTTCTCTTCTATAATGGGTTCTTTCCATTGCTGTTCTTCCCAGATAGAAAATAATTCTGGGACACCACTTCCAGCTCTTTCTCCAATTCCAATGAGATTGAACATTTTCATTAATGCTTTATTTCTTGGATCAGATTCTCCACCTAATTTCATTTGATATTTCCCAACACGAATAGAACCAGGATTTTCAATCGTTAAAATATCATTATCCTGCTTAATCACAATACCTCTAGGAATATAAAAATCCGCATTAACTAAACAATTCGCCAAAACTTCACGTAAAGCACGATGAACAGGAGTATCATCAATTCTATCTCCGCCAACAATTTTAAATGGTATTTTCACATTACGTATAATTTTATTATAAACCCTAAAATAGAAATCAAACAAATTACCTGTCCATTCACCTGATGTCGATTGCAAGCGATCTGTCCATCTAATAGTCGGATCTAACATTTCCCTATAATCAAGGAAATATTCTGGATAGTAATTAACGATATTATATTCTTCACCAACATTTAAAACTTAATCTTTAAACAATGCTCTTCCGATTCTGACAATTGTTGCTCCTTCTTCCAAAGCTATATCATAATCTTGGGACA
>ERZ1643250.857-NODE-857-length-29263-cov-9.693064_pt1 | contig 29263 bp, 56 predicted proteins | sample MGYA00579262_ERZ1643250 | MGnify/ENA primary metagenome ERZ1643250 (study PRJEB29033, sample SAMEA4952265) | chicken gut metagenome | biome: Broiler Chicken; feature: Gastrointestinal Tract; material: Caecum | place: Ireland | collected 2018 | study: Broiler... | reverse complement strand
GTTCACTCTGTCTGCTGTGTGTCTTGCATTTATATCTCGACAAGCTAGAGTTATTTTGATTTCTTTAAATGTCTAATCTTAAAGACTTTAATTTTAAAAATGGCACAAGTTAATGGATTTGAACCACTACAAACAGTTTTGGAGACTGTTGTGCTACCGTTACACTAAACTTGCATGTAAAAAAAGACAGTTGTTAAACTGTCTTAAATAACTAATCTACTATTGTCTTTATTAAGTCCTGTTTGCTTTAAGAAATCATTTAATTGTGCATTATGCTGTTTTTGGGTTATTTTTATATTTCTTATTTCTGCTTGCACTTCTTCTATGTTTATATCCTTGTTGTTGCTTGTTAATAATGTCTGTTGTGCTTTTAAATCTTTTTTATCTTGCCTTATTTGCCTTTCCATTCTCCTTTGTATTTGCGTTGCTTCATACTTGCTATATTCTTTACTATTATATGTAACTTTTTCATTTTTCCACTTATTCAATTGTTCTTGTGTATAAGTTTTTGTAGAACCCTTATAATATGGATACCAGTCATGCCTACAATTTATCCCTTTAAAACCTGTTGCTTCTCCATAACCTATATCGTCTAAACTTAAATAACCTTTTTTACTGCTTCTACTAACTATTTTTCCTTGCCATTCTGCGTGAGAAGGTCTTGCTCCACTATGTGCTGTTAATTCCATTAAATCCCAACCTAGTTCATTTGCTCTTAATTCTTGTAACTTTCCACAAGTCTGATTTACTCCTGTTATAATATTCATTCTTACAGCACTTTCAATACTTCTTTTAGCTCCAGAAGGATATTCTATAATTGCTCCTTGCTGTACTATTGTTTTTAAAGCATCTATAAAAGATTGTGTATAACTCTTTACTCCTGTACTAACTTCCATATATGATAAATTTATTGCATTATAAAACTGTGTCTGCGCTGTGTTTGCCGTTGTCATGCATAAATTTTGCAAATTTCCTGCCGTTTTTTCTATAGTTGAATTTAATATTTGTACCATGCTTGAACTTTGATCAATTGGCAATGGATTTAATCCTGCTTCTGTATAAATTTTGTCATCAAACTTTAATGTCTGCGCTCCTGCTTGATTAAATATTTCTGCTACTTTTTCATAAGAAGTATTATTATATTCAGCTACTAATCTTACTATGTCTTGATATAAAAATCCCATTTCTTGTACTATTTTTATATCATTTAGAACTACCGTATTTGCATAACCAAAATTTGCTATTCTTGCTGCTATTTCTTCAATTATTCGTAATTCTAAGTTCTGATATATTCCTATTGCTTGCTTTTCTATTTTTATAAAATCTTGTTCAGTTAGCATTGTTTAACCTTTCTATTTCTTTATAAAAAATAACACTTGATGGAGAGCAAATGCCTAATGCACAATCAATTGGATTTCTTGATATTATTAATTTTTTACTTTTATCATATCTATAAATAAATCCCTTATATTCTTTCATTTTTAATACTTTATACAAAATAAAACTAATTATCATTTCTATTCCTCATTTATATTTTCATTAAATCCAAAAGCTTCTTGATTGCTCATTTTTTCTTGTTGTATTGTATCTAATTCTTCTTGTGCTTGTTGTTTATTTAAGTTTCTATATTTTTCCATGTATGATTGCTTACTTCTTAGCCCTTGCGATACTTCTTGCATTGCTCTTACTTGTTCTTCTCCTCTGTCCTCTATGATACTATCGTCAAAGTCTATTGTTACTTCTGCTGCATCTATGGTTGTATTAGAAAATGTTGAAGAAGCATAAGCAATGGCTTTTACAATAGTAATTAAACTATCTTTCAAAACTTGCTCGTGCTTCTTTATTGTTCTAAACATGTCCGAATTTTCTGATATAACTCCTGTTGCTGTTTGAATTGCTTGTCCATCGAACTTATACCTTTCTTGTCCGAAACCGACTTTACTTGATAATATGTTCAGCTGATAATTTACTGAGTTTATATATTGTTCTGTTCTTAAAGATGCATCATCATGTTCTATCATGCTATCTTTGTTAAAACCTTTTGGCATTCGATAAACTGATATATCGTTCGGATCAAACACCATTCTACCTTCGCCATCGTCAAACGACAACATTTCTTCTGCAACAAATGTCCTTCTTCTTCCAATTACCACTTCATTGTCCAGCCCGTCATAAGCATTGTCTAAACATTTCAATGTATCTATTGCATTTGCATAGACTGATAATCCAAAAGGCGTTTCGTTATCTATGTTGTTGCATATATTCGGTGTAATTATTGCAAACCAAGGGATATTACTTAATGTGTCAAACTCCGCAATAAATCCCTCCTTTTCTTCTTCATTTGCTTCAACAAAAGAACTGTATTTGCCTTTAAACATATAATTTTTTATTACATAGTTTTTTTCTTTGTTTAAAATGTGCATTGCAATATAAATATAGGTTTGTCCTTTTTTATATTTTGTTGTTACAAAAGCACATTCTATTATTTTTCCATTTTCCCAAGTTAAAGGTATTATCTTTTTGCATTCTACAAATTCCAGTTTTATCCTTGCATTACTAACATCTAAAACATTTTCTTCTTGTTCTATATCTTGAACAGACACCACTAAAGCTCCCGTTCCAATAGCAAAAGACTTTTCTATACCTTTATTTATTACTACTTCAGCATTATTTTGTCTTAATATTTCATTCAATGCCTCAGTATCTGTATTATTCTTTAAATTTATAGATACCTTTTCGTTGAATAGTAGATCAGCCCAGTCCTCAGCTACTTTTTTAGCGCCTTGCATAGACTTCTTTTCCATTTTTACTTTACGCTGCCCATTGTATATATAGTAATTGTGGAACTTGCGTACTTTACCTCTGTACCAGCTTTCCCAAATATCTATATACTTTTCCCAATTAAGTTTTTCTGATATATCATACCCTTGCTTACTAAAAAATTGTTGTAAATTCATACTTATCTCCTGCTATTTATCAAATTTTCATAGAAACTGTTTATTGAATACTCAAATGCATCCAAACTATCTATGTCTGTTGTTCCATCGTCTAGTCTTTCATCCTGCGATTTGCTATTCCACAATGCATCTTGAAAAGCCTTTGTGATTATTGTATTTTTCCTTAATATAAAAAATCTCTTTTGCGCCATTAAGGTAGAACTTAAAAATATTCTGTCATTTATTAAACCTTTTTCACAATCAATTACTTGTACAGGCAACCTCTCTTTCTGACATCTTCTTATTAATCCTAAAGTAATTACATTTCCTAAAGCTCCATAATCACAAAAAGCGTACTGACATTTATCATATTTGTCATACACTCTTTTATAAAATTCTATAAATTTTTCATATATTTGTTCTGGATCATATACTCCTGTTAAGTCTATTTCGTCTAACACATAGACATTTCTAAAATTATATGTAATTCCACTAGCTACAAACTTTATTTTAGATTTTCCAGCACCATAGTCAACGCCAATAGTTACAATTGCTAATTGCTCATTTACTTTATCTACTAAAAACTTCTCTGTCTCGTCTGCAAATAGCATATATATTGTTCCTTCAGCTGCTTTCCAATCACCTAAAATGTATCTATCGAAGAATACTGTACCTCTATATTCTGTCTCTAAGGATTGCAATACTTCTTTTGCCAAAAATGGGTTATCATACAATGTGTATTTCTGTTGGAATATATCTGCATCACTGTCTAAAAATTTCTTAAACCAATGAGAAGGTCCCTCTGGGTTACAAGTTCCATCGAATTTACTATATGGTTTATCAAGTCTTGATTTAAGCATTTGAAAAACGCCCTCATCCCAAGTTGCAACTTCATCACCATAACAATATTTAAAACTTGGTCCTCTTATTTTGTTAATGTGCTTTTTGTTGTCTGCTCCTAAACAATAGCATTTTTCACCAAATAAGAAAGCTGTATTATCTGACTTTATATCAGATACCAGCTTCGTTCCCCATGTATCTTGCAAAGGTTCTATTACGTTTCTTTGTAATGTACCTTTTGTATTTCCTAATATTACTATTAGTCCAGATTTTCCTTTTACATTTCTTATTCTTTTAGGTATTACATAATAATCCAAATATGTTTTTCCACTTCTAGTTGCTCCATACTTTATATTCCATCTTCTGTTGGCATTGTCTAAAAATTCTCTTTGCTTTGCTGAAAACATTAAACAACACCACCTAGTCCTTTAAGAACTTCATCTAGTTTATCTAGTGTTTCTTTGTTGCTTTCATCTTCGACTTCTACTTTATCTTTCCATTGTTTAGGTTTTCTATTCTTTAACCAAAATATTTGTGCAGTTATGTTTCCGTTTAAAGCATTTTTTAATAGAGCATTTTCTACTTCATAGTCTACTACCTCTTTTCCCTTTTTAAGGTGTTCCAAAAGTTCCGAATGGTCTTTAATCATTCTGTAAAAGGTTGTTTTTCCAATTCCTAAATTGTCCGCTATCTGTTCATTTGTTAAGCCTTCTCTAGCCCAACCCTCTACTAATATTAATTTGTCTTTTACCTCTTCCCATTTTGATTTAGCCATCTACCTCCACCTCTGTAAATTCTCCTTCTATATATTCAACTTCATCAACGTATCGCCTTGCCTCGCTGTCCTATATAACTGCTTTTTATATCCTTGTATTTTACTTACGTCTTTCTCGTACTCTTTACAACGTATTGTTACTAGATTACCTTGCTTTACTATTTCCATATTTTTTTCGCATAATGTTTTTTTACAAGAATCGCATAATTTCATATCTTTTGCTCCTTTATATGAACACTACATAAAGCAAATGGTCTTAAAGGCTTAATTAACTTCGTCAAGTCAATCAGTCCCTCCACTTGTAATAGCTTTTGTCCTCCTCGATAAATGCCTACTACAACTACTTTATCTCAACCTACGTGGAAAACTTTTTCTTTGCTTTATGTACTATTTATATAAGACTTAACTAGATAAGCATAATAAAAGAGCCTATCGTGTTTGATAAGCTCTAATCTATATAAAATTTATGTGAAAGCTATTAATTAATTTGTAATATTTGTTGATATATTGTAAAATTTGTCGTATAATTGATTTGCTTCTGTTATGTCCTCACTTCTTTGGAAAGGAGGTACATATGAAAAGTTTTTTCAAACTGTTAGCATTATTGTTAATTTATCTCATCTTAAAGAATTTTGACAAGTAATGCAAAATACTAGGGTCTAGCCACCCTAGTATTTTTTTGCTTCTTATTTTTTCAAACTGTTCTCGAATTAAGGAGGAAATATGACTTTAAGTTTAATCTCTCTTAATTCGTTACTATATTATACTAGAGTTTTTTACAAATGTAAATACTTTTTCTAAACATTTCTGTATTATTCTGTACAACTCTGTATGTATTATACCATATTTATGTAAATTTTGCAAATTTAAAGAGCCAGCATTGATACAACGATGGCTCTAAATAAATCATATAATAATATAAAGACTAAGACAACTCTCTCCTCTGCAACTTAGTCTTGCTACTTCCACTATTCTCACTTAATGTAAGCTCGTGAGACCTCCTGTTTTCACTTTTCTTACAACTAGAGTTTTACGCATTTGGTATTGAACTGTTTGAGGTACAGTTCAAATGAAACCTGAAATTACAGAATTGAAACACTTGGGCTTAGCCATTTCTGACTATGTTTCAAAATGAAGTCCCATGCAAGACCTTTTAATACTTACTAACATTTTAACATGTTTTATCCGCACAAAACGCACATTTCAATATTTTCCTAAAAATCTATCTAATTTTGTTCTAGCTGTGCTTTCTGAATTATATTTCATCTTAAACATAATTTGTACCCAGCTAAGATTATCTTCATATTTATATCTTATAATTTGCCTTATATCACTATCTTCTATCCTCTTTAATTCATATTCTAGATTAGTTATCATTTTCTCTAATTTTATTGTACTGCTTACTATTAATTTTTTCAGCTTTCTTTTCTGTTTTCCATTCCTTCTAGGATATTCTACGCCTTCTATAGTACAATGATGTAATATGTATGGATAACTTGTGCTACTCCCTTGTACACTATCTATTACAGTATGTTCTCTTTCGATTTTATCCAGTCTTTCTTTTAAGTCATCTATTTCATTACGTAAAGAACTAATTTGTTCAAGTGTTTTTATATCTATCATTTGTACCTCCTTGTTTTTGTTTATTTTTTATATGCTCTCTTTCAAGTTCTGCTCTTAAATTATCTAATTGTTTATAAGCATCGTTGATTTTCTTCTGATTGTATCGTCGCATTGCTGACGAGCTCAGTTCATATACATTTACGCTTTGTATTGTCTGCATTGCTTCAGTTATTTTTTTATATACGTGACTTATTGTCATTTGTATCACTTACTTTCTTTTTCTCTTAATACCAGAAATTTTCTTGTTTTTCTTCTGGTATTTTACTAATACTAGAAATAAGTTCTAGTGTTATACTTTATAGCAATTTGCTACAAACTGTTCATGCGTTAGAATTGTCCTTATATCTTCATATCCATACCACATTATATTTGTATTAGCCTTTGTATCAGTTAGTGGTATTAATAAACAAACATTTTGTTTTTTATAGTCTACTTGTAATACTAATCTTCCATTTACTATATCTCCTACTTCTATTAAGTCTATTATGTTTTCTGAGAAGTTCTCTACTGCAGCACTATTACACCAATCGTCATCATATATTCCAAAATAAATAGCTTTTTTATCTACTTGATTTTCTCTTATTCCTGTTACTTTCACTATTTCTCCTATATTAAGTCTTGCATAATCATCTTTTTTTATATTGTTCTGAACATGTAAAGCATAACCAACATTACTATCATCTCTTTTTAAATACTCTTTTTTACTTATGCATCTTTCTTTAATATCCATATTTACTCCTTTTTCTTTTACTAATATTTAAAATACTTTTTCATTGCATATTCTTCACTTTTTAATACATTATTTATTTCTTCGCATATCAAATCACACTGATCTTTTGTTGGTATATAAATATCTCTTCCATTTCTAATGTAATCATAATATGCATATAGTTTTTGTAATTTTACAATTAATCCTTTATAACTCATTTCTTTTCCTTTCAAAATATTGTTTTATGCAATTAATACATACATTTGTAGTTACTCCATGTTCTTCATCTTTACAATGCTCTACTACTTGATATCTGCATATATCTTCGTCAATATCTTTATTTGTTATAAATCTTGCCATTTCTTCTATTATCTTATCTTTCTTTTTATTTTCTTCTTGCTGTTCTTGTAGCATAGATAATACTGTTTGCATTGCTCTTATTTCATGTTTAAAATCATTGTTTGATAATCCACATTCATCTGCTTCTATATAACTTTTTATCATTTTATCTATTATTTCTATTGCTTTTTCTTGTTCTTTTGTCATTGCTTATTTCCTCCTAATAATTGTTTATAAGTTTCTATTTGGGTTATTAGACAGTTTCTTTTATTGACTAGTTCAGTTTTTTCTTTTTTACTTAAATAAGTAACATCTAATCCATATTCTCTTTGATATGGTTTCATTTCTTTTTCATATGCCTTTTCACATGTTTCTAATGCTTTTTCTATTTCATCTCTACTAATATATTTTTCATTTATATATTTTTGTATCTTTTTTATATCTTTAAAAGGTACATTTCCAAATATATTTTCAAATTCTTCATTTGTCATTGCTTGTCCTCCTCACTTATTCCTAATTTATATTTAACCAAAGGTTTTACAAATCTATATATAAATTCATTTAAAGTAACTTTTTGTAGTTTATATCGTTCAGCTAAGCTTTCACTCATATATCCTTCTATCTCTCCATTTTCAGTAAATCTTTTTTTGTTCATCATCTCTAAAGAATGTATATGTTTTTTTCTTCTTGCGTTTGATAAGCCAATATAGCTGTTTCTATATAAAATTCATTGTTATATATTTCTTTACTTATTTTTCTTAATAATTCAATTGGTCTTTCTATTGTTTTCTGTGTACTCACTCTCCTAACCTCCTTCCACACATTGGACAGTAGTTTATGTCTATTTCTTCTTTTTGATACGAATTAGTATCAACACTTAAATAATATAAATCTTCTCTGCATACATTTCTTACTATCTTTATTGTTACTCTTTGATTTTTTCTTATATGTCTTTTTGCTTCGTTTGTAATGTCATCTATCTCACAATACTTACACATTTTTATTTTTCTCCTTCTAAAATTTCTAATATATCTCCACAAACTAATGCTCTTTCGGTTAAATAATCATCATCTTGTATAGGTTCTGTCTCATATTCAAATCTTTTACAGTATTCTATTACTTTATCTAACATAAAATTTTTTTGCACTAACTTCTTATTCTTTTCTTCTAATTCTTTTATTCTTTCTTTATCTTGCTCTCGCTCTGATAGAATGTGTTCTATTGCTTGTATTTCTCTTTCACTTATAGTTTCTTTACCGCTTCCTTTTAGAAAATCATTATGCACTTTTACTATGCTTTTTAATACTTTTAAATCTTCTACACTTGCAACATTTTTGTCGCTTTTATCTTCATATAATCCATCATCTTGTCCATGTAATTTTCTTGTTGCTCTTAGTTCTTCATTATCTAAATCAAATGCCATATTTTATTCCTCCTTTGTTTGTTCTACATATTCTTTAATATTAGGTATTGCTTGTTGTTTTATTATTCTTCCAATATCTTTTAGTATCTGTTCTCTTTCTTCTTCTAAAATATCTTTTGATATAACGTCTAATTGTTTAAATATTTTTATATAGTCTTCTTTAGTAGGATTTTCTATCCCTATTGCAGTTAAAAACTTACATATTCTCATTGGAGTTATATACTTATCTAAAAATGCATATGGACTTTTAGTTTGACTATTCTTTTTCGTTTTTACTTCTTGAAAAGTATCTACAACTATTTTTATTCTTTTAGATCCATCTATCGTTTTAATTACTATTCCTTCTCTTATACTATCTGTTCCTTCTAACGCTGATTTTTGATTATCTACATATTTAACTTTTAAATCATCATAATTGTCAAAATCTATTACATCTAATTCTGGTACTATCTTAAGTCCAATTTCATTTGCAATATTTTTCATTTCATCTATACTTGCAAAAACTCTTGTAAAATCTTCATCTTCTGTTGGTTTGTTTATTATCTCTTTTACTAAGTCAAACGCATAATATGGCTCTATCTTACCTTGTTTTGCTAATGAATTATAATTTATTTTGCCTTGTCCTAACCATTCTCCATATAGTACATATCCGTTTGGCAAGTATTGAAGTATCTTATCTTCTTTAGCTTTTATATATTTTATAAATCCTCCTAATCCATCTTCTCCTGTTAATTCTTGACTTCTACTAAAATATCTTATCTTTCCGTTATCGTTTAGTATCGCTGTGTTACTACCGTCTATTTTCTCTTGTATTACTACTTTTTCTCCTTTGCTAATGTTCTCTTTTGCATTATCAGGTCTTTTTATTTTGCAATACATTTTCATGTTACTTTTCCTCGCTTTCTTCTATCACAACATTATTTATCTCTTGTCTATTTTCTATTGCACTATTCATACATGCATATCCTGCTATAAATCCTATTAGAAATGCACATATTAATACTATTGTTAGTTCTATATGCTTTTCTTGTTCATATGTTTCTTTACTGTAATGCTTTATTTTATCTTTCATACTTTACCTTCCTTTAATTTCATACTTGAATAATATTCGTTATATAATTTAATCCAGTCGTTTAATTCCATAGTAACTTTCCACTTTTTATTATTTTTCCTGTGAAAAACTGCTGGCATTTGATTGCTCTTACTATCTCTTTTGGCTTGTTCCATTGCCTCGTCTAAGTTTAATGCTTGTACTCTCTTTACTTCACAATGTATATAGTCTAGTCCTACTACATCTTCTCCTTCTAAGCCATTATACTGTTGCCCTCTTCTACAATCATAACCATAATCTCTTAACTTACTCGCTAGTTCTCGTTCTCCAGCCGCTCCCTTTTTCTTGCTATTTATACTCATAATTTCATTTTCTCCTGTATTCCTAAATTGATTTTTATCTGCTTTATACTTTCTTGTGCTGTAGGTATCTTGCTGTACTCACAATTTATATTACCAATAAAATTTTCATCTTCTAATGCAGTACAGCCAAGACATCTACCACTTTCTATTGCTTTTCTACAACTTTCTATTAATTGTCTTTTCATGGTTATGTTTCCAACCCTATTATCCATAGAATTAACAGCCAAAGTACATTTGCATTTTGAAATATAAAAGCTAATATTGTTATGAATGTAAAAAATACTGTTGTCCATATTAAATTATATTGATTTTCTTTACCCATATATATCCTCCTAATCTATTCTTGGAATATGATTCCTATATTCTAAAATGTATTCTTCTTCCTCTTTTCGCCTTGCTTTTTCCACACTTTCCACCTTTAGCTGTGGATATTGTTCAAAAAATTTGCGTCTTGCTCTTGTTATTCCTTCAAAACTTATGCCTTTATAATTTAATTTCTGCATAACATTTATAAATGTTGTTCCAGCTAACTCTGGCTCTAATTCTTGTACTACTCTCAAAATTAAGTAGTTATCGTTTTCTCTTGCATAACTATCTTCTTGTAGTATCTTATAAACTGTTTTCTTTATGTTTCTATTCATTTGTTATCACTCCTTTGGCATTCTATATATTCCGCCTGTTACCTCTGATACTACTCCATCTGCATTCATTTCTACAAAACTTTTACATTGTATATTTTCTATTATTTCTTCCAGTACTTCTTTTGCTCTTTCTTCTGTTGCATAAGTACCTATAACTATATTTATTTCATCATTAGTGGAATAATCTATATTATAATTTTCTAATCCTTTTTCCGCTGATAATGCATCTCTTATAACATAAACTGATACTGTATTATCAAAATTTAATATTGTGCTTTTATCTTGACTTACTATTATCATCTATTTTCCCTCCTAAATTTTTAAACTCAAACTTTCTATATATTCTTCTTGCCTTTTTATTTCTTTTATTAACTCGTTTATACTCACGTCATTTCTTGATATATATTCTTTTGTACTTGTTTTCACAATTCCTTTTAATAAGCTTTCTAAGCTTACATAGTAGCCTAAGTCTTTATAAACTTCTTGTTTATAATTCTTACTGTTCTCATCTTGTACTATCACCTTTTCTTTTAGCGTATAACAATTTGAATTCGCATCTATGTAAAATCTATCTGTTACTTTTATCATCTATCTTTCCTCCTCGATTTCTTTTTGCCACGCTCTTTTCTCTTTTGCTCTGTTATAATATTCTTTTTCTAACTCTGCTGGCACTATAATTGCAGTTGCTATACTGAAATCTGTATCTAATTCATCTACAAGCTCTACTCCACACTTAGCACTTTCTTTGTATTTCTGAAATAGCTCATTCATTTGCTTTTGCGCTTCTTTACTTTGTTTATTAAACCACTCATGATTTTCTGTACTTAGTAATGCACCATTTTCAATTGTTGCCTTTCCACCATGCTGTCTCTCCTTTATATGATGATATGTGAGCTGTTTCATTCTCTTATATTGTCCTTTACTTTTATATCGACGTGGCTCTTTGTCTACTCTTAAATGCAATTTGTCTATAAAACATTCTGCTCCATATAACTGTATTAGTCTTTCTTTAGCTTTTTTATTACTCATAAGCTAGCTCCCTCTATTTATATACAGACTTTCAAAATCCGCATCGGAATAACTTCTCTGGTCTATATTACTTATTGTTTTTTTATTGCTCTTTTTAAACTGTTTATCTTCTTTTTCTGCGTCTACTAAAGTCTTTATGCCTTTTTTATTCCAGTTATTTAAAATGCCTCTAATATACTGTATTGTTCGTTTATCTGCCTCTACAGCCTTTTTCATTGCTAGAATTATTAAGTCTGTTGGCATTTCTTTAGCATAATCAGACATTATTTCTAAGCCAAATGGTGTAATCAATCCAATATTGTTGTTGTAAAATTCAATAATCTCTTGTAAGCCGTCAACACAACTGTCGCTTACATTGTCATTTACATTTACATTTGCATTATCATTTTCATTTACATTTTCATTTACATTGGGGGTTTCTTTTAATAACCCCACTGGGGTTTTTTCTTTTTTAGGTCTTCCACCTAATTTTCCATATTGTGCTCCTTTTTGTCCATCTTTGTATTTTTTAGTATTTGAAAGGATTTGAGGTCTTATTAATGTGAATATTGTCTTTGCAATTCCTGTTAATTTTGTATCATTTTCATTTAATGCCAAATCACAAATTGCGTCATAAACTTTTAGTCTTTCTTTATCTTTTAAGTCTTGTAATGCTTCAAAAAAGCTTCTATAAAATACAAAACTATCTTTTTCTGATGACATTTTCTTCTCCTTTCGTAAAATTGAGGGTAGTAACTTATGCCTACCCTCGTTGTTTATAAATAACTTTTTCCTATTAATTTTATAAATTCTTCTCTTGTATGAGTTTCTTCATATTTTCTTTGTGCATCTTGCTTTAGTTTTAGATCTAAATTTCTTCCAAATTTTCCATGTACTCCATATGTTCCTCGATGTTCTTCTGGTGTTAACCATACTTTAAATCCAATCTTTTCACTTACTCTTCTATTTGCTGTGCCAAAGAAAATATGATGTTCTTCTAAGTTGTATGTACTTCCAGAGATATAGCTTTCTTTTTTATTTTGTAAGATACTTTTCATAGATATTTTGCTTGTCCCCATTCTCTTGATGTTTGTGCTTCCATTAATTTTGCATATAATTTATAAAAATCTGTTCCTTTTTCTGCACTATTCTTTAATCCTTCTGCTACATCTCTTTCAAATTTCAATTTTGCTATATCCTCTTCTCCACGTACTATGTCCGATAAATTTGTAACTGCATATCCCTCTGTTTTTCTTTGTAATAACCTTTTGCTTAATGCTGTTCTATACTCATATTCTTTTCTAGCATACTCTTCATTTAGTCTTTTATATTCAGATAATGATTTTTCTGCTTTTTGCATTGTTTCCTCTATTTCATGCCACATTGCAGACACCTCCTAAAATGGAAGGTCATCTGCTGGAGCAATTATTTCTGGATCATTTTCTTCCTGCTTGTTTTGTTGTTCTTTTACCATTTCATCATATTCTTTTACGTATCTTTCAAATCCTATACTTTCTAGATTTTCTGCTTTTTTAATTTTTTCTTGTATCCAATTAGGTATTTTGCAATAATTTTCCCAAGTTTCTGCATTTTCCATATCAAAATAATATGTATCTTCTAATTTAGGTACATTACTACCTTTTGGTAGTGACATTATCCCTGCTATGTTGTTGTATTTTTTATTATTCTTTTCTTCTAAAATAATCTGTAATTGACATGCTTTATTTAACACTGCTAATATATTAAATCCTTGTAATTCTTCTTCTGAAAATGGTTTTCCTCTCCATGCTTGTAAATCTTTTCTTAATGTACTTTTTTCATTTAAGCTAAAGCTGTATTCTTTACTTATTGTACGTGGTTGTTTTTCTCCATTTATTTCTACTTCTTCTCCTATAATGGTCCATATCATCATGAATTTTCTTTGTATTTTTTTAAATTGTTCATTCTTTTGTAAACCTAAATCTATAATTGCACTAGATACCGCTGTATAAACTCCATTTTCTAATTTCTCTATTACTTGTCCTCCATTGTCACTTGCTATCATACTCATATTAATTTTCCTCCTTATTATTTATATTCTTTCCTCTATTAAGTTCTAATCTTCTTTTAAACTCTTCTTTTAATTCCTTATCTTGTATATACAAATCTTCTTTTTTCTTATCTAAAATTGTTCTTTCATATACTAATTGTTCAAAACTATATTTTTTTATTATTTCAGAATATTTATTTTCATCCACTATATTGCCTCCTCTAGATATTCTTTTTCTTGTTGCTTTTCTTCCTCTGTTCTCTCTTTTTCTAATTCTTCTTCTACCTTTTCTATTTCATTTTGTGCATCAAATTTAATTTCATTTAATCTGTCTATGTAATCTTTATCTGATATTTCATCTACCAAAATATCTATTGAACTTATAATGTTATCTAATTCATCATATTTATCTTGTAGATTCATTTGACTTTCTTCCCTTCTTCTGATACAATTTTAATGATAGATTTTATTAAATCCATTGAACTAGATACGTTTTGCAGACAGTCTAGTTCTTTTTTTATTCATTTCTAAATCTTGCATTCTTGCTCTTAGTCTTGCATCTGTTTGTTCAAACCATGAATGTATAGTTGTAAATCTTCCTATTCTCTTGCATTTTTGTAGCAAATCATGATATTTCTTGTACCAAACTGGCATCTAATCACTCCTTTCTTTATTTGCAATTTTTACAATAATAATGTCCTTGTATGTTATATAAAGTTGTATTTGTTGTATTGCATTTTTCACAAGCTATTATTCTATGAGTAAACTTTGCTAGTCGTTCTTTCTTTTGCTTTTGTGCCATGCTATTCTTTTTTGGTTGCTTATTTAATATTTTTGCTGATGCACTCATATATCCCATATAATCACTCCTTCCTTATTTCATTAAATAAATTGCTAACATTGTTAAAAACGTAGCATTTATTGCCAATATTCCTAAGCCTTCACATACTACTTGTCCTACTTTTTGATAAATCTTTTGTCTCTTACTCATTCTTCTCACTTCCTTTCTATACTTGAATTTGATTTAAAATACTTTTCATATTAATTACTGTTGTCTTTAATTTTGCATTTTCTTCTACAACTTGATCGTATTGTTTTCTTGACACTACGTCATTATCATAGACTTTTATTTTGTAGTATCCTTTTTCTGTCATTACGTGTGGAATATTTCCTATTCTGCATTGCCTTTTTACTTCTTCTACTCCCATTCCGCTTCGTCTACTATATTCTTCTGCACTTACATATTTAGGTATTGCCATTTTTCTCACTCCTAACTTACTTATTTTATTTTTGCTTTTTATTTACCACCGTGTTATAATTCTGTCGAAAGGTGGTGATTTTATTGAAAAACTTTTTTGATAATGCTACGTTTGAATTGCAATGTCCTAAATGTAGAGGGAAGTTTCAAGTTTCTGTAAATCAAGTTGGCTCTACTATACAATGCAAATTTTGCCATCAGCCTATAACTCTCCAAAATAAAGGCTTTACGCAAGGTTTACAACAAGCTAACAAGGACATTGATAAGTTTTTAAAAAACTTATAGTAAATCTTTGACTTCTTTGATAGATATTTTTATCTCGTCGAGAAGTCTTTTTAATTTTTCTGCCTTTTCAATTCCATTTTCTAATTCTGTAATATCTAATTCTACTGGAATTGTTATTGGTGTACTTATATTTTTCATACTAGCTTACCTCCTTTGTTTTACTTATAAATTGTCCTAGTTTGTTTCTAGGTCTTCCTTTTAAATATTCATATTCAATAGTTATGGGCTTTACTAAATCTTTTCCTTTCCAGCCATATTTAATTCTTGAATAAATAGTATGAGTATTTAAGTTATATAATTTTGCCCATTCAGTTATTGTTTTTGTTTCTCCTTCAATTGTAAGGAGTTTGTTATTCCTTTTATTAAATCTTTGCTCGTAATCAGTTATCCATCTACAATTACTGGGTTCATAATTTCCATTATTATTAATTCTATCTATCGTCAAATTGTCTTGATAACCATTTTCTATTGCCCAGTTATAAAAATTCATAAAATCTTCTAGCCATTCATCACAAATTTTAATTCCTCTACCGCCGTAATTTTTATACGCTTTACAATTCGGATTGTAACATCTGGCTTTCATATGATAATACCTACGATACAACCCATGTTTTTTTCCTGCCGCCATTCCATGTTTAATCATTTTCTAACACCTTCCTTGTTTTATCTTCACTTTTAGTAAAGTTTTAAGATAAAAAAATATTATCTACATCGGCTGTTGGAAATTTTTCTTTAAAAGATTTTATCGTTTTAATACTAGGATTTTTTATTCCTAGTTCCAGCTTACTATAAAAACTTAAAGTAATTCCTAATATTTCAGCCATTTCATTTTGTGACTTATTTAAAGAAGTTCTAAAGCTTTTTAAATTTGTTCTTTCCAATTTTATTGCCCTCCTCTCCTTAACTTCACTCATAGTATATATTAGTTTTTTATATTTGTCAACACTTTTAGTGAAGTTTTTTTAATTTATTTTACTTGAAGTGATGTAATTGTTGATACTCTAAGAAATGTTTAATTAAATATTTACAATTATACACTCTTGGTGTATAATTATGTATATAAATTTACAGGAAGTGAGATTATGAATAGAATAAAACAATTACGAGAGGAAAATAATTGGACACAACTAGAATTATCTAAAAAAATGAATTGTGCTATGAGTAGTATTGCTATGTATGAAAATGAAACCCGTAAGCCTAGTATGGAGGTATTGATTAAGTTATCTGAAATATTCGATTGTAGTATAGATTATATTTTAGGCAAATCCGACATACGTAATCCAGAAGATTATAAGTATGCTTATAACCGACCAAAAGAAGCTGAAGGACTTTCTGATGAAGAAGTAAATGACGCATTAAGATTTTACAAAGAAATGAAAAAGAAAATTGAGGGAGAAAATAAATAATAAGGAGTAATTTTTATGACAAAAAAACGTTCAGTTGCTAATCAAAGCAATTTGGACACAAAAGAAAAAACCTATAAAAAATTAATAAATTTTTATAAAATTGCCATTGATCCGAGTTTCATAGATATACAAAAGACATCTTCGCAAGTTTTAAAAGAGTATATTTTTAAGGCTTTTCAAAATCAAACTTTTAATTTGGAAGATGTAACAATTGAAAAAATTGAATTAGACGACAATTATTTCTTTGGAAGTATTTGCAGAAAAAGCGATTTGGATATATTAACAGAAATAAAAAGTGTTTATGATGAAAAAAGTATAAAAAATGCGGACATAATAATAGAAAGTTATACTTATTTCTTGATAGATTTAAATAACCTTTCTATGTCAGTCATAAAAACACAGAAAATACCTAGGTCTGATGAATACATTAAAGACTTAATATTAAAGATATCTCCATTAAATGTTGTGATAGCACCATTTATAAAAAAAGAAGAAGAAATAAAATCTATGCTCGCTAATTCATTTTCATTGACATTTTATGATAATTCGGATAAATATATTGGTCTAAAGCAAAGTAGTTTATTTGATTGTGAATTTGGGGAACTAACTATTAAAGCTAAGCTTAAAAATAAAAATAATAATAAAAATATTATGAGAAATTTAATAAATACTTTTAAAGGAAACTCAGACGTAAAATCACTATCAGCATCAACTGATAGTGAGGATATAGACTTATTAAAAAGTTCTTTTACAAAACACGTAACAATAGAATTGTCAAAAGACTATAAAAACGACTTAGATAGAATAAGACAAACTTTAGCCAAAGAATTATCTATTATCGAAACACAATCTATATAAATGATATGCAGAAAATAAGGTTTCTTCTAGTCCCAATACAAATGTCAACGCTATAAACTCATTAGGAATTTGTATTAGCCAAATAAAAATACAAATAGATAAAAAAATCATACCTAAACTTATAGACCTTCTGAACACCGTCTCATGTTGGTGCTTTACAAATCTTTTCATATAATCAGTATTTTTAGGTATAGATGCAAATATAGTTATTGCTGTAAGAAGAAATCCAATTAGTGTCCCCGCTATTTGAATTATTGTAGCAATATCATACTCTATCGTCTTTACATATTGAATTTTAAAATAAGTAATAATTAATATAATAATTGTTGTTATCGGAAATATAAGATAACAATACTGTTTTATAAAATTTTTCATATTTACCTCTGTTTTTTATCATTGTTATCATTATATATGAAATATTTTTAAAAGTAAACATATTTTCGGGAGAAGTTTTGTATGGAACTAAAAAAATTATATAATATAGCAGAAAAGGAACATATTGATGTTATTAATTTTAAGATGAAAAATAAGGCTATAATTGGATACTATAAGGGTAATTGTATGATTGGATTGAATTATTCTAAAATACAAAGTTATACAGAAGAAAAATGTTTGTTAGCAGAAGAACTTGGACACTATTATTATTCTGCTTATTATACACTTAATTCTGACAAAGAATTTATAGATAAACAAGAATATAAAGCTTTAAAATGGAAATCTCTTATCTGTGTACCTTTAAAATCGATTTTAAGCTGTTTTTATAAACGGAATATATAATTTGTCAGACATTGCAGAAGAATTGAACGTAGAGCCAAATATGGTTAAATTTGCATATAATTACTATAAAGAGAACGGAACGTTAATAACTAATGATGAATGCTTTAATGAAAGCATTTAATTTTTAATATTGTATCGAACGGAGGTTTGTAATGGCAAAAAAAACTAACTATACCAAAAATGGTATTGAATATTATAGAATAACTAAAACAATTGGACACAAAGAAGATGGAACACCAGTAAAAAAAGAATTCTACGGAAACAGCAAAAGTGAGGCGGAAGAAAAAGCCAATAAATATATAAATGATTTAAAAAACGGATTAATCCAAAATGCAGAAAATTATACTGTCTCTCAACTAATGAAAATTTGGCTCTTTGATTTTTTGCATAATTCTGTTTCAATTAAGCCTTCCACTTTTCAAAGATATGAAGGAATTTATAGAAATTATGTTAAATCATCAACAATCGCTGGAACTAAAATTACCAAACTTAATTCAGTACAAATTCAAAATTATTATAATGATTTATCAAAAGACAAATCATATTCACAAATAAGTACTTTAAATAAGGTTTTAAAAGTATTTTTCAACTGGTGTTATAAAGATGGTTACATTATTAAAAATCCTTGCTCAAATTTAACTTTAAAGGGTAATAAAACAGATATTATAAATAATAAAATAAAAGAAGTTAAAATTTTAAGTATAAAAGAAATAAATACTATAAAAAATTATATAAAAGGTACTGACTTTGAACTACTTTTCTTACTTGATTTAGGAACAGGTTTAAGACTTGGAGAATTACTTGCCTTAGATTGGGAGCACATAAATTTAAAAGAAAAAGAACTTAAAGTAGATAAATCGGCAAAAGAAGTATATATCTATGATAATTTTGATAAGAAACATATTGAAACAATTATCCAAACTCCTAAAACTCGACATTCTATCAGAACTGTCCCTATTCCCTCATCATTAATTGATACTTTAAATAAAAAAGAAAATAAAGAAGGGTATTTGTTTTTAGATAAACAAGGTAATTTATTAAAAGGAAAAAATGTTTCTTCTGAATGGACCAAAATATTAAAAAAATGCAATATTCCTCATAAAAAGTTCCATTCAATAAGACATACATTTGGTTCTATACTGTTGCAGAAAGGAGTAGATATTGAAACTGTTGCAGAACTAATGGGACACACTGCTATTTCTATTACTCAAATGTATATGCATTCTGAAACAAAAATAAAATCTAATTCTGTTAATAAATTGAACTCTATCTTAAACTGAGTCGGGAAAAAGTCGGGAATAGAAAAAATAAGGTGCTTCAAAACACTTGAAACGCCTTATTTTTATACATTTTTTAAAACTTTGGTAGCGACGATGTGAAACAATATAAGTACTTCCTATTTTCTTCAAGTTCCCCCTAATTGCCTATAAATCAACATTTATGTTTTTTTGTTCTTTATGTTCCTTCACAGTTATTTTAAACTGAGTCGGGAAAAAGTCGGGAAATTTTATTGTAATTTTTTACCATAAAAGAAGTAGTTTTTATACTACTTCTTTTCTAACTTCTCTACACAATTTACTAAAATTCTTTTTGCTTATAAATTTAAGACTTTCTGAACTTAATAAATTTTCTTGCATTGCAATTCTATTATATTCTTTTTCTGAAGGTAATTTATTTAGCTCTTTTATCTTTCGTAGTGATTTCATGTAAAAATCATGCATATAATCACTCCTTCATTGTAATTATAGCATATTATGTTAATTAGCTGTGTCGAAAGCTGTCGAATAGGCCTAAAAATTATTGTCTTTTACAATAATCAAGACAAATCCAACCGCTTGGAATACGTCCCCAATTATTTTTTACTTCGGATACATCACAAACTACACCTGCACAAAGTCCATTAACTTTATTTCCGCATCTTGCAATTACTTGTTCTTGTGCATTTTGTGTTAATTCATTAAATCTAAGCCAGTTATCATCTTTTTCACTAACATATGGATTTTTCCTAACTGTTAAAACTTCTGTATTCACAACATATCTTCCTGTTGTGTATTTTTTACTAGAACTTGTATTAGAAGTAGTTGTAGATTTGTTATAATCTGTATAGTCTAAACAAATCCAACCATCGTTAGTTCTTCCCCAGTTGCCTTTTATTTCATATATATCTTTTGAAGTATTATATACATATGCTCCAAGGATTGAACATTCTGTATTAGCTTCTTTTCTTATATTTAACCCTTCTTTAGCAGTTACTTTTACTGTAGCAATTTTTGCTTCTTTTACGACTTCTTCTTTCTTATCTTCTTCTACATTTGCATTATCGTCCCATAATGCTCTACCATATCCGCGAATATAAGAAGCTCCGAGTGGATAAGATTTCTTGGCTACTTGTCCGCCATTAGTATTGCCTTCAACTGTGTATACTTTATCTTTATCAACTGCATATACTAAACCTGTATGATATATAGACTCGCCATCTGTAAAAAATATTTGATCGCCTTTGTCTGGACTTTTAAATAATCTTTCTATTTTTTCAAAATAGCTCATAGAAACACCACAACCAGCACCACCTGACCTCTCTGGTTGATTTAATAGTTGCATTGCTCTTTCTGCTCCTAAAGCTTTGTAAAAGCACCAGTCAACGAAAACATCACACCAGTCATATCCGTTTTTCTTGCCATTATAAAAGCCAGGGACGTTATCTAAATCCCTGGCATATTTTGTGTAATTTTCATCTCCTGCATTTGCAGTTTTGTCATCTAGATTTGAATTCGTTTCTTTTTCTCTGTAGCCCACCTCGTTTAAAGCTACATTAATAACTTTCTCTTTTTCAGTCATTATTATTCCTCCTATTCTTTTAATTCTTTTATTTTGTTTACTGTTGATTTAACTACTTCATATTCACCTATAGCGATTGCTAGCAATAGCACTATATTAGCAATTCCTACAACTATTCCATTAAAACTGTAATCTGCTATATAAACTATTCTTATTATTCCTACAACAATTGAAAATGCCAATGCTAACCATTTGCTATCTACAGTCTCAGGTAAGAATCTTTTAAATACTTGTGTAAATAATGCTATTATTGCCGAACAACCTATTACAGTTGCAAATACTTCTATTGTTATAAAATCCATTTTATTTCACCTCTTTTCTTCATTTATACTTAAAAGTGTTTCTATTTTTATTTTCTTATTTTTTAATGACTTGATGACTTGTTCTTTATTCACATTATCTTTATCTAGAAATTCTATACAAATAAAACCTATTGTTGTATTTTCTTCATTTTTTATTCCAATTCCAAATTTTGCTTGGATATTTCTAGTTCTTAAAAACTCATACATTGATGTGTCTTTTAACTTTATGTCCTCAATATTTTCAATATCGCAATACCCTTTTGTATCTATTTCATTTATCCAGTAACTAAACATCGCTCTAAATTGATTTTGAAACTCGGATATAAATGGCTGTACACCAATCTTAACAACTTCATTTGTCATAGACATTTTTAGAAATGATATTTTATTTAATCCTCTTCCTCCGATTGTGATAACGCACAAAAGAAACTCTTGCAGAATTAGTCTCTACAAGAGCTTCTTTTAATACATGTTGTATCTCATTTTCTATTTTGCTTATCTTATCGTTTTCCTCTTTTGAAAGAGTATGGTTATTTATACCATCAAGAAGTTTATTAAATAATTTGTCTTGTTGCATTTTGAACATTTTAAACATTTTATAAGCAATTACTGCAAATATGGCACAGCAAACAATTGATACACCTATTTCTTTCATTGAATTTGCCACCTGCAACCATTCCATATCAATACCTCTTTTCTTTTGTTATTTCTTCTACTTGCTTTTCTATATTTACAATTCTTTCTTCTACCATCAGCCACTTTTCATTCCCATTTTCTTTTTGCTTAGAAAAATTAATAATAAATAATATATTGTATATTGCATTTGAAGCTAATAATATTATTGCGATAATAAACATTATTAGTATTTTTATATATTTTTTTCTATCCATATTTCTTCTCCTCTTAAATTATTCAATGACTTGTACTGTCATAAATGTGCTTGAGCTACTTACTGTCTTATTTGTCTGTATATTTCCAAATGCTAAACACATATTTATTAAATCTCCTTCTTTAACATCAAATGCTTGAGGTGGTGCTGATATATTTAATCTTGCTTGGTCAGACATACCTTGTACTGTTTTTCCTACACTTGCATTATTTTTAGTAAATTGAAGATTAACTAGTCCATCGGTTTTCTCTACAAATGATGTATTTGCTGACACTAATATTTTGCTTACACCTTTTCCAATTTTTACAGCATTTCCTGATAAACTAAGTTTACTACTACTTGTTATTGTATTTAAATTAACTTTTACAACTTGATATGCAGATGTTGTTGTTATTGATTGATTATTAGTCATTGTTGCTGTTATTGCATTTTGCTTAAAACTAGTTAATACACTAATATATACTCCATTATTATTTACAAGTATATCATCTTCTAATGGTGATTCATATTTTGTTGCTTTTCCTCTCTGAAATTGTGGATAAATTGTAAAACTATATTGTTTTTGTGTTTTTAAATATAAATCTAATTCAATATAAGATGTATCGCTTCCAACTAAGTTACTATAGTTTAAAGAAATCTCTTTATTAACAGTATCTAATGCTTGTGTTATAATTTCTGTTTTACTTCCAGATATACTTACCTTTCTTAATCTAACTGATACATCAGACATTATTTCTTCATTATTTATGCTTAATGTATAATCTCCTAAATTTAAGACTTCTTTATTTATTTTTTTCAATCCTATTAAATAAATATTACTACTTGTAGCATTACCACTTACTAATATTGAACCATCTTCTTTATTAGTTCCTGTTATTCCATAAGAACTAAGACTTGAAATATTTGTTTTTAACATATTAATGCTATGTTTAATCCAAACATCTGAGTTTGGTTCAGTTGCACTTGCTTTAACTAAAGTATTTTCAATATTATCTTGCATTTTATTTAGATTGAATGAAGACAGTGGTGTTTTGCCTTCATATTGTGCTGGGGTTACTTCATATTCTTGTTCATTTACTGTTACTGTAGCACTCTTTAGTTTTGTTCCATCTTCAAAAGGTATTTTATCCATTTGTTACCTCCTTTATTTTATTTTCTAAGTTTTTAATTGTTTCTTTTAGTTCTGATACAGTATTTTCAAGTTCCTCAATTCTTTTTTCAGATTTCTCTTGCTTTTCTATTAGTTCTTGAGTACCTTTCCAATTAATCGAGCCTAAGCCATATAGATTTATTCCTGTTTTATCTTGTGACATTATTTCCTCTGGAACATCTAAATTTTCTTCATCTATAACAAAGCCATAATGCTTAAATCCATCTGTTTCGGCTTTTAATTCATATTCATATATATTAGAATTTCTAATTATATCAATCGCACTTTTATCTAATTTTTTTATATTCTTTTTTATTTCTTTTCTACTAGAATTGTCAAAGTTTTGTGCTTTACAATTTCTTATATCTATTGCATCGTTATTTTTAAAGTTAATAAAGAATGTATTTGAGTCTGAACTTTTATATCCTTGTAGCAAAGCTTCTCCATTTCCTTTATAGAAACAAAATCCTCCGCCTGAGCCATACTCATCACTATATACTTCAAAGTATCTTCTTTCATTTGCTCCTTCTACAAAGAAAACTCCAATGTCTCCATTTATATAAAATCCACCATTTACTCCCATTTTGCCAACAACATCAAGTATTCCTGCTATAGTAAATTTTCCTGTCATTGTTCCACTATTTGCTACATAATAATAACTATCCATCCAAAAGACAGGCAAAAATCCACTTTCTGCTGTATTTATTCCCCAGGCAAATCCTGCATTTGTCGCTTGTCCACTTTTTCCAGCTACACCAAAGCTAACATATTTAACATTATTTTTTGTACTAAGTCCTATATTAGCAATTTGACTATTGCTACTATAAAAATGTTGTCCTTCTTTGTCCAAAGACATTAATACATTATTGCTATTATCTTTTATAACTATAGAAGCATTACCATTTAAAATTTGCATTTGTATATATTGTGAAAATTTATTCCAAGCAACTTTTACAGCTTCTGCATTTTGTTCTATTTTTGTTCCAATTTCATCTTCTCCTACTTTTTTATTTACTTCTGTCATAATGCTTTGAGAAGATAATTTAATAGCTGAGTTCATTTCTTCTGTAGTAGAATATTCTTCTAACTTTTGACTTACACTAATTTCAATAGACTTTGCACTTTGATTTATAGCACTATTCATTTCATTTCTTGTTGCAAATGCATCATTAAAATCATTTTTTATTATATAAGAAGCACTTATTTTATTGCCTTCTTGATTAAGTATATAAATATAGTTTTCTCCTTCAAATAAAGTTATATCTAAATCCCTTAAATTTTCTTGCTTAGGAACTGGCAATACACTTAATATTCCATATTCACTTAGTTTTAGTCTCCTTGTTACATATGCTGTATCTGGTGTTATTGTTAGTGTGTCTGATATATTATTTAATGTCCTTAACTCTTCAATATCTATAGTATATTCTCTTTTTTCCTCACTTGGATTTGTACTTGATTGTTTATCAACTACTATTGTATATTTCAATTATAACACCTCCTGATTAGGATATAATTCTTCGCTTGGATATAAATCTTCACTAGGAAATAAATTAGCCTCATAAGTTTTATTTCCTTCAATTTCTAATTCTAATATTTCTGTTGCTCCTGCGTCTGTTATATGTATTTGTGTTGTTCCTTCTATATCTCTTTTATAAACTATAGTTTCTGATACTTGTTGCTTTATTCCTTCTAAGTCTGTTTCAACTTGCGTTAATTTATTATCAAATTCACTTTGATTTTCTACTATTTGTGTAATTTTTTGGTCTTGTTTATTTACAATATATTCTGTTCTTTTTGCTATTTCTTCAGCACTTGCAATATTTTGATAAGCTACTGTTGCTTTTGTTATAGACGGTGCTGACATTTCTGTTTCTAGCCCGTTTGGACTTTTATAATAAAATCTAAATAAAAAACTATTATATGTGTTACCTTCAAAGTCTACAACTTGTACATTGTCAAGGCTCTCCAAGTAAGGTAATCCTTGTCCTATCATTTCATATGCTTTATACTCAAAACCTTTTACAGCATTAAAAATAGCAGTTATCAACTGCTGTCTTTTTGCCTCTGTGTAAGCAAACGGATTGTCGTTTATTACTAAGCTATTTTCTCCATTAATTAAAATACTTTGCTCATCTCGCATTACTACGTTTTCACCTTCAATATCACTCATGCCCAAACTAACTAAATTAATTGGATGTGTTGCTCTTTTTATTTCTGCTTCTGAGTAATCTGATAGATTAAATACTTTTCTTACTGTTCCTGTTGTTTTTGGAGTTATAAAGTAGAGCTTATCATCATTTTTTATTTTTGCTACGGTTCCAGTTATTTGTGCAATTGCACTTATTACTTGTCTTATTAGAGTCCCTTGCTCGAATTGATTACTATCTACTATAAATGATATATTTGGAAAATCTGTTGTAGCCAATGCTATGCCTGCTTTACTGCAAGCTTCTTGTGCTACCTGTCCTAATGTTACATTGTTATTAGAATATTGTAAGTCACTTATGTATTCTATATTAGTTTTTAACATATAATCCATTGCATTTATTGTAGCAATACCTGTAGTATCGTTTATTTCTACATCTTGTGTAATAAAAGTTCCTAAATCAATCCATTCTATCCCCACAGATGTTTTTATTCCTGTACAATATTTAAATTCTTTCCCTTCCAAATCTACATTACTATCTATTTCAAAACTTAATGCTTTTGCTATTGCCGTTCCGAATATATTACCTTCTTCGTAACAATCATCGTCTAATTCTACGTTATTTATTGAATATTCTTCATCGTCTAAAACTATTTTGTCATACTGCGTTGTACTTTTTGAATAAGCTTCCTTTATGGTGTCTGTTACATTAATCATTCAGACACCTCCCCACACTGTTCAAGTTCAACTTCAAATTCATCATATCTATGATTTTTAGTTATAGATAATATAGACAACTCGGGAAATGTTACAAAGAATTTCTTAGTAAGCATTTTTTGTTGTTTAGGAGAAAAATAAGAATACACATCTTCATTATTTGAAAAATGAGATATGTATTCTTGATAAGTATCTTTGTCTAGTTGACTGAATGTAATTGATATATGTGTTTTTGGCATTTTTCCATAATTTCGTCTGATTGAACCATCAGCCATTGTACTTTCACTAAGCACATCTGGCTCGTCTTCTGTTATGTTGTATCCTTCACTTAGTATATTTTTAAATTCAAAATTACCGTGTTTTAATAAAACCATAGTTTCCTCCTAATAACTATATTGCAACTGTCTTCTTGCATTTACTTTGTTAGTTTCTCTAGCTATTACTTTACTGTCTAGTTTTGTTGTATTGTTTACTACTATTTCTTTGTTGTCGTCTATGCTTCTTAATGTTGCTTGTCTATTGTCTTCTAATTGCGTATTCATTATTTGCTGATTTGTTAAATTAGCACTTAATTTTTGTGTTTCAAAGTCTACTGCAGATTTCATTTGTTTATATACTTTGCCTAAGTTATCATCAAAGCCTTCTCCTAAACCTAAAGCTAGGAACTTACCAATTTCTTGATTAAATAGTTTTGAAGGTGAGTGTATACCAAAGAAGCCTTTTATTTTGTCTACTATACCACTACAGAAACCACTGATTTTGCTCCATAGCCAGCTCGCAGCATTTCCAATTCCGTTCCACAAACCTTGTATTAAATTTTTACCAACGTCAAGCATCATACTTGGCAACTGTGCAAGTCCATTTATAATAGCTCCTATTATTTGTGGAATTGCAGCTATTAATTTGGGAATTGCTTGTATAATTCCTGCTGCTAATTTAACAATTAATTCTATACCCATTTGAATTAGTTTAGGTAAATTCCTTGTAATTGCATTTATTAAGTTTTCTATTATTGTGGGTATTTTTTCTACTAGAATAGGTATTGCATTAATTAGTCCATCTGCTAACCCCATAAGTAACTGTATTCCTGCGTCTATAAGCTTATCTATATTGTTTATTAATCCTTCTACTAATGTGATTATTGCATTAATAGCCTGTGGAATTAACTCTGGCAACATTTGAGCAATACCAGTTATTAACTGCGTAATAAGCTGTATTCCCATTTGTATTAGTTGTGGGAGCATTGTTATTATGCCATTAATAAAAGACTGTATTAACTGCATTGCTATTTGCAATAATTGTGGCATATATGTAATCAACGACTGTACTAGAGCCATTAATATTTGTCCTATGCTATTTAAAATTGTAGGTGCATTTTCCATTATTAGATTCAATATTTGTGGAAAAATTTGATTTATAGCTCCTACAATTTGTGGAGTAGCATTAGCCACACTTTGAATTAGATTTGGCAATAATTCTCCAACTGCATTTACTATATTTTGTATAGACGTTATGCCTGTACTTACTAACTGGTCTATTGTTCCGCTTCCATTTAAGAAATTATCAAAAGCAGCCTTCATAGAACTTACACTACCTGTTATTGTAGATGCTGCTTCTTTTGCAGTTGTTCCTGTAATACCTAAATTCTGTTGAATTACGTGGATAGCATTATAAACATCACTTAAATTGCTAATATCATATTTTACTCCTGTTAGCTTTTGTGCATCAGCTAAAAGCCTTTGCATTTCTTCTTTTGTTCCGCCGTAACCTAATTTAAGGTTATCTAGCATTGTATAGTTTTGTTTAGCAAATCCTTGATAAGCATATTGAATACTTTCCATAGAAGTACCCATTTTATTTGCATTATCTGCCATATCAGTTAATGCCATATCAGCAACATCTGCTGCTTTTTCTGTATCTCCACCAAGACTTTGTAATAAACTAGCACTAAAACCAGTAACTGTTTCCATATATTGGTTAGCACTCATACCTGCTGTTTTATAAGCATTTTCTGCGTTTTTTATTACTTTGTCAGCACTACCCTTAAAAAGTGTTTCAATACCGCCAATATTTTGCTCTAAATCTGCATAAGAATTGACGGATGCAGTTCCAAGTCCTGCTAGAGCACTTGCAGCACCTCCAACTGCCGCTGTTACTCCTGCTAGTCCTGCTACAGCAATACTACCTATTTTTCCAAAACCACTTTTAACTTTACTTCCTATTCCATTTATTTCTTTTTCTAAACCTTTGCTGTCTCCATTTATTTCAATAGTAACTGAGCCGTCTGACATCTTTATTCCTTCCTAGTTATCGGCTCATAATGGCACTACTTAACGTTTATTTTTATTTCAAACTCTTTTTTGCAATTTCTTCCTTTGCATTTAATAAAAATCCCTTTTGCTTTTGATTTTTCTTTGTCATACTTTATTGGCATTTCATATCCACAAAAAGGACATTTTACTTTTTCCATATTTCCTCCATAATAAAAGCACCAGAATTAATCTGATGCTTACTTTTATCCCAAAAATAAAAACACCTACATTTCTGTAAGTGTTTTTTTATTGTCTTAAAGGTGCTCCCGCATTATCTTTAAAACCTCCTGTTGCAATTTTTACTATATCCAATAGCCAACCAATTAGACATATTCCTATCGTGCAAGTATATAGTAAACCTTTCCCTATATTTCCAACATAATATTGGTGTAGACCAATCCAACCTCCAAATATACAAAGTTTTAATGCTGTACTCTTTGATTTATCGCTTGTCATTGTTGTATAATTCGCCATTTTTGTACACCTCCCTTTACTATAAGAGAAGTATATACCAATATTTGACATTTTGCAACATATTTTATGAAAAAGCTTCTCCAAAATCATATTCTTTTTCTTCTTCAGTTCTCAT
>ERZ1643250.854-NODE-854-length-29302-cov-7.429719_pt1 | contig 29302 bp, 28 predicted proteins | sample MGYA00579262_ERZ1643250 | MGnify/ENA primary metagenome ERZ1643250 (study PRJEB29033, sample SAMEA4952265) | chicken gut metagenome | biome: Broiler Chicken; feature: Gastrointestinal Tract; material: Caecum | place: Ireland | collected 2018 | study: Broiler... | reverse complement strand
TGATTGTTTCAAAGAGTCAATTGACAATTTGAAAGAAGAAATTTCTGTTTCAAGTAACTTAACTTTTTCTTCAAGAGCTGCATTTATTGAATTTTTTGCTTCCTCTAATATTCTATCAAAATTCGATAAGACATCCTGTATTGATGATTTATCGGCACTTATAGAAGCAATTGATGTTTTCAGCGATGAGATTTCTTCGCTGAATTTTACACCAAAGTTATCCTCAAATTCGGTCATACTTGAATTGAGTTTTGAGATTATTTCTTTCAAATCGCAGCTTATAGAAGGAGATATTTCGTCAACAGAGTTTTTTACATCAGAAAGATTTGCTTCAATTGATGAAATAGCATCTTTCATCTCAGAAACTTTATTGTTGAACCCGGAACCGAAGTTTTTTTCAAACTCACTCAAGCCTGCATCAAATTTAAACAGCATATCTGCAAGCTCGCTGCCCATATTTGCTGAGATATCACCAATCGAATTTTTGATATCGGAAATAGAATTTTCTATAGAGGCAATGTTTGGTTTCAAATCAGAATTTACATCTTTTTTGATATCCCTGATAGCTGAATCAACACGAGAGAAAAACTCCTTTGACTCCTTGTTTGCTGCTGAAAAGCTGTTAAATCCGTCTTTTATGGTTGTATTAAACTCTTTTTGCAGTGAGTCAAGAGAAGAATAAAGTTTATTTATCAGTTCTTTTGTTTCTGCATTGTTGCTGTTTTGAGAATTCTGGTTATCTTTGAAATTATTATCAATATTCTCCTGAATAGTATCTAAAGAAGAGTATAACTTGTTCATGAGTTCTCTTATTTCTGAATTATTTTTGTCTATTGCTTCAAAATTATCAGAAACACTCTCATCTAAACCTGTATGAATACTGTCAATTGATACACTCAGTTTTTCTATCAAATTTTTAATATCTGATGATGATACTTCATTCAGCTCTTTAAGCGAACTCATTTTATCATCCAAATCTTTGAGATTATTTTTCAGTGTATATCTTACATCAGCTCTCACCTCAGAAAGAGTTGAGGTAACCCCTGATATCAAATCTTTCAGTTCTTTATTACCGTTTTGAAGAGCGGTATCTATTGTATCTTTAAAAATTAACAACTCTTTTTCAAGAGAGGAGACATTAAGTTTCAAATCATCAAAATTTATATTAGAATCACTGCTGATACCCTTCAACATAAGATTGTATTTTGAATCAATTTCTCCAAGAGCCGATATAATCGAACTTATCCCTTCATTGAATGCTTTTTCATCAGGAATAACAGGCTTCTCCTTTGAGTCAAATTCCTTAATCAACCCGAGAAGACTTTTCATTTTTTCATCAAGTGTATCCACTATTTTCTTAAACTCTTCATCAAAAGAGACGACATCAGGTTTGATTGACTCAATCAAATCTTTAACATCTCCGTCTATATTAAGCTGTTCAAACTCAACAACTTTGAAGTTAATGTTTATGATGATTTTCTTAAGAGTTTCGATATTTGCCGAAAAATTATTAACAACATCTTTTATGTCTTCGAGTAGTGTTACATCTATATCTTTATCAGGAGAGTTTGCAATGAGAATTTCCAATCTTGCAACCAATTTTGCTATTTCATCAAAGTATAGAGAAATACTGTTATATTTCGATTCAATATTTTTATTTGCATCACTGATGAATAGAGGAATTTCATCATCACCGAATGATTCAAGCTGAGAGAGCAATGACTCTGACTCTATTTGAGGAATGTTAGGTTCAATATCTCCAAACGTTTCGGAATTTTTGAAAAGAGATTTTTTCACAACATCCAAAATACTCCCGAGTCTTTTTCCAGAAGATTCGACCTGTTTTTCTATATTATCAAGTTTTTTCCCGTCAATCACGTCAGCTTCTCTCTCTCTTATAAATACCCTTGTACTAATTCTATCAGATTATTTTCAATAGGGTAAAAACATTAAGAAAGTTAATATTTGGTTATAAAGAAACCAATTCATTTTTAATTTTTTCTATATCCTGATTGGTCAAAAAGCGCGGAGAGCCTTCTTCCGTAGAATGATTTCTCAAGAGATATGACGGGTGAAATATTGGTATCATCTTTGAAAAATTTGGACCATCAAAGAATTTACCTCTTATTTTTGATATTGAAAGTTTGGTATCAAGCATGGATTTTACTGCAGTCATGCCGCATAAAATAATTATTTTCGGTTTAACATATTCTATTTGAGAATCCAAATACTCCCGGCATTGTTGTTTTTCAAAATCTGTTGGTACACGATTTTCAGGAGGACGGCATTTGACAGTGTTGCAGATATAAATATCTTTTTCTCTATCGATACCATGCTCGGTCAAAATTTTTGTAAGCAACTTTCCTGCTCTTCCGACAAAAGGCAAACCGGTTTCATCCTCGTTTGCACCTGGAGCTTCACCAATGAGCATAATTTTAGCCTGCCTGTTTCCATCTTCAAAAACGACATTTGTCCTTGTTTTTGAGAGCTCACATTTTTGGCATCCAAGACATTTCTTTTTCAAATCATCAAAATTTTTCATTATTTTTTCTTTTTAAAAATATTTCTAAAAAAGTCTAACAGAGGGAAAGAGTAAAGTTTACGAATTTCTGCTATTTCTTTTTGGATATCTCTCATCTGCTCTGAATCATATGCACAATTTTGAGCAAATCGATTGAGAAGTTTCTTGGCTTTTGAAGGTTTCTTCATTGATTTATAGCAGGCTACAAGATTTTTGCATATTCCATAATCATTCGGGTCAAAACGCAAAGCATAGTGAAGTTCATTTACTGCCTCATCAAACTTTTTAACCTGAATATAAGCTTCTCCTAAAGCTTTATAATAATCTTTTTGCATATTATCAAGAGAAACAGCTTCTTTCAGATATTTAATCGAGTTATCAAAGTCATTGTTTATCTTGAAAATTTGACCTATTTCATAATGCAATTTTGCGCTGTCAGGTTTGAGCTGGAGTGCATTCATATAATATTTGAAAGCTTCCGAGTATTCTTCTTTTTCTTTTTTAATATTAGCAATTTCAGTGAATATCTCAGGCATATTCTGGCTCTTTGATACAAGATAGCTGAAATATTCAAGCGCTTTTTCTTTGTTTCCGAGATATTTGTAGCAATAAGCAAGACCGATATAAGAGTTAATGTATTTGGGATTTTTTTCAACAACCTTTTGATAATACTCTATAGCCATATCATACATTTTTTTGTCTTCATAAATTTTGGCTATTTCAATATAATTTTCTACATGCCCGCTATCTTTGCTTAGAGCAGCGAGATAATACTCAAGAGCCTTATCTTTCATATCAAGAATATTATAAATATTAGCAATTGCATTGTAGATTTTTTCGTCATCTTTATTTACTTTGAGAGCCTGATCAAGATAATATAATGCCTCTTTGTAATTTTTCTTTTCCGTCAGTATTTTTGACTTCAACCAGAAAACAGATTCTTCTTCATCTCCTGAGTCAATCAGTTTATTCAAAAATTCTTCTGAACGGTCATATAATCCCTCTTGATAATATAAATAAGCAAGAGCGTATTTAGCCTCGGTATCCTGAGGATGAATTTGCAAAACAGTATGATAAGCATAGGCGGCTTCCTGCTGCCAGCCAATAAGAGAATAGCACAACCCTAAATTCATATATGAATTTATATCGGTGGCGTCTATAGCTTCAACAACAAACTTGAACTCGGCAATAGCACCCTCATAATCTTCAAGCGCTGAATAAATCAAACCCATATAATAATGCGGGTCTTTGAGATTGAAGTTCAAAGACAGAACATATTGAAATATATTTTTTGCATCTTCAAATCTGTTTTCACAATAGAAAACTTTACCTAATGCAATTCTTACATCAAGATTGTCAGGATTCAATTCAAGCGCTTTATAGAAGTTTTCTGAAGCATCGTCGTATTTTTCTTCTTTTGCATCACAAACCCCGAGAAGATAATAACATTCATCTGAGTTCGGAAATTTTTCAAGCATTACATTTTTGATAAAACATCTGGCTTCCTTGACCTTTGAAGAACTGAAATAACTTTCAACAAGCTCCTTATGATAAGAAAAATCTTTTTCTACCTTCAGAAGTTCTTTCAAATACTCCTCTGTTTTCGGCAGATCTTTTTGTATTCTATACACATTAATCAAACCCAAAAGAGTTTCTTTGTGGGACTTGTTTACTTCATAAGCTGCATCATAATAGTTCTTTGCTCTATCAATATCACCAAGACCTATATAACAATCTCCTATCATTGAGAGAATATCGGGATTATCAGGACTGAGCGACAAACTTTTGTAATAATGTTCTATCGCTGTTTTAAAATCTCGATTTTTCTTGTATTGATCAGCTAAAACTAAGAAATCATTCAAATCTTGATTCACAAAAATTCTATCCTCAAAAAATAGGTTTATTTATACATTATAAGCATAAATAAACCTATACACAAATCATTTACAATAAATGACTTATTTATTTGACTTTTACCGAGTCGAGTGCTCTTTTCAGAGTATCAACCACCTGTTTTTGCTGTTCAAGAGTAATCTCAGGGAACATTGGCAAAGACATAACTTTTGTTGTCTTATCTTCCGTAACAGGCAAATCTCCGAGTTTACCGCCGAGATAAGAATGTACTTTCTGCAGATGAAGCGGCACCGGATAATAAATCATCGCACCTATTCCGTTTTCCTGCAAGAATTTATGCACTTCATCACGATGAGGAACCTGAATAGTGTACTGGTGATAAACACAGTATGTATTCGGTCCTTCTTTAGGAGTTACAACACCTTCTACATCTTTCAACAATTCGTTGTATCTATAAGCAACTTCACGTCTTTTTTTATTCCATTCATCTATATAAGGCAGTTTCACTCTCAGAATAGCAGCCTGTATTTCATCCATACGGCTGTTCAAACCGATTTCATCATGATAATAACGAACAGCGCTGCCATGGTTTCTCAAAGAAACAACTCTTTTCGCAAGATATTCGCTGTTTGTCGTAATCATACCCGCATCACCGAACGCACCGAGGTTCTTTGTCGGGAAGAAACTGAAACATCCGATATCTCCGAATGTACCGACTTTTTGACCTTTAAACGTTGAACCTATTGCCTGAGCGCAATCTTCTATTACATAGAGATTGTATCTTTTTGCAATATCCATAATAACATCCATCTGTGCAGGCTGACCATAGAGATGGACAGGAATGATAGCTTTTGTTTTAGGTGTAATTTTTGACTCAAGCAGAGCTGCATCCAAGAGGAATGTATCCGGATCAATATCAACAAAAACATGTTTTGCACCGACAACACCAATAGCCTCTGTTGTTGCAACAAATGTGAATGCAACTGTTATAACTTCATCGCCTTGCCCGATTTCTAAAGCTCTCAACGCAAGCTGCAGAGCATCCGTTCCGTTTGCACAGGTAACTGCGTGTTTTGCACCGCAATATTCAGCTATCTCAGATTCAAACGCCTTTACATTCGGACCGAGAATATAGCTTCCAGAGCGCAAAACTTCTATAACGTTTTTTTCAAGTTTTTCTTGTATTTGTTTGTATTGACCTTTCAAATCTAAAATAGGAATCATAGAACAATCCTCTTCTTTCCAACTATTCTCTACGTTTACTAGTTTAGCATAATATTCTTATGCCTTTATAAAATCTTTACCTGAAAAAGACATATCAAATAAACGAAAGAATAAGACTGTTCAAAGGTTTTACAAGTTCTTCCATTTTATCCTGCTCATAAAACTTTTCAAAAACAAGTTTGTCATCAACAAAAACCATGACTGACGGAATTTTTTTGGGAATATTTATCCTGTGTTTTTTCACATATCTGCATGAATCAGGGTCTTCTACATTGCATAAAAAATAGTCAACTTTTCCCCCGTAAGAGTCTATAAGTTTTTGCATAACAGTTTGAATACCATGTGTATCAGAATGCCAGCTTGCATAAAGAAGCAAAACCGTTACATCATCTTTTGCGAAGCATTGCAAAGGGAATAAAATGAAAATAGTCAAAATAAATAAAGCCGGTTTAAAAAATTTTCTCAAAACAAAACTCCTGTTGTTATAAAGAAATATCACAAACTTTTTATATCCTCCATCATTCTGTATAATAATAATTGAATATCGGAGGAGATATGCGAATAATAGGAATAGACCCGGGAATAGCTATCAGCGGATATGGAATACTTGACTTTGATGAGTATAAAAACACTTTTGAACTCATAACAAGCGGGTCAGTACAAACGGATAAAAATAACTCAACGGAGCAAAGATTGCTTGAACTGCATAATGACATAAGCGAGCTAATCAAAATGTATTCTCCTGATTGTGCTGTTATCGAGAAGTTATTTTATTTCAAAAATGCAAAAACTATTATTCCCGTATCGGAAGCAAGAGGAGTAATTTGTATGACTTTTGCTAAATACGGTATAAATATAGCAGAATACACCCCGCAGCAGGCAAAACAGGTTATAACAGGCTATGGAAGAGCAGAAAAGCCTGAAGTAGCCGATATGGTCAAAATTATTCTCAATACAAATAATATTCCAAAATTAGACGATACTGTAGATGCAATTGCTCTTGGCATCTGTCATATAAGAAACATAAAACTTACAGCAGAGGTGGTATAGATGAAATATTATATAAAACAGGTTTTATACATAAGCGCAATCATAGGAGGAGTTCTCGGAGCGTTCTCCCTTATTCCGTATTTTATGTGTCTTGGTTCGTTAATATTCTGCATTATCAGCGTCATAACAATAATTTTTCTCAAAAGAAACGGTTATGCCGGTGTTATATCACTCAATGACGGAACCGTTATCGGAGCAATATCAGGTTTCATCGGTGCAGCAGCAGCCTGTATTGTTTATATGCCGCTTGCTTTTGTCGGTGCCATAATTTTTAAACAGCCTCTGCTATTCAAGTTTAATGACCTTGTATTCATCGTTCCTATTACAATAGTTGTCTTCGGAATGTTAGGAGCTATTATGAATGCCTTCTGCGGTATGGTGACCGCTTATTTATACGAAAAACTTGAAAAAGACCGCCCGGAAGAAGAACAGGTTGATTTTATTATTGATGAGGAATAATTCTAAATCTTTAAACAGTTTATGCAAAAAAATTTCCACAAGCCTACTTCCTGTAAATAACAATGGCGTTCGAAACTTTTCTGGCAGGTTTCTCACTCGGACAGTTTATGAGATGACCGTTTATAACCATCTGCGTTGAACCGCCGCCGTCAAAATTCATCGCCTGATAAGCCCCGAAAGACAACATCAAATCAGCAAGTTCAGAAAGAGTAGCACCCTCAGATACTCCCTTCTGGCGCCCATCAACAGTCAGAATAATCAACCTGTTATCTTTAGAAAAACCAATTGCAGTCCTCGGCGCCTTACCTTTGAATATATCATTCTGAAATCTCTGATTCTGTATAAATTTTTTACCGTTTCTAACAAGAACAGGCCCTGCAGCAACAGCATATTCCATATCATTCCATATATCAGGAGTAAGAGTGTATTTATATCTGACACGAGCTTTACATTCAAGATTTTTTTTGAGTTGTTTTTTGTTGAAGACAACGGCATAAGATTTTGCGGGTATTCTCACTCGTCCTGTTGCTATTTCCTTTATTCGTCCTCGTTTCACCACAACATGATAATATTCGCTCGAGGTTTCAGGAGTGTATCTTCCCCAAAGATTATTATAAATATAAGCTCCTTTTGAAGACATAATAGGCTGGTTTATGTTTGTTAAAGGAAGAGTATTTCCTGAAATACTCACTCTGCCGCTTAGGCTGACTTCACCGATTTTGTATTCTTCATCTTCTGTCACTCCAAATGCCGTCCTTGAGAACAGAGGACCTGTCAAAAGTTTTCCATTCACAATAGACAAACCAAGAGGCGTACCGTCTCCTTTAAAATATTGAGCATTCACTCCTGCATAAGCATATCTCGCAATATACCTGACTGAATGTCTTGCACGCATTTTTCTGCTGCCAAATGCCAATCTTACCTCATAGGGACTTTCTTCCTCAATTGTTATGACATTGACTATAGCAGGTCGTCCTCCGAGAGTGTATCGATAGCGGGCATGAGGAAAAGAATTTTGCAAATCAGGAATAAGAGGCAGCACTGTTGTTTCCTCTGCAAATACCTGCCCGCAGGTTATAATTAAAAGAAACACAAAAAGAAAATATTTAAAAGATAATTTGAACATACAACAAATTCCCCGATAAAAACTTATTTTTTCAAAGCTTCTTTCAAAGCAACCTCAAGTGTTTCAATCTTTGCCTCGAGCATTTTTATTTTATCCTGAGAGGCTTCGGCGCTGACAAGATTTTTTTCGGCATTTCTCGACTCTTTTTTCAGCCTGTATGATATAGCAGAAAAAGTAGAATAAGACAGACACAACGTAAAAATTATACCGCCCAAGAATGCACCAAAAATCACAACAGCTTCACTCAGTCGGAATGTTTTTCTAAGCAGCGGATCTATTACATCAATGCTTACCCCAAAATTTAAATAACAAAGAGCTGCAAGCTTCACAAGTATCAACAGTGCTATTAACTTCAAAAATATATTCATCTAATTTTTACCTCTCAATATTTTCAAAACTTTTTTTAACTCATCATCGGGTTCAAGCTCGATTACTTTCTGAATATTATCGCCCGGAGGGAGAAAAGTCAATTTATAAGCCTGCAAAACCTGCTCATTCAGTTTCATATTTGCAAAACCGCCGCCATAAACACTGTCCCCGAGAATAGGATGCTTGATATAAGACATATGAACCCTGATTTGATGAGTACGTCCTGTTTCAAGAGTCATCTCAACATAAGTAAAATTCTTGAATCTCTCAAGAACTTTATAATGAGATACTGCTCTTTTGCCATCATCAACAACTCCCATTTTTTCACGGTGAAGAGGATGACGTCCTATGGGTGCATTAATTGTTCCCTCATCATCTTTTAATACGCCATGGACAACCGTTAAATATTGTCTTATGGCTGATTTATCTTTTATCTGCTGCGCAAGAAAATTGTGCGCATAATCGTTCTTTGCAATCATCAACAGACCTGAGGTATTCTTATCAAGACGGTGCAAAATTCCCGGGCGCATAATCCCGTTTATACCGGAGAGATTGTCATGGCAATAATATAAAAGCGCATTTACCAATGTATCTTCTTTTTGGACTGAAGTCGGATGAGTCAACATGCCTGATGGTTTGTTCACAACGAGCATATTATCATCTTCATATCTTATATCAAGAGGAATATTTTGCGCTTTTAACTCAAGAGGTTGAGCATCAGGAATTTCAACTTCTACAGAATCAGCTATTTTAAGTTTATATGACGCCTTCTGCTCTTTGTCGTTTATTCTCACACAGCCTTTTTTGATTAAATTCTGAATATAAGAACGGGAAAAACCTTCCAACGCATCTGAGAGATATACATCCAATCTTCTGCCGGCTTCATGAGGTTCGACAATCAAAATTATTTTTTGAAGCGGCATAATATATCCTCTGCTCCCAAAAGAGAAATTATCACCATAACGACACCGACAGTGATAGCTATATCAGCGGGATTAAATACGGCAAAGTTTATAAAATCAAGAGAAATAAAATCAGTCACAGCCCAGGTCCTCGAAAATGCCCTGTCAACGAAATTACCTGCACTGCCACCCAGAATCAATCCCCATGATATTTTTTGATAAAGTGAAAAATCTCTGCTGGAAAAAAGGAAATAAACACTTATTGACAAAATTGTAATAAAAGAAAACACGCTCAAAAAAACAATATTATCTTTTAAAATACCGAAAGCAGCACCTGTATTTTCTATATAATAGATGCTCAAAATATTTTTCAAAATAACAAGCCTTGTTTCAGGAATAAATATACAAGAAACAGCCGACTTCAACGCTCTGTCGACAAGCATAACAATAAATGCAGTTAAAAATACCTGATGATTTCCAAACATATTAAAGCCTGCTCAAATCATCCGGGACAAAGGATTTTTCACCGGAAACATTTACCCTCTGCATAACAAGAGCAAGTCCTGTCACTTTGAGTCTTGAATTTTGATAGATATCAAAAACAGTTTCCGTAAAACCTAAAGAAGCAATAGCCATCTCATTGTTGTTATTCGAATTTGCTTTTACTATTCTCTCAAGAAGCCCTTTTTCATTAATCTGTCTGAAGACTTCTTTTGAATGAATTTCAGGATAAACTATCGGTTCTGCGCTGATAGAACTTACTACAACAGCATTTGGAGCCTTATTCACACGAAGAGAAATAGTATATTCTTCATTTGGTTTAACAATCTTGGGTGCTGATATTTCCATTGAAATCTTCTTTGAGCTTCCGTATTTCAAAACAGTTTTTTCAGACACAACTTTCTCAGCAAAAATCTTCCAATCCTTGCCTACTTTTTTGAAATACAAAAGATTCTCAGATGTGCTGAACAACTCTCCGTAGTCATTTGTTACGTCAGACTTTTTGGCGGTTGTTGCAACAGCCTTATCAGAAGTCAAAACAACCGTGTATTTATCTCCGACTCTAATATCTTTAATCTGAGAAGAATATTTTATGTCAGGATATCCCTTCCAGGTTTCGTTTATAAGAGAAAACAACTTTTCTTTTCCAAAACCATCTGCATTCATATAATCTTCTGTATACATATCCTGAAGTTTATCTATTTTAAACTCGTTAGAATATTTTGTATGCTGGGATACAGCCTGTTTTACCTCTTTGAATACTTTAGGATCACCCTGTATAAAAGATGATTTCACAGCCTGTCCATCAATCAAAGCACCTTGAGGAGCCACAGCATAAGATATGAGCGTTGTATTCAACAATATGATACCTGCAATAGCTATCAATTTTATATTCATATTTTTATTGTTCCCAAATTAAGTATCTCATTTAATTTTATTTAATTTAAAATAAATAATCAATAAATTATTTATTTTCCCGCAGTTCTTGAGGAAGAGAAATTGTAGTTATTCAGTTTTTGATAATCTGACCCGAGCATATATTTATCAGCTTCTTCAATTATCTTAATAACCTCATAACCGTTTGTTCCATCGCTTCTTGGTTTTGTCCTGTTAATTATACAGTTGATAAAATGCTGACACTCAAGTTTAAGCGGTTCTATCTCCATATATTCAGGAGTCAGGATATCTTCTTTTTTGTTTGAATTATTTTCAAAAATCAAAATTTTATGTTCGCAAACAGTATCATCCAACATAGCGCTTGCTTTCGTTCCTCTGATTAAAAGCATTACCCTCTTCTGCGGATGTATCCAGCTTGTTGATATATGTCCGTAAACATCATCTTCGAAGTTCAAATCAAGATGAACTATATCCATGATATCATTGCCTGAAGTCGAAAAACCTACAGCTGACTTTACGCTTACAGGTTTTTTCCCGATGATATAACTAATCATAGATATATCATGCGGAGCCAGATCCCACATTACACTCTTGTCATTTTTAAAGTAGTTTATATTCAATCTATCACTCTGAGCATAAACTATATCACCCAAAACTCCTTCGGCAACAAGCTCTCTAAGTCTTGCAACTGCCGGATGATAAAGAAGGAGATGTCCGACCATCAAAACTCTTCCAAGTTCTTCCGATAGGTCTTTCAACTCTTTTGCCTGATCAGCCGTCGTCGCAATAGGTTTTTCCACATAGACATCTTTACCTGATAAAAGTGCTTTTTTTACAACATCATAGTGCGTATGGCTCGGTGTTGCAACGACAACTCCTGTTATATCTTTTGATGAAATGACTTCATCTATGTTATTTATAAACTTTACGCCCTGATAGTTATCTTTTATTGCGTCAATATTTTCCTGTCGCATATCGCATACGGTGTCAAGGACTTCAAGGTTATAAAAATTTCTTACTAAATTTTTCCCCCAAACTCCGCAACCGATTACAGCTATTCTTGGTTTCAACTTTTTTCTCCCTATATATCCTTTATAATTTTATTTAACAATTATGAAAGATTAGAGTCAACCGAATTGTTACCGTATTTATATTAATTTTTTATAAAGACATAATCTAGTCAAACAAAGTAACCCAGTTTTCATCTCTGAGAGATTCAAAACACATCTTTATCTGTGCTTGATTATTTTTCTCTTCTGCAAGCTGAGGTAGATTATCTTCTGAAAAAAAACCGCTCGCAACAGTTTCTGTATTCGGTTTGAACTCTCCTCCAATCAACCTGCAGAGCACAAATATTTTTATTATATCATAGGCATACACCGGCAGATTGTGCATTTTTCTGTCTTGAACAGCAATAATTCTCACAGCTTCGACATCAACACCTGCTTCTTCTCTGGCTTCTTTTTCTGTATTTGATTTCACTGACTCACAAGCATCGCACCAGCCGCCGGGGAGCGACCACTTTCCATTATTCTCCTGCACAAGAAGAATCTTCCCCTCCTTGAACACAGCAGCTCGTGTATCTATCTTCGGTGTTTGAAAGCCTGTTTCCGAGCAGAATAAATCTTTAACTTTTTCTTTTGATATACCGCTTTTGTAAGAAATCATCTCCGAAGATATTTCTCTTATACGTTCAAAGCGCTCTATATCAAACTTATTCTGAGAATAAGCCAGTCCGCATTGAGCTAAAAACTGCAGCTCTTTTGCCCAGCCAAGCCATGGTTCATAAGATTTTTCTTGTTCGTTCATAGACTTATCTTTGAGCGGTAACAACGAGAAGATGCCATCCAAACTGAGTTTTTATCGGCTGAGAAACTTCGTTCAGAGGGAGAGAAAAAGCTGCATCTTCAAACTCCTTGACCATCTGACCTTTCGTAAAGAAACCGAGGTCACCGCCGTTTCTGCCTGATGGACACATAGACACTTTTGAAGCAATCTCTGCAAAACTGGCACCGTTCAAAATTTCTTCTCTCAGTTTTTTTGCTTCTTCTTCCGTTCTTACTAATAGATGACTTGCTCTAACTTCTGTCGGCATAATATTTTCTCCTGATTTCTTAAAGCAAAAAAGCTGCTTTAGTATGTGTAATATCCTGTTTTATAACCATCTTTCCGTTTTGATTTTTGCCTACGACAAATTCTACTTCAAATTTTTCGTTGCTTGTTGATGGTTTTCTGTATCCCTTAATTTTGATATCATTCCCATATGGGATAAATTGAAGATTTGTGTATAAATTTTTATACTTTGTAACAGCAGCCATTTTGCTGTAATATTTCAGTTTCATCTTATATGCCGAAGCTGAAATAACTTTTGTTTCAAAACTCTCAGGTCCTTTAATGATAATTCTTTTTATTGACGCATTATCATCATAAAAATTCAAAAGATTTGTATCATATGAACTTGCTGCTTTAACAAAACTGTTGAAAAAATCCATTCCTTCATCAATAGAAATTGCAAAAGATACAGGACAAATAAAGAAAGCAGCTATCAATCCCAAAAAGATACGTCTAACATAACCCATAACGATCTCAATTCCTATTTACTCTCTTATGGAATAATATTAACCCAATTTTTTTTGTTCTGCAAGTCTGTTTGCTTTTCCTTCTACAGCCTTGATTCCCGGCTGTTCTTTTGAACCTGTATATTTCTGTCTGAAAGCATACATAATTTTTGGAATAATAACAGAAACAAACAGAACGCTTGTTGCAATATTACCGATAATTCCAGCTCTTTTTACAACCTTTGCTTTATTCAGGAACTTCTCCGGATCAGCCGATTTTTCTGCTGTTTCTGCAAACTGAATCATATTTTTATTGAGTTCTTTAATTTTATCAACATCAACAAATTTGAAGAGGTTTCTTTCTCCGTTTTTGGTTGAAATAAGTTTTGTTTTCTCGGCATATTTGAGTGTAATATCACTGAATTTTCCATCTTTCAGGTTGTTGTCAATAAAATTCAGCATCTCTTCTTCTCCCATATCTGCAAGAGATTTTATGGGAGTCTTGTTTTTGATTGCTTCAGCGAAACTCTTGCCCTCAAGGACTTTAGGGTCAAGATTTATAGGAGTTTTGAGAAGTTTTTCAGAAACTCTTTCTATCAATTTTGCAAGATGATTGCCTCCTACATACATAAAGTACATAATTCCGCCTTCTCTGATAGCTGTTTCTAAAGCAGCTGCATGAGGGTGATTGTTTTTCTTGCCCTCGTTGGCTTTTCTTTCTCTCAACTCTTCGTTGACAATTCTGCTTCCTGAAATTCCGGCATCAAGAATAACCATATTGCTGAGCGGACTGTGTTGAGCTGCCTGAGCTGCTACAATAGGATTCAGAATGTCTTTTATACCTTTGAATGATACATCGGATTGTGAATCTTTCTTTGTGAAAGCTCTAAAGTTCAAATCTTCCTGAGTTTTCTTTCTGATTAAATCGTTTGAACCTTTGAAATTCTTATCAAAATACTCTTTTCTTATAAAAGTATCTGAGTCAAACTCAGGATTTTTTGCCTTTTTGTTTATTACATTATTTGTTATTGAATAAATCCACTTCGGCAAAAACTTTGTCAGAACAATCAATGGAATAGCCGTTGATACAACTGTTTTTGAAACATGAAGAGCTTTATAAGTTTTTGGATTATCCAGAACTTTCTGGAAGGCTTCTTTATCAGCCCCTTTTGCCTTTTCTGCCACTTTTTCAAGAGATTGAGCACCTTTATTCGTAAGATACTTCAAATCTATCTTCGGGTCATACCCTGCCATTTTGAAAACTGTTTTATCGAAAACTTTTCTAAGAAGCGGTATTCCTCCTAACCATACTGCAGAAGTTGCGCTTCCTTCTATAAATCTTTCTCTAGCCTCAAGAGTTCTTGTTTCGCCGCCGTTTTTGTAAGCCATTGCCGTTCTTCCGGCATTTTCGACTCCGTCTTTTATTGCGACTGGTAATAGTGATGTTGAATTATTTCCAAGTGATGAAAAAATATTAGTAACTGTTAGTGACATTAAACTTGCTTTTCAGCCTCCGTACTCAAACAGGGTATTATAGACCCCAACTCAAATTCATTAACCTTTTTTGTTTGGCATTTGCCCTTATCTGAGTATTTCGTCGATTTATAAACATAATTTTCATTATCTCCTTTTTTATTTTTTTAATATCGCTGAATGTTAAAAAGTGCCAGTTTTTTTCTTTTTTTTGACAAAATGTAATAATTTTTGAATATAAAAAACCTTCCTAGCGAAAGGAAGGTCAAAACAAGCTAAAAATCATACCGAACGAATTCGGACTGTATCTTAGATGCAGCCTTCCGAGTTTGTATAAAAACAACGTCGTTGATATGATCTTATTCTCATTTTAACCTCGCAAAATTTTTGTATAATTTATTTAAACACAAACACCATGCCCTGTCCAGTATTTATCTTACTTTATTTTCCTCACCTTTTATGAGCCTCAAAATGTTTGACCTATGCAGCCATACAATATACAATGCGCCTAAAGCACAATAAATTATATAACTTTTCGGCTGTTTACACACCCACATAGCAACAGGAGCAAGCAAAAGAGCAATGATTGACGCAAGAGAAATATACCTTGAAAAATAGGCAATAACTGACCATATCACAGCAATCGCCATGCCTGCAATCCAATTTAAGCCCAAGATTGTTCCGACTCCTGATGCAACAGATTTTCCGCCTGAAAAACCGAGAAACAAAGACTTGCTATGCCCGATAATAACGGCAACAGAAACGGCAACAGGCAGAATATGCCATGAAAGAAGAATATTAAACCTGACTTCAAGATATTTTGAAAGAAGAACGGGAATAAGCCCTTTCATTGCATCAAGAAAAAGAACTATAAAAAACCACTTTGTTCCCATAACTCTTTTAACATTCGTTGCCCCTGTGCTACCGGAGCCTGTTTCTCTTATATCAATGCCTTTAAAATGCTTAACAATAAGATACCCTGTCGGAATCGAACCTATAACATAGGCTGCTGCTACGACCAATAAGAAATAAATATATTGCATTGTATTCTCCTTCGACTATTTTCTTTTTGCCTTTTCGCTCTTTTCTCGGGGAATTATACGAATAGGCGTGCCCAAAAAGCCGAATGCCTCACGCATTTTTCTCTCGAGATATCTCTTATAGCTGTCTTTCAAAAGCTTTGCGTTGTTGACAAATATCACAAAACTTGGAGGTGCTGCTGAAGTCTGAGTTGAATAATAAATCTTCGCCCTCTTTCCTTTTTCGGACAGAGGCGGGTTTAGGTCAAACGCTTCGTTGACAACCTTATTCAACAAACTTGTTGATACTCTTTTGTTGCAGCTTGCATAGACATCAACCGCAGTTGAAAAAATCTTGTTCAGCCTCAGTTTTGTTTTTGCGCTTATGAAAATTATCGGTGCATAATCTAAAAACGGTGCCTCGGAGCGTATTTCTTTTTTGAACTTATCAGCAGTATTCGAGTCTTTATCTTCTACAATATCCCATTTATTTACTGCAATAATCAGCCCCCGACCTGCATCTATCGTCAGCTCGGCAATTTTTTTGTCCTGCTCCGTCAACCCTTCAAGCGCATCAACAACAAGAACAGAAATATCACTGCGGCTAATCGCCTTGATGGCCCTGTCAACAGCAAATTTTTCAACGCCGTAGTCAACTTTTGATTTTTTCCTTATGCCTGCCGTATCAACAATTACAAATTCTTTATCATCAACAACAAGTGTTGAGTCAATAGTATCTCTTGTTGTGCCTGATACATCACTTACGATAACTCTGTCTTTCCCGAGAACCGCATTTACAATAGAAGATTTACCCGCATTAGGTTTTCCGATTATGGCAAGTTTTATCGGCGGAGCTTTTTTTTCCTCAACAAAATCAGGCAAAAACTCAGTGATAATATCAAGCAAATCACCGACTCCACCTGTTCCATGCAGAGCAGATATCGGATATGGCTCACCTAGAGAGAGTTTATAAAACTCATGAATGTACGCTTCTTTTTCGGGGACATCAATTTTATTCACAGCGAGAAAAACTTTTTTTCCGCTCTTTCTCAAAACATTTGCAATATCTTCATCAACAGGAGTAATTCCCTCTACCCCGTCGACAAGAAAGATTACCGCATCAGCTTCTTCACAGGCTATTTTTGCCTGATCAAAAATAGAGAGCATTATCTCATCTTCATCCCCGGGAATAATACCGCCCGTATCAATCACCGAAAAAGATTTTCTGTTCCACTCTACATCAAAATAGAGTCTATCACGTGTTACACCGGGCATATCATCAACGATTGACTGTCTTTTTCCCAACAATCTGTTGACGAATGTTGATTTACCGACATTCGGACGTCCGACTATTGCGACTGTTGGTTTCTTCTTCATACAATTTTTCCTTTCAGACACCATGTTGATGCTTCTTCTATTTTGACATTAACAATCGTTCCAATCATCGATTCATCACCTTGAGCGTGAACGACTTTGTTGCTTCTTGTTCGTCCTGAAACAACAACTTTCCCATCTTCAATTTTTGAACTTTCAACGAGAATATCCATAACTTTGCCCACGCATTTTTGGTTTGAATAAAGCGAGTAATCTTTCACCTTCTGATTCAAAATTGCAAGACGCTCTTTTTTTGTTTTTTCATCAATAAACCTGTCTCTCCAGGTAGCTGCGGGAGTTTGTCTTCTTGGAGAGTATGATGCCGTATTTGAATAATCCAAACCTGCCTCATCAATTATTGAAATAGTGTCTTCAAACTGTTCCTGAGTTTCGCCTGGAAAACCGACAATAAAATCAGATGTAATACTCACATCAGGCATAGCTGTTCTTATTTTGTTGCAAATTTCAAGATATTGCGCTCTTGTGTACCGGCGGCGCATATTTTTCAACACCTCATCATTTCCTGACTGCATAGGAATATGAAAATATTCGCAGACTTTATCAAGCTCTTTCACTGTTTGTATGAGTTCATCAGTTATATCAGTAGGATAAGACGTGACGAATCTTATTCGCAAAAGACCATCTAAAGAATGAAGAGAACGCAGAAGATTTGAGAGGTTGACTGAATCATCGTCTATATCCCGTCCGTAAGAATCAACAGTCTGTCCTAAAAGAGTAATCTCTTTATACCCCTGAGCGACAATACGTTTTGCTTCCTCAAGAATTTCTTCAGGCATGCGGCTTCTCTGGCGCCCGCGGACATAGGGAACAACGCAATAGGTGCAGAAATAGTCGCAACCTTCGATAATAGGAAGCCATGCATTAACCCCCTCTGCTCTTTCAATAGGGTAATCAAGTGCATTTGCCTTATATGGTTCCTTCCTAATCGCACAAACCTTCTCCCCGTCGCTAACCCTTTTGATTAAGTCAGGAAGTTCATAAATATTGTGAGTTCCGAAGACAAGATCAACACCGCGAAGACGTTTGAAGACCTGTTCTTTATCCTGCTGGGCAACACATCCGCAGATTGCTATTTTGATATCAGGATGTTCTTTCTTTCTCTGACACCATTTCCCAAGGAGACTATAAGCCTTATCAGCAGAAAGCTGGCGAATATTGCATGTGTTTACTATCAATAAATCGGCATCTTTTGAGTCATCACATTTTGAATAACCGCATTGAGATAAAATCCCGAAAATACGTTCCGAGTCAGACTTGTTCATCTGACATCCGAGAGTTTCTATATAGACATTTTTATTCATATTATTATAATTTCAAATATATCTGATACACTAAAGAAGTTTATAACATAAAGGTATAAAAAAATCACAAAACCTGTCTGTTTGTAAACTACTACCCGGGTTTATTATTGTGGATTTTTTAAAGTTCATATAACATATAAAATAAAAGAACAAAGAAAGAATTCTATGAGATTATTTATTGCATTCTTATTTTTAATCATGAATATATTCAGCCCTTATGCCGTAAATGCTGAAGTTCTCAAAGGCGGCATTTCTGCAGTTGATATGATACCCGATGAATTTTACGGAACATGGTCTGTCATATCAACAAGAATTGAAACAAACAACGAAAGTTTCTTCAAAGAAAGAACTTCTGATATATGGATTTTGCAGAGAGCAGGAAATGCAATAACCCTCACAAACCCAGCGACTCTTGCAACTTCAACCATCTCTGTTGACGAAGTTGAAAATAACACGGCAAAATTTTCACGGGTATCAAAAAACAAATACGAAGATGAAACAGAATACGTCACGATTACATTAAATGACAATACATTTATCGGAGAAGACGCACTTGAAATGAAAAAATTCTCGATAGATAATAAACTTATAGAGCATAATATAGTAAAGTATAGACTTGAAGGCAAGAAAATTTCAGGAAGAAATGCCATTTTGTATAAAACTATAAGGGAATAAAAAGTGAGCGAAAAAGAAATTTTGAACTATGATTTATTAATACTCGGAGGAGGTCCTGCAGGACTAAGCGCAGGGATTTACGGAGCAAGAGGGAATGTATCAACAGCTATAGTTGATATCAGTATGTTCGGCGGGCAGCCATCACTGTATCTTGAAGTTGAAAACTACCCGGGGTTCAAACTCGTTGGCGGATTTGATTTGATGAACGAATTTGAAGAACATGCTGACAAATTTGCAATAAATAAATACCCTAATGAAGAAATCATCTCGGTAGACCTCAAAGAGAACGATAATACAGTAGAAACATCAAAAAAAATATTCAAAGCGAAAACACTTATCATAGCAGCAGGAGCACAGGCGAAAAAATTGGGAATCCCCGGAGAAAAAGAATTCGCAGGAAGAGGAGTCAGTTACTGCGCTATATGCGACGGGTCGTTTTTCAGAGATAAAGTTGTCACGGTTGTCGGCGGTGGCAACGCTGCTGTTGAAGAAGCGATTTATCTCACAAAATTTGCTTCAAAGGTCAATCTTATGCACAGAAGGGACTCTCTTCGTGCTGATAAAATCGTTCAAGAGCGAGCTTTCAAAAATCCGAAAATTAACTTCATATGGAATGCCGTTCCTGTTGAAATAAAGGGTGAAAATACGGTATCAGAACTTATAATTAAAAATACCAAAACCGATGAAGTTTCATCTCTCAAAACAGATGGAGTGTTCCCATACATCGGATTTGCTCCGAATTCCCAGTTGTTTGCTTCTCAGCTGGATATGGACTCTGCAGGATTTATCGTTACTGATGAATATATGCAAACGAGTGTCCCGGGAGTTTATGCTGCAGGTGATATAAGAACAACACCTCTTCGGCAGATAATCACCGCAGCAGCAGACGGTGCCGTTGCAGCAACATCTGCAATAAAATATTTGGAAAAATTACACGAAGAAGTTGTCGTGTAGAAAATTAGCTTATCAGAGTGAATATAGGAGAAAAACAAAATGTTAAGCGAAAAAATGGTAAAAGAACTGAACAATCAAATAAACGAAGAATTGTTCTCTTCATATCTTTATCTTTCTATGTCATCTTATTGCAATGCACAGGGTCTTGCAGGCTTCTCAAACTGGATGAGAGTACAGGCTCAAGAAGAATTATCTCATGCAACAAAAATTTTCGATTACCTGCTTGAAAGAAACGCTCAGGTTACACTGGGTTCAATCGAGCAGCCGAAACATGAATGGAAAGATTTGCTGAATGTATTTGAAGAAACACTTGCGCATGAAAAACATATCACAGGCAGATTCAACCTTCTTATGTCAGTTGCAATAGAAGAAAAAGACTACGCAACACAATCATTCCTGAAATGGTTTATTGATGAACAGGTCGAAGAAGAGTCAAATGTTGACAATATGCTCAGCAAGCTGAAACTCATCGGCGATAACACAAGCGCTGTTTTCTATCTTGATCAGGAAGCATCAACACGTGTTTATGTCGCACCTACAGCAGAATAATATCAAGATAATTCATATAGAGTAGAAAAAATATAAAAAAAACTCTTTACAATAAATTTTGACGTTGATATAATACACACATAAACTAAAGAGACGTTCCTCAGTAGCTCAATGGCGGAGCAACCGGCTGTTAACCGGTAGGTTGTTGGTTCGAGTCCAACCTGGGGAGGTCTTTTTTTATGAGAAAAAACTTTTATACTCTGTCGTTCAAAATATATTTAAACAATCCGGCTATACATTTCGGATATTTGAAAATATTCATTCCGAAATTGAAGAGCATAAGACTTTTTATCCAAAAAATATTTTTCCTGTTGCCATAACACAGACGTAAAAACAGATACTGGCTCTTTCTGTATTCGTAAACTTTTCTTTCGTTTTCTTTGGGCGATTTCCCATGAAGATGTATAATCTGTTGTAGATTATCAGAGAGATTGAGAAAAGTACCCCCGGAAGTTTGAGAGAATTCTCAAACTTTTTACATTCTGGAGGAAATACTTCAAAACTAATTGATACAAATTCTTAAACTCAAAGATAATTAACTCTCAAATTAACAGATACTTTTTTAATAAGGTTTATGCTTTTTGAAAAATATTATGAACTCTATTTAAACACTAATAAAACTCCATTTAAACAATATTTGAATATCATTTAAAAACTGTTTGAGCCATGTCCATATTTGACATATGCATATGTTTTAATGGAATTATCTCAGCATTGTTACACAACAAACTAAGGAATATTTTCATGATACAATTAAGGTAGCTTCCTATAAGTTTTTATTATCAGAAGTTGTGAGGTGAAGAATGGCTATATTACCTAAAAATCAAATGACTGAAGAAGATATCAAACTTAATTTTATTACTCCGGTATTAGAAAAAGCCGGGTGGAAAGATAAAATTACAATGGAAACAAAAGTTCAGTTTACTGACGGTAAAATCAACTTGCGTGGTAATATGGCATCCAGAGAAAAGCCTAAAAAGGCTGACTACGTTTTGTATATAAACGCAAATAATCCAATAGCAATTGTAGAAGCAAAGGATAATAAACACTCTGTATCACATGGTCTGCAGCAAGCTATGGAATATGCTAAAAAATTAGACATTAATTTCGCATATAGCTCTAATGGTGATGGGTTTATAGAACATGATTTTTTAACAGGTAAAGAAAGAGAATTTACTTTAGATGAATTTCCAAGCCCAGAAGAACTTATTAGTAGATTTAAATCAGAGAAGAATAATAACACAGGTATTACTGAAGCTGAAGAAAATATTATAGAACAACCTTATTACACAAGCAGTAAAACATATCCGCCTCGCTATTATCAAAGAGTTGCCGTAAATAGAACGCTTGACGCTATTGCAAGAGGGCAAGACCGTTTATTACTTGTTATGGCAACAGGTACTGGTAAAACTTATACAGCTTTTCAAATTGTTTATAGGTTAATAAAAAGTGGGTTAAAAAAGAAAATTTTATATTTGGCAGATAGAAATATTCTTGTTGATCAATCTATTCAGCAAGACTTTGCTCCGTTAGAAAAAACTATTCATAAAGTAAATTTTGCAAAAGATAATAAAACAACTATAACTGCATACGAAGTTTATTTTTCATTGTATCAGCAATTAATTGGCGATGATGATAAAGAACATTATAGCGAACTCTTTTCGCCTGATTTCTTTGATTTGATTATAGTTGATGAGTGTCACAGAGGTTCTGCAAAAGAAGAAAGTCGTTGGCGCAGAATTTTGGAATATTTTTCTTCTGCAACACAAATTGGTATGACAGCAACTCCTAAAGAAACAAAATATACTTCAAATATTTCTTATTTTGGAGACCCAGTTTATACATATAGTTTAAAAGAAGGCATTGATGATGGTTTCTTAGCGCCATTTAAAGTTATAAATGTTACGACTGATATTGGTGATGGGTGGAGACCACGTAAAGGTCAATGCGATATTAATGGTCAGGTTATTGAAGATAGAATATACAATAATAGTGATTATGATTACAATATTATAATTCAAGATAGAATTGACCAAGTAGCAAAAGAGATAACAAATTATTTAAAAGCGACCAATAGAATGGCGAAAACCATTGTATTCTGTGCTTCGGAGGATCACGCAGAAAGAATGCGTATTGCTTTAAATAATTTAAACGCCGATAAGGTAAAAGAAAATTCTGATTATGTTGTTAGGATTACAGGTAGCGATACTTATGGTAAAAGCAAGCTTGATTACTTTATTTCCGTGCGAGCAGAGTATCCTGTTATTGCAACGACATCCGAACTTTTATCTACCGGAGCCGATTGTAAAATGACTAAATTAATAGTTCTTGATAAGATGATTGGCTCAATGACAGAATTTAAGCAAATTATTGGTCGTGGAACTCGTTTAAGAGAAAAAGAAGGTAAAATGAGTTTTACCGTTATGGATTTTCGTAACGTTACACGATTATTTGCTGATCCTGATTGGGATGGTCCAATTGAAATTGATCCGGATTATCCTAAGAAAAAAGGACCAGGACCAGAACCTGGACCGGGACCAGGTCCGGAGCCACCATTACCAGCAGGTGATAATTATAAACCAATTGTTGATAAAAACGGTTGTTCTGTAAGAATAACGAATAAAACAGTTTCTGTATATGATACTGATGGCAAGCTCTTAAAACAAGAAAATATTATTGATTACACTAAATCAAATATTCTTGGCTATTCATCGTCATTAGAACAATTTATTAAACGCTGGAGCGAGGAAGATAAAAAATCCGAAATTACTGAATTACTGAAAGAACAAGGCATTGATTTAGAAGCATTAAAAGAAGAACAAAATATGACTGAAGTAGATGACTTTGACTTCATTTGCCATATTGCATATGGTGCAAAGCCATTAACACGCAGAGAACGTGCAAATAATGTTAAAAAGAGAGACTTCTTCAGTAAGTATAGTGGTGCTGCAAGAGAAGTTCTTGAAGCATTATTAGATAAATATATGAATACAGGTTTATCTGAATTAAATAGTGCTGATGTTTTAAAATTAGATCCAATTAACAAATTTGGAAAACCTGCAAAAATTGCACAATTATTTGGCGGAAAAGACGAGTACTTTAAGGCCGTAGAAGAATTAAAAAATAATATTTATAAGGTAGGATAGAATGAGTAATTTATCAGGATTTGTAAAAAGAATCAGAGATATTATGCGCAATGATGCCGGTATAAATGGTGATGCGCAAAGAATTGAGCAAATGGCGTGGATGCTATTCTTAAAAGTCTATGACTCAAAAGAAGAAGACTGGGAATTTAGTGATAACAACTATAAGTCAATTATTCCCGAAGAATGTCGTTGGAGAAACTGGGCAAAAGACGACAAATCCGGCAGTGCAATGACAAGTGAAAAATTACTCAATTTCGTAAACAATACATTATTCCCCACTTTAAAAAATCTTGAAATTACACCACAAACACCTATGAGTAAAGCAATAGTTAAAACAACTTTTGAAGATGCAAATAACTATATGAAAGACGGTGTTCAATTACGACAAGTTCTGAACGAAATTGATGAGCTTGATCTCGGGGACTACGAAGAAAGTCATGCATTTGGTGAAATTTATGAATCAATTTTAAGAGAATTACAAAGCGCAGGTTCTTCAGGTGAATTCTATACTCCTCGTGCTGTAACCGACTTTATGGCAAAAATTATTGATCCACAAGTTGGTGAACAAATGGCAGATTTTGCCTGTGGTACAGGTGGGTTTTTAACAAGTTGGCTAAAACAACTTAAAGAAAAAGTAAAAACTACTGATGACCAGGGGGCTTTTGATAATTCTATATATGGAATTGAAAAGAAGCAGTTCCCTTATATGCTTTGCATTACAAATATGCTTCTTAACGAAATTGATGAGCCTAGAATATATCACGATAATTCGCTATTAAGAGATGTTCTTGATTATACCGAAGATGAACAATTTGATGTTATACTTATGAACCCTCCTTATGGTGGTAGCGAAAAGAAAGATGTAAAAAATCATTTTCCTGATGATTTGGCAAGCAGCGAAACTGCTGATTTATTTATGTCTGTAATTATGTATAGATTAAAAGAAAAAGGTCGTGCTGCAGTTATTTTACCTGATGGATTTTTATTCGGTACAGACAACGCAAAAGTTGCAATAAAGAAGAAATTATTATCAGAGTTTAACTTGCATACAGTAATACGACTTCCGCATAGTGTATTTGCACCTTATACATCAATTACAACAAATATTTTATTTTTTGATAAAACTAAACCAACAGAAGAAACCTGGTTCTATAGATTGGATATGCCGGAAGGTTATAAAAACTTCTCAAAAACAAAGCCAATGCAACTTGAGCACTTCCAACCAGTATTCGATTGGTGGAATAACAGAGAAGAAATAACTATTGATGAATTTGATAAATCAAAAAAATACTCTTTGCAGGATATTATTGATAGGAATTACAACATAGATTTGTGTGGGTTCCCCCATGAAGAAGAAGAAATTCTTGCACCTAAAGAACTTATACAACAATATCAAGAAAAACGTTCAAGTTTAAATGCGGATATAGACCGTGTATTAGGACAAATTACAGATATTTTAGGTATTGAATTAGCGGAGACTCAAGAATAATGAACGCACAGCAATTAAAAAATTCAATATTACAATTAGCTGTTCAAGGAAAACTTGTTCCTCAAGATCCAAATGATGAACCGGCAAGTGCTTTAATCGAAAGAATTAGAGCTGAAAAAGAAAAGTTAATTAAAGAAAAGAAAATTAAGCCTGACAAGAATCCGTCTTATATCTTTCGAGGTTCCGATAATTTGCCTTATGAGAAGGTTGGTAAAAATGAACCTGTATGCATAGCTGACGAAGTTCCGTTTGATATCCCCGATTCCTGGGAATGGGTAAGATTGGGTAGTGTACTGAATGTAAAAGGGGGTAAACGCCTTCCAAAAGAACATAATCTAATAGATATCCCAACTAATCATATCTATATAAGAGTTACAGATATGAAAAATCATACAATATCCTCTGAAAAACTAAAATATATAACGGAAGATACTTTTCAATTAATAAAAAATTACATAATAAACAAAGATGACTTATATTTAACAATTGCGGGCACAATTGGAAATGTAGGAATGGTTCCAGATAAATTTGATGGTATGAACCTTACAGAAAATGCGGTCAAATTGACAGATATAAAAATTAATAAATACTATTTACTTCATATTATCTGCTCCAATTATATACAGAACCAATTTGTAGATAAAACAAATAAAGTGGCACAACCTAAGTTAGCAATTGAACGTATATTAACCACATTATTTCCACTTCCTCCTCTATCAGAGCAGCAACGTATAGTAGATAAACTAAAAGAACTTGAGCCATATATCAATGATTATGATAAGGTATATGAAAAAATTGAAAAACTAAATACGGATTTTCCTGATTCATTAAAGAAATCAATATTGCAAGAAGCTGTGCAAGGGAAACTGGTTCCACAAGATCCAAATGATGAACCTGCAAGTGTTCTCGTCGAACAAATAAGACAGGAAAAAGAACAATTAATAAAAGATAAAAAAATCAAAAAAGATAAGAATGAATCGTACATATTTAGAAGGGATAATTCTCATTATGAGAAGATAGGTACAGAAGAACGTTGCATAGATGATGAAATCCCATTCGACATCCCGGATTCTTGGGAATGGACTAGATTAAAATCCATTTGTATTGTGAACCCGAGGAATCAAGCAGAAGATGATATTGATGCAGGATTTATACCTATGACATTAATTAATGACGGATATACCGGTGGGCATATGTATGAAACAAAAAAATGGAAACAGATAAAAAGTGGTTTTACTCATTTTGCTACTGGAGATTTGGTTTTAGCGAAAATAACTCCGTGTTTTCAGAACAGAAAATCAACTATTATAAGTGAATTGCCAAATAATATTGGAGCTGGCACAACTGAATTACACGTTATAAGGAACTATCCAAATTCAAAATTAAATTTGAAATATTTACTTTTATTGGTCAAAACCGCTGATTTTATAAGTGCAGGAGTAAAAGCATTTACAGGAACAGCTGGACAGCAAAGGGTAGGTAAAACATTTGTTGAAGAATACCTTGTTCCCCTACCGCCTCTTAATGAGCAGCAAAGAATTGTAGATAAAGTAAATCAACTACTTCCGCAAATTTCAAAGCTTTAAATCTATTTTTTATAATCGTGGTGAAAGGAGGCTTTTGCCATGACTATTAAAGATTTTGAAAAGTATCTTCAGAGTACTAATTTATCTGAAAACACAAACGCATCTTATTTATTTGCGGTTAAGCAGTTTAAAAACCAATATGATGCTGTATCCAAGAAAAACCTTAGGACTTATAAGGTTTGGTTAATAGAAAATTTCAAGCCAAAAACTGTGAACTTAAGATTAAGAGCGATCAATTTTTATCTTGAATTTATAGGTAAATCAAGCTGGAAAATTCCATTCGTAAGGGTTCAACAAAAAGCATTTTTAGAAAATGTAATAAGTGAAGCAGATTATGCTTATTTTAAGAGTTCATTAAAGCGAGATAATGAACTCTTTTGGTATTTTGTTATTCGCTTTCTAGCAGCGACAGGTGCTAGAGTAAGCGAACTTATACAAATTAAGGTGGAGCACGTTAAAATGGGACATCTTGATTTGTATTCAAAAGGAGGTAAATTAAGAAGAATTTATATTCCTAAAAAATTGCAGGAAGAAGCACTTGCTTGGTTTGAAAATAAAAATCAAAATAGTGGTTTTATATTCTTAAATAAATACGGTAAAAGGATAACTACTCGCGGAATATCAGGACAACTTAAAAAACTTGGTGCGAAATATGGTATAAATCCAGCTGTAATTTATCCGCATTCATTTCGCCATAGATTTGCAAAAAGTTTTTTGGAACGATGTAACGATATTGCTTTTCTTGCAGATTTAATGGGACACGAAAACATTGAAACTACAAGAATCTATTTAAGAAAAACAAGCACCGAACAACGAACTATTGTTGATAGCATAGTTGATTGGTAATTTAAAACTCCTGCTTTATGCAGGAGTTTATTTCAAATCTTTTATTTTGGGTAATATATTTTTGTAATATTCTACAATTCTTTGTTGCTCATTTAATGGAGGTATAGGTAATCTTAACTTACTTAATGATTGTCCATTTACGTTTGGCTGTCCGGTTCCCATAGAATATGTTTTTAATTGTTCCCAATATAAGGGAGACTCCATAAATAATTTCAAGTACTCTTCATTAACCAATTGTAAGGGTATAGCACGAATAAGATAAGAAGCAAAAACCGCATTTTCATTCAAATTACGGACAATATAAGTTTTGCCGATAGTACCACCAGTTCTTGCAATTAAAATGTCCCTGTTTTTTAGCTTATATTTTGGTAAATTTTCTTTAGATATCGAACAATATGGAACAGTTTCCCACATAATTTTATTATCTTGAATATCTGTTATTCGTGCCAATTTGGCATCACCTACTGGTGCAGCAGAAGCAGTATAGCCATAATGTATTTGTTCTGTTACAGATGCTAGTGTACACCATTCCCAAGAATCAGGGATGTCAAATGGGATTTCATCATCTATGCAACGTTCTTCTGTACCTATCTTCTCATAATGAGAATTATCCCTTCTAAATATGTACGATTCATTCTTATCTTTTTTGATTTTTTTATCTTTTATTAATTGTTCTTTTTCCTGTCTTATTTTTTCGATGAGAATACTTGCAGGTTCATCTGTCGGATCTTGTGGAACAAGTTTTCCTTGTACAGCTTCTTGCAATATTGATTTCTTTAATAAATCCGGAAAATCTGTATTTAGTTTTTCAATTTTTTCATAGGCTTTGTCATAATCATTGATATATGGTTCTAATTTTTTTAATTTTTCTACAATTCTCTGTTGTTCAATAAGTGGTGGAAGGGGAAAAATTGCATTTGCGACTTTATCACTATTTAAATTTTTAACTACAGCGCCACTTACAACACTACAAAATTGGCAAAAAGCAAATCTTGAAGATAACATGAAATATAAAAAATCTATATTATATGCTTTTTGGTAATCACTTAAAACTAACCAACCGTCATGAATACATCCATCAGTATTTAAAATATATGGGCGACCAAAACTCATAGAATTTGTTAATAAAAAATCTCCTTTATGAACCATTCTACTTTTGGTAATACCCTCTTTTTTAATTTTTTCTTTTGTCTTGTTTTTTGTGGACTAGGTTTTTTTGAATTTATTGTAGAAAAAGGCTTTAATATAAATCTTTTTCTTGAATAAATTTTATACATTTTGTTTTAATGTAATTGGTTCTTTGGCTCTTTTTAATACATATTTAGGGATATATATTTTTTCTCCCACATTTATTTTATCTGGTCTTTCAATTCCATTTACTCTTACAATATCGTCTACTGTACTACCA
>ERZ1643250.853-NODE-853-length-29312-cov-10.530540_pt1 | contig 29312 bp, 28 predicted proteins | sample MGYA00579262_ERZ1643250 | MGnify/ENA primary metagenome ERZ1643250 (study PRJEB29033, sample SAMEA4952265) | chicken gut metagenome | biome: Broiler Chicken; feature: Gastrointestinal Tract; material: Caecum | place: Ireland | collected 2018 | study: Broiler... | reverse complement strand
CCATGCGCCGCGCTCTTTGAGGCACCTCGGGTCCGGGTGCAGATTCCTGATCTCATTCACGCGGCCACCCCCAATCGGTGGAGGCGGTGTGGATAGGCTAGGAGGCTAAGCCCCCCCCCCAGAACGCGGGTAGGTGGCGCCGTCGAACCACATGAGATTCAACGGATTACCATTAGCGTCGGTGAGACTGCGCATCTGGTCGTAATCCTGTTTGGACGCCAGTATCATGCCCCACCATGAGAGGGATTCACCAACGGCCGCCGGGCCGGCGAGGCGCAGCGACACCGTGGTCTCCACGTCCAAATGGAACGAGACCGTGTAGCGTTTATCGGCAGTTCCGAACGGTTCGTGGGCGATGAACTCGCCACCCACGATCACATACAAGCCACGATTGCCCGTGGTTTTGGGCGTATCGCTGCCGGTGTAATTGCCGACAAACGCACTGTACGTGTAGTCGCCGGCCGGCAGTGTTATGTCACGCTGCGCGTACGCATACGATTGCGTCGCCGCGACACGAACCTTGTTCTGCAAATACGTGACGGTCGCATACGAGCCAGCCTTGAACTCCGCACCACCCGGCATGCCCGGACGAGGATTGTGCAGCAGATTCGTGATTTCAGTCATGCCGCCACCCCCAATCCGGGGACGAGGGTCAGGCCGGATACCAGTGGTTCCAGTCCGTGTCCAAGGGGTGTCTGGATTGCATGATCTCGTCCATTTCGCTCGTGAGCATGAGCGCCAACCGGTGCAATTCGTACGAGCCAGCGTCCATGTTGAATATGAGCTCTTGCGGGCTGGCGTCCCATCGTGCCGGCAGGCCGATACGGATGCCCGTGTTGAACTGTGCTGGCGTGATGGTTCGCACATCCGACGTGACGTTCATCAAATAGAATTTCAGGGGCGTCGCCGTGTTGTAGGTGAGCCCCTGAACGTACAGGCTGAGCGTGGCGCCGAGCTGCTGCGCGTCGGCATCCAACCCGAGCGCGAACGTGGTTCGGCCGGTCATAAGCAGGTCCGGGCACGGCGTGCACACGTAGTTTTTGCAGCCGGTGACCTGCCGTCCGTCGGGTAGGGTGATGAGCCTGCTCATGCGACCACCACCAGAGCACGCATATCCACATGTGGACGGAAGGTGCTAAGAGGAAGCCCCCCCCCAGCCACGATTCCATCACCGTCAAACCACGTGATACCGTCGCTAATCATCTGCTGGTAATCCTCCTCGCTCATCACAAACAGTTGACGTACCCAGACGGCACAATTAGCGTTCGGGCCGACCATGACGCGGAACTCGACCGTGGAATCCTCCGGTACCACATTGGCCGGTGTGACGATACGGCCTGGTGTGCCGTCCCATGTGGCCGGTGTGAGCTCTGTGCGTGGCATGATGACCACACGCAGCAGATTCGACGCATACGCGCCCTGCGGGGCGCTCACCTCCGCACCGAACCGGTACGTGCCGGCCGGCAACCGCAACTGCGTGTAGATGTACGAATCGGGGGTGCCACCCTGATTCGTGATGTGTAGACGGTTATCGGACAACATCTGCACGCGCAGGTCTTTCTGGCTGTAGAACTTCCACGCGCTTGTATCCGTGGGCTTCGGATTCGGCAGCAGGTTATACGAATAAACCGAATCACTCATGGGATTCACCTCCCGTCTGCTGTTGCATGGTTTGGATTTGTGCTTGCAGCACGGCGATCTGCCGGGCTTGCGCACTGATCTGGTCGCACAAGCGGGCGATCACCTGATTCGCATCTACCTCGATCATGAGGTCTCCTTTCGGGTTAGATGATGATGGTGTAATTGACGCGGAACATGCCCGAAACATTGGATGCGAGCCACACGTACCACCGTTTCGTGGAGTTGGCGTATCCGGCGCCGGTCACCGCCACGTTCTGCGCGTTGATGTCACCGTTCGCCACAAGCACGGTAGGATGCCCGTCCGCTATATCCGTGCCGGTGATTTTCGCCCACTCCTCCGCGGTGAACAACGTGTGCCGGTTCGAGCTCGCTGTCGGGGTGATGACCTTGCTGCCCGTGTAGATGCGTGGCATACGGCATCCGTTGACGGTCACGGGTTCTCCGTTGATCGCGACCCCTTCGGCTGGTGCGCCGACACCGATGCCGATACCACGACCGTCTGCACTGAAATCCAAGAGGAAGCGTTGCGGGCCGACCGTCGTGTACGCGGACACGGTACCGTACTTGTCCCTCACGGCCACACGGAACCGCCATGAGGCATCCGCGGACAAATCAGTCAGGGTGACCGTGCCCGTGCCAGTGGCGCCGCTCGCGGTGACCGGCGTCTCTTGCCATGTGCCACCGTCCTGTACCGCGACCGTCACCGACTGCACTGTGTTCGCACTGTCACCGGAGGTGTCGCATTTCCATGTGACGTACAATTTCACGCGCGTGCCGGATTCAACCATATTGCCAGCCTCGTCCACGCGTTGCGCGGTGAACGATTGGATGGTGGGTGGTTTCGTCGCCAGTTTCCACACCGCGTACAGGGTCACGTTCGCATCAGGCGTGTAGCGTTGTCCTGGATTGTAACGGGTGCCAGACCCGTTCGACGCAGTTGCCCAATACTGGAACACATGGTTGGCTCGGGTCGGCTTCTGGTTCGAGATGTAGAAATCCTCCCCGTACCATTTCGTCGCTGACCTCGGCGCCCCGGACCCGCCGTTCGCGTTATACGACACCGTGTGCGAGGGTTTCGGGGGCACGTCCACGGCCACATGCACCTGGCTGAACCCGGCCGCGAACCCGTTGACGCGCACATCCGCGATACAGTCGATGCTCTGCCAGTTACGCGTCTTGGGCACCTTGAGGGTCTTGGACACGAGTTGGACCGTGCTGTTCGTACCCACGTTCACGCCGGTCTTGTCCACTCCGGCCCATTGGCCGTTGACGCACGCGCCGGCATGAATGTTCAGACCGGAATACCAGTAGCCGCCGAACGATTCGATCGAACTGGTGGTTTTGATGGTCGCCGACCCGTTGTCCTGCGCGATGATCTTCGAATGCCCACGCACATGCCAATTGCCGACATTGCCACCCGTACCGTTGTTCTCACTGAGCGCCATGTCACACCTCCTGAACCGTTGCGCTGCCGCCGACGTATTGCAGGCTCATGTGTCCGTTGTCTCGTGGCAAAAACGCGAAATTACCGATACGCAACGTGTTCACGACCTCCGCGTTGTTGATGTACAGGCGGTCGTTCGACACGTAGGCGGCGACGGTGTTGCCCGCACGGAATTGCATCATCGTCGAGGTCAATTGCACGCTGTACGCGTCCGTGTTCGTCAGGTCACCTATGGTCAAACCGTTGTTCGGGTCGAACTGCATGTACTGTTTACGTGCGTCGATCTCCTCGTCCAACCGGTCGGCGGTCGCCCCAACCTGTGTCTGCACATTCGTGACGGATTCACCCAATGCGTCGGTCGTCTGGGTGAACGTGGCGAGTGGCGTGTACGAATCATGCACCTCGTCGGTCAGGTCGGAGACACGGCTATCCGCCGCGATGCCCGACGTGCCCAAGTCCACTGCACCGTCAGCCGCGAAACTGATGACCGTATGGCCGCCATGCGTGACCGTCAACCCGGCAGACGTGATGCTCACCCGGTTGTCCTCGTCCGTGCTCGTGTAGATGTTCGTGCCGACCATCTGGCCTGCCGAAATGGTCGGCGCGTTGAACACGGCGTTCGTGGAAATGGCGCCGTCGAGTTTGAGCTCGCCCGTGGCTGCGGTGAACGCCATCGAGTATTCCTCTTTGCCATTGTTCTTGTACGCGAACATGCCACCGTCGGTGATGACCAGACCACGGTATTTCTTCGCGGCTTCACTGGACTGCCACTCGGTGTTCGTGCGGATGGCCGCGCCCGTTATGGCCGCGCCCGATATTTCTCCACCGGACTGGATCGCCCCCTTGAGAGAGAGCTTCCACTCGTTGTTCACTTTCGCGAACGACAGCAGGTTCGTGTCACCGTCCTTGACGCTCAATCCGTCCTCGTTGACCCGGAAGAACAGTTTCCCGTCCGCACGGTACACGTCGAGGTTGCCGGTCGTGGCGTCACCCGAATACAGTTTGACTCCACGGTTCGCCGTGGCCGTGGTCTGCACCGTGCTACCGGTGACCGTGGCGCCACTAATGGCGCCACCAGCCTGGACGGCACCCGTTAGCCGGAGCTTCCACGCGCCATTGGATTGCGTGAACGACAACACGTCCGCCGACCCATCGTTGAACCATAGGCCGGCCTCGTTCAACCTCAGGAACCTCGTGCCGGACGCCATGTATGCGTCCAAATTGTTGTCCTTGAGTTTGAGGCCCTTGTTCGGTGCCGCGTTTGTCTGCACGGTGCCGCCCGTGATGACCGCGCCGGTGATCTCGCCACCGGACTGGATGGCGCCATCCAACGTGAGCTGCCACCCATCGGACAACACCGACACACTGTTGTTTGGCTCGCCTTCCCAATACGTGCGCAACACGCGTGAGAACGAAAGCACGTTCCTGCTGCCATCGGAAATGTACAAACCATTCTCATTGGCGCGCAGGAAACGCTTCTCGTCACTGCGGTAGATGTCCAGGTTCCCGCCGGCGAGCTTGATACCACGGTTCGCGGCAGGGGTCGTCTGCACCACGCCACCTGTGACCGTGCTGTCACCGACGATGCTCGCGCCGCTGATGGTGCTACCGGCCTTGATGCCACCCTTGATGGACAGCTGCCATTCACCGTCCTTCTTCGCGAACGACAACACGTCACCCAAATCCATTCCACTGGAATTGAGGTGACCTATGGCACGCCCGTCCTTGTCACGCAACGTGAACGACCCACCGTTGATGGCTGCGCCCTCGATGGTGCCGGCGTTCAACGCGCCGTTGATGATCGACACGCTGTTGAACGTGGCGGTACCATCGGTCGCGTTCAACGTGACCAACCGTTCCCCGCTCTTGCCGTTCATAATCAGCCCGGCGTTGTTCAAACGGATCAGCTCATTGCTGGTGAGGAACTCGCCACCCTTGATGCGTGCACCATCGAAGAAATCAGCGGTGACCAAACCGGCCGCGACCGTGCCGGACACAAGAATGTCCTCAGCGCTCAGACGGTTCAACGCCCACCGTGTGCCGTTCCACACCCAGATGTGTTCCACATCACCGGAGTGGTCAACGAGCACCGACACCGAATTGTTCGGCTCACCCAACCAATATGTTTCAGGCGGCTTGGTGGACGTTTGCCACCATTCGTCGCCCTGCGTGAGCTCAGCCGTCGGCACGTCCGGCGTGGTGGGTTGCACGAAGCGCCGGTTTTTGCCATCCGCCGTGGTCAACGCGAGTTCGGCCGCCTCGAATGCCGACGACTGTTGTACGCTTGTCCATGACCACTGGCCGTTGGAATAGTCGATACGTGAACAGGTCCAGAGCTTTTTGCCCCGCACATACGCGGGCTCGGCGCTCGTCCACCCGCCGCCCGGTGATTTGTTCACCGGTTGGGAGGGTTTCGCTTCCGCCATCTGCCAAAACGGCGTCAGCGCGGACACGCTCACGCCCTGCGCGCCGGGGGCGCCCTGATTGCCTTTGGTCAGGCTCCACGTGTAGCGGCTCGCATCGGTCGGCTGCGTCGTGTCGAGTGTGATGCACACGCCCATATACGTTGACGACGATGTGGGCGTCGTGCTGAAATTCGCTCCACTCGAGGAGGTACCGTAGGCGAAATAGGTGTAGTAGGTCTTGCCGTCCTCGCCCACGTCGCCCTTGGCGCCGGCGGCACCCTGTGGACCCTGCGCGCCAGTATTGCCCGTCACAAGCACAGGGGCGCTCGTCTCCTGCCCGCCGTCACCGAACGTGACACGTGTGCGCATCCAGATGTAGGTGCCGGGCGTGCGTTCGGGCGTGGTCGGCCCCCACGGGTCAGACAGCACACTCACGCTATTGTTCGGCTCGCCCACCCAATACGTCGTGACATCCGGCGGCGTGGTGTCCGAATCCCCCACCGCGTACTCGACGAGCGTGGACACGATCATATCCTGCTCCAATTGCGTGGTCGAGGACATGACCTTCGTCAAATCACTCTTCACGCTCTTGACATCGGTATCCATCGTGTCGTACTTCGTTTTGAGCTTGTCGGTCTCCTCCGCCACAGCTGCCGCAGCATCACGGGCGGCCTTGTCGCCTTCGGCACGCAACAGCGCCTCGGTCTCCACAGCGGTCTTGTTCGCGGCGATCAGCTCGCCAGCGGCGTCGATGTCCTTATTGACCTGCTCGATATGCTTCGCCGTGTCGGCTTTCGCATCGGCCAATGCCTTGTCAGCGGCGGCGTCGATCGCATTGCCAGTAGCAACGAGGTCAGCGTCAACCTGCTCTTTGATACCATCCGTGTAATCCTTGGCCCGCTCATACGCGCTGTTCGCGGCCTGCTCTATCTTGCCGCCCTCACCGGCAATCTCTTCCTTCACGCGGTTCAGGTTGTCTTCAGCGGCCTTGTTCGCCGCAGCCAACGTCTCTTCGGCCTTCTGGTCAATCGCCTCATTGGCGGCCGCAAGGTCGGTGTCCACGCGTTCAATCTGTGCCTTCACCGACTCGTCAGCCGCAGCCAAAATGTTGTCTGCGGCCTCATCGAACTCCTGCTGGGACACAATCGGTAGAATCTCCACCTGCACGTGCTCGGATTCCACCGACTCGTTGTACGCTGGGGAGCCATCACGGTCATGCGCGTTGTCAAGGGCTGTGGCCCACACATCCAGTGTGGTGCCAGCATCGAACACACCAGTATTCACTTCACCGGCAGACGAGAGCACACCCACCAACGTCTTCTCAGCCGCCGTGGCGCCAACCTGTTTCGCCCACACCTGCACACACCGGAAATCGGACGGAATACCACCTTCCAACTCACCGCCCCAACGAATAAGCGCGGTACCAAGATGCGAGGTCGCTTCAATGTCCAACGGGCGGCCGGGCGGGGTCGTGTCCCCCACCCACGGCGCCAACCCGTTCGTACCCAGCACCGTGTCCGTACCATCAAGATTCGGCACCACAATCACACCAGCAGTACGGGCCGAATTGTCAGTCGCCAACGACCGCATGCCACGCGCCGTCAGAAACGGCAACGCGGCATCAGCCGGATTCAACTCCTCATGAATCGCCATTGGGCGCCTCCTCCCTTAATACACGGGGTCCACCGTGATGTCGAACGTCAACTCGACCTTCCCCGTCTCATCCCCACTCATCTGCATCAACCGCATCGCATACACGCCATCCGGCAGATCAGGGAACCCCTGCATGGACACGTCGAACATCTCGCCAGGCCAAAACGAGCCCAACGCGTGCAACGGCATACCGGAAGCATCCATATCGAACGCGTTGATCTCACCCTTGACCTGCATCAACGGACGCCCATTCGCCTGCAACAAGCCAGTGGCGCCACTGCGCAACACAGTGATCTCCTCGGCCTTGGAATCCTGATACGTGTACTCCACCAGCGGCCAACCATCCGATTGGGAAACCAGTGTCAAATCTTCAGCCAAAAACGTGAGCGTGCCACTGCCAGTACCGGCACCCACCCCGTACACGCGTTGCACGGGTTGCGCACGATCCACACTCACGTTCTCCAACGTGCCAGCCTCACCAGCCGCATACGAAAGCGACAACCGCTTGTCCTGATGCAGAAAAACGTCACCATCACTACCGGCAAGGAACCGGAAGCGGATATGCTGCCCGTCCTCGGTCAGATACGGACGGAACTGCATGTCAGGGCCACCAGCACTGTTCGCTATGGCCCGTAGAATATCCGCGCACCTGTGGTTCACCACATTGAAGTCACGGTACTTCACCTCAATCGGCTTCTGCTCCACCGTCGTGGTCGGCCCATCGGTATGCTTCGTACTGCCGGTCTCCTTGCCGTTCGTGTCATACGAATACGTGGTCACTGTTTTCGTGACGGTCTTCTCCACCCGGTAACTGCCCTTGGGTTTCGTCTCCGTCTTCACCTCGGTCACAGTCCGACCAGTACGAATCGTCTTCTGCTTGTCACGGGTCCGTTCGACCCGCTTGCCTTTCTGCCATACCGTGTACTTCTCCTTGACCGTGACCGTCTTCGACGTGACCTTCTCCGTATGGTCCACCACCGTCGTCTTGTCAGCTTCAACAGTGGTCTGCACCCAACCATCCGACTTGTTGACCTTCTTCACGGTCTTCTCACCGGATCCAGGCTTGTCCTCCTCATCACCAGACACTTCAGGCAACTGATGCGTGCCATGCTCACCCAAATACGGCAAATCAATAGGCAACGAGCCACCCGGCTTCATTTCCGTGCACTGGCGGATCATCTCACACGCAAGAGCCCGCCATGACAGGTTCACCCAACGGAACTCGTCAGGCGAACTATTGCCCGGCCCCTTGCCGAACCGGCCCTCATGCACCAGATACCTGTCCTCAAGAAGGCCAAGCATCGACACGAACGGCACCGACACATCATCACGGGTGGAACGGCGCACACCAAGAGCACCAGCCAATATAGGTGTTCCGGGCTTGTTCGGGTCATCAGCCTGCGAATGCCAGAACGCGACAATACCCCGCTTGTACGGCATCAACGCCGACGCGCGTGCGGCAGCGTTCACGCCCGGAATCTGCCCCCATGGCAATTCCAACCCAGACAAGTCGTCCACACCAACGCCCTTGTCCTTCGACGTGGAAAACGACGCGTCAGACACACTCATACTCCACGTGAACGCAGGTACATCAATCTGCTGCGCCAACCGGCCACTCATCGTGTCATACAGGAAAAAGTTCCACCCATCACGGTAGGTCATTGCACAACACCCAAATCCCAAATCATGAACCGGCGCCCAATCCACGCCTCGTTCGTACCCGGTTTGCCATTCCAATGGAACCAAGGCTTCTCATACGCGGTATGCCAGCCACTGATGCACGCGGTATGCGTACCAGCTGTCAACGCTGTAACATACGACGTCTCATGCGTCTCCCACGCCGTACCCGTACTCACGAAGTTCGACGCGGAATGGTCAAGGAACGCGCCATCAACCTTGAATGCCATGCCCCATTCAGCCGATCCCTGTTTGAACTGCTGTTGAGAGAAATTGCATTTGAACTCGAACCGGAGCAACCGGTCGGTGGGAATCGTGAACGTGACCTTCTGCTCGTCCACAATCTTCCCAGTATCCGCAGCCCACTTCGAATCACGCTTGTCCCAGTGCTCCGCGAGCTTGCCCATCGTCGAACCAAACGGTATCGAATAATTCACCGTCCAATACAATGTGGCTGATTGCGTACTTGTCGCCCCGGCCGGCACGTGCATGCAACAAATCTCGGTCGCATCAGCGGGAATCACCGGTTTCACCGGATTCGCGGACGCCACGCCCTGCGTCACACCCACATGCACCTGATTATCCGCATCAGACACATATTCAGGCTTGTTGTTCGCACGAATCCAGATGACATCCACACGAGGGTTCGACGGGTCCCCCGCGTTCACCGCTTCTTCGGTCGTACCACCCGGCCAATACGCGAGCATCTTCCCATCACTGGCCGCTCGTGAACACACCGCGACACCAGCCGCGACCGCATACTTCAAATCGGAACGGCCAGTCACCTTCAACCCGTCCACGACACCCTTGTTCTGGAAGAACGAGCCGATAATCATACGGTGCGTCAACGGGGTCACACCATTGTCGTTCTCATCGACGCTCACACCCAACGCGGTGGTCATACGCGCCTCCTTTGCATACAAGAGAACCGCCACACCTACGAGAGGTATGACGGTTCCAATCACTTGATTAATTGCCTGAAAGTCAGGCGCCTACATCCACGTGTCACGCACCAACACGTTCACAAACCCAGTGCCGGCAGTCCTCAACGTGACCGTGATCGACCCACCCGGTTCGACCACAGGGAAACCACGCTGCTCCAACGTGCGCGACACATCCAACCCACCGACCGACGCGGTACGGCTACGAGAATCCAAAATGAGCGGCTCACCATACACGGGTTGTGAGCATTTCAACCACAAGCCAGTGCCTTCCACAACCAGATCGACACCGTTCGGCATCGGCCCATTACACGTGAACACCGGGTAAGCGCGGGACGTGCCGTGGTTTTCGAGCACCAACTGGTTCGACTGCAACGAGGTATGCGGCCCCGCATACGTCAACGGATAACGCAACCCTTTCGTGCCCGACAAGTCAGGGTATTTCAACACGCTCACACTATTGTTCGGCTCACCCTCCCAATGGGTCGAAAGCAACGGCTGGTGATACGACAAGCCTCCTTGGCCTCGCCCATCAGCATCCACCGGAAGCATCTGGCCCGTACACGGGTTCGTCGCCAAAATCTCCGGCCGGTTGCACACGACCGTGAGCACGCCTTCCATCAGGTCGGGCTCCCATTCGGCCGGACCCTCCAATTGGAACATGCCCTCCACATAGGCGTCCCGAGTATCATCGACAAGCCGCAACCGCACCAAACGATGAGTGAATTGGCGTACCTTATCCCACTCGCGCAGGGTCTCACCACGGTCGCCACCCATCGCCGCCACATGCACCTGCACCGTACGCGACGCGTAATCAATGACCGAATCGGGAATATCATGCGCACCATCACCAGACCCACGTTCAACAGTGGAAACCTTCAGGTCAGGTGTTGAATACCAGCCCGTGATACCAGCCTCAAGAAAATACAACCGGGGATCATCCCCCGGTTCGCACTCCAAACGAACCGGGGAAACACCATGCGCACTCAATTCAATGAACGCGACACTCACAACCGGGCCTCCCTTCGCGCAGTACGCATCAACGCCGCACGGTCAATCTGCGCCGCCGCATGCAAATCCTGATCCGAACGCACAATCTTCGTGCTCACGTTGAACGTCTGGTTCACCGTCTTGCCACCATCAATGACCACAGTCGCGTTCTTCTCGAACATGGACTGCACACGACCACCAGTCGCATACGCCGCCCGAGAAAGATTCTGCGCCGAATCCAAATACCGGTTATTCGCATTCGCCAACGCCTTGCTCACATCACCAGTACGATTCAACACATTCAAAAAGTTCGGGCCAACAGTCCGATCCAGTTTCGCCACCGACGCCGCACGAATCACATGCTCGTTATTCGACAACATCGCAGGAATCGAATCCGACGTACCAGTACCCGGCCCATGAATACGACCACCAGTCGCCGCATGGACCTCACCGGAACCACGGGTCACAATATCCACATAACGTGTAGCGATAACAGACCCATTCGTGCTCGCAATCGCACTGATGACAGCATTCGCGCCAGAAGCATCACCCTCAACACGCGCCCACGGGCGGGCAATCGTACGCCCATTGAACGCTTGAATCAGCATGATCGCCATACGCGCCATCGTGTTCTCACCCTGAACACGCGTCCAAGGTCTCGAAATCGTACGACCCGCATACGCTTTGATCGCATTGATCGCAGCAGACGCCAACACGTTCTCACCCAAGACACGAGCCCACGGGTTGGCAATCGTCATCCCATCGAACGCCGACACACCGCCAATAGTCGAACGAGCCTGCGTATCATCACCAAGAATGAGCGCCAACATGGAAGCCAGTGTCTGACCACCAAACGCTTGCATCGCACTGATTTTCGTACGCGCATCCGTATCATCGCCCTCCACACGAACCTTCGCCGGAGGAATGAACATCGAACCAATAATCGACCCGATACTCGCAATGGTGTTCAGAATCGAAGGTTGTTCAACCTCCGTCTGCACCGGCTTCTTCACCGCCACCGCAGCGAACGCATTGACCTTGCCCTCAGCCTCATCCAACGACAAATCAGCAGGAATCGTCTTCACGGACGAATTGTCATTGATGAACGCGGACGTCTTCGCCTTCGCCGGGCCAGTATCCGCATCGACCTTCTGCTTCGCTTCGGAATTGTTGATTTCATCCAACAAGCCAAGCCAGCCATGTTCAGCGGTCAACGTGTCACAAATCAGTTTGATCTGCGCATCGCTCATGCCCAGTTCACGCAGCTTGCTCTGAATGTCAGCAAGTTTCGCCTTGCCTTCTTCAGACCTCACGTCAATGTTCGCGGGCCAATCCACACCCAAGCCCTTCAACGCGGACTTGATGTCGTTTATCTTCCCGGAAGCATTGTCATCAGTGACACTGAGCAACATGTTCACGTCAGGATTGTTGCGCAGTTCCTGAACCTTCTTATAGGCGTCATCAATGGTCTTGATGTCACCGTTCATCACAAGGTTCATCACCATGTCGAAGGTCTTGCCGTCATCATCAGGGAACGCAGCACGCAAGTTGCTGACGAACAATGCTATCGTGGACTTCGCCTCGTCGGCGTGCACCTTGATGAGCGTATCCACCTGTTCGGGAATAAGCCCATACTGTTGCGCCAACTGTTCCGCAGCCTTTTGCGGCACACCCATGTCAACCGCTGTCTTGATGAACTCGTCACGCATTCTGCTGGTAGCGGCCGTGACCTGTTCCGCAGAGGAACCGGACTCGACCATCTTCTCCATCACGTCATACGCGGACGAACCCAACGTTTCCAACGACTGTTGAGCCAAACGACCCGATTCCGACATTGTGTTGAACGCACCATTGACGCCCGGAAGCAGCGTACTGGTATCATCCCACACCTTGTTCTGATCGTTCGTCAACTCCTTGACACGGGCAACCGTGTCCTGCATACCGGAAAGCGTCGCCTGATAGTTCGACGCTGCGGACATCGCATTACGCGCAGCGATACGCTGATCGTTCAACGAATCCACGTGCATACGCGTCGCTTGAGCCACCATCTTCTGACGTTGCTCCTGCGTCGCGATCTTCACCGCCAACTGGTCAGAGGAAATACCCGCCTCGATGAGCTTCTTCGCGTACCCTTCCGTGTACCCGTTCGCTTTCGCGGTTTCCTCGGCGGCGTCGATATACTGCTTACGCAACGCTTCTATGCTCTGCCGGTACTTCTTTGCTGATTGGGCGGCATCAGTCATGACAACTCTCGTGCCCGATGTGGTTGAACCGTACATGCCTTGCACTTGAGTGCCTTGCGTGATGATGTCCGTCAGACGGTCGAACTCTTTTTGATAGTCCTTGGTACTACCAGAAGCGACACCAATCGCCTGTTCAGTGGTGATACCCAAAGTACGCATCGCATCCGTAGTATCAGCCACGCCATTGAACACGTCATCAAGCCAGGAACGTTCACCCAGATCAGGATTGTTCAACGCGTCACGCAATGACTGTTGAACAGCGTTCATCGAAGTAGACGCATCATACCCCTCGTCGGCCAAACGGCCGAACGCCGAAGCAATATCATCCACAACCTGTCGGTTGGAAGCGGCTTTCGAACTCATGTCCGACAGAGCCATGCCAACCGCGCCAATAGCGGCCGCAATGCCAGCGACCGGCCAATTGACAGCGCTGAACAAACCACCAGCCAACGCCTTGAACTTGCCGAACGCGCCAGTCGCCTGCGAAACAGCACCAGTCACGGAAGACAACGCCGGCGATGCCGAAGCGAACCCCTTGACGGCATCCTTCATGCCGATACCGACACCCTTGGCTTCCAACCCAAGACCATTCAGCATCTTGCGGTACTGCAACATGTTCGCAGTGGTCTCAAGGATACCCACTTTGAGACTGTTGAACGCGGACATGCCAGCACGCCCGAACGTCGCCCACAAGCCAATAGCCGCTTGCACTGGTTCAGGCAGTTTCGCGAACGCGTTCGCCACCGATTCAGCAGCCTTGGCCATCGACTGAATCAACGGAGCCGCAGCACGCAACGACGCAGCCAACGTGCCACCGAACGTCTTCGACAATTGACCGGCAGTGGTCAACAACTGGGAGAACATCGGCGCCACATCACCAAGCGCGTCGAACACCGCCTGGAACCCACTGGACACACCCGACGAGAAATCGGAGATGCCCGTCTTCGACCGGGCCAACAGACGACTGATGTTCGAAGCGAACGAACCAATCGTGGAACCGGCATTACGGAACACGTCGGCAGTGGTGGAACGCAGCTCATACGCCGCATCACCAATCGCGGAGAACGAGCCACGCATGTTCTCCTTGGCGGCGGTGGCACCAGCTGCCCACGCCTGCAACGTCTCTTGGAACCTCACACTGTTCACCGCGTCAGCGGCATGTTCCACAGCAGTGCTGAATCCCTCAAGCCCGTTCTGTTGTTCGGCAAGACCACGGTACAAACCGGACGCAATATCAATGACCCCATGAAGTGCGGTCTTCAAATACCCGGCCTGTTCGACGACCTGAGCCATCGACCTGTTGATCTCACCACTCAACCGCGCATTGTTCACCCACCGGGAGAACTGTTCAGCCAAATCGGAAACATAGGAAGCCGCACGGGGAAGATACGTGCTCGTGGAATCACTCAATTCAAGGAACGATTTCACGACCGATTTCACACCCGGCACCAAGTTCTCGATGGACTTGTTCACATCCGTGAACACACGGCCGACCTGCCCGATCTTGTTGGATTCGGTGACCATCTTCAACATGCCGTTGAACACGTCAGCCTCAAGCCCAGCCAGCTTCTGCATTTGCGGGCCGACCACATCACCTACAGCATTAGCGAACTCCTTGAACGCTGGGGCAGCCTTACCGTAGAACGTTTCCTGAAGCTGCTCACCCAAGCCTTCCAACGCGGTACCGGCGAGATTAATGTTCTCAGTCCACGCCTCGCCCTTCTCACCGATAATCATACGCAAGGACGCGTATGCGACACCAAGGCCAGCCAACGCTGACGGGGCCGCCAAAGCCGCCTTGCTCATCGACACAATGGACGAACCGACACCAAGCACACTGCCGGACAAGTTGATCGCCCCAGCGCCGATACCCGCCATCGCGGTACCCAACGCGCTCACCTTGGGAATGATCGTATCGAAGTTGTCGAACAGGTTCACCAGACGCTGGAACTGGTTCTGAACGCCCTTGATACCAGTCGCCCCAGCGGTCATGCCGCTGAGAATCTTACCCAAGTCAGTGCCGTGGAACTTCGCGAAAATATCCACGGTGCGGGGACGTGTGAAATACGCCAAGTGGGCGCGCGCCAACGCGGTCTGCAAATCCACGTCCATGTCGAGCTTCTTGTAGTCGTCCTGCAAGTCACGCAGCCTGCGACGCGCGTTCGCCTCGTCAATGTCCACATTCGACTTGACTTCCCAATCCAGTTCAGGATTACGGCGAATCTGCTCGATGAGACGTTTGCGTTCCGCTATCGCGTTCTCATAATCCACCTTCAGATCGACGGGAATGTTCACCCGCGTGTGCTCAAGCTCGAACAGTTCCTTTTCCAACCGTTCGACGGCGGCCTGCTGCGCGTTCACACGCACCTCAACCTCGACATCACGCTGCAAACGATCCAACTCAGCCTGCAACGCGCCCTTGTCGAGCTCGGCCTTGAACTTGACCGTCGCACTCGGATTATTACGAACCTTGGCGAGTTCCGTCTGCAACATGGACACACGCTTCGTCGCCGCGTCCAAATCCTTCACGAACCTGCTCGTGTCCGTGAACTGCAACCTGCCAAGCGTACGGCGCAACGCGTCCACATTGTTCTCGGACTTCAGCAGCGACTTCGACAATTCACGCTGCCGGTCGTTATGCGCATACACTTGTTCGGACGCCTTGCGGAACATGTCCGTGTTCCGTTTCAGGTCACGTTCCAAACGCTGATAACCCAAACCATTACGGTCAATGAGCATGTTGCCCACACGCCTGACCTGATTCAGTTTGGATTCGGCATTCACTTCGTCCAGCAACGATTTCGTGGTGTCCTTGACGATCTTGCGTTGCTCGCTGATCTTCTGGTTCACCTTGTCAAGGTCATGCGCGTTCTTCGTGAGGAAACCATTGTGTTCGCGTGCCAGTTTCGCCGCTTCACGCTCCTGTTTGCGAATCACATTGCCCAACGCGGTGTATTCGCCACGCAGACGCTTCACCTCGGCGCTTGCCTCACGGTACTCGTCACTGTTGCGCTTGAACGAGTCACGCTTGGCGCGTGCTTTCTCCACGGCGGCGCCGAGCCTGTCGTGCGCTTCGACGTTCCTGTCTATCTCACTGCGAATCTTCGCGAGATTGTCGCGATACTCGACCATGTGGGTCCACTTGCCGCCCCACAACTTGCTACGCGACTCATTGAGTTCACGCAACCTAGCGACCTGTTTGCGCTGCTCCCGCGCCGCATCCGCGTCCATCGCCTTGAGCGTGTCAGCATGGGCCTGCCGCATCTTGTCGAATGATGCGGACAAATCCTTGTCGAACCGCTTCGTGTCGGCCTTCACATCGAACTGCGCCAAGGATGCCATCTCAGCCAGTTCACGATGCACCTTGTCGAACGCGCGTGGATTGATGCGCACACCGAAATCAATGGTCCCACCGGAGTGTTCCAACTGTTCGATCTGACGGCGCACGCCCATCGTGTCCAAATCCGCGTCCAAGTGCAACGTCTGGTCATCCAAACGTTCCAACATGGCCTTCACCTTCCGGTAAAAACCATGAGTGTTCGGTTCGACGTCGATGATGACGGTACCGGCCTTGAACGCCATACTCCACCCCCATACGAAAACAACAATTGGTAAGTGCCTGCGGTGGGGTTCGAACCCACAACCCAAGGCTTAAAAGGCCCCTGCTCTGCCAATTGAGCTACACAGGCGAAAACGGGAAGCCAAGCTCCCCGTCAAAAGAAACCACCGTCACACAGTGGTATTGGTTTTGCCCATCATGTGCGCGATACGCACGAACTCAAGCGCGCTGACCTCACCGTGTGTGGGCAGTTCACGCGGCGGCGTATAGGAAGGCGGATGCACCGGATTGGCTTTCACCTTGCGGTTATCCGCCTTGGCGGCCAGATACCCGTCCATCATGTTACGCACATCCGCGAGCAGCATCATCGACGAATCCCAACCAAGCCAAGGCAACACAACCGGTTTGCTATTCCTATCCCCATTCGTGTCGTCGAACCCACCGGCCTCGGTGCGTTCCTGCAACACGCGCGCACGATACAAACTGTCAGGCATCGCGTTCAACCCCGACAACAGGCGCATCGCACGCACCGGGTTCAACCGTGGGCCAGACACAATATCCAACCCATAGAAACGTTGGAAGTCAGCGGTCAGTTCTACCGGATACTGGTCGAAGAGCTCTTCGACTGCACGGATTTTCCCAACTGGTCCTCAACGAACTTCACAACCACCAGCAGCGTAAGGAACAACGTGTTCACATCCATGCCCTGCGTGAACTCGTCCACCTTGGCCTCATCGTCTGTGACGGTCTTGACCCATGCGATCATGCCACGCAACGCTTCGACACGTTCATGCACCATGGCGGCAGCATGTTCGTCGTCCTCGTTACGTGTCGAAGCGTTGAACGCGACATACATGCGTGTACGCGTCTCCTCGAACCGTGCCGCCACATCAAACGAAAACGATTCGGCAGGCATCGGCTTGGGCAAACCCGCAAGGATCGGGTTCTGTTCTACGAGCGCTTCCCACGTTTGCGGGAACTCGACTTCTTCTTTGTCTTCTTTCGTGTCTTGCACGCCATTGGCAGCACTCATACTTTCTCTCCCATCAGATTCCAACTCCCATCAGATAAAAGAAAACCCCACGCATGGATGGGAGAAACATGCGTGGGGAAACACAATCAGACACGCGGCAACACCACGCGCCACACCATCAACAGATCACTCGCCAGCGTCCTGGAGCAGCATGAACTCGAAATCATCCTTGCCGGTGCCCGGCGATTCCACCGTGAACACCACACCCTGCTCGATGAAATCACCGTTCAACTGCGGGCCACCGGACGGGGTGGCCTTCGTCTTCGGGAAATAGAAACCAAACTCAGGGTTGGCCGCATTCTGCGCCTCCTGCGTGATGACAACAAGCGCCAACGGCTTCGGATCGGAATTGATATTCGCACCAACACCATTCGCAGTGTCCCTGCCATTGAAAATGAGCTTGAGGGTTTCCGCATCCATCTGCAACGCGTTCGCCGTGACCGTCATCGAACCATCCGAACTCTTCTTCGTCTTCAGGTTCGACTTGAGCCAACTACGGAACGCCTCACTCTCACCACCCTCAAGACTGATCTCCAGCTTGTTCGAGTTCGACGTGTGACCAAGGTTTTTCCACTTCTTGCTCGCTTCGCTACTGGCGACTTCCGTATCGGTCAAATGGAACGCCTTCAAACCACCTGTCGGCAACGGGGTACCAACCTCCGCGTAGAACACCGTTCCATATTCGGCGAAAAACACCGAATCGTCATTGATTGCCATATTGTGTCCTTTCAAACACGAAAGGCCACCACACCCCGAACCGGATGTGATGGCCTCCAACTACAAGAAAACCCGCCCGCCAATGGCGGTACGGGTGGATTTCAGAATCTTCGATTATGGGTCAGGAAACACAATCCCTGACATGGAACTCGCACACTGAAGCGGTCGCATACTGCTTGATGCGCTTGGACGTGGCCTGCTTGCCGCCAGCCGCCTTCGCGAACGACGGGGGAACCATGACCTTCGTCACCTGCCCCCATTCGGTCGCGTCCATCAACGGCCAACACATGACCAATTGACGCACATACGAGGCGAGCCTGAACGCCCTATCCACGTCCACGCTCTCCACCAGCACGCTCATGGAGCAATCCCACATGCGGGACCTATGGCGCCGCCCCGCGAACACTGGCGGCTCCACATGGAAGACGACCACATCCGTCGCTTGCGCGTACGCGTCCACATCCACGTCGATCTCGTTGAACACGAGCACCTTCGGCAACCCGTCGGGAACCGTTTGGAACTCTCCACCGACCGACCCTTCGGGCGGTTGTTCAAACCCACGGTTGAACAATTCCATGACCAGGCTTTCCGCATCCAACTGGGGCCTAAGCTCCGGGTGCACATTCAGGTCAATACGAGGACTTCCCATTGCGGTCAGCCTCCCCTCGCGGCCTTCTGCATCACATGATGCCCCTCAACGAACTTGCCGGCCTGCTTGTTCCAAGCGCCGAACTCGTGCGCCAACGTCACATCACTGCCATCACGGCCAATGACCGTCATACCCACCGTCGTGTCAATACCGTGGTATTTGATACCGAACTCGATGCGGTCAGCGACCGAATGACCGGGGTTACGGCCGATAGCCGCCGACGCGGCCAACGCCTTCGCACGGCCAAGCACACGCCTACCTTCCGCACGGGTGAGTTCAGGCCCGAACTCCTCAGCCACGCGACGGCTCAGGTTGCGGTCGAGCCGGATTCGTACCATCCCAACACCCCCTTCGATTCACCCCACACTGGCGCATCCGGTGCAGGAACAGGCGGTTGCAGACGGAACCGTTCGGGAATCTGCGCCATATCAGCCGCACGCCTCACACGCATCTCCCAATGGTGTGTCTTGCCATGCTCACGATGCTCGGCGGCACCATCCACGTCATAGAGGTCACCATCAATCCACACGAACGTGTGAATGTCACCATGCCATTCACGCGCCAATATCTGCTTGACCGTGACCTCACGCAAACCACCCGACGACTGCGGGTTCTTATCCTCAGCACCGGAAATCGAGAACATGCCCGCCTGCTGTTCACGCCCCTCAAGAGAACACCAACAGTAGAACGCGTCACCCCACTCATACGTCACACCATGCGCACTCCGCCTAATAGTGGACGGCGCAACGATGATCTTCGACGTATAGAACATGTCCGTCGGCTTGACGAACGGCTCATTCTCGAACGAAGAATCGACCGGCTCCTTGGGCTTGTCCGACGAAAACAAGTACGCCATTCGGCATCACCTGCCATACGCTCGGTCAAGACCCAACGACACCGTTCCAAACGGGGCAGACCCTTCGGTAACCCCCGTCAGCAACGCCCGCTCCTTCTTCGTCACATGCAAATCCGGGCTGACCTCCCAACCGGGCGGATTCATGTCCATGACCTGATCGGTACGCGTATACGCGCCGTTCGATTCGCTCTTACGCATCGACCAACGCGCCACACGCAACACCATCGCACAAATCACATACGTGAACGTGCGTTCGCTCAACGCGCCACTATTCAACCTGTAGCGGGCTGACGGGCACTCAGCGAACGCAATGTCACACGCAGTCAAACAATGCGGGATGATCCACTTCTCATCATCCAAACGGTCAAGGAACACCTCAGGCGTGCCACCGCCATACGTGAGTATTGCACCCACCCAATCAATGTCTTCAACATCAACGGCCATCGCACACCCTCCTTCCCGACACAGGTCAGAGCACGTTCGCTTTGAACGTGGACACAGCCTGCTGGAGAATCGGCATGTACGAGCCGTTCACCCACACGTCGTAACGGGTAGGCGCCGCATCGCTCATGACCAGACCGATCATGCCGCTGTTGTCGGCACGGTTGATGCCATACTCCGGGTCGGCTGCCTCAACAGTCGGGCCGGACGCGGTGAAGCCAAGCGTCATGTCGTTGAAGCTGGAGAACATCAGGAACGTCGCGTCAGGGATCAGCGAGCTCACCGAAACCGGCAACAGGATGCCATTGTCACGCTCCAACTGCGTGTACATCAGGTCAATCTCCTGAACGTCAGTCAGACCCACATAGGATGCAAGCACCTGACGAACATTATCCGGGGAGATGAACGACGGGCTATTCGCCGCACTCTGACCAGTGAACGCGGTGATGATCTCCTCGTTCGTGGTCAACGCCTCGATGACAGCGCTTGTCGTAAGCACAGCGGACGGGGTACGGCCCTGGTTGTCGGCCATCAGCTTGACCCACTTCTTGATGTCCTTCAACGGGGTGGCGCCAGAAACATTCCACTTCTTCGTCGGCGCGACATTATGCAACGCGGACGGACGCTCGAAATCATACGTGGCGTTGACGCCGTTCTCCTTGATGGAGATTTTCGCGTCCACCATCGCCGCGATACGCAACAGTTCCACCTTGACAGCGGCCTCACGGCCCAACTGGTCGAACTGTTCCGACAGCTTGGCACGAAGGAACGTGTTGTCACCAGTACGGCCAACAAGGTCACGTTCTGAGATGTGCGCCTTCTTCGACATCGGAAGCAGGCCAGCATACTTCTCCACGCTCTGCTCGGTGGCCTTCAGGTATCCGGCTTCAGCATCCCACGCGCGCAGAAGCATCGCATCAATGGCAGGCGCCGGAATATACGGCGTCCATCGCACAGTCTTCTCACCATTGTTCGAAGTGACCGGCAGGACGCGGGAGAACGGCAGCTTCGCGTCAAGCGTGTTGAACGCTTCATCGGTGATACCCGACGCCGCCGAAGGGCTGAGAATCGTCTTCTCAACAGTAGCCATAGGTTAATTCCTTTCAGATATGCAAAACCCGCCACAATGGGCGGGTTTCAAAACTCAATGCCTGTAATCGCGGCCTCACGCACCGACACCCGGCACAGCAGCAGCAGCAACCGTGTTGGGAAGACGCTTCGTGGTGCCGGTCTCCGGGTCAACAGACACGAAATCACCATTCCACGCAACCGTTTCAGCCGGAACGACCGGCAGGTTCTTGACAATCACATTGCCCCGGAAACGCATGCCGACCACTTCACTGTCCTCGACCTCCCAACCGCCGACGGTCACGTTCACCTTGATCTGCGATTCCAACAAGCCTGCGACACGTTCCTGACGGCCGTCACTCGCTTCCGGGTCATACGGGCCATACAAACCCTCCGACGCGCCGGACGTAATCAAGGCGAGCGGAAGGCCGGACTTGATGTACACTTCGGTCGCGGAATCATCCATTCCCGTCAGGTACTTCTCCTTTTTGGTCTTGGTCGCGTTGGAGAACGTGGCAAGATCAAGGGTGATGCTCACCGTGCCAGGCAACTGTTCGCCATAACGCCAAGTCTGGTCGTCTGCGATAGTGCGCACACCCGTGCCGTGAATCATGTTGACCATGAAAAACTATCCTTTCGAAACTTGTGGTTGATTATTTGCCGGACGCCACGCCCTTATGGGCGCGCTCAAGACGTTTCTCCGCGAACTTTCGGGCGATTTCACGGCCGTCTTCCTCGGATTCGACCGCGCCCTTCATCTTCCCGCCGCCAATCTGATTCGCACGAATCGCGGCCTGCACTTCCGGCATGGACGAACCGATATGCACCGGCTTATTTTCCTCGGCGGGACGCTCAGTCTCTTCTTCCTGCTCTTCTGGTTCGGTCTTCGCCTGTTCAGGCACAAGACCAGCGAATGCAGAAGCCCACGCCTCAACCCCTTCGGGAGTGTCAGCGGCGCACAGTTTGTCGAACATCTCGTCAGTGATCTGCGGATGCTCACGCTGCGCTGTCAGACGGGCGATACGCATGTTCGCCTCGGCCAACTGCGCGTTGATACTGTCGCGTTCCTTGGCGGCTTTCTTGAAATCGTTCTCGTTCTTGCGGCTCATGCGCTTCCAATGCTCAAGGTCGCTTTCTGGAGTGTCGTCTTCCGGCGTGTTCACACCGGGGTCAGTTACCGTGTCCGGCTTGGACGTGTCGATGTTCTTCGGCACACCAATGGTGTCGGGTTCCTCGACCTTTGCGGTTGCAGTGGTTCCCTCGGTATTGTTCTCAGACATGTCGTCCTTTCGATTGATGTCTTTTCCCTATCACAGATCAGGCCACTCATTGCGAAGGGCCTGAACATAATTCCTGTAAAAGTTTCGTGATTGCACCATCGTCGCACGACGTGTCTGTTTGAAGATGCGAGTGTGGCCGTCAACAGTCTTTTTGACCTGTTCCTTACCGTCCAACAGCTCCTTGTACATGGCGTCGTAGGTTCGATAGTTGCGTATGATGCGTTTCGCCTGTTCCCGCGTGGTTTTTCGGTCAGGCGGCGTCCAGTTGCTCACAGTGCGACCCGACTTGCGGGCATCGGCCGCCAACACGGGGCCAAGCTCACCATTGGTCTGCACCTGCAAGCGGATGCTTTTCAGGTCGGCGGCGGTATTACCACCGGCCAAGTCATAGAAACGCTGCAAATCAGCTTCGGAAATATCCTTGCCGACATCGTTCGCCGTGGTGATGGGCGCCACACCGCACTTGCAGTTCGAATGCAACGGCATCAACGCACTCGTATGATACGTGCGCGTGGACGCCACAGCACACAAGCCACACGTACCGGTCTTCGACAACTCAGGGTGAATCACACGCCGATACTGCGTGACGCCCTTCGATTCGAACCGGCCCAACGCGATACGGTGCGCGGTCAACTGCGCGTCAGTGTTCGCTATATCCTCAAGCCGGTCAAGGGACGCGCGGAGCCAACCCGTCACCGTGGACAAGTCCGCGCCTTCCAACACGTCCCAAGATTCAGGACGCAACGAAGGCGACTGCACCGCCAGATGACGGTATGCTTCAGCCGGGCGCAGCATGACATCCAATGGTGTCGTGCCTTGTCGTGGCGCCACATACGACGTGTCGAACACGCCACCAGTATCCACATCGGCCATGCCGAGCATCGCATCCGCATAGCTCACCCCCAGACGGCCCACCGCCTCCAAGAACGCCATCTCAAACCGTGCAGCCTGGGAGGCGGCGCCCAATGTGACAGCATCATTCCACCAGTCCGAAGGCGTCAACGACTTCCATATGTTCCACACTTGTCGAACATATGTTTGTATCAGTTCAGCCCGCTGTTGCGCGAACGTATCCACAGCTTGTTCGACACGGGTCAACACCGCCATCAGCGGCCCCGCTTCCGCAAACTCGGATACTTCCTTGCCACAGCCGCACGCACCCTACGCTTCTCACTCGCCGTCCCATACTGGGCCACACGAGCCAACGCATTACGAGCATGCGCAATATCATGAATCGGATATTTACGCTCCCTGGGCAACGCGAAATTAGAACGCTTGATACGTTTCCGACCACGAGGCGTCAACCTAGCCATCCACCTCACCGCCAACATCGACAAGCGCCTTTGAACCGTCATCGAAATCATCGACGCTCACCATTCCGCCAGTCTGCTCGGAGGTACGTTCCGCAGCGGAAGCCGCAGCAGACGCGGAAACGAGTGCGGTCTGATACGTCGAATCGGTCATGTCCTGCATGGCCTCGGAAATCTCAGTCTCCGTCATATGCAGGAACCGGCGCATAATCAGTTTGACCGGCAGCACATCCTTCACGTAATTCACCGCTTGAGCCATGTTCAAATCACTGTCCGCAGCGATCGGCGCCCACACCGTTTCAAACTCGTCATCAGCGGCTTGAGCATTCCCAGACGCGACCATCGCCATACGCAATACACGAATGAACGCATCATTGGCACGCGCGTTCAAATCCTCAACCTTGGAAAGCAGACTCTCACGCTTCAACGAAGCACCCTCAGCGCTACCCGCCACATCAGGGCTGAGAATATCCAACGGAGTTCCGGTGGACACCGCCAACTGTTTGACATCATGCGCGGAAGCCGTACACCATTGCGTAATGTCAGTGACCTGAGATTCCCAAATCTCCGTATCCTCCGGGAGCATCCACAATGCGGCCGGCCCCATCGCATACAGTTCACTGAAATCAATCGGGTCACCGGCACGGGCCATACCAGCCTTGACCTGTGGATCGTCTTCCGTGTACACATTGCGTTTCAGGCCCTTGATTCCACGCTGGCGGAACGCCTGCATCGTCTGGATACAGAATCGGTCGAACTTCTGCTGATCCAACGCGCTCAACGCGGGAATGTGCGGCTCGATCTGCCCCATACCCGTGCCAGAGCCAAGACGAATCAAAGGAAGATACCCACAATCAGTGGCATACTGCAACGTCTTGCGCCCCTCGTCCCATGTGAAGTCTTGATTGAACTCAGGCGCTTTGGCATCGGCGTTATTGCTGAACTCGTAGATTCCACTGCCGTTCGATTCATCGAACAACGTTCGAGCATCAGCTTGGTGTGAAGCGGAACGATAATACACGTTCGACACAACGTTGTTCTTGTCGCGCTCACACCGGAACAATATGAGTTTCTCTATATTGTTCACGTCGTCGAACGAATAGTAGACAGCCGCTTCATCATCCTCGCTGACATACGTGTTCCACGGCGTCAACACCGTAATCTGCGCAGCATCACCCAAGGAATCCACCAGAAGATACCCTGAACCATACAACGCCACATCATGGAACACCTGACGAGACTTCAAATCCATACGATTACGCCGCCATGTCGTATCCGCCTCAACACTACGAGACACACGATCCGACACCTGACGGAACCCAACCGGCTTCTGCCGACTCGACACATTATCCGTGATGATACGCGCATAATTCACAGTGCCCAATTCCAAGAACCGCTTATAGATCGCGAACGACTTCTGGTCAGTCCCCGAAGGAATCGCACTAGTCGGCACCTGCTCACGCCCATCATAGAACGTGCGCAGCTTGCACAAGGTCGGGATACGCGCAGCGAGCTTGTTCGCCAACACACTCAACCAATACGCATCCGGGTCATCATCGGCAGCATCAACTATCAGATTATTGAACTCAACCAACAGGCACCCCCTTTCAGTACACGCGGAACGGAATGAACTGTGTCACGTCCTCTTCCTTCACGCCGTCGGTCAGATACCTGTTGCGCGCCGTATACGCGAGCAAACCAGCCATCATCGCATCAATCTTCTCCGGTGAGTTCGGTGTCTCCTTGAACACGAGATAGCCGAACGAACGTTCACGTTTGCGCGCATTACGGAAATGCGCCACCAAACGCGGGTCGGCAAGCAACGCGATGGATGACACGTCCGGCTCGGCATGACGCGGCACCTGCTTCATCTCATACGTGAAGTTCGCAGCCATGTTCACCAAACCCTGATACACGTCCCGAGACCAATTGTTCGTCCAATACTTGATCTTCGTACTGTTCCGGCCACGCGGGCCAACCGCGAGCTTGTCCGAAAAATCACGCTCCCACGCGTCAATCATGCTCTCCCACGGGTTCACATCAGCGAAGAACGCGACCACGTTGTAATGACCGAACATGTAGCGCACCATGCCGTCGAACGCCTCACGATCCACACGCCAATCAGCCGCACGAGCATCATCAGGCTTCTGCTCCAATTTGATAAGGAACAACAACCCATCACGCACACGGCACCCAACAAGCGCCGTGGAATCATCACTGATGGAACCATCGAAACCAAGCGTGATCTCGTCATCAGCATGAATTACATTCTTCCAAGCATCCATCATCTGCCGGCGGTCACCAGACAAATACATGTCCTTACCCACCAAATGCGCCTGAATCTGCGATTCAGGAAGCCACGAATCCATCGCAGATGTCAACGAGTTCAAATAGAAACGAATCGCCTCGGACGGGTCTGAACCAGCATTCAGGATATAGCTCTTCGGCTTATCCATGATGACCCAACCGTTCTTCGACGGTCCAGGCTCAACACCCGGCGACGCCAACGAATACCCTTCATCGTCCTTGCCGGTACGCGGATTCACGCGGGTGATACGCCCATCGGGAAGAATCAGATGATCGTACCCATCAGACGATTTCATCACCGAACCATGCGATTCCATCAACGCATGCTCCAGCTTCTTCTCATTGCCCAACTCCTCGATAGGCAACGACGCATAACGATGGTCGAACAATGTGCGCTGATCATGCTTGACCTTGCCTTCGGCAATCGACCACGCCGTACGGTACGTGTCCTCAGCCAACGAGTTCAAACCCGGCTGGTACATCGTCGTCGTCTGCAACGACCACGGTTCATCCATACCACGCTTCGTCAGATTACGCAGCAACGTGCGCGCCATGCCCTTCGCACGGCCAACAAACAAATGCGACTCGTCAAGCACGGTGAACGTCTGCAAACCACCATCACGCGAAGACGCGCCACTCGTGGCCGGTTTGATCTCACCGCCACCGCACTCTTCTGGAATGATGATGCGCGTCTGTCCCACGTCCAAGCCGACGCCACGCAACTGCGCCAACGGGCCTTTCACGCAATTGTGGTACACAACGTCATACACGTTGCCGGTCTGGTCCTCACTGTTCGCAGCCAACGCGATACGCGAGCCACGAATCAGACGCCCGACCGGCTCACCCTCCTGATACACATACGTGCGGCCAAGGAACGTGTACGTTTCCCCTGCTTCGGCCCAATGGTCGAACCGGCACGGGGCCAACGCCTCGAACAACACGATAAGCGCCGCCAAACCACTCTTGTTCGACCCCTTCGGACGCGACAGGAACACACGGTCGAACAAGCGATGCCCAGACTTATCCAACGCATAACAATTGACCAGGAACTCCGCATACTCAGGCGTGAACACCATCGGCTCGTCCTCAGCAGGCGGCGAACCCACCACGCAAAACGTCTCAATCCACCAAATGGCGAAGAAACCCATACTGCGGCGCTTCTGCTCCAACGTGACCTTGGGGATGATGTCATGCACCGCACACCACCCCCAGCCATCAGCCGCCAAGAATCGAGTTACGCAACCCACTCATACGTTCGGCACTCACATCATTCACATCGGCGCCACCACCAGCGGCCATCTGGTTCGGGTCAGGCGCATCCCATTTCAACGCGTGCCGCGCCATCGGTGTAATACCGAACGCGTTCTCACGCGCACGAATCTCAGCCGCCATCTGCGCACCAGGACGCCGATAGAAACAATCCTTCAAAAACACCAAATCCAACACCGACTGCCAATCCAAGTCAGTGCCCATCTTCAACGCCTGCGGACTACGACGAAACTCCTCATAGTATTCAATCGAGTTAGGCAACCATTCCTTGCCATCAGGGCGCAATCCCGGCATCTCAGGGCCACGCACTAAACCATCCCATTTAAGCGTCTCGCCGTTTACCCGCGATGCGCTTCTTCCTTGCCCTGCCATTCGCCGTCCTCGCTTCCCAACGAGCCTTGCATGCGATATGCAACGGCACACGATTAGCCAACACCGGTTCACCACCAGCCTCCAACGGCAACAACCAACCAGACGCACACGGGCCACTACGATCAATCAGCTTGTAACATTCGACACACACGCCATCAGACGCGGCCAACACGTCAGCGTTCGAAAACACCATCGTCACCGGCTCAGGTTCCACCGGTTCAGGTTTGAACACATCCTCAGTGGTTATCACTTTGTTCAATCCACGACGTGGCGCATTGCCTTTACGCTTCGCACGCATATACCGCATACGGCAAGCCGCCCCACAAAAATCCTTAGCCTGGTTCCCCACGTCGAAATACGTGCCGCACATGAAGCACAGCTTCTTCTTCTGCACCGGCTTCACAATCCGCCCATGATACCGAACCATGTCATAATGCTTCCGACACAAGCCACGCGAACACTCGTCTCGCGTGCACCCCTCAACCGAACACGTCATTTGAACGCGGGATGATCGTAGAACGCCGCATCCCTCCTCCGCTCGGCCGCACGCCGCTTGCCACGCGTGCTCTCCACCTGCGTCTTGATATTGTGGTGCTCGTGGCACAACGACCACAAGCGGCTCAACCGGTCATCATCATGCACCATGTTCTGTGCCATATGATCGACCTCATTCGCCGGCCGGCCACACTTGCCAGCCGGAAAACCATTCGCATCAGTCACCGGCCACTGGCAGCGGTACCCGTCACGCTCCAACACCTTCAACCGGATTTTTGCCCAACCCTTATTGAAACGCTTCTTACGTTGAGACGAACTCCAAGGCATACAGCATCACCCCCAACCAGCAAAAGCGGATAGTGCAGTTTCTAGTTGTGTGTCACCTACACGGTCGGGCCAGTACCGGAAGCGGGATTCGAACCCGCACTACAACGATTTTGAGTCGCTTGCCTCTACCAATTGGGCCACACCGGCGCGCATCAGGAAGCGTCGAACGCGTCCGCGAAAGCGATAATGCCCGCACGGACACGTTCACGCAACCTATCGGTATCTATGACGGTGTAAGCACCAGACCCGGAGTTAATGACCCGCATAGGCGGGATCACTTCCACACTGCCGAGCGGATTATCACAGTCCTTGGCACAGAAACTGACAGTCATGGTCGGAAGGAAAGAATCGCAATGATCTACCATGACACACCACCCTCGAAACCAACAATGGATAGTGAAGAACCACAGCGTCAAATCAGTGATGTGGTTGAGAGATTTTGGCGTGCTATCAGAACGACGCCATAAGATACCATAGGTATCATACCACACTTTTTGTTGCAGTGTGCGTTTCAAAGCGCGTTTCATTTTGCGTTTCAAAAAGCGTTTCACCCTCAGCCCTACTGCCGATTGGGATTCAAGAAAAGTGTTACGCCGTTTCCAAATAGTCCCAGAGCGCATTCACAGTCAGAACCA